>Ga0182024_10000126_pt1 | contig 164934 bp, 153 predicted proteins | sample P32metaG_FD_120480 | JGI IMG/M metagenome (GOLD analysis project Ga0182024, IMG submission 120480) | Permafrost microbial communities from Stordalen Mire, Sweden - P3-2 metaG (Illumina Assembly) | ecosystem: Environmental > Terrestrial > Soil > Wetlands > Permafrost | place: Sweden: Stordalen... | reverse complement strand
TCACGATCGACACCGGCATCCAGATCTACTTCTGTGACCCCGCAAGCCCCTGGCAGCGAGGCTCGAACGAGAACACCAACGGCCTGCTCCGCCAATACATGCCCAAGGGAACCGACCTATCCGTGCTGACCCAACAAGACCTCGACCGATACGCGCGCAGCCTCAACAACCGACCCCGCAAGACCCTCGACTATATGAAACCATCAGAGCGACTCGCCGAGCTTCTTGCGCACACCGGTTGAGCCCACCGTACGAAATGCATCGTGCTCACGCCGTGCTGCCCGTCTGCGGGGATGCGGGCCAGGGCCGCCTTGTCGCCTCGGAGGTAGGCGGCGAAGAAGTCGGTGGTGGTCTGGAATGCGCTCCGGAACCACTTGGTCGATGGCGCGAGCCAGTTGCCGTGACCGGCGCCGTTGAGGGCCAGCAGCCCCTTGGGGCCCTTGGCGCTGTTGAAGACCCCGACCATCTGGCTGTAGGGCAGGAGCGCGTCGGCCGTACCGTGGACCACCAGCATCGGCGGCACGCCGCGATAGTCGTAATGACCGCTGGCGTATGCCTGTGGGTCGCCGTCGAGGACTTCGGTGGCTTTGACTCGAGGGTCCCGGCAGCAGCTATTGAAGAAGCCGAGCGTGGTGATGGCACCCTCGGAGTGCCCGGCCACGCCGACCTCGTGGGGGGCGACCAGGCCGGCGAGCGGGCCGGTGTTCTGGGCGGAAGTCTCCAAGACGGACGTGATGACGTAGCTCATGTCCCCCGGCTGGTTGAAGACGTCGTCAGGGTCAACTCCGCCCGGCGTGTTGGCGTTCGTGAGCGGGAAGAGCGGCGCGGCGACCACGTAGCCCGCGGCCGCCCAGCGGCTGAGCAGAGCCTCGTAGGCCTGCGGAGTGGCGTCGAGGCCGTGGCCGAAGACGATGAGCGGGTACGGCCCGCCGCTGCGATCCGGGGTTGCCCCCTGGACTGGGGTGCCCGACGCCGGGCTGCCCTGCGCGGGGTACCAAATTGTCGTCACCAAGGTGCGCGAGGGGAGCGCCGGGTTGGGGCCGTGGGCCGGGGTCGGCCGACGGGTGTCGACGAACGTCTCGGTCACCACGCCGACGGCGTGGGGCGTCGTGGCCCCGGTCGCCGCCTGAGCAGCCGCACCCGTGAAGCCGCCCACGGCCAGCAGCGCGAAGGCGGCGAGTGCCGCCCCGATCCCCCGTTGAATCCCCGTCCACTGGTACACGGGCCCCCGATCCGCTCCACGCCGCTATATATAATATACATGTTCGCGTCGCCCGGTCGGGTGGCGACGCCGCGAGGGGGTTCGGTTCGTGGAAGCGATCCAGGTCGGATGGCCGGGTGCTGCGCTCGACGGACCCGGCGGGGCTTCGACCGGATCGATCGACTCGCCGGCGACGAAGCCGCGGCGCAGGGTTCTGCTCGATCGGCCGGTCGGATTCCTGGTGCAGTTCGAGCGGGGCCTCCCGCAGGGCTCCGCGAAGCATGCGCGGACGGGTTCAAGGACAGGGTCGACGAGGGGTGCGTCGGGCTGGCAGGGGCGTAGCGCTCGGACAACGGGATCGTCGTCGGTCCCGTCGCGAGCGAACTCCAGATCACGATGCGCCGTGAGCTTCTACTGAGCGTGGGCGAGCCAGCTTCGCTCGGCTAGGTCGACAGCGGGAGGACAACCTCGATGGAGGTCAAGCGGGTCGGAGTTGTCGGCTCGGGAATCATGGGATCCGGGGTGGCGGAGGTCGCGGCCAAAGCTGGCTTCGAGGTGACCCTCCGCAGCCGGACGCGGTCCGGTGCCCACGCGTTGCTCGCCGGGCTCGAGCGCTCCCTCGCCAAGCAGGTCGAGCGCGCGAAGCTCGACGATGGCGAGCGAACTGCCACCCTCGGGCGGGTGCGCTCGGTCACCGACCTCGGTGAGCTTTCCGAGTGCGAGTTCGTCGTTGAGTCGATCGTCGAGGATCTCGCCACGAAGAAGCAGCTGTTCACCGAGCTCGACCGCGTCTGCAGAGAGGATTCGATCCTCGCTACGAACACCTCCACATTGCCGGTCATCGAGCTCGCGATGGAGACGGGTCGGCCCGATCGCGTCTGCGGTGTGCACTTCTTCAACCCCGCACCGGTGATGCGGCTGGTCGAGATCGTGCGCTCGATCACGACGTCCGATCAGACGATCGTCACGGCGCGCGCCTTCGCCGAGGCGTGCGGCAAGACCGTGGTCGACGTGAAGGACCAGGCCGGGTTCGTGGTCAGCGCGCTGCTCTTCCCGTACCTGAACAATGCGGTGAAGCTGCTCGACGCCGGGGTCGCGTCGAGCGACGACATTGACGCCGCGATGAAGGGCGGCTGCAACTTCCCGATGGGGCCGCTCGAGCTGCTCGATCTCGTCGGCCTGGACACGAGCCTCGCGATCCTCGACGCGCTCTACTTGGAGTTCCGCGACGCGCATTACTCGCCCGCGCCGTTGCTCCGACGGATGGTCAGCGCCGAGCGGCTGGGGCGGAAGAGCGGCCAGGGCTTCTACCCGTACCGCCGGTAGCCGTCGACCGAAGGGCGGACGGTCGTGGGCAACGGACCGAACCCGTCACCCGAGCTCGCTCCGGATGACCCCCCAGGCTACGGCTGGCCTCCCTACCGACCAGTCGGTAGGCTCCCGTCCGTGCCCGGCGTCCCGTCAGGATGGTGCAGTTCCTGGTGTTGCCAGGACCCACCTCGAGGCACAGAGCGACTCGTGGCCCTCGCCCCGCCAGCATTGGGGCGCGGGAATCCCGACGGTGGGCCTGCTCGGCCATGACGGAGCTGCGGCTTGGCGTGCTGAGCGCGGCGACGCTGGGGCCTCGCGCTCGCCGGCGCATCGAGTTGGCCGCGGACGTTGGGCTAGATCACGTCGGCAGCATCGATCACGTCTGCTTCCACGGTTCCCAAGGTGTCGACGGCCTGATCACGACTGCCCTGCTGGCCGGCGCCCATCCGACCCTCTCCCTGTACATCGGTGTGTACCTCCTTCCGCTTCGCCATCCCGTCCCGGTGGCCCGCCAACTCGCCACCCTGGCCGCCTTCGCCCCGAGCCGGCTCACCTTCGGGGTGGGCATCGGCGGAGAAGACCCCCACGAGTTCGCCAGCTGCGGCGTCGACGTGACCACCCGAGGTCGGCGCACCGACGAGTCGCTGTGCGTCTTGCGCCTGCTCCTAGCCGGCGAGCTGGTCAGCTTCGACGGCGAGTTCACGAGCCTCCAAGACACGCGAATCCTCCCCGCGCCGAACCCGCCGATCCCACTCGTGGTCGGTGGCCGATCCGACGCGGCGGCTCGCCGCGCCGGGCGCCTCGGTGACGGCTGGATCGGCGTCTTCAACTCCCCGACCCGCTACCAGGCCGTCGTCGAGCTCGTGGAGCACGAAGCGGCCGCCGCCCAACGATCGGTTCCCGAGTGGCACCACGCCATGGAGATCTGGTGCAGCTTCGGCGCCGACCACGACCGGGCGCGTCGCCGCCTCGCCGTCACCATGGAACGCTTCTACGGACTCCCCTTCGCTCCCTTCGAGCGCTACTGCCCGATCGGGACGCCCGAACGCGTGGCCGATGCCATCGCCCCCTACCTCGACGCCGGCTGTCGGACCTTCAACCTGATCCCCGTCGCCGCCTCCGCCGAGGAGGCCATCACCAGCGCCGGCCAGGTGCGCTCACTCCTCGCCGAGCACACCGCGATCACCGCGACCGGCGCCTAGACCACTTCCGAAGCCACTGGAGTGTCCATGTCTGTCCGCGTCGTCAACTGGGGCACCGCGGTACCCACCCGCGTCCTCACGAGCCCCGAGCTCAACGAGCGCCTCGACCTGCCACCGGGCTGGATCGAAAATCGCACCGGCATCACCGCTCGACACATCGTCGGATGCCACGACTCGACCGCGACGCTCGCCACCGACGCAGCCCGCGACGCCCTCAGCCGCGCGCGACTCGATCCCAACCAGATCGACCTCCTTATCGTCGCCACGACAACCCCCGAACAACCGATCCCGAGCACCGCGGCGTTCGTCGCTGGCGCCCTCGATCTCCAGTGCGGCTCGATGGACATCAACACCGCCTGCACCGGCTTCGTGACCGCCTACCTCAGCGCGGCAGCCATCTTGAAAGCCGGCACCGGGCGCCACGCCCTCGTCATCGGCGCCGAGACCTATTCGCGCATCGTCAACCCGAATGATCGCTCCACCGCGGCTGTGTTCGGCGACGCCGCCGCCGCCGTCGTGCTCGAAGACACGCCCAACACCGAATCGGGGCTCCTCGCCTGGGACCTCGGATGTGACCCCTCCGGGCGCCGGCTCGTGGAAGTCGTCGCCGGCGGCAGCCGCCAACCAACCACCATCGACTCTCTGCGCGCCGGAGCGAACTACTTACACATGTCGGGACGCAAAGTCTTCGAGTTCGCCGTCCCAACCCTCATCGACTCGGTCCGGCGCACCCTTCGACGTGCGCAAGTCGACATCGGCGAGATCACTCTCTTTGTCCCCCATCAGGCCAACGCGCGCATCCTCGAACAAGTTGCCGATCGACTCGAACTAAACCGAGCCCAGGTCGCCATGAACATCGATCGTTTCGGAAACACCGCTGCCGCGTCCATACCGCTCGCGCTCGCCGAAGCAGCCAACGACCACAGAATCACCCGCGGAGAGATCGTCCTCATGGCCGCCGTCGGCGCCGGTATGACCTGGGGGAGCCTGCTCCTCCGCTGGTAACTCTGCCAAAAACCTGTCAAATCCCCGTCGCTCGCCGGTGCACAACGCAGCTTGTTCTCATCGCGCGAGGAACGCGACGACCGCGGCGAGCAGCGCAATGCGAAGACACTTGAACGGTCACGAAGGGGCCCTCCCCGGTGAGAACATGGGTTTCACCGGAACCAAGGCACCCTCCGACCATGTTGCAGGCCGGATCGGACCTACGCCGCAGGCGCCAGGGCGCTTCGCCACCAGCTCCCGATCCTGCACCGCCACACGCCGCGTCCCGCTTCATCTGGGCCGACCGGGCATTGCTCGCCCTTGCCGGAGCGCTCCTCCCCCGCTGCCGGTGGCCGGCGCTGCTGGTGACGCCGGGGATGGTCCTCGCCTGCCAACGCTCGACGAATTCCGTCCGACGACCAACGTCGATGCCGACGGGATGTGGGCACCTCCGAACATTGGGCAACGGCTCCCGTCACCGGCGGCCCTGGCGATGCAGGTCAGCAACGGGACATTCGCACGTGTGGACCCGTCAGAGCCCGGAACGTTCGACACCGACCAGAGCACGCGTACAGTCATGGACACAGAGCTTTGAGCGGCTAGAGGGGAGGGGCGTCGGTGCCCATGCCAAGTGGGATCGGGATCGTCGACACGATGATCGGGTTTGCACATCGCGACTTGCGAGAGGTCTACCGGTTCATCACCCGTCAGACGAAGGATCGCGAGTCTCGGGACGAGTTCGAATTCCCCGTCGAGTACATGTTCAAGGACGTCCCGGAGAAAGACCTCGTCGAGAGTGCCGACTCGGTGTCGACCACCTTGCGCGAGATGGATCGCTGGGGGATCGAGCGGGGTCTCATCGGAGTGGGAGAGCCCGGCGATGCTGGCGACTTGGCGCTCAAGCGCCATCCCGACCGTTTCATTCCCTCGGTGGGTGCCGATCCGAACGCAGGGATGGACGGTATCCGCAAGATCGTGGCGGCCTACGAGACGTGGGGCGTGCGCGCGGTCGGCGTGTTCCCCGCCGGGACGTTTCCCCAGGTCGCGATCAACGACAAGAAGATGTACCCCATCTACGCGAAGTGTGTCGAGCTTGGTATCCCGATCTTCTGCTGCGCGGGCGTGCCGGGGCCCCGTCTGAAGATGTCGGTGCAACGTGTCGAGCTCATCGACGAGGTCATGTATGACTTTCCAGATCTCATCTTTGTGACCCGTCATGGGTGCGAGCCCTGGCAGGAGCTCGCGGTGAAGCTGATGTTGAAATGGCCGGGCCTTCACTATTCGACGAGCGCGTTCGCACCGAAGTACTACCCGAAGGCGATCATCGATTACGCAAACACTCGCGGTGCTGACAAGATCATCTATGCCGGATATTTTCCGATGGGCCTCTCACTCGAGCGGATCATGACTGAGCTCCCCGGCGTCGCGTTCAAGGACGAGGTATGGCCGAAATTCCTGCGAACCAACGCGTTACGCGTCCTGGGCGTCGAGCAATGACAAACGAGGAGGGAAGCTATGGCGGTTGACTTCAAGGCATTCGACTGTGACAACCACTACTACGAGGCCGTCGACGCCTTCACTCGATACATGGATCCCAAGATGGCCAAGCGCTGCATGCAGTGGGCCGAAATCAACGGCAAGACACGACTGCTGGTGGGCGGAACGATCAACCGATTCATCCCGAACCCGACCTTCGATCCGGTCGCACGGCCCGGAAGCCTCGACGAGTACTTCCGCGGGCGAAACCCCGACGCCAAGGATGTCAAGTCGATGTTCGGGCCTCTAGAGCCCATCAGCCCGGCTTACCGGGACCACGACGCCCGACTCGCCAAACTCGACGAGCAGGGCCTTGACGGGTGCCTTCTGTTTCCAACCCTCGGTGTCGGGATGGAGGCTTCGCTCGAACACGACCCCGAAGCTGTCGTCGCCGCGTTCCGGGCGTTCAACCGCTGGCTCGAGGACGACTGGGGCTTCAACTATCGGGACCGCATCTTCGCGGCCCCGATGATCAGCTTTGTCGACGTGCAAGCAGCAGTTGCCGAGCTCGACTACGCGCTCGAGCGAGATGCACGCGTGGTGTGCTTCAAGAGCGGCCCGGTGTTCGCCGGTCACGACACCTGGTCTCCCGGCGACCGCCGTTTCGACCCGATCTGGGCACGAGTCCACGAAGCCGGCATCACAGTCGCCATCCACTCGGGTAACGCCGGCTATAACCGCGTCCTCTCCATGTGGGAACCGACCGGCGAGTTCGAGGCGTTCCGTCATACACCGCTGAGCGGGATCCTCACCGGGGACCGCGTTCCCCTCGACACTTACGCCGCGCTCATCTGTCACGGAGTATTCGACCGGTTCCCCAACGTGCGCATCGCGAGCATCGAGTCGGGCTCGAGCTGGGTACCCGATCTGGCGAAGCGGCTGCGCAACGCCTACTCGAAGATGCCACCCGCGTTCGCCCAAGACCCGGTCGAAGCGTTGCGGAAGCACGTCTGGGTCGCTCCGTTCTACGAGGACAACCTGGTCAAACTGAAGGAGGTCCTGGGCGTCGACCACATCCTGTTCGGCTCCGACTGGCCCCACGCCGAAGGCCTGGCCACTCCACTGTCCTTCGCGGACGACCTGCGGCGTTTTGACTACAACGAAGCCGAGATACGTCAGATCATGACGGAAAATGGTCGGGCACTCACCCAACCCCGCGCCCCAGCCGCCGTCACAACCACCGCCGGGCGCCCGGCATGACCGGAGGCCACAGGGGCCACCGAAGCTTCCGCGCGGACTCGCGTCATGTATGCGACAGCATCGGCAGTGTCAACGCGCCCATCGAGGCGAGAGACGCGACCGCTGGTCGCCCGATGACGACCGGTAACGGGGACTGCAGCCGCTGACCCGGATGAACGACAACGGCCGCTCACGCGACGATCGTCGCTTCGCACGCCGCCGTGCGATCGTCACGGGCGCGAGCCGCGGGATCGGCGCAGCCGTCGCGGTGGCTCTCGCCGAGCTTGGGGCGGATGTCGCGATCGTGGCCCGCAGCGTCGAGGAGACCCCGAAGATCCCCGGGAGCCTGACGGCGACCGCGACCACGATCGAGGACGCCGGCGGGCGCTGCGCCCTCCTCGCGGTCGACCTCACCGACCCCGAGGACCGCGCTCGCATCGTGCCCGAGACCGTCGCGGCACTTGGAGGGGTCGACACCTTGATCAACAATGCAGCGGCCGCGCTCTACGCACCACCGAGCGAATACTCGGTCAAGCGTCGGCGCATCTCGATGGAGGTCAACTTCCACGCCCCACTGGACCTCATGCAGGCCGTCATCCCGATCATGCGAGCGCAGGGTGAGGGCTGGATCGTGAATCTATCGAGTGCCGCGGCCCGTCCGACCCCGGGCCCGCCGTACGACCTGCGCGTCGAGATCGGGATGTATGGAGCTTCCAAAGCCGCGCTGAACCGTGCGACGAACGCGTTCGCGGTCGATGTGTTCGCCGATCGCATTCGGGTGAACACGGTGGAGCCGCGCTCGGCGGTGCTGAGCGAGGGTGCCGCGGCACTCGTTAGTGACCAGCTGCGCGACGGTGAGATCGAGCCGATGGAGACGATGGTCGACGCAGTGCTCGCACTTTGCGACTGCCCCGTCGACCGCACGGGTCGCAACTTCGTGAGTCTTGACCTCCTCGCCGACCTCGACGCGGCGCCCTCCGGGTGAGCGCCAGTGGGCCGGAACCGCTGACCGGCCCGACCTCGTGTTACGCGATCCGCGATGCCGTGAGCGCTCGGGTCGACGAGTACGTCCCGGAGCCGCGGCGGCGCGCCGCAGCGCATGGCGGGACGCGAGGTAGGACGGCGGGTCCCTCGAAGGTGTCACTCACCTGACCGGTGCCGGTCACGGCGGCCGACGCGTTGTCAGCCCGAACGTATCGGCATCGCGCTTAGGTCGATCGGGAGATGCTTGATGCCGGCCACGATGTTGGAGCGCAGATACGCCGGTTCGCCCAGCGACCGAAGCACCGGGACACGTCGTGCGAGCTCTTCGAACAACACCCGAAGCTCCAGCCGAGCGAGGCTTGCGCCCAGGCAGAAATGCGGACCGCCGGCGCCGAACGCCACGTGATCGTTGGGTCGACGCTCGATGTTGAAGCGGAATGGATCCTCGAACACATCTTCATCTCGATTTGCCGAGATATACCAGATGCTGACCTTGTCGCCAGCCTTCAGCGCGTGGCCCCGCAGCTCCGTGTCGGCTGTGACGTTGCGCCTCAAGTACATGACCGGCGTTGCCCACCGCAAGATCTCTTCGGTCGCGCTCCCGACCAAGCCCTCGGGGTCCTGCACGAGTTTGCCCCACTCCTGTGGGTCTTCCAAGAAGGCACTCAGCCCGTGGGTGGCGGCGTTGCGGGTCGTCTCGTTCCCGGCAGAAGAGAGGAACAGGAAGAACGCGGCGAGCTCCGGATCGGAGAGCTCGTGACCGTCCAGCTCAGCCTGGAGCAGCTCGCTCATGATGTCGTCTCGGGGTTCCCTCCGGCGTTGCTCACAGAGCTCCTGGACGTACAGGAACATCTCCATCTGGGCTCGCAGGACTTGGTCCTCGTTGATGAAGTACTCGGGATCGACCTCGCCGCCATCCGCCGCGCCGAGCGCCTGTTTCGTCCACTCGAAAATCTTGTTGCGGTCTTCGTTTGGCACACCGATTAGGTCAGCGATCACTTCCAAGGGCAACTCGGCCGCCACGTCGATGACAAAGTCGCAGGTGCCCTTGGCGATGGCGCGGTCGAGGATCCGCACCGCCCGCTCGCGAATGCGAGCTTCCAGCGAGTTGATCATGCGGGGCGTGAAGCCGCGGTTGACGAGCTTGCGGTACTTGGTGTGCTCAGGCGGATCCATCATGATCAGCGGCTTGGCTCCATAGCCTCCAGTCGCTTCCTGCGGCTCCTCCAGCGGCGCGACGGGGTCCGACGAATAGGTGACCGGATCCCGTGAGACCGCCTGCACGTCCGCGTACCTCGACGCGACCCAGAAGCCGGGTCCGTGGGGTTCGGGATGGAGGAACACCGGATGGTGCTCACGCAGGTAGGTGAACCACTCGTGCGGCACGCCTGTGGCGAAGACGTCCCGGTCGAGCAGGTTGATGTCCTCGAGTCGCATGTCTATCTCCTCGGCATCACGGCGGGCGCTCTAGCGGTCGCTCCGTGTTGACTGATGGTCACCGTATACGGCGTGTCAAAACGCGGCGAGGGCAACCTCGCCGCACCGGGGTGTCGATCGACGACCAGGTGGTTGACTCTCGGGCGGGAGCAAGACCTACTCCGGCGAGGCGCGACGATCGAGCCCTCGTGTGCGGCGACCGCGGTCAGCTCGCCTGGGAAGTAGGCGTGAGTCGGCCGCACTCGTGTATCGCGCCCGACGGCTATTGCGGCGCTTGTTTCGACAGGTCCAGATGTCCGGTCTGCGGGGTGCCGATGAATCGGCGTGGCGTAGAAGCTCTCGCCGATCACGTGGCGCAGGCGTGGGCTTTGAGCCCGACGAGTGGCCACGCCTGCTCCTCGGGCGTGGAACTGCCCGATCGGTCCCCGGATGGGCTCTGCTAGCTCCACGCCCGGCGCGGCACCGGTGACGATTGCGCGCCTGCCCTTGTCGCCAAGCGGACCGTCGATCGGCCGCTACTCCGTTCGGGACGTGTGCAATGCCCGCCGCAGTGCGCCGTGTTGCTCGGCCGCGGCCGCTCGCGAGATGGTGGTCGGGAACACGTCGAAGCCGTGGAATGCGCCGGCGACGTTGTGCAGCTCGACCTGCACCCCCGCTTGGAGCATACGCAAGGCGTACGTGATGCCCTCGTCGCGCAGGGGGTCGAACTCGGAGGTGAGGACGTAGGCCGGCGGCAATCCAGACAGATCGGTCGCTCGCGCTGGGGCCGCGTAGGGCGACACGTGGCGGCGCTCCGGGCCGAGGTACAGGTCCCACATGACCGCGGCGTCATGGCTTTTCCACATGGGCGTGTCGGTGAAGGCCCGGACCGAGACGGTCTCGAGTCGGTCGTCGAGCACGGGGTTGACCAGCAGCTGGAAGGCAATCGCGGGCCCGTTGCGGTCGCGGGCCATCAGCGCGACCGCTGCCGCCAGGGCGCCGCCCGCGCTCAAGCCCCCGACCGCAACGGCGGTGGGAGCGACCGCGAGGTCGTCGGCGTTCGCGGCAGTCCACTCCAAAGCGGCGTAGCAATCCTCGACGCCGGCCGGGAATGGGTGCTCCGGCGCGAGGCGGTAGTCGACGCTCACGACGACGATGTCCGCGTTGGCGGCGTAGCTGCCACACATGGCATCGAAAAGCTCAACCTGGCCGAGGACGAATGCTCCCCCGTGGAAGTACACGAGGGCAGGGCGAACGCCGCCGCCCCGAGGCCGGTAGATGCGCACGGGTACCTCCGGGGCGTCCGGCGGCCCCGGAATTCGCTGATCCGACACGACGAAGCCGTCGTGCTCGGACTGGTCAGGATCCCGACCGGCGGCTCCCTCGGCGAGCGTCGCCCGACTCGACGCGACGTCAGTGAAATCCAGTACCGGGAGCATGGGGATGAAAGCGGCAAGCTCAGGGTCCACAGGCGGACGATAGGCGATGGGACGTCGCCGGCCGGCCCGTCGGGACGCGCTGGCTCTCAGCAGCGTGCTGTCACGCGGCGCCGCAGAGCGCGGACACGTTGCCCGCAGACCGGCGCCGCCGTTCCTCGTTGATGGGTCGTAAAGGAGCGCGGATCACGGCGCACGCGCCCTTCGCCGGTGCGGGTTTCTTGCACCGAGCCCTGATGAGCGTCGCCGGGTCGCTCAGGTGGTGATGGAGCCGCCATTGATCTCGATGGTTTGGGCGGTGACCCACGACGCCTCGTCGGAGGCGAGCCACACGCAGGCGGCGCCGATGTCTGCTGGCGTGCCGGTGCGCCCAACCGGGATGGCCCGAGCCAGGCGCGCCGTGATCTTCGGGTCGGGCATGCCCATAAGACCGAGGGCGATCGTGTTGGCGGTCACGCCCGTGGGGGCGACCTCGAGGGCGAGCGTCCGCGTGAAGGAGATGCCGCCACCCTTGCCCGCGCTGTAGGGAGAAACGCCGATATTTACCCCCCCGGTCCCCGCGCCGGAGGAGATCGTGATGACCCGCCCCCAGCCCCGCTCGCACATGCCGTTGATGACGGCCCGGCTGCAGTGCAGGACGCCGTAGAGGTTCACGCGGATAGGTCCTTCCCACCCCGCGGGGTCCATCTCCCGGAACGGCTCGGGTCGCATGCCGGCAGCGCCGCCGTTGCCCGCGTTGTTCACGAGGATGTCGACCGGGCCAAGCGCCTCGGTGACATCGGCAACGCCGGCGACCACCTCGTCGTAGCTGGTCACGTCGAACGGGGCCCCCGCGGCGCGCCCCCCGGCCGCGACGATATCGGCGACCGTCTCTTGGGCGCGCTCGGGGACGATGTCGTTCACCGCGACCGCAGCGCCCTGGGCGGCGAGCATACGGGCGATGCCGACACCGACGTTTTGGCCAGCGCCCGTGACGAGGGCGACCCGCCCGGTCAGATCAAACATCACTGGAAGATCCGGGGCGGCATCGCGTTGAAGCATAGGTCGCAGCGTTGCGAGGAGCAGGTCGGTCGGACGGCGCCAGCGACGAGTGGTCGAGGTGCGAACGCACCGGCCGTCGCGGGTGCGCCGTGCACACCGTGTTGGCTTGTGTAACGTCCCACATCGAGATGAGAGAGGAACCGATGGACGAGTTGCGCCGAGACGTTCGGGTAGCGATCGCCACCGGCGCGGGGTGTGGCTGGGGCGTGAGCACGCGCTGCGGTTCGCTCCGGGCGCCCAAGCGGCGATGAACGATCTGGGCGGCACGACCGTCGAGATCGAGGCCGCAGGCGGCGTCGCCTCGGACTTCGAGAGCGTCGCCCCATCGGAGAGGGAACGCGCGATCGCGGCTGAGATGCCGGCGCGCTTTCCCGAATGGCATGCCGACGAGTGGGCAGTCGAGCGTGTCAGTACGACGACGGTGCGAGGCCCGAGTCGCGTGCCGATCACGTGGTGAGCGCCGCCGATCCTCCGGGCTGGGTCGACCGGCTGAACTCGCTCGGCGAGGGCGTCGGTGGGCCGGAGCGCCTGGTGCCGCTCGATGCCGACGAACTGCTGAGCGTCGCGGTCGACTCGGAGGGTGTCGACGATTTCTTTGGCGACACCTGGCGCGAGCCCTACGGGGTGCTGATGGCGTCGCTCAACGAGGAGGCGCAACTCACCACGCTCGGGCGGCTGTTGACCCGTGCCGACGTGCTGCGGATGCTGCGCAACCGGCTGCGGCTCGCGCCGCTGTTCTCGCAGGTTGAGAGCGAGCAGATCTCCGAACCCGTGTTCGTGCTGGGACCCGCCCGTTCTGGGACGTCGATCCTTTTCGAGCTGCTCGCGCAGGACAAACGCTTCCGCACCCCGGCGACGTGGGAGGTACACCATCCCGTTCCACCTCCCGAGACAGCGACGTACGGATCGGATGCGCGCATCGCGCTCGCCGACCGCGAAGCGAACCTGTGGCCCGACATCCGACCCACGTACCGCACGATGCACGAGGAGGGCGGTACGCTCCCGAAGGAATGCATCTTCATCACCGCGCACGAGTTCAACTCCGACTACTGGATCGCGATCGCCGGGGTGCCGTCGTACCTCGCCGCGCGATTGGGCTGGGATCCTGTCGAGGCGTATCGGTTCCACCGGCGGTTCCTCCAGGTCCTCCAGTCGCGCTGTCGGGGTGACCACTGGCTCTTGAAGGCGCCGAGTCACCTGTTCCAGCTCCTGAGCTTGTTCGCCGTCTACCCCGACGCGCGGATCGTGCACACGCACCGCGACCCTCGCATGACCGTGCCGTCGACGATCAGTCTCACGTCGACGTTTCGCTCGATGCGCACCGATGCCGACGCGAGCGCGGACGCGTCGATGGCCGGCCTCGGACTGAGTTTCGTGCTGAACCAGGTGGTCGACTGGAGGGTGTCGGGTGCAGTCCCCGACGAGCGGTTCGCCGACGTGCATTTCGCCGACCTGATGGCGGATGCGATCGCCGCGGTTCGTCGGCTCTACGAACGGTTCGGCTGGGAGCTCGAGGAGGAGTCCGCGGTACGGATGCGCGCCTATCTGGAGGCCAAGCCGCGTGCTCGACTCGGCGCGCATCGCTATTCGCTGGCGGAGTTCGGCCTGACTGAGCAGACTGTCGACAAGGCGTTCGCGCCTTACGTCGAGCACTACGGGATCGCACCCGAGGCCTGAGTGGCACCCGACGAGGCCTGGGCCGGTTTCGCCGCGCAGCTCGTCTCGGCGGCGACGGTGCTGGAACGGCCAGAGCTCGACCTCGACGACCAGGACCGATCGGAGGGCCGGCGGTTCCTCGGTCAATTGACCCGGATCGCGCTGCGGTCCCTCGAGGCGCCACCCGATCCGCTCGCACCGAGGTTCGTCGCCTTCGGGCCACCCGACGTGACGTATGGGATCCCGAACCCCGACAACCTGTACCAACGGGCCGCCGTGGACCCCGCCTGCACCTACCGCATTCGGGGGCGTCGCAACTCGGTCCATTTCCTCTCGTTCGGAGCGCAGGCCCCCGGGGTCGCGGCGCGCCCCGGCACCGCGAGCCATCTCGACGGCACACACCTGTCGCTCGACAAGGACGGGAGCTTCGAGATCGTTGCCAGCGCGGAGCCACGAGACGGGAGCTGGCTCGAGCTGACACCCAAGACCCGCACGATCATGGTGCGTCAGACATTCCTCGACCGATCGGTCGAGATGGCCGCTGAGCTAGAGATCGACTGCATCGGCGGGGCCAGGCCAACGGCGTCGCAACGAACGGTGCCCGACGCCGCGACGCAGCTCGGACGGGCCGCGCAGCAGGTCGTGTCGCTGGCGGCGTTCTGGGCCGACTGGGTCGTCGCGTTCTCCGAGCGCGCGGACATCAACGAGATGTTCATCGTCGACGACGCCACGCACCTCGCGATCGGAGGGGATCCCGAGGTGCGCACGCCGCTCGGGCGTTGGCGCCTCGGGCCTGACGAGGCGCTGGTGATCGAGCTGCACCCGCCGGTGTGCGACTACTGGAACGTCCAGCTGGCGAACATCTGGAGCGAGCCGCTCGACGCGGCTGGCCCGACCTGGCTCAACGCGAGATCGGCAGTCCTCGACGCAGCGGGCGGCTGTCGCGTCGTGGTCGCAGCGCACGACCCCGGTGTCGCGAACTGGCTCGATTCCGGCGGCCACCACCAGGGGCTCACGACTGTGCGCTGGGTGCGCGCCGCCCACCACCCCGTCCCCGGCTGCCGGGTCATCCCCCTGACCGCCGTCCGCAGTCGGGCCCCCGGCACCTGACCGCGGTCAGGCGAAGTCGGAGCCGCCGTCGACGTTGATGTTGGCTCCGGTCATGTACGTGTTGCGGCGCGACGCGGCGAACGCGATCACGGGGCCGATCTCCTCGGCGTCGCCGGCGCGTGGCAGGTGCGCGGGATGACCGAAGTGCTCGTCGATCCCGGCCATGATCGCGTAGAGGTCGTCGGGATCGATCCCGACAGCCTGTGCCCACCCCTTCAATGCCTCGGTCGCGAAGCTCCCCGGCGACACCGTGTTCACGAGGATCTCGTCCTTCGCGAGCGCGAGCGACAGGTTCTTCGTCACGCTCGTCACCATTGCCTTCGCGGCCGTGTACGCGATCAGCCCTGCGCTCTGGCGCTTCGTAGAGTGCGCGGACACGTTCACGATGCGCGCCCATTCCGCCTTGCGGAGCAGCGGGATCGCGGCGCGGACGCAGCGCACCATCCCCATCGCGCCGAGCTCGATCGTCTCGATCCACTGCTCGTCAGTCAGGTCCTCGATTCCGCCGAGCCCTGCGGGTCCGGTCGCGTTGACGAGGATGTTCAGCCCGCCCCACTGATCCCCCACGGTCCCGAAGGCGTCCGTCACCTCGTCGAGGCGCGTGACGTCGGCCTGGAGCCCGATCGCCTCCCGGGCGCCGCGCGCGAGCAGATCAGCGCAGGTCGCGTCGAGGTCGGCCCGGGTGCGAGCGAGCACCGCCACGCGCGCGCCGTCGTCCGCGAAGCAGCGTGCCGCCGCCTTCCCCATCCCCTGAGTGCCACCCTGCACCACCGCCGTAGCGCCCGCCAGCCCCAGATCCATCTCGTCGCCTTCCCCTCGCCGGGTCGCCTCTGCCAGCTCGCTCGCACGGTATCGGCGGCCGGCAGCAAAAGCGAGCACTCGTTCATCTGCGCGAACCGCTGCTCGATCGGCCGAGCCGTCAATATCATCCGCACACTAGAAGCGTCGTCACTCCGACGAGCGCGGACGCGGGGACAGCTGGGGACGCCAACGCGATGGCCGGTCGGTGGAGCGAACTTGGCGCCGCCCGAACGCATCCGAGAAGGGGCGGTACTGCGCGATCGTTGCTCCTTCGCAGACCGTCCGTCCCTCCGTCGTTCGGCGCTCGGCTACGCCTGCTCTGCGGGCTGGTTCTCGGCGAGGGTCTCCAACATCGACTCGACTCCGCCGTCGATGAGGCCGCCCGGGGGGCGGAGCGTGACGGCCTGCAGGTCGATCCCGGGATGGGCGAGCGCGCTGCTCACGACCTCGAGCAGGGCTTCGCCGACATCTTCGACGTCCATCATCGTTTGCGCCATGTGCCCGTGCGCGATCCATGAACGGAAGAGCGACGCCGCGAGCGCGGGATCGAGATCGCGGCCGAACTCGGTGCCGAGCGTGGCCCCGACGCAGACGCAGCAGAATCGGACCTCGGGGTGCTCCACGCGCCAGCCGCGGATCGTCTCTTCGAGCGCGGCCTTGCTCGCGCTGTACGGAACCAGCCCGTGCCGCGGGCGGCCGACCGATTCGGACGAGAGGTAGCCGACGAACGCGCCTGGCGCGAGATGAGGGAGTGCAGCCGCGGTAACGAGCGCCGGCCCGATCACGTTGATGTCGAAGACGCTGCGCCAGTCCTCTTGGGTGGCGTTGCGCACCATCCCGAACCCGGACGCACCTGAACACACCACGAGCGCGTCGATCGCTCCGAGCGTGTCGACCGCCGTAGCGATGAGCGACCGGCACGCGTCGGCGTCGGCGATGTCGGCGACCACCGGGTGTCCGCCGGCCGCCTGGGCGACCACGTCGTCCAGGCGCTCCTGGCGCCGCCCGACCAGCACCACATCGGCGCCAGCTTGGACGGCCCGCGTGGCGAGCGCGCGCCCGATGCCAGCCGATGCGCCGACCACGACGAGCCGTCGACCCCCGAAGCCTCCCGCATCGGCCGAGCTGGTGATGGCTCCCCCTCTTGCGCTCGCGTCGCCCCTCGCGGGGAGATGACAACTCTGTCAGAAATCGCCGGGGCGGCCAGGGCGCCCCGCGCTACCAATCGTCCTGGCCACGGCCCGCCACGGCGGCGCACGCCCCGCCATCGACGAGCACGTCGCAGCCGCTCACGAAGCCTGCCTCGTCGGAGAGCAGGAACGCAACGACCGCCGCGACCTCTTCGGCCCGCCCTTCCCGGCCGAGCGGGGTGCGGTCCACGAGCGCGGCCATGAGAGGTTGCGCGGCTGCCTCCTGGCGACCCTGCGGCGTGTCGATGATCCCCGGCGACACAGAGCAGATTCGTCCACCGGCGCGGCCCCAGCGAACCGCCTCCCGGCGCACCAGCCGTTGCACACCACGCTTGGCCCACGCGTAGGCCATCGCCGTGTCTTCGATCGTCGCGCCCGCGACCTGACGAAGGTCGGCCAGGAACTCGGGTCGGAGTGGGTCGTCGATCGTCGCGTCGATCGCCGGGTCGCCGTCGGGCACGACGAGCAGCGGTGCCATCGAGGCGAAGCACACCGCGGCGGTACCGGAGGTGACGAGCGCCGCGAGAGCGTCGATCAACACCGCGGTGCCGACGAGGTCGACGCCGAAGATGCTCTGCCATTCGGCCATCGTCGGCGAGATCCCGGCGGCGTGGGCGACCGCGCGCAACGAGCCGAGTCGCTCGATCTGCTCGACCAGCCCTCGCACCGCGTCCGCATCGGCGATGTCGAGGCCGATCGGCACGACCTCCACGGTGGTCGCGAGCGCGTCGGCCGCCGCGGCCAGACCGCCCTCGTCGCGGTCAACGAGGGCGAGTACGTCGACGTCGTGTGCGAGCCGCTCGGCGCAGGCCCGGCCCATCCCGCGGCCCGCGCCCGTGACCATGCCGATCGATCGCTGTCTATCCACGGTGTCGTGCTCCCGCTCATCGGCCCCGCGAGAACGCGGGATCGTCGACCCTATCGATCCGTTCGCGAGCCGCGCCCGGTGCCGGGGTTCGAGCGCCTGCTCGTCCCAGATCCGCCTTGAGGGCGGTTGGCCCGAATGGCAACCCTCGACGCGCCGCGTCGCGACCCAGGGCCGAGAGCAGCTCGATCGGCGGGCGTCATCGAGTCACTCCCACGGTTCGAAGAGCCCCTCGAACTCGAGCTTGCCGTTGCGGATTCGTCCGTAGAGAAGCCAGTCGCCCTTGAAGAGCTGGTGGTCGTAGGGACTGCCGGCGATGTGGGTTTGTGGTCCGCCGGTGGCGCTGGGCATGAAGCGTATCTGCTCGAAGCCCTCTTTCATCCCCCATCCCGTGAGGACCGGCGCTCGGAACGTGGCTTCGACGATGACGCGCGCGGTGTCGAAGGCGAGCACGGGGATCGCGTTCGGCCACATCGGCGGGTCAGCGCCGTACCGGGCGACATAATGCTCGTGAAATCCCTTCGCGAGGCGATTGTCGGGACAGAGCTGGTCGATGCCGACCCAGCCTTCGAACTTGTCGAAACCCATCAGATAGAACATGAACGCCGTGGTCATGATGCGCGGGGGATCCCACGCCAGCTTGTCGAGAGCTTCGCGGAGCAGACCCGAGGCGGCGAGGACGCCGTAGCCCATGTAGACGAGCGCATCGGCACCAACGGCTCGAAGGCTGTCGAGGTTCTGTGCGAGGTCGGCGGGGGTCTGACTCACGGTCTCAACCGCGGCGACCGTGATGCCGCGGCGGCGACATTCCATGCGGAAGTAGCGGAAGTACTCCTCGCCGTTGGGTGAGACTTCACTCAGCACGGCGACACGCGTATAGCCGTGCTTCTTGAGCCACCCGACGATGAGGGCCGGATCGCCGCCACAGTCACCGTTGCCGAGCCGGAAGCAGTAGGGCCCCGAGTACCGTTCCGTCCCGCACCACGAGACCAGGGGCACCTGCAGCTCGTTGGCGTAGGGGCCCACCACCATCGCGTTGTCCGAGCTGTACGCGCCGGCGACGGCGATGCACCCTTCGTCGACTAGATACTTGAACCCGTCGATCGCATTCTTCGCCGACCCCTGTGGCAAGCCATTCTCAGGGTGCAGCACGAACTCGTACGGGCGGTTCAGGACCCCCTGCTCGGTTGCTTCGTCAAAGGCCATCCGGTGAATGCGGTCGTAGCCGCCATCCGGGCCGTCCAGGGCTGCACCGAGCCACCCAATCTTGATCGCGTCCATCCCGACTCCTCTCGTTGGGGTTGCAGTCCGACGATGCTTGCGAGCATCTCTTCCGAGCGAAGGATCGCGCCGGTCTGATCGCGTTACGCGTGGTCCAACAAACTCGATCCGCGGCCCCCCCAATTTGTCGGCCAGGTTGGTTCGCCATCTCGTCGATCTGCCCTGGTGTGCGCCGTGATTGGCTCTGCGCCTCGCCCGGCTCAGAGGGAGAGGCCGATTACTCGAGGAACGCGGTCAAGACGTCGACGAGAGCCTCCCGCTCGGACGCGAAGTCGTAGTCATCGGGCGTGAACATGAGCGTCAGGGCGAACCCGCGCAGCGCCGCCCACAGCAACGCCTCAACCGAGTGTCCCCTGGGCTTCGCCTGGCTGCCGTCGGCGAGCAGTCGGGCGCCGATGCGGTGCACCCCCCGCGCCATCTCGATCAGCTGGGCTGCGTGCTCAGGGTCGTCGTTTCTCGACGCTCGCGTATTAACGAGGATCTCGAAGCTCGCCCGGCCGAGCGGGCTGCCGTAGGCATGCCAGCCGGCGTCGACAACCGCCGCGACTCGGGCCCGGATGGGCCGTTCGGGGATGGTGGCCTGTTCGAGGCTGGCTCGGGCCTGCTCGCACCCGGCGAGCACGACCGCCGAGAACAGCCCGGCCCGGTCACCGAAGTGGTACTGGATGACACCCCAGGTCACGCCGGCGCGCTGTGCGATCCGGCTGGCGCTGGCGTTGGCGAAGCCTTCCTCGATGACACATGCTGCGGCCTGCCCGATGACCCGCGCCCGGGTGTCATCGCCGCGCTGGCGGGCCCCGCCCTCGTTGCGGTCGCGCACCGGCTCGACGTGTCGGGCCAGCGTCTCGGGTGCCCTCGCCGGGCGCAGAGCGGCCCCCTCAGTCCCGGAGCGTGGGGCCCCGTTGGTGCTCACCGCCGCCCCACCTCCAAGCCGCTCAGCCGGAACCCATCATCTTGCCAACATAGAGGCTCTTGCCAACATAGACCTCTTTATGGTGGGATGGGCCAGTACCGGAGGGCCGCCGAGTCGCGGCGGCCCCGGCAGGGGGAAACGACGTGCATCCATTCCGTGCGGTGGCCATCGCCGTGACCGTCACGATGGCCCTCGGGGCATCGGCGGCGGGGGCCTCGGCCCAGTCAGGAACCCCGGGCGGCGCTCCGAAGGCCACCGAGGTAGGGATCACCAGCTCGACGATCCGCATCGGCGTCATCGCCGATGTCAACGACCCGTTGGCGCCGGGTCTCTTCGCCGGGTCACCCCGAGCGGTGACGGCCTGGGCGAAGCTCATCAACGCCAAGGGCGGCCTCGCCGGCCGGAAGGTCCAGGTCGATTTCTTGGACTCGCAGCTTTCCGACACCGCGACGGCGAACGCCGTCATCAAGGCCTGCAGCCAGGACTTCGCGATCGTGGGCACCGAGGCGGAGTTCATGCAAAACGTCTCCAACCTCGTCGGCTGTCCCGACCAGACGGGGGCGGCGACTGGGCTGCCCGATCTCGCCGGCTTCTCCGCAAACTTCGCTGAGGGGTGCTCGCCGGTCACCTTCAGCCCAAACCCCGTGCAGATCGACTGCGCCACCATGAACCAGCATCCCCAGACCTTCCGGGGCAATCAGGGAACGGTCAAGTACCACCTCCGGACCCAAAAGAACCTCCACGGCATCTTTGTGTACGGCAATGACCTCCAGAGCGGCGCGATAGCTGGTATCGCCCTCGCGAAGATCAACGAGGCCGGCGGTATCAAGTCGGACGGGGAGATCGGGATCTCCGCGCAGGCACCACAGTCCGCCTATACCCCGCTCGTGCAGCAGATGAAGACCAAGAACGCGAACTACGTCCTTGAGGTCAACACGTTCGCCTCAATGGTCGATCTCCGCAAGGAAGCAGTCCTGCAGGGCTTGAACACCAAGAACGTGGTCTGGGACTGCTTCTCCAACTGCTACGACCCGGGCCTGATCCAGCAGGGCGGTGCAGACGTCGAGGGTACGTACGTGACGCTCTCGGCGTTGCCGTTCAATGAGACCAAGTCCAACCCGGAGCTGGCGGCCTACGTGAAGGCCGTCGGTGCCAGCAAGGTCGACGGGTTTGGCTCCTATGCATGGACCGACGCGCTGCTGTTGCAGGATTCTGTCAACGCCATCGTCAACAAGGGTGGGAACAACGCCCTGACCCGCAAGGCGCTGCTCGCCCAGTTGGCGTCGACGACGAGTTTCAACGCCGGCGGCATGTGGGGCACCACCAACGTCGGCCAGCGCATCCCCACACCCTGCTTCCTCGTCATGCAGGTCAAGAACGCGAAGTTCACCCGGGTCTACCCGAAGACGCCCGGCACCTTCGACTGTACGAAGTCGAACGGGATCAACGTGAAGGCCGACCTGCTCACGGGGCAGAGCGGCTGACCGGCCGGCGGTGCGCCCCGCCCCCTCCCCCCAACGGTTCGGGGCGCGCCGCTCGGTCGCCGTCGGGCGCGCCCAGGTCATGAGTTGAGGCTGGCCCCGCGCCTTCCCGTCGTGGGTTCGGGTGCAGCCGAACAGGCGCCAGGGGCGCGGCGAGCGCGCCAGCAAACCGCCAAGTACCGGAGATCGCCGTGACGAACCAGAGCGACCACTACACGATCATCACCGCCGACAGTCATGCGGGCGGTAGCCACGCGCAGTACCGCGAGTACCTCGACCCAAAGTACCGCGACGACTTCGACGCGTGGCGCGCGAAGTACAAGAACCCGTTCGGGGACCTCGGTGACAACCGGCGGTACCGCAACTGGGACAATGAGATGCGCAACGGCCAAGAGCTCAGCGACGGGATCGTCGGCGAGGTCATCTTCCCCAACACGGTCCCGCCGTTCTTTCCCGGGTTCGTGCTCTTCGCGGCCCCGCCCCGCCCGGACGACTACGAGCACCGCCTCGCGGGGATCCGGGCCCACAACCGGTGGCTCGTCGACTGGTGCGGCGAGTTCCCAGAACGGCGCGCCGGCATCGGGCAGGTCTTCTTCAACGACGTCGACGACGCCCTCGCGGACCTCCGCTGGATCAAGGAGCACGGACTGCGCGGTGGGGTACTCATCCCGAATGTCCCGCCCGACTGCACCTGGGTCCAGCAGCTCTACGACCCGGCGTACGAGCGGTTCTGGTCCGCCTGCGAGGACCTCGAAGTGCCGGTCAATACGCACGGCGGCACCGGCAACCCCGATTACGGGCCCGCCCCGGTCGCGCAGCTGCTCTACATCTCCGAGGTCGGCTTCTACTCGCAGCGGCCATTCCTGCACCTCCTCCTCGCCGGCGTGTTCGAGCGCCACCCCCGCCTCCGGTTCGTCATGACCGAGATGGGCTGCGCCTGGATACCGCCGCTGCTGCACCGGCTCGACCAGACCCTGGCCGCGATCCGCGGCACCGGGGCGACCGGCGAGATCAAGTACGGCGAGCAGCACGTCCTGCCCCGCTCCGCGACGGACTACTTCCGCCAGAACTGCTGGGTGGGCGTATCACAGCCGCGCGCCGCGGACGCCGCGGCGCGTTACGAGATCGGAATCGACCGGTTCATGTGGGGAAGCGACTACCCGCATGACGAAGGCACCTACCCGTTCACGCGCGAGCACCTGCGGCAGCGGTTCCACGACAGCGAGCCGGCCGAGCTGCGGCGGATCCTGTCCGAGAACGTCGCCTCGGTCTACAACTTCGATCTCGACGCCCTCGCGCCGCTCGCCGCGCAGTACGGCCCGACGGTCGACGAGCTCGCGACCCCCCTGGACCGGCTGCCCGAGAACCCCAACAGCGCGCTGCTCGGCGGCGTCATGCAGACCGCCAGCTGACCCACCCGGTCGAGCGCAAGGTTCATCTCACATCGGCCTGAGTCAGCAGCTGCCCGAGCGTGGTTCTGCACGTCGGCACGAGCGGCACGAGCTGCCTCGCCCCGCCGACGCCCCCGCCGAGCGAATTCGACCGGTCGACCCCGCCTGGGAGATCGGCGCCAGTCACCAGGTGATCGGCACGCGACTCGGGCCACGTACCGTCGTCGTGCGGACGAGCTCGACCGCGGACTCGTCCACGTGCCAGGTGGGGAAGCGCGCCAGGGTCTCCTCGAGCACAACGCGCGCCTCGAGCCGGGCGAGGTTCGCGCCGAGGCAGGAGTGGATCCCGTAGCCGAAGGTCGCATGCGTGTCGAACACGCGCTCGACGTCGAAGCGGTCGGGATCGAGAAACGTACGTTCGTCGCGGCCGGCCGAACCGGTGAGCAGGGCGAGCTTTGAGCCGCCGGGCACCTGCTCGCCGTGCCACTCCACGTCGCGCCGCACGTAGCGCGCCTGGATGGGCGATGGCGCTTCGTACCGGAGCAGCTCTTCGACCGCGTTCGAGACGAGCGCCGGCGTGGCGACGAGCTTGGCGCGTTCGTCAGGGTGACGGGCGAGGAGCACCGCGGCCCAGCCGAGCAGCCGCGCCGTCGTCTCGCTCCCCGCGATGTGCAGCAGCGCGAAGAACGCCATCACCTCGTCGTGCTCGAGGCGCCGCGTCGATCCGTCATCGAGCACGATCTCCGCAGCGAGGAGGCCCGACACCATGTCGTCGCCGGGGACACGCCGGCGCGACTCGAGCAGGTCGGCCATGTACGCCTGGAGCTTGATGATGCCATCGGCCTTCTCCGCGCTGACCCCGTCGGGCTCGTAGCGCATCATGAGATCGGCCCAGATGCCGAGCTGTTCCTGGTCCGGTTCGGGGACGCCCAGCAGCGCGCCGATCAAGGTGCTCGGTATTCGAGCCGCGAAGTCCTCCACGAAGTCGAACCCGTGACCGTCACGCTGGGGCTCGAGGAGCTGACGGCAGAGCTCACGCGCTCACTCCTCCAGTGCCGAGACCCGTCGGGGCGTGAACGCGCGGCTCACGAGCCGGCGCAGCCGGTCGTGTGGCGGTGGATCCATGAAGATCATCATCCCGAACGAGTCGCCGGCTTCGTCGGCCTCGGGCGGACGGGACGTGTCGATCAGCTCGAGCACCGTGCCGCGTGCGGAGCTGTAGGTCTGCCAGGCGAGCGACGCGCGCATGACGTCGTCGAATCGGCTCAGCGCGTAGAAGTCGTGTTCCTCGTTGCGGTACAACGGCACCTCGTCTCGCAACCGCCTCCAGACGGGGTGCGGGTCAGCATCGATCGCCACGTCGTAGGGGTCGTAGTAGGTCTCGGTGCTGGCCGCCATGGATCCTCCCTGGTCGCCCGCGAGACCGTACCTGGTCAGCCGTGCGGGTTTTGAGTTCCGGGCTCGGAACTCGCCGATCGTCGACCGCCACCGGATGTCTCGCCGTCCGTGTGGGTCACCTCGGGTGCACGTCGAGCAGCGCGGCGAAGGCGAAGTACCTCAACGACGGAGTTCCGGCATCTAGGCCCGGCGTCATTGTTTGCGCCGCACGGGCAGATCCCCGCGGTGCGGCGCGCGCCCTAGGCCCAGCGGGCGGCAGTCAAGGATGCGGTCACTATGCGACGCTCGTCGACCGTCGACATGTAGGCGTGCGTCGCCTCGAGGTGCTTCAGCGCCAACTCACCCGCCCGAGGGTCCCCTCGTTCGATGGCCGCGAGCAGGCGCTCGTGCTCGCGGAGCGAGGCCTTCCACACCGACGGGGTCGGCGCCTCGACCTCGACGCGGTCGTAGACGGCGCTGGCATGCCCCGCCCACACGCGCTCGAGGGCGCCGACCATGAGGACCATCGTCTCGTTGCCACACCCGATCACGATCGCCTCGTGAAACCGGTCGACAATTCGCAGGGTCCGTGGCACATCGCCGACGGCGTCGGCCTGCTCCTCGAGGATGCGGCCGAGCTCGGGGACCACCGTCTCCCCACGGTCGGCACGGGCCGCGCACATCGCCGCACACAATGGTTCGAGCTGCCGGAGCGCGGCCCCGACGTCGCCAAGTTCGGCAGACTTCGCCTGCAGCACGAGGCTCACCATGTACGCCACGCGATCGGGGGTGGGGAGGTGGACGTCAGCGCCCCCGACGTTGCCTCGCCGCATCGTGATGAGCCCCTCGGTCTCGAGGATCCGCATCGCCTCCCGGACCGCTGGCGGCCCCACCTCGAAGCGATCAATCAAGGCCTCCAAGCGCGGCAGCACCGTGATCTCGCCGCTGAGGATGGAGTCGCGCAGCGCGTCGGCGACGATCTCCGCCATCCGCGGGAGACGAGCCCGGCCGGTGCGCGGTCGCGCCATGGCCCGCAGCGGAGGCTCTATCGAGAGCGCCATCGACCGAGTGTACCGGCGATGGCTGGGATGTCTAAGAATGCTATGATGGCTTTGATGGGGTTGTCATGGTGGAGCGCCGGGTGACTGAGCGCCATGGAGTGGACAGTGGCAATTCCGCCGGAGCCCTGCCCCTGGACGGCATCCGCGTCTTGGCGCTCGAGCAGATGATCGCCGCGCCGTGGGCCACCCAGCTCCTCGCTCGGTTCGGCGCCGACGTGATCAAGGTTGAGCATCCCGAACGCGGAGACACCGGGCGGGCATCGGTGCCTCGGATCACGGGCGCCGACGGTCGTGAGGTCGGCGCCACCTTCCTGCGCAACAACCTCAACAAGCGGAGCATCGGCATTGACCTCGGGCGAGGTGCGGATCTCGTGCTCGATCTTGCAGAACGGTGCGACGTGTTCGTCGAGAACTACAAGCCTGGAACGCTGGCTCGATTCGGGCTCGGCTACGACGCCGTGTCGGCACGCAATCCCGGGATCATCTACGCCTCGGTCACGGGCTTCGGTACCACCACCCCATCCCCCTATCGTGACTGGCCTGCCTACGCGAGCGTCGCCGAGGCCATGTCGGGGATCTACCAGTGGGCCCGTCAGCCTGGACAGCGCCCGGTGATCAACCCGGTCGGAGCGCTCGGTGATATCGGAACCGCGATGTTCGCGGCGCTCGGCATCCTCGCCGCATTGCGCCACCGCGACGCGACCGGCGAAGGCCAGCACGTCGACGTTGCGATGTTCGACGCGATGGTCGCGCTCGCCGACGTGGTCCCCGCCCTGTGGTCCCTCGGCGTCCGGGACCGATTCCCCGGCGCCATCGTCACCACCTTCGACGCCGCCGATGGACCCGTGGTTGTCCAAGTCAGCCGCGAGCACCAATTCGCCCGCCTCGTCACGGTCATCGGTCATCCCGAGTGGGTGGACGACCCTCGTTTCGCCACGCGCCAAGGATGGATCGACCACTTGGAGACGCTCATCCGGCCCGCGGTCGAGCGATGGACGCAGGGCCGGGACAAGCTCGCCGTGTGCTCGGTACTCGCGACGGCGGGAATCGCCTGCGGACCGTGCAACAGCGCCGAGGAGGTCCTCGCCGATGAGCACCTCGCCCAGCGGGACATGCTCGTCCAATTCGAGGAGGGCTCGGAGTCGTACGTGGTGCCGGGCAACCCTGTGCGGTTCTCACGAATGGACACCCGCGTCGACCAACGCTCGCCCTACCTGGGTGAGCACACGGAACCGGTACTTGCCGATGTCCTCGGGCTCAGCCCTGAGCGCGTCGCCCGACTGCGGAGCACCGGCATCGTCAGCTGAGCCTTGCGTCAGCGCCCATGACCGCGGTGGCTCCAATCCGGGGTGTCCGCATCCTCGGTGTCGATACTCCCCCTCCCCCCCACCCCCCCCGACTACCGACCGGGCCGAGCTCGGGGCCGACGTGATCAAGATCGAGCCACCGTCGGCAACGACCGCACGGAGCGGCGCGGTTCGATCGTCGAGGGGGTCCCAGTCCTCGCCCTCCACCCACCCCCGGAAGGCGATTGAGCAAGCTGACGTGAGCCGGTTCAGCCCAGGAGTGGCGGGCCGCCGTGGTCGGCGGCGAGGAGCTCGAGCTCCTCGACCAGCGGGTGGTCGAGCGGGATGCCGTCGCGCTCGCGCTCGATGCGCCGATGGTGTTCGGGCTCACCAGGCAACCAGACGCGGGCGACACCCTCCGCCCGTTCAGAGGAGCGGATGTCTCGGATCAGCTCATCGGTCCGCCGACGGAACTCCTCTCGGCCGACGAATCGTTCGGGGTCGAGAGCGATGACGCTAAAGCCCTTGGCCACGCGGTCACGGCCGCGGAGCTCGGACACCGTGTGCTCCGTCCGGCCATAGGAGCTTCCCGCCAACACCCCTCCGAGCAGCTCCACCAGGAGGCCAAGGCCGTACCCCTTGTGTCCACCGAACCACTGGAGGTTCCACACCGACGCGGCCGCGGCGTCCGTCGTGGGACGGCCACGCTCGTCGTTGGCCCAGCCCGCCGGGATCGTGGCGTCGCCCCGCTTCTTCGCCAGCAGGACCTTGTTGCCAGCGACCGCGGTCGTGGCGATGTCGTAGACGATCGTGGGCTCCTCGGCGGTTGGGACCGCGTAGGAGATCGGATTGGTTGAGAACAGAGCGGTGACGCCTCCGAACGGCGGGACAATCGTCGGTCCGTTCTGGAAGCACAGGCAGATCCGGCCGGCCTCGGCCACCCGCCGGGTGTAGGCCCCGAGCGCGCCGAGGTGGGTGGCTTCGCGCACGGCGATCGTCGCGACGCCGTGTACCGCTGACCGTTCGATGGCGAGGTCGACGGCCCGCATCCCGGCGAGCTGGCCGAGGCCGAGCCCGGCGTCCAGCCACACGGTCGAACCGTCGTCCCGGTCGATCGCCACGTCGACATCCGCTCGGATGTCCCCCGAGCCGAGACGCCGGGCGTACATCGCCAGGAGGTGGCAGCCATGCGAGTCGACCCCAGTCAGATCGGCCTCGACCAGGAGCTCGGCCACGACCCGGGCCCCGGCCGCGGGTACCGCCAGACCTTCGAGAACCCCAGAGATCGTGGCCCGGAGTCGGGCCGCGGGAACGAGGAGCGCGGGGTCAGACAGGGGTGTCGCCCGCGATCGTGACCCGGTGCAGGACCCGTTCAGCGCCGCCCGTGTCAGCGACGACGGCGTGCTGGGTGCAGCGGTTGTCCCAGATGATCAGGTCACCGTCCTGCCACCGATGCCGGTAGGTGTGCTCGGGTCGTGCCACCTGGTCGTAGAGATACTGCAACAGGGGCGCGCTCTCCCCCTCGTTCCAGCCCTCGAAATGCGACACGTAGTTGCCGTTGACGAACAGGGCACGGCGGCCCGTCTCGGGATGCGTCCGCACGACGGGATGGGTGGTCGTCACGGCCGACTCGTCGAGCCCGGCCGAAGACGCCAGCTCAGTCCCGTGGTGCACGGCCCGCAACGTGGCGAGCGCCTGTTGCAGGCCGGGCGACAGCGACTCGTACACCCGGTACCCGCTCGAGAACATGGTGTCTCCGCCGACCTCGGGAAGGACCCGCGCCAGCAGCAGCGTCAACGCCGGAGGGCAAGCCGCGTGCGTCGTGTCGGCATGCCAGGTCTCGGTGATCGCAGTCGGGTCCGAGATGCGCATGATCCCCGGGAAGCCCTCGATCGACGGGACGTACGGGTGCACCGCGACCTCGCCCCAGCGCGCCGCGAACGCCAACTGGTCCTCGGGTGTCATCGCGTGCTGGCCACGAATGCAGATCACCTGGTTCTCGAGGAACGCGGCTCGAACGTCGGCGAGCGTCTTATCGTCAACGGTGCGGGTGAGGTCCAAGCCGGTGATCTCGGCCCCCAGCGCGCCCGCCAGCTTCCGGACCCCCAACTGCTGTGCCCGTCCCATACTCTTCATCATAGCCATGATAGACGCTGATCGTCGTGGCGCAGGGTGAGGTCAAAGCTCGATGAGATAGCCGTCCGGGTCCGCCACGTAGGCGAAGGGGATGCCGGGCTGGTGTTCGCCGCGCTCGACCAGGCGACCTCCGGCAGCCTCGGCTTGCCGGATGGCGTCGTCAAGGTCCGTCTTGTCGAGGAGCCGGAAGCCGAGGTGGTCGATGCCGCCTCGACCGATCCTCGGATCGCCAGGCTGGCAGTTGATCGTGATGGAGTCGGCTGAACCGGGCGTGCGGAGAAAGACCACGGTGGGGCCGTCGCGGAACTGTTCCTCCAACCCGAATGCCTCGGTGTAGAAGTGCAGCGATCGGTCCAGGTTCTCGACGATGAGATGAACGTGGGTGAGGCCCTCGGTTCGGATCATTACGTCCTATTCCAGCACTTCGAGCACGGTCGGTCGTCAAACTGAGCCACTACCCGCTGATCAGACCGGGAGTTCGAACGTGTCCCGGTCGTCCTCTGAGGGTTGTCGGCCGGTGCGGAATGGACTCAGCGGCGAGTCCACGAGCAAGAAACGGTCCCAGTCGGAGGCGAGCGTCGCCATCTGGGCTCGCCAGCCCGCGACGACGCGGTCGGTGCGCTGGACCGCCTCGAACGCCGCCCACTGCTCCCACGTCGGGATCGCCCACAGGAGGAACACCTCGCTGTCGTTGCGCATGGCGGTGACCCACGCGCCCGCCAGCTCCCACCCGAAGCGCTCGAGCACTGGAACACCGTCGTTCCGCACCAGCTCCAGGAATTCCCACGCCGTTCCTGGCCGGACCTGGACCATCTCGTGGGCGTACGCCTCACCTCGCACGCCGTCGGAGCAGAGCTCCTCGATGGTTCGTGTCCAGGGCGCGGGAACCAGCACCCGGTCGGTGCCGGACCGCCGGAAGTCTGCTGCCCGAGCCCACCACTCCGCCAGGCCCGGGTTCTGCAGCGTCGGGTGGTTGAACTCGTGACGGAACGACCGGGCCAGACCGGAAAAGCCATCTTCCTCCCAGAGGTTGACGACCTCCGGCCACCGCCGGGTCGTCCCCACCGTGCCCCAGACGCCGTAGCACAGCTGATTGCGCTCACCGCGAGCGATCGGTGACCAGTTGGCGGTCATGTGGTGCATGTAGTTCGCCCGGTTGTGCCCGATGATGTCGATGAATTCGTGGATGTAGACCTTCTCGTTCGCCATGCTCGCCATCATCGCCAATATGGCTTCGGGGTGCCAACGCCACCCGGAGTCATGGTCCCGCCCGGCTCAGTCCGATGCCAGCGGCGCGATCACGGCCGACTGGAAGCGGTCGGTGAGGCGGAGCATGTCGTCGAGCGACGTGGCGTGTCCACCGACCGCCAGCCAGGTGACGCCCAGGTCGCGGGCCTGGCGTGCCAGCTCGAGCTGGGGGGCGAAGGTCCCGGCACCGGCGCCCGCCGCCATCCCGGGAAGCACGTACATGATCTCGGTCGGGCCCGGGAGACCGACACCGTCGGCGTACTCCTTACAGTCGGTGAGCATGTCGGCCAGTTGGTCCATGGTTTCCAGGACGGGAGACCGCAGGGTCGCGGCCGTCGCGGCCGAATTGGGCATCGGCATCCATCCCGTGCGGTGCTCGACGACCCGGCGGCGGGTGAGCTTGCTGTTGCCTCCCAACCAGAGGGGAGGGTGGGGATGTTGTGCTGGTCGTGGGTGGCACGCGGTGTCACGCGCCGCGAAGTGCAGGCCCTGGTACTCGACCGGTTCCCCCGACCAGGCGAGCGGGAGCACCTCGAGCGCTTCGTCGAACAACCGGTTGCGCTCCTCGAAGTCCACCCCGAGGGCGTGGAACTCGCCCTTCTGGTAGCCGGCGCCCAGGCCGAGTTCGACCCGCCCGCCCGAGAGCACGTCGAGCGAGGCGACCGACTTGGCGAGGAGGAAGGGGTTCCGGTACGGGAGGACCACGAGGTAGGTGAGGAGCCGGAGCCGGGACGTGGCGGCCGCGACGAACGACAGCCCCACGAAGGGGTCGAGCGCGTCGTGGCCGCCGGCGACCCGCCATCGCTGGCTGGGTGCCGGATGCTCGGTGAGGTAGACGGCCGCGAAGCCGGCGTCCTCGGCCGCGCGCCCGAGCGAACCGATGGCGCCGCCGGAGAGGAACGCGGGGTTCGGCGGACACTCGAGGAAGGGAAGCCCGAGCGCGATCTTCATATCGTCTCCTGGGTCAGCGGAACGGGTCAGCGGCGCGGGTCTCGGTCCAGTCCACGAGCACTCGGCGCTCAGCGAGCAGCCACGGGCGGCCTTCCATCTGCCGGTACCGGTCCTGGTAGCGGATGTACATGATGAAGTTGGTGTCGCCGTCACGCTCCGTCGTCAAGTGGTGGGCAATGCAGTAGACCTCACCACTCGCCGTGGACGCGTTCACGTCATACACGGCGTTGCCCACCAGGTGGAACGTGCGGGCGTAGACGGCAAGCGCGGCGGTGACGCCGGCCAGCTCGGCGTGTCCGCTGATCACCCGCCGGGGGGTCTTCTCGTCCCCGGCTCCATGGACGAGGAGCCGGGCATCGGGGAGGAAGGCGCTGAGGTAGAGCGCGGCGTCCTTGCGGTCGACGCCGGTCGCGTAGCGCTCGCTCACGGCGCGCAACCCCTCCCGGGTGACCGGGTCGATGTCGGCGGTCATCGACGGCGAGGGAGTCCGAGCGTGCGCTCGGCGATGAGGTTCTTCTGGATCTCGCTGGTGCCGCCGGCGGTGGTGAGGATGGGTGCGTACCGATAGGCGTGTTCGAGGGTTCCCCCGGCCGGCGCATCGAGCGCGGCGTGGACGAGGAGACCGGCGGGGCCGAGCGCGTCGAGCAGCGCGCCCGCGGCTCGCCCGAAGGCTTCGGTACCGAACAGCTTCGCCTCCGCTCCCTCTTGGTTCGGGATCCCGTTCACGGCCGCCCACGCCGCTCGGTCGCCGAGCAGCTCGGCGACCTCCTTGTCGATGGCGACCCGGACGAGACGGGAACGGACGTGCGGGTCGTCGAGCAGATGACGGCCGTCGTCGTCGACCGCGTCTCGCAGGTGGGCGAGCGCGGCGTCGTAGAGCGCCGTGATATCGCTGACGCCACCCGCCACGCCCCGCTCGAAGGCCAGCGCCACCAGCATGACCTGCCAGCCATCGTCCACCTCACCGACACGCCATTCGTCACCGACGTGGACGCCGTCGTAGAACGTGATGTTGGTGCGCTTCCCGCTGAGCGTACGCACCGGTCGCACCTCGACGCGCGGGTCGTCCATCGGCACGAGGAAGAACGTGAGCCCCCGGTGCTTCGGCACATCCTGGTTGGTGCGGGTGAGGAGGAACGCCCACCGGGCCTCCTCGGCGAGACTGGTGAACATCTTTTGGCCCGTGATGGTCCATCCGTCGCCGGTGCGAACGGCGGAAGTGGCCGCCGCGGCGACGTCGGATCCAGAGTCCGGCTCGCTGTAGCCGAGGCACGGGATGGCGTCGCCGGCGAGCAGCGGAGCGAGGACCTCGGCCCGCTGGAAGGCCGACCCGAGGTGGCCGAGCACGAACGCGACCATCATCGTGTTCGCCATTCCGTCGTAGGGAGCCCCCGCCAGCTCGACCTCACGGAAGAGGGCGGCGAGCTGGTCTGCGCCTCGGCCCTGACCCCCGAGCTCGCGGGGCAGGGCAGCCGCCAGCCAGCCGCGGGCCGCGATCGCGCGGTGCAGTCCCCAGTCGTGATGGGTACCGGTCGCGTCCACGCGTTCGAGCACATCGGTGGTGAGGTGCTCGGCCAGCACAGCTCGCACCTCTTCCTGGAACGCAAGGATCGCCGGGTCTCGAGCGAAGTCCATCACCGACCTCCGCTCGGACCATAGAGAAGCCGGGCGACCCGATCCAGCTCGGCCGCCGGGTCCCCGAGCTGGGCGGGCCAACCCCGAGCACGGCGGTAGTGCAGCTGGATGTCGTACTCCTCCATCACCCCGTACCCTCCGTGGTAGTGCAACACCCGGCTCGTCACACTCCGAGCGAGCTCGGTGGCGAACAACAAGGCCATGGACGCGTCGACCGGCAGGCGATCGTTCTCGTCGTGATCGGCCCGCCACGCGGCGCGGGCCACGAGCAGCCGAGCCCCGCTCACCGGGCCGGGGAACTCGGCGAGACCGTGCTGGATGGCCTGGAATGAGCCGATGGGTACACCGAACTGGTGGCGTTCGCTGACATAGGCGACGCCGATCTCCAACGCCGCGTCCGCGAGGCCCACGAGCATCGCGGCGGTGAGCAGTCGCCACTCGTCCACCGCGGTGCTGTGGGCGCCGACTGCGCTCGCGCCGCGGGCGAGGGGCGCGCCGTCCACCACCGAGCGGTCAGCAACGGCGAGCCCGCTCCCGTTGGGGGTGGGCACTCCCGGGGCTTCACTGCGCACGAGCACCAGCCGCTCGCCGGTGAGGGCGGCGAAGGTTGGGACCACCGCCCCGCCGGGCAGGAGGTGGGCGGTCGTTGCGACCGGTCGAAGCGCGAGGCTCACCGGATCGCCGCGCTCGAGGACCCCGGCGAGTTCGTCGGCCGCGCCCACCCGCTCGAGGAGGCGGCTGGTCACGATGTGCTCCACCAGCGGCACCGGCGCCAGGTGGCGTCCGGCCTGCTCGACGGCGAGCGCAGCGTCGAGCAGGCCAGCCCCGCCGCCTCCGAAGCTCTCCCCCACCGAGATCGCTCCCGCCCCCAGCGCCTGGAGTCGCGCCCACAGCATCGGGGCGAAGCCGAGGGCCTCGCTGGCCCGCACCACCGCCGGGGAACTCTCGCGAGCGAAGAACGACGAGAACAGCTCCACGACCGCCGCTTGGTCGTCGGTGAGCGTGAGGTCCATTAGTCCTCGGCCAGGCGGTCCCAGGTGGTGTCGCTGACACCCCGGTCCCGCAGGACGAACTTCTGGACCCGAAGTGACGTGGTGTTCCTGGGCAGCTCCTCAAGGAGGTCGATGTATCTCGGGATCATGTACTTCGGGAGCTGGTCGGCAAGGTAGGCGCCCAGGTCGCGCGGCGCCAGGTCCCTTCCGGGTTTCGGCACCACGGCAACCATGACCTCGTGCCCACCGAACGGGTCGGCCACGCCGAAGGCCGCACAAGCCTCCACCGCTGGATGCTCCAGCACCACGTGTTCCACCTCGAACGACGAGATGTTCTCGCCTCGCCGGCGAATGGTGTCGGTCATCCGGTCGACGAAGTAGAACCATCCGGTTTCGTCGCGGCGGAAGGCATCGCCGGTATGGAACCAACCGTTGCGCCACGCGGATGCGGTGGCCGCCGGGTCACCAAAATAGCCAGCGTTCAAGGTCCACGGGGCGCTCGTGCGGACGATGAGCTCGCCCACCTCGCCAAGTGGGAGCTCGCGGTCGTGGGCATCGACGATCCGCGCCTCGGGCCACGGGTAGCCGTCGATCGGGCGCCCGCACGTTTCCCAGGGCCCATGGTCCCAGCCGGTCGCGATGACGGGGGGCACCTCGGTCATGCCGTAGCACGTGGCGACCTTGACACCGAAGCGCCGCTCGAAGGCGGTCATCTCGGCGATCATCGGCCCGAGGATCACTCCGCGGAGAGGGTTCTCGGCGTCGTCTGCCCGCGGCGGCGCGGCGGCGAGCAGCGCGGTCATGGGACCGACGAGCCCGGCGGCGACGGCACCGGTCCGACGGGTGTCGTCCCAGAACGCCTGGGCACTAAAGCGGTCGCGGGTGACCAAGCGGCTTCCTCGCCACGCTGCCGCCTGGAGGGCTCCGAGCCCGGAGATGTGGAACATCGTCATCGGCGCGTAGAGCCCCTCGCCGGCGCCGACGGTGTCCTCGGGCACCCACGACCAGTAGCCGTGGGCGCCGGCCCACGGAACGGCTACCGCCTTCGACGGTCCCGTCGTGCCCGAGGTGAACAGCAGCATTGCCGTGTCGTGCAGATCCGGACCATCGAAGTCATGCCGTGTCCCGACGGCGAGGACATCGTCCGCATGGACGGTCGCGGTATGGAGTTCCGGACCCTCGCGGAGCTCGTCACCGAGCACGATGACCAGCCGCAACGTCGGCAGGTCGACGAGCACGTCGGGGAGCCGGTCGAGCAGGTCGGAAGACACGACGAGCGCCGCCGCGTCGGAGGTGACGAGCACGTGACGCAGCATCCGTCCGACGTGCGCGGTGTTGAGGGGCACCGCGACCAGACCGGCCCGGCCGGTGGCCAGCCAGACGATGGCGGCATCGATCGGGTCCGTGACGAAGGATGCCACGCGCTCGGCCGGTGCCAACCCGGTGGCGGTGAGCGCGGACGCCCAGAGATCCAAGGAACCGTCGACGTCCCGGTAGGCGAGGCGACGGCCGTCCACGTGCTCCAGGAATGTCGCGTCGGGCGTGTCCGCGGCCCAGCCGGCGACCGCATTCGGGGCCAGCTCAGCCCGCTGTGGACCTGTCCGCTCCGTCACCTTCGGCCCTCCCCGAGTCGACCGGTTCCCCGTCAGGCTTGCTGGCAGAGATCGAGGCTCTCGTGGGCCGTCACGGCAGTGCCCAGCCGTCGGTTGAACTCGAGCGTGATTGCCTCGTCCACCTTCCTCGTGATGGCCCACAGGTAGTAGCCGTAGACGAGGGACGCCCGGTAGTCGTCCCAGGCGTCGTCGACGCGGGGTGCTTCGACTCCCGCGGCCACCAGCCGCTCGAGATAGTGGCAGAGCAAGTCGCGCTCGGTCCGCTCGCGATCGGACGGATCGAGGACGGCGGCGACGTGATAGGCGACGTCGATCGACCACTGCGCGAACTGGTAGATCTGCCAGTCGATCAGCCCGGGGCGGCCGTCGGCGCTCTCGTAGAGATTGCCGGCGTGGGCGTCAGCGTGCACGAGGCAGCTCGGGCCACGGGCCTGGCGACGCGCCAGCGCGGCGAGACCGGACTTCAAGCGGCGTGCTTGGCGGACCTCGGTCGGGATGCCCGCGCCGCGCGGTCCGTCCAAGAGGACGTCGAGATCCTCGTCGGGCATGACGTTGGCGTAGCCCGCAAAGGTCGGTGCGAGCCACGCCGCGCTCTGCAGGTCGGCGTCGTTCCAGTGGCTGGCATGGAGTGACGCGAGGAGTTCGAGGGTGGCGGCCACCTGATCAGGGCCGTACGGGCTCAGCGCGGTCAGGAACGTCGCGCCCTTGGCGACGAGGTCCTCCATGATGACCACGCCGTGGTGGTTGGATGGATCGATGCCGGTGTGCAGGGCCGTCGGGACCTGAATTGGGAGTTCGGGTGCGAGGTCGGCGTAGAAGCGGGCCTCGCGACTGCCGAGCGACGCCCACGCGGCGCCCGCCTCGCTGAAGTACCCCTTGACGCACAAGGCGTGGGTCACGTCGTGGCCCGCCGTCTCCGCATAGGTCACCGTGAAGCGGACCTTGGTCGCCAGCGTCTCCAGTCGCTCCACGACGGTGGCCTCGCCGACGACGAGGCCCGGGAATCTCTTCCCCAGCGCGCTGGTGAGCCAGGCCGGCGACAACAGCTCGTCGAGATCTGTCGGAGCGGGTGAGTGGGCGGCGATCATGAGTCGATGCCCCCGACCTCGCGAACCCGGGCGCGGATGCCGGCCGTGAGCGCCAGCGCGCGCTGCATCGGATGGCCCATGGCCAGGAGCGTACGGATCGAGATGAGCGCCAGCTTGTGGCCGGCGAACGCCTCGTACCAGGACAGGTCGCCAGCCGACTCGCCGGTGAGCGTCTCCCACAGCGACACGGTTTCGTCGCGGTCGCCGAGCCCCGGGAGGCGAGCCACACCTTGAGCGGTGCTGTGGAAGTGGTCGAAGTAGAGCCACCAACCCAGGTCGTGACGGGCACCGCCGGACGAGACTTGCTCCCAATCCATGACGCCGACCAGCGCGAACTGCTCGTCGAACATCATGTTGCCGATCCGGGCGTCGTCCCAGGCCAGGCCGCCCGGACCCACGGGAGCGTGATCGCGGAGCCACTGACCGGTGGCGAGCTGCGACTCGTCGGGCCGACCGTCGCTGCACCAGTCGCAGTACCGCTCCCAGTAGCCGAGCTGTTGCTGGTTGCCGGTGGCGCCGAGCTCGGGCCGATCGAGGAATCGATAGACATCGACGGGAACCCGATGGATGCGGGTGAGCTCGGTGACGGCCGCGGTCCAGGCGGTCCTGCGCTGCTCCGGTGTGGCGTCGAACAGCCAACCGGCCGCGTTGTACACCGGCGAGCTGATCGGGACCCGCCCTTCGAGCCCACCCATCACGAAGAACGGCGCGCCGAGCAGGCTCGGGTCGGGCTCGAACCAGAGCATCGCCGCAACCCGGACCAGGTTCCGCCGGTGGAGCTGGTCGAGTAGCTGGTACTGCTGTTCGAACAGGGGGTCCGGGAAGAGCCGGACGGCGGTCGGCGCGACCCGCAGCGCCAACGGACGTCGGACCGGTCCCGCCCCTTCCTCCACCCACGTCGCGTCGAACAGCACGGTCTCGTTCGACACGCCCGCACCATCGGGGGTGCGGAGCGCGCCGACCGAGGTCGTGTTCCCGGACCGCTGCGAGAGCCAGTCCTCGAGCAGCGCCCCGGTCGCCGGAAGGTCACGCGGTCCCCCAGTCGCGGCGAGAATCGCGGCTCGGTGGGCTTGCATGTCGGCACCGGTGAGGCTCATGACCCGTCAGCACTCGGGTAGAACTGCGCTGCCCATCGGCGGAACTCCATGATCGGTCCGTCGCCCTTCACGAGGAGCGGGTGTTCCCGGTACGACTTGTGCTCCCAGATCGGGATGTCCTGGTAGATGCCGGAGCAGGCGAACGCGTCGATCATCGACCGGCCCGCCTCAGCGCCGATGCTCTTGCGGTAGGCGAAGACCCAACGCTGGTGGGTGTGGGCTTCGTCGAGGGGCGAGGAGGCGCCCAGGAACATCAGGTTCGGCGTGCGCATGAGTGAGAAGCCCAGCTGGTGGGTCTCCCGAGTGAACGTGCTCCCGTCGGGTCGCAGGGCGGTGGTGTGCCGCAGCCGGCCGTCCCACCGAGTGGTCTGCTCCGGCACTGCGTCGCTGCCGTGGACGAAGACGAAATGCACGGTGTCCTGATCGTTCTCGACCAGCTCCTGCAAGGCGGTGTCGATGTAGCGCTCGGTGTACACCGGGCCTTCCCAGGCCTCGTCATCGAACTCGTCGACGTCGGGGAGCTCCCACGCCGGCGGCTGGTCGAGTGCGTGGTACCAGCAGAGGATCAGGCCGTTGGCCTCTCTCGTCGGGTAGCCCCGCACCCGAGCCTTGGCCGGGATGCGCACCGAGGGCGCGTAGGGGATCTCCACGACGGCGCCGCTGCCGTCGTAGCGCCAGCCGTGGAACGGGCACTGGAGGCACGCGTCGTGCACGGTGCCCGGTCCCGGCGCATGCGAGTCGGGGCTCCCGGACCCGACGCCGAGGTGCGCCCCGAGGTGTGCGCAGTAGGCATCGACCACGTGGGGTGTGCCGGTGCTCTGCTCACGCCAGACCACGAGGTCCCGCCCGAAGTAGTGGACGTTTCGCGTCCCGCCGGCCACGAGGTCGGTGCTTTGCGCCACGGCGAACCACCCGCTCGGCACCGGGAACGGGAAGCGCGGTTCCGCCGGCGATGGGCCTTGGATCCCGGTCGCCTTGACTCGCTCGCGCTGGGCTTCGCTCATAACCATCTGCAGCTCCCACGTCGAGACGGCACATCATCCTCGATGAATCGGGGCCACGGTCCGGGGCGGGAGGCGTCGCGCCGCGCCGCCTTCGGTCGACGCGCCGCGGGAGCCGAAGGCCCACCGAGGCCGGGTCGAGTCGGCGTGGCCGTCATCCGGCACCGAAGTTCGGGGCCCGCTTCTCGATGAACGATCGCACGGCCTCGCGGTGGTCGGCCGTGGAGAAGGTCATGGCCTCCATCGCGAGTGAGGCATCGATGACTCGGTTGACGCGGTCGATCAGCTCGGTGTTGGCCAGCCGCTTGTTGAACTGGATCGCGACCTGGGGTCCACGGCCCAATCGCTGCGCCAGCGCGGACGCCGCGTCTCGAAGCTGCTCTCGCGGGTAGATGTGGTTGACGAGGCCGAGCCGGTGGGCTTCCTCGGCTCCCATGATGTCGCCGGTCAGGAGGAACTCCTTGCCCCGGTTGAGCCCCATGAGCATCGGCCACAGGATGGCGCCGCCGTCGCCGGCGACGAGGCCCGCGTTGACGTGCGGGTCGGCCAGGCGCGCCTCCTGCGCCATGAGTGCGATGTCGCAGAACAGCGCCATGGTGGCACCGAGTCCGATGGCGTCACCATTGATCGCCGCGACCACGGGTTGCGGCACGGCGAGCTGGGCGCGCACCAGCGCGGCGGAGCCGATCATCAGGTCCGGGAAGCCGTCCTCGTACGCATCGGTGTCGAGATTGTCCTGCATGCCACCGAAATCCGCGCCGACACAGAACGCCTTGTCGCCCGCGCCGGTGAGGACCACCACTTTGGCGGCGCGGTCCTCGGCGATGCGACGGAACAATGGGGTCAGCTCGTCGTGCATCTCGGGTGTAATCGCGTTCCGGCGCTCTGGACGGTCCAAGGTCACCCAGAGGACGCCGCCGTCCTCGAGCTCGCTCCGGACGTACGTGAACCCATATCGGTCGCCAGTTGCCATGCCCTCACTCCATCGCCAGGTAGACGTTCTTGGACCGCACGAATTCGAGCAGGCCCTCTCGCCCGCCCTCTTTGCCATGGCCGCTCATCCGGAAGCCGCCGAAGGGGGCCGATGCCGGCAGCGCGGCGAAGCCGTTGAGCGAGAGGTAACCCGCGTCGAGCTTCGATGCGACGCGGTGGGCGCGGCGAAGGTCGTTCGTATGGACGTAGCCGGCGAGCCCGTAGCGGGTGTCGTTGGCCAGCGCGATCGCCTCGTCCTCGCTGGAGAACGACAGCACGGAGAGCACCGGGCCGAACACCTCGTCCTGGGCGATGGACGCGCGGCGGTCGACGTCGTCGATGATCGTCGGTTGAATGAAGAAGCCATCCGACAGGTGGCCCCCGACCGCACCGCCGCCGAGGACGATGTCGCCGGAGCCCTCGGTCCGGGCGCGGTCGAGCATCCCGAGGATGCGGTCGCGATGGCCTTCGCTGACCACCGGTCCGACCACCGTCGCCGGGTCGAGCGGGTCGCCGAGCGGAAGGGCGGCGGCGGTGGCCACCGCTCGCTCGACGATCTCGTCGTGCACCGCCTCGTGGACGAGGAGACGGGTCGGGAACACGCAGCCCTGACCCGCCATGCCCATGCAGACGGCGCCGGCAAAGCGGCCCGCCGCGTCGAGATCAGCGTCGGGGAACACGATGTTGGCGGACTTGCCGCCGAGCTCGAGGACGGCAGGGGTCAGGTTCGGCGCAGCCGCCGCGAGGATGCGGCGGGCCGTCTCCGCGCCGCCGGTGAAGCTGAGCTTGTCGACTCCGGCGTGTTCGGCGACCGCCTGGCCGGCCGTCGCGTCCCCGGGGATGACGTTGACCACCCCCGGCGGGATCCCCGCCTCCAGGGCCAGCTCACCAAATCGGATGACCGAGAACGGCGCGAGCTCCATGGGCTTCACGACCACGGTGTTGCCGGCGGCGAGCGCGGCGCCGGCCTTCCGACAGATGGAGCTGATTCCGCCGTTCCAGGTGGAGATGATGCCGATCACACCCCAGGGTTCGGACAGGGTGTAATCGAAGGCGCGCTCCGGAAAGATCGGGATGACGGTGCCTTCGATCTTGTCGGCCAGGCCCGCGTAGTACGCGAGGTAATCGGCCGCCCGGCGCGGCAGTCCGCCGGCGACTGCCGCCGGGACACCACACTCGAGGCCCAGGATGACGCCGATCGTCTCGGCATCGCGTCGCACCAGTTCGGCGAGGCGCAGCAGGACATCCCGACGCTCGTCGGGCCGCCAGGCCCGCCACGTCGCGAACGCGGCTCGTGCCGCGGTGATCGCGTGGTCGGCATCGTCGACGCCAGCCAGCGCGACGTCGGCTTGGGGCCGGCCGGTGGCCGGGTTCACGTGAGCGTGGACGCCACCGCTCCCGGTCGAACGTCGATCCCCGCCGATCAGGAGGACGCCTGCCGGCAGCACCTCGTCGGCGAGGCGACGGTGGCGATCGATGTCAACGGGCACGGGGCTTCCTCACAAGGCGTTCGGGAGTCGCTCCATGGGGAGCTCGAGGACGACCGGTCGATCGTCCTCGATCCCCTCACGGACCGCGCCCTCGAGCTGGTCGACACGGTCGATGCGCACACCGACGGCGCCGAAGGAATCGGCATACTTGGCGAAGTTCGGATTCACCAACTCGGTGCCGATGACCCGGCCCCCGAAGTTGTCGAGCTGATCGCGGTTGGTGTTGCCGTACGCAGAGTCGTTGAAGACCACGGCGACCACATTGATCCGGTTCTGCACTGCGGTCGCCAGTTCCGACGAGGCGAACAGGAACCCGCCATCGCCGTTGATCGACACCACGGGCTGATCTGGGTGGGCCACCTTGGCGCCCAGCGAGGTGGGGTAGCAGTAGCCCAGTGTGCCCATGTACGACGAGGTGAGATACGAGCGAGGTTGATACACCGGGTACGAGAGATGGCACATGTAGCCGACCGTCGTCGTGCCGACGCCGAGGATTCCGTCCTCTGGGATGCCGCGGCGCAGCGCCTTGACCATCTCGACCTGCGGGCCGATCGTGGCCAGCTCGGCGTCGACTGAGGCCTTGGCTGCCTTGCGCTCTGCCGAGCGGTTCGCACGAGCCGGTCCGCGCCGGTCGAGCTCGACGAGCAGCGCCTCGAGCGTCCGTCGGGCGTCGCCGATGATCGCGACGTCAGGAATGGCGTGTCGGCCGAGCTCGTGGGGGTCCACGTCGATCTGGATCAGTCGTTGGCCCTCGGCGAGTCCGATGGCCTGGTAGCGGGTGCCGACCGCGAGGATGACGTCGGCTTGGGCGAGCACGGGTTTCAGGCGACGGTTCACCCATGCCGTCCCGACGAACAGCGGGTGGCGCTCGTCGATGGCGCCCTTGCCTTCCCGGGTGTTGACGATGGTGGCCTGCAGCGCTTCGCCGACGGCGGTGAGCTCGAGGGAAGCATCGCCCAGCACGACGCCGCCGCCGGCGACCAGGAGCGGCTCCGACGCCGCGGCGAGGAGGTCCGCCGCTCGAGCGACGAGATCGGGGTCGGGCTCGTGGACGGTGGGGGACACTGGCGGGAGCACGGCCGCCTCGGTGACGGCCTGGAACACCTCCGGCGGCATCTCGAGCTCGACGGGTCGGGTTCGACCATCGAGCATGGTGGCGAAGGCCTGGCGCACGGCCGCGGGGATGTCGTCGGCGGAGAGGACTCGGTGGGCCCACTTGGTGATCGGACGAACGACGTCGAGCTGATCGTCGATCTCGTGCGTCAGGCTCAGCCCCCGGCCGAGGCCGTGCTGCTCGATCTGGCCGGCGAGCAGCAGCACGGGCGACGAGCACGCGTAGGCGGTGGCCAGCCCGGCCCCGGCGTTGTAGACCCCCGGACCCGGTACCACGAGCGCGGTCCCGGGCCGTCCACTGGTTCGGGCGTAGCCGTCCGCCATATAGGTGGTGGCTTGCTCGTGGCGGGTGGTAATGAAGTGGATTGCCGGCTCTCCGTGCAGGGCATCGAGAAAGCGCATCAGTTGGATGCCCGGCAACCCGAAGATCACCTCCACGCCCTCGGCACGAAGCTGCGCAGTCAGCAGCTCGCCTCCGGTGCACCCCACGGCTCTCCGATCCGGAACGGCGTTTCTCAGCGTCGTAATCTGGCTATCCTATGCATGATAGCAACTCTGGCGGTTACGGCCATCGCGACTGGCTACGGCACGAGGTCGAGTCCCAAGACTCGGATCGCGTTCCCGCGAGCGAGCTTGCGGACGACCCCTTCGTCGAGATGGCCGAACTGGGCCGCGGCGGCCTCCCGGGAGTGCGGCCAGGTGCCGTCCTGGTGCGGGTAGTCGGTCTCGAACATCACGTTGTCGTGCCCGACCCGGTCGAGCAGCTCGACGCCCACCGGGTCCTTGAAGAAGCAACTGAAGATTTGGCCCCGGTAGTAGGTGGACGGCGGCTCGGGGCAGAACTTGTGGCTGTTGCTCCACCCCCGGTGGGTCGACCAGACGTCGTCGACCCGTTCGAGCAGGTATGGGATCCAGCCGATCTGGCTCTCGGCATACATGATCTTGAGCCCGCGGTGGCGGTCTAAGACGCCGGAGAGCATCCAGTCGGTCATGCTGGCGATGCTGTTGCCGAAGATGATGGTGCTGGCCACCGCTTCCGGCGCGTCGTCGGAGGTCTGGGGGGTCTTGGTTCCCGAGCCGATGTGCATGCACAGGACCGTGCCCGTCTCCTCGCAGGCGATGAACAACGGCTCCCAGTGCTTCGTGTAGATGCTCGGAAGACCGAGATATGACGGCAGCTCGCTGAATGCCACCGCCCGGCAGCCACGCGCGGCGTTGCGCCGGACCTCCTCGGCCGCCAGCTGAGGATCCCAGAGCGGGATGAGGCACAGCGGGATCAGCCGCCCCCCAGAGGACCCGCACCACTCCTCCACCATCCAGTCGTTGTACGCCCGCACGCACAGCAGAGCGAGCTCCCGGTCCTTGCCGCGAAGGAACAGCTGTCCACAGAACCTCGGGTAGTTCGGGTAGCTGAGCTGCGCCTCGACCCCGTTCAGCGTCATGTCCTCCATGCGGGCTAACGGCTGCCAGCAACCCGGGCGCATGTCGTCGAACGTGATGCCGCCCATCGTGATCTCATCCGCCGGGTAGCCCGCCGCGGCGATGAGCCGCTTCACCGAGTAGAGATGGTCCTCGTAATGCCACCACGCCACCGGCTCCCCCTGGGTGCCGGGCGCCTCGATGTAGCCGCCGCCGTCCAACTTCGGCTGACCCGCGGGCAGGTACTCGACTCGGGGCCCAACGTCGCGGGCGTGGGCGGGCAGCCGAGCCGTCCACACGTCCGCGGGCTCCACGACGTGGGCGTCGACATCGACGATCGGCGGGATCCGGTCCAGCACCTCGTCGGGGACCTCATGGGCGAGCGGGGTGTCGATCATGCGGAAGGCCTCCCGGAGGACGAGACGCTGAGATAGGTCATGGAGCTCGCGCGAACCAACGGGTTGGACAGAATGTCTGCCGATTGAATGACATGCAAGCCTGCCCGTCGGCTCAGAGCCGAGGTGCTAGAACCCGCCCGAGGAGGGACCGTGCCGATCCAATTCATCGCCCGCGGTCCTGCGGGCAGCCGAGATCGGGGAGTTCCTGAGCCGCGAACGCCGTCGCCGTCGCGGTCAGCGATCGCCCGCCGGACATCGCTCAGCCACGCGACGCGCCAGGCGCTGCTGCGCCGAGACGAGCTCATCAGGCACCAGACGGAGTCCAGTTGCTTCCCGACCGAGCTCGATCCCGACCGCACGCATCGGCCGGCCCAGATCTCGACCCCGGTCCTCGACGGCAACGGTGCGGTCGTCATGACGATGGCGACTGCACCGATCGGCACGGAGTTCGGCCCGCCGGGCACCCTCCAGCCCGGCCAGGCCCCGCGAGCCGCCGCCGACCGCGTCACCGACACCCTCCGTGGTGCCCCACCGGTCGCGGCGTGACGATGGACTTCCGCTTCGACCCTGGGATCGAGACGTTCCGAGCCGAAGTCCGGGCTTTCCTCGCCGACGCGCTCGCCGGTGCAGACCGCCACGCCGACTCCCTGGACCTGACGGGACTGGCCGAGAGCTACGAGCGCGACCTCCATCGCCGCGCCGGGGCGCGCGGCTGGCTCGACCTCGACGGCGTGCGGAAGGCCGTCTTCGACTTCGAGGCGGCCCGCTGCGACGCCCCGCTCATCGACACGGCGATGACCCTCGCCGGACACGCCGTCGCGACCTACGGGTCGCCGGCGCAGCGCGGCGACCTCCTTCCCCGCATGGCCACGGGAGAGGTGGAGATGTGCATCGCGTACACCGAGGACGCGGCCGGCAGCGACCTCAGCGCCATCGCGGCGCTGGCCTCGCGGGACGGGGACGGCTGGGTGCTCAGCGGTCACAAGGTGCTCGTCACCGGCGCCCACAAAGCGGACTGGTGCTGCACCGTCGCCCGAACCCGGTTCGACGTCCCCGCCCGACAGGGCATGACCATGTTCCTGATCGACATGCGCACGCCGGGCGTCGAGATCGTGCGTCGTCCGACCATGAACGGCTGGACGCTCGACGACGTCGGGTTCAACGACGTGTACCTGGGGCCGGAGGCGGTGCTCGGTGAGCCAGGGGCGGGTTGGGCCCAACTCACCGCCGCCGCCGCCGCCGAGCGCTCCAGCATGTTCTGGCTCGGCAACGCCCGCCACGTGCTCGACCTGCTCGTCGCGCTCGTCCGCACCGGCACACGCGACGGTACTCCGCTCGCTGACGACCCGATCGCCCGCGACACGGTGGCCCGGTTCGCGGTGGCTCTGGCCGACGCGGAACGACTCGCCCGCCGCGCCCTGTGGTCAGACATCACGGGCCAGGACGACCCTGCCCTCCCCGCGATGGCCAAGGTGACGGCCACCGAGCTGCTCCAGGACCTGGCCCAAGCGGCGACCGAGCTCGCCGGCCCCGCCGGTCTCATCTGGTCCCCGCTCTTCACGTCAGACCGGCCGATGCACGGCGCGGGCGACGGACGTCTGGCGTGGGAGTATCTGGAACGAGTTCATGGCACGATCAGCGTCGGCGCCAACGAGCTCCAACGCGACACCATCGCGCAGCGCGGTCTGGGCCTCCCTCGGGGACGCTGACGTGGACCTCACCCTGACCGAGGCACAGGAGCGTCTGGCCTCCGATGCTCGCTCGCGGTTCGAAGCGGGCCAGCGGCCCCCGATCGTCGATGGCTCGCTCACCGACCTCGTCGTCGTTGCACGCGAGCTGGGCCGCGCCGCCCGACCGTCGACGTTCCACACCGAGGTGCTGGCCCGCCTCCTCGGTTGGCAGGGACCAGGCCTGGCCGCCGTGGCCCTCGACGTCGCCGACGGAGTCGCCCGGTTCGTCGCCCATGGCGCCGAAGCCGACACCCTGCTCGTACGGTCAGGAGCGGGCCACGTCGTCGAGATCGACCTCCGTGGTACGGGACCGGTGGTGCGCCCGATCGCCACCATCGGCGACGATGGCCGCTGCGACGTCACGCTCGGCTCGGCCGCCACGTTGGCCGTCCTGGACTGCGACATCGAGGGTGCGGTCGCGCGGGCCGCGATCGTACTCTCGGCCGACGCCGTTGGGGCTGCTGGTGCCGCCTTGGACGCGGCCGTGGCCCATGTCATCACCCGGCACCAATGGGGGGCGCCCCTCGCCACCCTGCAGGCCGTGCAGCACCGGTGCGCCAACATGTTGCTCGATGTCACCATGGCATCCGACGCCGTGTTCGACGCGGCCGGCGTGGCCGATCGCGGAGCCGACGAGGACCAGGTGCGGCTCGCCGCCGCCTACGCGAACGCCACCGCGATCGAGCGGTGCCGGCGGGCGACGGCCTCCGCTCACCAGCTCGCCGGTGGCCACGGCATCGACGCGGATGCACCGTTCCACCGCTGGTATCGGCGGGTGAAAGCCGCAGAGCCGGTGCTCGGCGACGCCCGGCAACACCGAGACGCCATCGCCGCCGCCCTCCTCGACGACCAGGCGGCTCCGTCGATCTGACCGATCTCGACATACCGACACCGAAACCAGCACCGGCGAGCCCGGTGCACGCCACTGGCCGCGGACCGCGCCCGGGTTACACGACCGCCGCGACGGCCGGTCTCGGCCGCACAATGGCCCGCGGACCGTGGTGGTCGGATGACCCTGACGGGTGCGTGCTGTCTGTGCGCCGGCCGGCGCAGCACCGCCGTCGATCACGAAGATGGCATTACACGAGCCGCGGACCACGATGGGGTGGCCCGACCTCGAGCCATTGGGCGTCGAGCAGGGCGCGGACACCCTCGGCGTCGATGACCTCCACGCTCAGCCACCCCGGGCGGTCATGCCGCCGTCGACGGCGATCACGGCGCCGTTGACGAACGAGGCCTCGACCGCCGTCAGGGCGACGATCACGTAGGCGACCTCCTCGGGCCGCCCGTAGCGGCCGACTGGGACACGACGCTGGGCGAACTTCTCGCGAGCGGCGGGGGGGATGCCTTCGGTCATGCCGGTGAGGGTCGGCCCCGGGCACACACAGTTGGCCGTGACGCCCCGGCCGCCGAGGTCGACCGCCAGCGATCGAGTGAAGCCGAGCAACCCGTGCTTGGACACGCTGTAGGGGCTGGTCAACGGCGTGGCTGACAGCGCCTCGGTCGACGCCACATTCACGATTCGGCCCGTGCCGCTTCGCGCGAGATCGTCAAGGCATGCCCGGACCATGAGCATGGCACCCGTCAGGTTGACGGCCAGCGTTTGCTCCCATACCTCGACGTAGCGCTCGCCGTCGAGTGGTCCGCCAGCCGGGATGCCGGCGGCATTCACGAGGATGTCGACGGGCCCCAGCGTCCGCCGAACGTCCTCGACGCCTCGCGCCACCGAGGCAGCGTCGCTGACGTCCACCGGGACGTCGCCGTGCCTGTCGACCACCGCCACTTGCACCCCCGCGCTGGTCAGCAGCTCGGCGGTCGCGCGGCCAATGCCGCTCGCGCCGCCGGTGACGATCGCCACGCGACTCATGTGGGCATCTCGATGACGACCTTGCCCAGCGACCGCGGTTCGAATACCACCCGCATGGCCGCGGCATCGGCGAGCGGAAAGCGGTGCCCGATGACCGACCGGACCAGCCCCTGGCGGCACCGGGCAGATAGCTGCCCGAAATCCTCGGTCCCGCCCACCGGACCCGCGATGGAAGACCTCCGGTCGGCGACACCGAGGATCGAGCTTCCCTCCAGGATCGTCTGGTTGACGTTGATCACCGGAAGCTCACCCGAGGCGAACCCAATGACGAGGGAACGGCCGTTCCACGCCAGGCACCGCAGCAGCTCCCGAAATTCGGTCCACCAACCGAGTCGAACCCCACGTCCGCGCCCGCGCCCGCCCATGGGCTCCTTGACCGAGGCCGACAGCGACGAGACCGCCCGGGGTCGACGACGACCCGAGCTCCGAGGCGGCGGGCCAGCTCGCACCGTCGAGTCCACCCGATCGGTGAACAGACGTCGTCGAGACCGCTGAATCACCGCTCCACTCCCTCTCCAACCGACGCAGCGCACCGCAGCCGGCAAGCGGCAGTTGTCGACGCGACGAAACTACCCCGCCGACTCACTCTGCAACGGACCCGCACGTCCGCGACCTGGTTGAGGCGGCTCGGGTACCGACAGTACCGAGGCCGAGGGGCCGGGGCCGGAGGCGTCCCCGCCGGCCGCGGTTCACCGCTGGTGGCCATGGGCCGGCATCCGCACCGATGGCCGCCCGGTGCACCACGAGATGGCGCCGCACCGCCAAGAACAGTGGTTGTGGCTGGTCACGATCGTGGCCATCTTGGCCGTTGCGGTCGCCGGACCGCTCGCCCTCCGCGGAGCGAAGAACGGCCTGCACACGGCCGTTTCACGGCTGCTGCCCGCATCAATGGAGCTCGCGACCGCGAGGCAGAACCGCTCAACTGTGACCGAACTGCTGTTGCAAGCGCTCCAAACGCCGGATAGCGGAACACGCACCGCCGACTTCAACCAGCTGAGCATCCTCGACAACGCCGCGGCGACGTCCTGGAAGAGCTACACGCGCCTCGCGACCAAGCTGCCGGGGGAGACGAAGCTCCAGGCCAAGGTCGTTCTCGACCAAACCGAGGGCCAGGCCCAGGCCATCGCGACCCTCACCTCAACCTCGCCGTCGAGCTCGGCCGCCGCGGTGGCCACGCTCACCGCACTCGGCGCCCGCCAACGCCAAGACATGGACCAGATCCAGAAGCTCTACCAGACACGCATCAACGGATCGCTGACGAGCGCCGATCACGAGTTCAGTGCGGGCCAAAGCGAGCTCCCGATCATCTTCGCGATCGCGCTGGTCGCCATCATGATCGGGTTCGGGATCAGAGTGCGCAAGATCCGGCGCCGAGAGGTCGTCCAGATCGACGAAGGTCGCCGCAATGACATCGAGTCGGGACTCCAACGCGCCCTCGAGATGTCCCGCACCGAGGCGCGGTGCTACACGCTGGTGCAGCACGCCGTGCAGCAGAGCTCGCCGACGCTCCCGTCCGAGTTGCTCGTCGCCGATTCGAGTCGGGCGCACTTCACGCAGGTCGCCAGCACCGACCCGGCTGGCGGTCCCGGCTGCCCCGTCATGTCCCCTGACGAGTGCCCGGCCACCAGCCGAGGACAGACCCAGACTTGGCAGACGAGTACGGCAATCGACACGTGCCCGCATCTCGAGAACCGAGCCACCGGCCCCTGCTCGGCCGTGTGCGTCCCGGTCAGCATCGCCGGCAAGGCGATCGGCGTGATGCACGCCACCGGACCCGACCACGATCCGCCGGATCCGTCCACGACCGCAGACCTGGAGCTGATCGCCCGGAAGGCCGGTGAGCGCATCGGTATCCTGCGGGCCTTCAGCCGCACCGAAGCCCAGGCTCGCACCGACCCGCTCACCGGGCTCCTGAACCGTCGCAGCCTCGAATCCGCGGTCCGTGACCTCACGGCGGAGGCGCATCCATACTCGGTCGCCTACGGGGATCTGGACCACTTCAAGCTGCTCAACGACGTTCATGGCCACGACGCCGGCGACCGCGCCCTGCGCCTCTTCGCTCGGGTGTTGCGCGACAGCGTGCGACCCAACGACGTCGCAGCCCGGTACGGCGGCGAGGAGTTCGTCGTCGTGCTGCCCGACTGCACAACCGCCGACGCCTACGCAGTCATCGACCGGGTTCGTACTCGGCTCGCCGACGCTCAGCGCGGCGGGACCGTCCCCTCCTTCACCGTCAGCTTCGGGCTCGCGCCCGGAGAGGCCGACCTGGCGTTCAGCGAGATTGTCGAGCAGGCCGACGCCGCACTGCTCCGAGCGAAGGCCGCGGGCCGCGACCAGGTCGTCCTCGCCGGCCCCCGCGACGAAGAACCGGACCCAGTCGCGGCGAACGGGCTCGCCCCCGACCTGCGCTCCGCCTGCTAACCCGCGCCGCCCCACACGACGAACGCGGCGCCCGGCAAATGCCGCGAGCGTCAGCACGCGGTCACCGATCGGGCGTCGAGCCAAATATCCATTCGCTCCGGCGGCCCCGCCCCTCGAACGATGTCGCCGATCCAGCGTTGCATCGTCGCCGAGAACTCTCCACGGCCGTGCTGCCGCGACGTCTGATAAGACTCGGTAATCTCGGGCCGCGCAAGTGGGGAGTCACCATGAAGGACGTTGTGGGCAAGGTCGCTGTGGTCACCGGTGCTGGACAAGGCATCGGGCGCGCACTCGTTGAACGCTTCACAGCCGAGGGCATGAAGGCGATCGTCGCAGACGTGGCTCCTGACCTCGTCGAGACCACGACCCGGGAGCTGCGCGGCGAGGGGCGCGAAGTCATTGGAGTGGTCACGGACGTGACGTCGCTCCAGTCGGTGGAGGCGTTGCGCGACGCGACGCTCGCCGCCTACGGAGCTGTCCACGTGGTGTGCAACAACGCCGGGATCGGCTCCGGATCCGAGGGTCGGCTCTGGGAGCACCATGTGAACGACTGGCGCTGGTCGCTCGACGTGAACGTGATGGGCGTCGTAAACGGCATCAACGCGTTCGTGCCCACGATGCTGGCGCAGGGCGACGAAGGCCACGTGGTCAACACGACGTCAGGGAACGGCGGGTTCACCCCGCTCATCAACAGCGCGGTGTACGCAACCACCAAGGCGGCGGTCACGACCATCACCGAGTGCCTCTGGGGACAGCTGCGCGAGATCGGCGCCAAGGTGAGCGCGTCGCTTCTCTATCCGTCGACCCGCACTCCGGGGATGCTCAACACCGGGATCTGGCGGCCGGGCGCGAACCGCCCCGAGCGCTACGACCGCCCCGGCGCCCCACCCAAGGAGGGACGCGACGCACTCGGCGAGTACCTGAAGCGAATGGAGGCAGCCGGGCTTCAGGTGACGTTCGCGCCGCTGTCAGAGGTCGCCGACGTCTGCTTCGAGGGGATCGTCAACGACACGTTCTGGATCACGGTGCCGAACGAAGTCCAGCAGGAGAAGATCCGAGCGCGTGCGACGTCGCAGACCGAGATGACCGAACCCCGGTACCTGCTCGAAGCGAACCTGATGACGTCTCGCCCGTCCGACCGCAAGGAGTGACACGCGAAGCGTCAGCGGAGGGACGGTCGCCGGCCTTTCGTGGTTCTGCCGGAACCTCGATGAGGTAACCGTCGGGGTCCCTGGCGAACGCGACCGTTACCGGCCACCGGTCGAGCCGCTGAGGCTCGGACGCCGATTCGCCGACTGGGACATCGGCCGGTGCTTGCAGCTTTCGTTGCTCGTTGCGACCGCGGCGACAAGCAACTCGGCTTTGCAGACGATCTCGCGTCTCAGCGTGACGATGGGGAGGAGACTCCATCGGGGCGTGAGCCATGCCATGTCCATCGATTGGAGCCACAATCGAGGAACGCTCAGACGTCGCCGATCTCGGGAACCGCTGTCGGCATCCGGAATGTCAACTCACCACGGCTTCAGCGCTTGATCGGCGAATGCCATCGACACCGTATCTTCGGGAATCGCATCGAGTGGCTGGAACGTTTGCTCCACCGTCGGGCCGATCTTCTCCGCGACGGCGCTGAGCGCATCGAGGTCGAAGCTGTAGACCCCGGCGGCGTTTCCGCCGACCATCAACGCGACCTCATCGGTTGGCACGCCCGCGAACGTGTTCTGCAAAGCCTCCCGCGTGTACGGATACGTGCCCTCGAGGTGTGGGTAATCCTGACCCCACATGATCTTGTCGACCCCGATCTCGTAACGAACCTGGCACTCCGACGGCCGGAAGAAGCTCGCACCGGCGAAGCAGTTCTTGTTCCAACAGTCGCTCGGCGACATGCCCATCTCGGCCGCAAGCTCCCCACCAAATAGGGCCTCCGCGGCACCCGGCGTGAGGAACCGCTCGTAATGGTGGTCGAGCAAGGCGAGCACCGCGGGCACCCAGCCCGCCGACTGCTCGGTGAGTACGAGCTTGAGGTTGGGATGACGCCCGAAGACGCCGCCGAACACAAGATGCCAGAACACGCGGTGCGAGTACCAACCGAGCTCGATCATCCACAGCGCCATTGACGCCGGGTAGTTCCCGAAGTCGGGACCGGCAAGGCCGCTGTGGTTGTTGATCGGCATCTCGAGCTCTTCGCACACGGCCCAAATAGGCTCGTAGTCGGGCGCGATCAGCGGAGGAATTCCGGCGTCGGGCGGCACGCCCGGCAGAAGTATCCCACCGAACAAGTTGTTCTCGCGCGCCCAGCGGATCTCGTCCACTGCGGCCGGCACGTCGTTCAGGAAGATCTGCGCCATTCCCGCGCGCCGCCCGGCGACATCGTTACAGAAGTCGACCATCCAACGGTTATGCGCTCGCAACCCCGCCCACCGCAACTCGAAGTCTTCGGACGTCGGCAGCCGCGCGGTGAGATTGCCGCTCGGAAAGAATGGTGGCACCGTGTTCGGGAACAGCACTTCGGCGACCACGCCGTCGTCTTCCAATTCCTGGCGGCGACGCTGCGAGTCCCAGTTGCGGTAAGCGAACTGCCCACGCAGATCGGTGAACGGGTTGACGTACGACTTCGCCCACTGCTCGAACTCGTCGAGGTACTTGCTCTCCAGATAGTCGCGGTACTCCGTCATCGGCGCGCCCGTGTGCCCATCGGACGAGATCACGATGTAGCGGTCACCCGCGAGCTGTGCCATGACGACTCCGTCCACCGATCCGACGCGCTAATCGTTCGACGCGGCTGGTAGCCAACCGCACCGACCATAACGCCGCGCCCCTTGCCCCGCAAAGGCTCTGATCGAGCCAAGCGAGGTGAACGCCGCCGCAGGAGGAGCCCGGCGACGGCTTGAGCCTGCGAGCGCACATTGGACGTTTCCAACCCTTCCCGGGCTTCACCCACGGGGACGTTAGCGGCACGGCCGTGATTGAAGCCTTGGCTTGATTCAAGCCTTGGCTGGGGTACGTCTCTCACACGTGGGTTCTGCGGGGGTTAACCCCGACGACGACAGCGAGCAGCGCGGTCCAGGACCGCGCCAGTCCGACGACGACTCACCGGCTGCAGTGCGACACGTCTCGAGCGCTACGCGTATTGGATCGCAATGTGCCTCTCGAACGCGACCGGATCAATGTCGACGTCCTCGAGGGTGTACGAGTGTGTGGACTCGATCGTCATCCAGCGCATGCTCTCCATCTCGAGGACGGGGAGATCCACGACCGGAGTGCCCGGGAGGTCACGCAACTCAAGCTTGCCGTCGACACGTTCACATGACGTGGGCGTCACGATCTGGTTCATCGTCACGAGGAACGGACCGGCGTCGAAGCCCTTGCCGCTGACGGCGGGGAGGAACTTGAACCAGAACTGGGTGAGCGGGTAGGGCGCGGGAAGCGGCAGCGCTTCGACGCAGTCTCCTTCCAACTCGATGAAGGTCACGCCCTGTCGCGTAATACTCGCATGCACGTGCTCGCCATCGCGCGCCACATCCAACTGGGCAAGCTTCTTCGGCTCACCGAAGCGCTCGCGACTCGGGGCGACAGCGGTCTCGAGATCGATCGGCATCACAAGCGTGTACTGACCGAGGTTTCCGTTGTACAGGGCATCGACGAGGAAAGACCCGACGCGCTCGTAAGTGATGCCATTGAAGTCAATCCTCGAGAACCGCACGTGAACACGCGGTTCGGACGACGGTTCGAGTGGCGGCGGAAGCACCGCTGCGAGCACATCAGGGTCGGTGAGATATGTCGCCTCGAACCGGGGCATTGCGGGTATCGGGTAGTCCCCACTTCCCCCAGCGCTCCGCACTGCTTCCACCCAGCGGTTCTCGCTCATGAATGCACCTCCAAAATGTACATAGCATGCGAATTCGGGCGCGCCCACCCGCGCGCTGCTTCAGTTCGACACGTGCACCGGCACAATGTCAGCGTCCGTCAGCCAGTGGCGTCCGGCCGCCTCGATCGCGTCCCACTTGCCCAGGTCGACGTCGGCGGTCTGGCCCAACTCCTCGGGTGTCGGGCCGATGCGCTCCGCGAGTGGTCGGAGCTTCTCGACGTCGAAGTTGTACACCGCGGCCGCGTTGATACCGAGAATGAGGCGGGTGTCGTCGACCGGGCAGTCCCAAAACGTCTCGCGCAGCCATTCCCGCGTGTGGGGCCACGTGCCCTCGGGGTGCGGGAAGTCGTTCCCCCACATGATGTTCCCTACCCCGATCTCGAAGCGCCGCGCGATCTCCCGGCGACGGGTGTTCGATGAGCCGATAAACACGTTGCGGTCGAAGTACTCGCTCGGGAGCATGGTCAGCTTCGGCGCGATGTTGCCGAGCTTCTTGGTGGCGTGCTCGCGCAGGTAGCTCGTGTCAGACTTCCAGAGGAGATCAGCCGCCCACCAGCAACCACCCTCAGTGACTGCGAACTTCAGGTTCGGGTGACGTTCGAACGCGCCCGACCACAACAAGAACCACATGGGACGCATGGTCCAGAAGATGGTCTCGTTGGCATAGATTCCCGTGTCCGTGCCGATCTCGTCGCGCGGTGCCGGCCCGGTGTGGGTGTGCACGACCATGTCGAGCTCCTCGCACACCGCCCAGATCGGCTCGTAGCGCGCGTCGTTGTACGCCGCGTACGGGCGCCACATCGCCGGGATCAGGATCCCGCCGAGACCCGACTCCTTCGCGCGCCGGATTTCTGCGACCGCGTCGGCAACGTCGTGGAGGATCGGCACGATCGCGAGGCCGCGCCGCCGGTCCGGGCTGTCACTGCAGAGCTCGGCTAGCCACCGGTTGTGCGCGCGGGCGCCGACCATCAGCAGCTCGGGGTCGAATTCACCGCTCGCGCCGAGACCGGCGCCAAACGGTGCCGAAGCGCCCCCGCGCACCGCATCGGCATCGGGGAAGATGATCTCGCCGACCACGCCGTCCGCGTCGAGCTCCTTGTCGCGACGGGCGGCATCCCACCCGCCACGCAGTCCCTCTTCGTTCTGCTCGTACCAGTCCTTGACGAAATCGTTCTCCTCTTCGCGCGACGCATTCAGCACCTCGCGCAACGCGTGGCGCTGCTTCATGTCGTCGTGGAATGCCTCGCGGTACTGCGGGTCGAGGTACTGCTCGTACTCAGCGTCGGGAAGGCCCGCGTGTGTATCGGCCGAGATGATCAAATAGCGCTCGTTCACCACCGCTTCACGTCCTGTCCCGCGCAAGCGATTGACGATGAACCGGAACCGGCCCGAGCGAAACGTTCACCTCGTCGACCTTAGAGCCGACCGTGGCCGCGACCGACTCGAGCGCGTCGAGGTCGAAGCCAAACAGCTCAGCCACGGCGAGGCCAACCATCGGCGCGACCTGTGGCCCCACATGATTTTGGCGTGGCCGTCCGAGAAGATCACGACTTCGCCGCGCCGGCGCTATGGATCGGAGCGAGGCAGCGGTCCCCTAAGAACTTCGTCATGGTCTCCTCCCGCAGTCGCCTCGCGGTGGCGATTGCAGCGCGAGAGATCGAAGGACGAAACGCACGATACGTCTGGCGTCACTTGGACGCAACCACTCGGCGATACAACCGCCGAAACGGTCTGGTCCGACCTGGCAGCCACTGACCCAGGCGGACTCGGATCAGCTCCGGGATACGTCCGTCCACCCGGCGTCGCGGCAGGGGTCGGCCTCGCGCGCTAATCCGAGCACGCGCTCGCCCAGGACGTTGCGGCTGACCTCGGCCGGCCCACCATGGATGGTGTTCGCCCGGCTCCGCGGGAGCCCATTGACGGCGCGGGGCAACCCGGTCCGGCCGTCGGTCGGAACAGCCCTACGGTTCGCCAATGCCGGGTCAATGCGGACGATCAACTCGCGAGGGGCCGAGAGGAACCGAGGATCCTGGCGTTGGCGATGTCGAGCGCGCCGCGCCTGGTGCGGAGTTGCGTACCGGAGAGGCGGCGCTCAAGAATGCCAAGTCGGTCAGTCAAGTAGATGGTGTGCCATGACCCAGTCATCCAGCGATATTGCACCGATCGACGACTGGAATCGCTTGCTTGACGGCAGGGTGGTGGTTGTCACGGGCGGTGGGGATGGCATTGGGGGAGCGGTGAGCCGTTTGTTCGCTCGCCACGGTGGGATCATCGAGATCGCCGAGATCGACGCGGCGCGTGCCGACCGAACGGTCGAGGCGATTGTGGCGGGGGGCGCTGTCGCGCACAAGAACATCGTGGATGTCACGCGACAGCCCGACGTTGATCGCTTGGCGACCACGGTGCTCGATCGGCACGGCCGTGTCGATGTCCTGGTCAACAATGTCGGTGATTTTCGGCCCCTGGTTCGGTTCAACGAATCCACGCCCGAGTCGATCGAGGCGATGTATCAGGTGAACCTGCAACACTTCTTCACGGTCACGCGTGCATTCATCGGGTCGATGATCGAGCATCGGCGCGGTTCGATCGTGAATGTGCATTCGGTCGAGGGCATGCGCGGTTATCCGAACGACCCGGTCTATGGGGCGATGAAGGCGGCGGTCGCCCATTTCACGACGAACCTTGCCGTCCTGTACGGGCGTAAGGGCGTGCGAGTGAACGGCATCGGACCCGATCTGACGCAAACCCCGCAGGTCGATTACATGACGGGCGGCGAGGACCAGGACACCCTGTGGCCTTCGTGGGCACCAGTCGGTCGGCTCGGCTGGCCCGAGGACCAGGCCCGCGTTGCCTTGTTCCTTGCCTCGGACATGTCCGGCTACGTCACCGGCCACAACATCCCCGTGGACGGTGGCACGAAGGCCGGAGGTGGTTGGTTCTACTCGCCGAGCGCGCGTCGCTTCGTGAACCGTCCGCGGAGCCTCTAGCCGTGGTGCCCGCTTCCACCAGCCGAGAGCCGACGAACCTGAGCTCCCGCCCGCCGGTCCAGCTCTCGACGGGCGTGACGTCGTTCTCGTCGTCAGACCCGGGGAGCTGGGAACCGCTGTTCGAGCAGGCACGTACCTTCGACCGGGCGGGGGTCGACCGCCTGGTCCTGTCCGACCACGTCGTGTTCGGCGAGCACCTGGAGGAGTATGGGCGCCCCGAGATCGGCGGTCAGGCCGGGGGCAAGCAGCCCACGGGATCCGACGGGCACTGGCTTGAGCCTCTCACCACGCTGTCGGTGCTTGCCGGCATGACGTCGCGCATCCGCCTCGGCACCAACATCATCGTCGCGGCGCTCCGTCGACCCGCGGTGCTCGCCAAGAGCACGGCCACCCTCGACGTGCTCTCCGGCGGCCGGCTCGACCTCGGGGTGGGTGTCGGCTGGCAGCGCGAGGAGTACGAGGCGGCCGGGCTGGACTTCGAGAACCGCGGGCGGCTCCTCGACCACTCACTGGAGGTGTGCCAGACGCTCTGGCGAGACCCCCGCGCCCAGTACCACTCGCCCGAATTGCACTTCGAGGCGATCCACATGATGCCGAAGCCGCTGCAACCTGGGGGCATCCCCATCTGGATCAGCGGCACCGTCAACGCGCGGGTTGTGCGCCGCGTGGCACGATTCGGCTCGGGATGGGTTCCGTGGGGTCCGGCGGCCGCCGACCCCAGGGTCGGCATCGCACAGATGAAGGACGCCCTGGCCGACGCTGGGCACGAAGTATCGGACCTTCAGGTGGTGGGCACTCTGCCGTTCGTGAAGCGTGACGACGGAACGCTTGACGTCGAACGCACCATGGATGTCGTACCGCATCTTGCCGACGCAGGTCTGACGGATCTCCGTGCGCGGTTCACGCTGCCCGGTGACGCGTCGGCCGCGCTCGACGAGCTGCGCGCCATCGTGCACGCGTTCCGCGTCGCCGCCGGCCGCTCGGATCCGGTCTGATCGGTGAGTTCGCCGACACGGTCGCGGCCCCACCCGTGGCGGACTGGCGTCTCCCGAGCGACCCGCCTCTGATCGAAAGGACGAGCACTATGGACGGGGCACTGAAAGGTCGCCGCGCGATCGTCGTCGGCGGAGGGTCCGGTATCGGCCTCGGTTCGGGCCGCCTTCTCGCGCGTGACGGGGCCATGGTCACCCTCGCGGGACGCACCGAGCAGAAGTTGAAGGACGCCGCGGCCGAACTCGCCACCGACGGCCTCGACGTGGTCTACGCAGTCTGCGATGCGCTCGACGCCGCGTCCGTACGCGAGGCAGTTGATGCCGCGTCCGACGACGAGCGCCGCCTCGACATCGCCGTGGTCGTGCCTGGTCGTGGCGTGATCAAGCCGGTGCTGTTGTTCGACGACGACGAGTTCAGCCAGCAGGTCGATGCCAACGTGCGGCCGGTCTACCTTCTCCTGAAGTACTCGGGACAGGCGATGGTGCGCAACGGCTCCGGCTCGTTCGTGGCGATCTCGTCGACCGCGGCGGTCTTCTCGGCGCGCTACCTCGCCTCGTATAGCGCGGGCAAGGCTGCGGTCGACCAGCTCGTGCGGGTCGCTGCCAACGAGCTCGGCGAGCTCAACATCCGGGTGAACTCAGTACAGCCGGGCATGACCCGCACGCCCGCGACCGCGGGTGCATTCAGAGACGCTGACATGATGGCGGCGTTCCTCGCCGGGCAGCCGATCAACCGCAACGGCGAGGTCGACGACATCGCCCAGGCCGTCCGCTACTTCGCGGGGCCCGAGTCGTCGTGGGTCAGCGGTCAGCGCCTCGCCGTCGACGGCGGCCACACGCTCCGAGCGTTCGTCGACTACCAGCAGCTGATCCCAATCCCCGACACCCGAGCCGCCGTGCTGGGGGACGACCCATAGCTCGTCAGGAGTCGCGCCGGAGGAGGATTGCGCCTGCGGGCGTGAGGCCGCCGCTGCTGACGACGGCGACCCGGGCGTCGGCGACCTGACGTTCGCCGCCTTCACCGCGGAGCTGGACGACGGCCTCGTGCATGAGGCCCATGCCGTGGGTGCGCCCGGCGGAGAGTTGGCCGCCGTGGGTGTTGAGGGCGACGACGCCACCCTCCCGGGCGATGGCATGACCACCGTCGAGGAAGTCTTTTGCCTCGCCGATCCCACAGAAGCCGAGGGCCTCGAGCCATGACACGCAGTTGAAGGTGTAGCCGTCGTACAACTCGGCGACTTGGACGTCGGGCGGCCGCAGGGTGGTACGTGACCAGAGATGGGCGGCGGGTCCGAGGACCTGAGGCTCGTGGGTGATCGTCGACTGTTCCCATGCCACCCGTTCGGTCATCTGCGTCCCGACCGCTTCGACCAGCACCGGCGGTTTCGCCAGGTCGCGTGCGGCGTCGACGGCAGAGACGATCACCGCCACGCTTGCGTCGGCGGGGACGTCGCAGTCGTAGAGCCCGAACGGGGTGCTGATCAGACGCGCCGACAGGTAGTCATCCATCGAGAGCGGGTCGCGGTAGATCGCCTTGGGGTTGAGGGCGGCGTTGGCGCGTTGGTTGAGTGCCACCCACCCCAGCGTCTCTCGCGTCGTCCCGTACCGGCGGAAGTGATGGGAGGCGCACATCGCCAGGTTGTTGGCCGCCGACCCCACCCCATACGGTGCGCTGTAGCCGGGCACCCGGGTGCCCGCGAGCCCAACGACCCCCGCGGTGCCGTACGGGTTGACACCCTCCGGATCACGCGCTCGTTGGCGGGCCGCGAACGTCGCCTGCCAGACCGTGCGGAAGCACACCACATGACGAGCGAGGCCGGCCACGACCGCCAGCATGGCCGCGACGACCGAACCTGCCGGGCCAAAGGTTTCGCCGCCGCCGTTGTACCAGGTGGGCCGGAGGCCGAGGACGTCCTCGAGCGCGCTGACGCCACCCTCCCCGAAGCCACCCTCGGCGCCTCCCCCCGGGTAGGTGGACAACCCGTCGATATCGTCGAGCGTGAGCCCGGCGTCGGCCACGGCATCCTTGACGGCGGCGACCGTGAGGGCGAGCGGCGGCAACATGAGGCGTCGGCCAATCCGCGACATCCCGATACCGGTGATCGCCACCCGGTCCTCGAACTTCTCCGTCTCGGGCATGGGCCGGACCCAGCGTCGGTGGTCCTCGGGAGGCGTCTCATCGGATGGGAGCTCGTCGACATCGCCGCCGGCGGGTTCGAACAGCGGGAGCCAAACGTCCTCGACGGCCTCGAACCGGACGCGTACCCGCATGCCGACGTGCGCCTCGTCCGGATCGACACCGACGAGGTTGGTGATCACGCGAACGCGCGGGTCATCCTCGATCGCCACGGTTGCGATCACGAACGGTGGCGGGAAGCGCGGGTCCCACGGTTGATGGTTGACCGTGACTCCCACCACAACACCGCGGCCCGAGACGTCGGCCACGCCGATGTCCTCCGACCGGCAGTAGCGGCACACCGGAGGCGGAGGGTGCAACAGCGCGCCACATGCGGTGCACTGCTTGAACCGGAGCACGCCGACGGCGCCGCCTCGCCAGAAGTGCGCGTTGTCGTCGTCGACAACGGGGAGCGGCCGGACGAAGCGACCCGCCGCCGTCATGGTCTCTCCGTCCCCTTCACTTGACCGCGCCGTCGATCTTGAACCGGATGAATGTCGTTGTTCCATGCGGCCCGAACTCGCGCATGATGTCGTCGGTGCTCCGCGAATTGCGCGGCGCAGTGTCGGCGGCGTCTCCTCAAGCCGGCGCCCCCGCGCTTCGGGACCTCAGGGGCCTTGTCGGTTGCCGGGTCGCGAGGCAACCCGGACCGTAGCCGCTTCAGGGTCCGCGCCGCACCCAAGCCCTGGATGCTTCCTCGCTGGTCGGGGCCAGTTCGAATAGAGACACGCCACAGGCGCAGGGCGGGGCACGACGGTGTCGGCCCGGAGGTCTCGGTCGCGCCCGCTGGGGGTCACATGAAGGAGTCCGCCTCCTCGAGGCCGAGCTCGGGGTCCCCGCCGGTGACGATCGGCTCGCAGTCCCCCACCCTTCGCCGTCACCACCGGGGTCCACGACGTAAACGACGGTGTCGCGAATCTGCTGGAGGCGGCGGGCCTCATGAAACGCCGAGCAGTTGGCGATCCGCTCGCCGTCGACGTGGAGTGACCCGCGCCATTCGCCGCGGTAGGGGCCGTCGAACCCGAGGTACACGCCGGCGTCCAGATGAAAGCAGGGCTCGGACACCACCTCGAACGCGAGAGCCGACCGCACCCCAAAGCTGACCTCGCGGCACCCAGCGGGGCGCCTTGGGTCGTGTCTTGACGCGAAGCACAACCTCGAGCCGCTTGTACAGCAGTTTCGAGCGCAGTCGTCAATGGTGCGGTCAACTCCCGCCGTGCCTTGACGCTCTGCATCTGTGGGGCAGCGTTCCGACTCGAGTCGGTCGGCGTGTGACGACCATGGTCCGGATGCTTCTCAGACGTCCCCCTCAAAGCGATTCTGAGATCGTTCTGGGATGCAAAGGGCGCGTGCTCCGGCTCGGTGCCGACGTAGGACCCTTCACCCGCGCCTTCGCGTGGGCGCTGCAGTCACAAAGCCTGCGACCTCCGCCTTAGCAAGACGCTGACGGCCGCGCGTGGCGCTGAAAGACTGGAGCCAAGAACCAACCGCGGCATCGCGGGCCGAACTCGCCCCGCCCTCACCGGCGTCCCGAACAAGGACCTCAGCATGCGCGTCGAGCTGGCGCCTGCCCTCGCCGGTGCTCATCGGTCGCGGTCTACCACCTTGCTAAGTTCGCCGCCATGGTGACCCGACCGACCACCGACCGCTACGACGACATCGTCGTGGAGACCATCACATTGCCCGTGCGCGACGGGTTGACGTCGGCGGTGCTGTGCTGGCCCCTCGCCGGCGGCCCGCACCCCGCGGTGGCCATCGGGGCGGAGGGGACCGGTATCAACTCGTTCATCCGCCGCCTTGGCGCCACGCTCGCGCACCTCGGATACGTCGTGATCGTGCCCGACTACTACCGCGGCGCCGGGCCACCCGATCCCGAGGCGTACGACGACTTCGACACCCTCATGTCCCACATCAACGCCCTCGACTTCGGGCGGGCCGTGCACGACCTCCTCGACGCGATCGAGTTCCTGCACGCGCGTGACGACGTCGACGGCTCGCGCGTCGCGAGCTGGGGTTACTGCACGGGGGGAACCCTGGCCCTGTTCGCTGCGTGCCTCCGCCCAGACCTTGCGGCCGCGGTGCTCTTTTACCCGAGCCAGCCCCGCTTCGACATGCTCGACGCCAAGAAGCCCGTGCACGTCGTCGACCTGCTCTGGAACATCCCGTGCCCGGTGCTCTTCATCGTGGGCGACCAGGACGTGGTGTACCCACCGGAGCAGCTCACCGACGTCCGTCGGAGGTTCGAGGAGTGGGGTGTGAACGCGACCATCGCGGAATACCCCGGTGCGGGCCACGCCTTCAACGCCCACGGCTCTTCACTCTACCACCAAGAAGCCGACGAGCGCTCCTGGGAGGACGCGGCTTCGTTCCTGGCCGCGCACCTGGGTGGGTCGGCCCCGTGACCGGCATCGCCGCCGCATTTGAGCGATCACGCGATGGACTTGTACATATGGTCCCATGCTGACTCCCTGGGACGACTTCCCGATCCACGCCGACGCCGACCCGGTCGCGACACCGTCGTCGGGTGATCCCAACCACTACGACCGCTACTTCTTCAATGGACACGAGCGCGACGGCGCCTTCTACATCGGCGCCGCGATGGGCCACTATCCGGTCCTCGGCGTGATCGACGGCGCGCTCAGCGTCGTCATCGACGGTATCGAGCACTCGGTGTTCGCCTCGGGCCGCATGCCCCTCGACCGCGCCACCGAGGTGGGTCCCATCCGCGTCGAGGTCGTCGAGGCGATGCGCACCCTCCGCTTCACCGTCGCCCCAAACGCGTCGGGGCTCACGGCTGACCTCACGTGGCAGGCGCGCACGGTGGTGATCGAGGAGCCCCGGCAGCGCAACGTCACGCCCGACGGCATCGTCGTGAACGAGCACACGCGCCTCACGCAATGGGGCACCTGGGAAGGGACCGTCACGGTCGACGGCCGCACAATCGCGGTCGACCCGGCTCGAGTGTTCGGCACCCGCGACCGCTCCTGGGGCATGCGCGGCCTCTCGACCCACGTTCCCACGAACCGTGCCAGCTTCGGTGGCGGGGCGTTCTGGCTGTGGGCGCCGCTGTACTTCGACGATCTCTGCACGCACCTGGCCTTGCACGAGCGGCCAAACGGCACCCGGTGGCTCGAGAGCACGCTGTTCGTGCCCGTGTTGGAGAGCCCCGACGCGCCCACGTGGGGCATCGGTGTCGACAACTCCACCGAGATGATCGACTTCCGCTACAAGCTCGACTTCTACCCGCAGTCGCGGATCATCCGCGCCGCGGTCTTTGACCTCGTCGGCCCGGACGGCACCAAGCACCGGATCAACCTCGAGACGCTCTACACGTTCCGGATGCGCGGCATCGGCTACACCCATCCGGACTGGGGCCACGGCTCGATCCACGGCGAGCTCGCGGTGGGCCACGAGTCGATCAAGCTCGACGACTTCAAGGAACCCGACCCGAGCACTTGGCACCTCCAAAACGTCGTCGTGGCGCGCATGGAGGGTCGCACCGGCATCGGCGTGTTGGAGCAGGCCCTCATCGGTCCCCACGAGCCGACGGGCCTCACCGGCTTCCTCGACCCGCCCGCGCGGTCTTGAGATGACCACTGGGCCCCCACACCGGAGCTCGTCGCGCGGGGCTGCGTCATCGATTATGCCGAGGCGAACCCGATGTTGTTGAGTGAGCGGAGCAAAGGAGCGCCATCGTGGACTGTTCGATGAGCGCAGCTGTCGTGACTGGCACGGCCATCAGGTTCGGAAGCGCCATGCGAGGTGGTCGCGACGGGCGTGCAGTTCTTGCTCGCGCGTGGTGGGGTCGATGACGCGCGTCGCCACCGGTAGCGCGGCACGCACGCTGTCGAACGGGACGACCCGCGTCTCCAAGGTCGGCAGCGTGGATCCCCAGAAGTAGCGAAAGTTGAGCAGCGCGACGCGACAGTTCATCGTGTCGAGCCAGTTCGGGACACCAGGATCGCGATCCGCGAGCACGAAGTGGAGCCGGCGATCGGCACCGACGGTCGCCTGCCGGTGATTGAGGCTCGTGATGCGTCCGACATCGAAGGCGCGGAAGAAGTGCATCCCGTAGAGCTGGAGGCTCCAATAGCGTGCGTCGGGTAGGTCACTCTCCACCACGAGCGCCTCGCCGGGGCCGAGGTCGTAGAAGCAGAACGCAAACTGCGAGAGCTGCAATCCGCGAGGGACGTCGATGCGAGTGCCGAAGGAGTTGTCGTCCTGCTTGATACGCGCGTCGCGCAGGTAGTCGTTCCAGTACACAAGGGACCGCTCGGTGAGGTCGAGCGCTTCATGGATGCTCTCGGCGAACGACGGCCGCTCAGTCGACTCGCCGTCGAGACATTCGATGGTGAACGTGGCCGGCTCACGTGGCTGCCAGTCGAAGTAGTACTCGCGGATTGAGCACATGATCGCCCCTTCGGGGAGCGGAACCCGGTTCGGTTCGCTGCCGGCGCCACCGAGCAGCAGCTCAAAGTCGTCGCCGCGTCCGATGCCGATGTCCGACGCTGTGAGCTCGGCGAGCGTCGCGGGCCGTTCCGTGTGGCGGAAGCCCTCGCGGATCGCGAGCGCGAACTCCTCGCACGAGTTCATCCTGCCGCGGATCCGGTAGCGGTGGCGGGGGCTCACCCGCGCGTGCCGGTACACGTTGTCGGCATTGGGTCCCCCCCACGGGGTCACGAGGTCGTTCTGGCGCTGGAAAGCAGGCGCCGACGCGTCGCCGTATCCGATCGACCACTCAAGCCAGCACAGCAGCTGCTCGGTGAGATGACGGAACGCCTCATTGCGCCCGACGGGATCGTTTGGGAAGTCGTCCTTGAGAAGCCGCACCCCGAGCGCCTCAAGGCCCGTCAACAACTCCCGCCACGAGGCCAGCTCGGTGGGGCTCGCAGCCTGCGGTGTCATTGCGTCTCCTCATTCTGCACCCCGAAGTGCCGCTGGTACCGACCGAACCGCTCGCGTTCCGCGGCGCGATCCAGCCCGAGGTCGTCGAACGAATACCGGTGCTCGCCCAGAGCGCCCTGTGGATGGGCGGCGAGGTGCGCGCGGATCGCGTCGTGCGTCTCGCTCGTCAGCGGGCGCTGGAGAGCGTCCGCCACGGTCGCCATCGTGCCGAGCGGGTCCGCCATGAACCCGGCGTAGTGCGCGTGGTAGATGCGCGCCTCGTCGAGCGCGCCGCTCTCCGAGAGGTCGACGAGCCGTTCCAGTGATCGGCTGTAGAGGTCGGCGTGATACAAGCCGACATCGGCGAAGTCGACCGCGTCGCTATGCGCGTAACGCAGTGTCGAGATGAGGCTCGTGACGGATCCCAACACGGCAAGCGGGTCCCGATGGGTGAATACGACTCGAGCATCGGGATATACGCCCAGCAGCGTCGGCAACGAGTGCAGGTGCACCGGAGATTTCAGCACCCAGCGCGCACCGTCGTAGCGGCGCTGCAGGATCTGGAGCACGAGTCGATGCCACTCGTACGCCGGGCTCATGTCGCATCGCGCGAGCCAGTCCACGTAACTCGGCACACGGTACCGGGCGGTGAACTCCTCGGACCGGAACTCGAACGACATCGACGACACGCACTCCTTGTACATGCGTCCGCCGTACTCGTGGATGGCGTCGAGGCCGGACACGACGAGAGCCGGCCGGCGCAGCTCACAATCGGCGAGCGCGACCCGCGCCTCGTCCGGAAACGACACCGGATCGGGAGGCGGCACCGGGCGGAGCAGCTCCCAGCCTTCGGGGACGCGTGTGCCGGGTTCGTGCGCGAGCAGAGCGTGGAGGATGGTCGTGCCCGTTCGGGGGGCGCCGACGATGAACACGGGCTCGTGGATCTCCTCGTCGCGCACGCCGGGGTCTTCACGGACGTAGGCGACGATCTGCGCACGGACTTCGAGGAGGCGCAACAGGAACCGACGGGTGATCCATCGTCCGAGCATGGTCAGCTCGGCCTCGTCTTCGAGGGCAGACAGGAGAACGGCGAGCGGGTCGAGGAACCCGGCGTCGCCGAAGCCGTCGGCACCCCGTCCGTCGAGCCCCATCGTCGCGCGCGCCTCGGCCAGGAGTGCGTCCCGCTCGAGCGGGAGGCGGGCCTCGTCGGCGAGCGGGAGCACCTCGCCCGCGTTCACGGCGCGGACCCAGTCGGGCCGCGGGGGCAGCTGCCAGGTCACCGAGCTCCGCGGGGGCTCACGGCCGCATGAGCGCGCCACCGTCGGCCATGAACGTCTCGCCGGTCACATAGCGGCAACCGTCCGACAGCAAGAACGCCACGACCGGTCCGATGTCGTGCTCGGCATCCCCGTCCCGCGCGATGGGCTGATCCCGGAAGGTCGCATTGAATGAGGCGACGCGCGCAGGGTCGTCGTCGGGTGGCGCGCGATGCGCGATCGACACAGGGCAGACGCAGTTCACGACGATGCCGTGCTGGCCCCACTCCCGCGCGGCTGAGCGAGTGAGCGATCGGATCGCTTCGTTCGATGCCGAGTAGGGGCCGTAGCCGACCGGTGCACGCATGCCGGAGCTCGAGCCCATCGTCACGATCCGACCCCACCCCTGGTCGCGCATATGCGGAAAGACGGCCTGCATGCCCCAGAGCGTTCCCTTCGGACCGGTGTCGAACAGCAAGTCCATGTCGGATGGCATGACGTCTGCGAGGGGAGTGACCGGCCGAAACGTCTGCGCGTTGGCGACGAGACCGTCCACCCGTCCGAACCTGGCAACAGTCTGCTCGACAAGCGCGAACGCGCCATCGCGGTCGGCGACGTTGAGGGATACCGCGAGGTGCTCGGTACCCAACGCGTCGAGGTCGGCGGAGAGGGCTTGGAGCGGGTCCGGGCGCCGGGCGATCACGATCAGGCGGGCGCCGCCGTGCGCCAGGTGAAGCGCGATGCCGCGTCCGACGCCCTTTGATGCACCCGTCACGATGACCACGCGTCCGCGGACGTGAGCATCAGTCATCGCGCCGCTCCTGCACGTAGATCGCACTCGCCTCTGCGGTGATCACGCCGTCGACGAGCACCTCGCCCCGCGCGAAGCTCTTGCGCCCGTCGCTCCCCGTGTACCGGCCCAGGATCTCGACCGGCACACCGAACGGGGTTCCGGTCTTGAGCGAGACCGACAACGCGACGGTCATGCCACTCGCGCCGGCAGCCCGTGCCGCGACGCCCAACACCTCGTCGAGCACCAGCGCGATCACGCCGCCGTACACGCGCCCGGGCGACCCGGCATGCGAAGCCGTGAACGTGCAGCGTGCCTTCACCTCGACCGGAACGGGACCGCTGCCTGGAGGTGGCTCGGTGGGTCGCACGAGCCACTCGAGCGGCGGTGCCTGCGGGTTGAGCCGACCCGACCCGGCCTGGACCATGCTCTCGACCCGGCCATCGGGATGCCGAACGAGCAGGAGCGCCTGATCTCGTCGCCTCGACTTCAACGCGGACGTGACGGCGGCGAGCCGTTCCGCGGCGGTCGCGCGTTCATCGGCGCCTACGTCGGTCATCACGACCGCCTCGACGAGCTCACGCACCCGTTCGACCAAGGTAAACGACTCGTCGGGGATCGATGTCGCGGCCGTCAGCTGATCGCCGAGCTGCTCGGCGAGTCGCGCCGCCGACACGGGACCACTCTCCGAGGCAGGCATCGCCAACAGACGTTACTCACGACACGCGGCAGCTCGTCGGAGGGATGGTGCGCCGCACCGCCGACGCGACGGTCGTCGATCGGGACCTTGCAACCCGCGCGACGCGGCCTTCCGACCGCAAGGTGGTGCGCGGGCTGCTCCGAGGACAGGACTCGGGGCCTCAACGACCGGGATCGGTTTGGCCTTGAGGTCTCAGAAGTTCCAGGCGGCGAGGACTTTGTCGGTCGTGGTGAGATTGCTTAGGTACCCGAGCGTGTGCTGGAGGACGTCCTGGGCGTAAGCGCGGGGGATGCCGGCGACGGCATCGGTGGGCAGGGCGATACGGTAGCCAAGGTCTGCCGCGCAGATGCACAGGCCCATCACAGCCTCGTTGAGCGAGACGCCTACCGGCACGATGGTCCGCACGCCGAGGTTGCGCAGGATCGAGTCAAGCTCGGTCCCGTTGAACGGTGTAAGGCCGTGGATGCGTCGGCACATGATGTCCTCCGGCGCCGGCCCAAGCTCGGGAACCACCTCGGCGGCGGGCGTGCCCTCGAGTACCTGGCTCGGGTTCCGCACGACGTACGCCATCATGGGATTGTTGATCGAAAGGCCGGCCCGGTCCGCGCGCAGCGCGACGGTGGCGTGCACGACGCGAACCCCGGTGGCCCGCGCGCCGCGGACGAGCGCGACGGCGGCCTCGAGCACGCCCAACTCTTTGACCTCATCGGCGAGCTCACGGGTGGGCGCGTCGTCGCCGATGACGCCCTGCTGCATTTCGCAGGTGACCACGGCAGTATGGGCGGGAGCGACGAACTCCGTGAGGTCCAGGGGCATGATCGGCCTTTCGTGTTCGCGGCGTCAGTGAAGAACCGGCACCAGCGGAGTGGTGCTACCACGTGGACGGGATGACCGTCTCGCTGCGGACGGGGCCTTCGCGATGCGCCCATTACCAAATCGGGAGGGCTCCACGCGGGGTCTAACGTAGAGCAGCGGGCGGCAGACGCCCGCCGGTCGAACCATCCGCGACATTGGCCACCGGCAGTGAGGCTCGACAACCCGGACGCTCGTTGGGATGAGCGTCACTCCCCTATGGGGCGTGTCAGGAGATCTGGCCGTTCTCCCGCAACCACGGGATAGTGACCTCCATCGCCTCTCGGAGCGAGCGGGGCCGGTAGTCGAGCTCCCGCCGGGTGATCGTGTTGTCGAACCACGGCACCGGGTATTGGCGCTGAGACAACGACACCAGGGTCTCGCCGTAGCGACGGGCCTGCTCCGGATTGTCGGGATCGACGGTCAGCTCACCGATCCGGTGCGAGACACCGGCTACCTCGCAAGCCACGTTGAGCCACGCGGCCGTGGTCTGCGCGTCCTCCTGGCCGAAGCACAGGTACTTGCGGCCAGCCTTCCCCTTCGTCGCGGCGGCGATGGTGGCAGCGGCCACGTCCTCGGCCAGGACCCACGGAACCGGGTAGCTCACGTAGTCCGCAATCTTGCCGTTGATTGCGCCGCGGATGCCCCGGTTGAAGCTGGTGGCGCTCATGGCCCGGGAAAGCGTGAGGCCCGGCCCGAACGTGCCGCCGGGGATCGTGATGACGATGTCGGCCCCCTCCTCGGCGACCCGCCGCACGGCTTCGACGTAGGCCTGGCCCTTCGTCCGGGTGTACGGGTCATCGCTCCATTTCTCGGCCACCGGCGACTCCTCGGTGAGCGTCGTCGTGTGCTCGAGAAACGGCGTCGAGCTGAGGGCGACCACGCGAATGCCGTGCTTGGCGCCGGCGTCGTAGGCGTGAAACGAGCCTTCGGTGTTCGTCTTCTGAGACTCCGCCAGGTCCTGGGTGGCGCCACCGAGCAACGCGGCGGAGTTGACAATGGCATCGCACCCCTCGGCAGCCCGGATGAAGTCGTCCGCGGACCGGATGTCGCCCTCGAAGGACTCGGCCCCGATCGTCGTCAGCGGCTCGTAGTCACTCCCCGGCCGTACGAGTGCGCGCACCTCGTCGCCTGCCTCGCGCAGCAGCCGCACGACGTTCGATCCGATCAGGCCGGTGCCACCTGCCACGAGATACTTCGCCATCGGCACTCTCCGTCTTTTCTCGGTTCGCGACCATCGCTCGGCTCGGTGATCCGGAGACATTGTCGCGCTCCAGCCACGACGGCGAGCGTTCAGCGTTGCTCGCTCCCGTCGACCGCTATCGGCGCGCCTTGAGACGCTGATTGCTGAGATCGCTCGCGAGTTCCTCGTGACTGGTCACGCCAAGAGGGTGAGCACTGGCGACTCCGAGCCGGGGCCACTCCAGACAACGTCTCGAGGACCTTCGCGGCTCGGCGGTCTCCGGCGCGCCCTCGCCTCGGGAGTTGCTGGGGGCATAGTCTCCAGGTGCCACGGCATTCCGTCCGTGCGAAATCGAGGTGGGCCATGCGGATCGAATCATCGGTCACGACGGTGTCGTGGATCCCGTCGGAGGCCGTGACGGGGCCGTTGCTCAGGGGAACCTTCGACGCGGGGTTCACGCATTACGACGATCCACTCCCCGATTCGATCGAGGATCTCGAAGCGTTGCGGGCGGCGAGTGCGTTTCGGTTCGCGAATCGGCTCGCGGCCTGGGTCGAGATCGAGAACGGTCGCATCGTCGACGCCGGTTACAGCGGTGGCGGCCTGATGGGCTCGACCACGGTGCGGCTTGCCAAGGTGAACGCAACATTTCAGCCTGTGGCGTTGCCCGATATCTGCCAGGAGCCCGAACTCGCCGACACCGCGGTCCGGTTCGTGCAGACCACTGGTGGGCGCACCGGGCTCCCCGCGCCGCGCCGGGTGAAGCATCCCCCCTTTATGCAGTTCCGTGCCCCGACGGTGTGGACCACGCTTGGGCTCACGATGCGTGCTGACGGCACATCGAGCTTCGAGGTGCTCGGGGCAAGCAAGTTCCCCCGTCACTGGGTCTACGACGCTGATGGCAAGATCTCGGCGAAAGTCGGACTTGCGGACTTCAAAGACTGGTACCGCGACGCGTTCGGGAAGTACACACCGTGGGGCAACCGCGACTCCAAGGCGCTTGTCACTGCGGTGGAGACCGCGCTGGAACGCCAACTCTCGGTGACGATCATGTCGGGCGGTAAGAAGCCCGCGATCCGGAACCTCAAGAAGGGCACGTTTCTCGTCAAGCAGGGCGATCCGGGCGCTGAGCTGTTTCTGCTCCTCGACGGCATGCTGTCCGTCACGATTGACGGTGAGTCCGTCGCCGAAGTCGGGCCGGGGGCGATCCTCGGTGAGGGAGCCGTGCTCGACGGCGGGTTCCGCGCCGCGTCGCTCGAGGCCATGACGGACATCCGCGTCGCGGTCGCGCCGGCTGATCAGATCGACCACGGTGCGCTCGTCCAGCTCCGAGAACAGCATCGACTCCCGCAGCGCTGACGTCGGTGCCGCGGAGCGAGAGGCTCTAGCGGCCTTCGCGGTGCAGGACCGCTTGTGCCGCGTGCCAGCCGCACATCCCGTGCACACCGCCGCCAGGTGGTGTCGACGATGAGCACAAATACACCCCAGGCAGCGGCGTCCTCCACGGGTGCAAGGAGACCACCGGTCGCGTAACAAGTTGGCGGAGGTCGCCGGCGCCGCCGTTGATGTCACCGCCAACATCGTTGGCGTTGTACGCCTCGAGTCTGGTCGGGTCCATGGTGTGGCGAGAGATGATCCGGTCCCGAAAGCCGGGCGCGAACCGTTCGATCTGACGTTCGATCGCTTCGGTCTGATCGACGTCTGAACCATTCGGGACGTGGCAGTACGCCCACCCGGTGTGCTTCCCGGCCGGAGCGCGTGACGCATCGAACCCACTCGGCTGAGCGAGGATCACCAGCGGGTGTTCTGCGTGACGACCGGCCTGGACCGCCGCCTCGCTCACCGCGATCTCGTCGATCGTGCCCCCTACGTGGACGGTCGCCGCGCGGGCGACCTCCGGCGCAGTCCACGGAATCGGGCCGTCAAGCGCCCAGTCGATCTTGAACACGCCGGGACCGTAACGAAACCGCCGCAACGCCCGTTCATAACGGCTCGGGAGGCGGTCGCCAGCGATACGCAGCAACTGCCTCGGCGTGACGTCGAGCAGGATCGCACGGGCAGGGAGCAGCTCGGCGAGCGACGTGACCTCGGTGCCCGTGACGATCTCCCCCCCGTGGTCGCTCAAGATCGCGACCAGCGCGTCGGCAATGCGTTGGGAGCCTCCCTCAACGAGGGGCCAACCCACCAGATGCGCAAGGATCCCCATGAAGAGGCCATAGCCGCTGGTTCCCGCGGCGTCGAGCGGAAGCATCGCATGCCCGGCCATGCCCGCGAGAAGCGCACGCCCCTCGTCCGTCGCGAAGCGCGAGCGGGCGAGCCCCTCAGCGGACCGAATCGCGCTCCATCCGAATCGAGCTAACTCCACCGGAGCGTGAGGAATACTCAGCGGGGAGAGCATGGCGTCGACGATCGCCCGACCGTGTTCGACCAACGGCGAGAACAAGGACTGGTATGCAGACCGGTCGTCGCCGAGGCGATCAGCCGTGTCGTCCACCGAGCGTTCTAGGCACGCCGCCCGACCACCGTCGAGAACGTGCGCTAGGGGGGCGGCCGGCTGGATCCAGTGGACACCATGCTCGACGAGTGACATGCCGGCAAACGCCGGTGACGCCAGCGCAAGCGGATGGATCGCCGAGCAGACATCGTGGAGGAAGCCAGGGCCGGTGAGCGTGGCCGTGCGCATACCTCCACCCGGCGTCGCGGCGGCCTCCAGCACAACGACCCGCCAACCGGCGCGGGCCAACGTCACCGCGGCGACCAGACCGTTCGGACCGGCTCCGACGACCACCGCGTCGGGCTTGCCCATGCTCACGAGCAACCCTCACGCGCGTCAATCGATATCGGATGCGGCACCATCGAGGCGACGCTATCGCTTCCCCTGCGCGTGACCGAGAACCCTCGTTCGTCGCAACAGCGACGAACGTTCACATCACCTCAACGGGCCCGATTGCACAGCCGGGTCCTTGGGTTGGGCTCGTCCAAGGCTGGTCGTGATCGGCGTGACCGCCGTGGCCACCGTGCAGACCGGCCCGCCGACCGTGGCACCGATGAGCGGGCTCCCCGTCTGCGGCCGCCGGGGCTGGGTGCTCGCCGCCGCTGCTGGCCGATCGGCGCATCCGGAATCGTCGCCGTCCACGTGCGGCTTGGTGTCCGAGCCCAACGCCTCGGAGAGGGCCAGGGCCTGGCGAAGGTCCGTGACGGGAAGGGCTCGGGCTCAACGGTGTGCGGCGGGTGGGTGAACTGATGATCCTTCCTTTTGTCCCGGCACTGATCTCGGCGAGCACCGCCAGGCCCGGAAGGCGACCGGGTCGGCCGGCGAGAACAGCTGGGCCGGCTCAGCGTCGATTGCGTCGAGCCCGGCGCGGACCGGAGCCGCGATGGCACGACCCCGGTCGGCGAGGTCCCTCGTCATCCGGCGACGGTCGTCGCGGCTGACCTGCGACCGCGGTCACCACAGCGCGGCAGGCGCGGTCGCAACTCAAACGTCATGATGGGTTCGGTTGCGGCCGCGGGCTTCGATAGACATCTCAGGCCACAACGACCGCGACTGGTATCGGGATGAGTCTGCACGAGGAGGTGCGAGGATGGCTGACATACCTCGGCGCACGCTTGGTCGTACCGGCCTCGAGGTCTCGACCCTCGGGTTCGGCGCGATGGAACTACGGGGGCAGCCAACCGGCCCCGAGATCAGCGACGAGGATGCCGGAACGCTGCTCAACACCGTGCTCGACGAGGGCATCAACTTCATCGACACGTCGATCGACTACGGGCGTAGCGAGGAACTCATCGGCATGTTCCTCGCCCATCGCCGCTCGGAGTATGTACTCGCATCCAAGTGTGGGTGCGTGCCGGACGCCCCCCAGGGCTCCGAGCATGTGCACACCGCCGAGAACATCCGCCGAGGAGTGGAGCACAGCCTGCGCACGCTGAACACCGACCACCTCGACCTCGTTCAGTTCCACCGCAGCCTGACCCGCGAGGAGTTTGAGACCGAGGGCGCGCTGGAAGAGGTGCTGGTGCTGCGCGACGAGGGCAAGGTGCGCTTCGTCGGTGTATCCGCCGTGCTGCCCAACCTCCACGAGCAGATCGACATGGGCGTGTTCGACGCCTTCCAGATTCCCTACTCCGCTCTGCAGCGTGACCACGAGGGCGTCATCACCCGGGCCGCTGACGCGGGCATGGGCATCATCATCCGCGGCGGTGTGGCCCGCGGCGCGCCGGAGGACTGGGAGGGCCGCCGCTACTACATGGTGTCCAACGAGACCATGCGCGACTACTGGGAGCGGGCCAGGCTCGACGAGCTGCTCGACGGCGTGAGCCGCACGGCCTTCATGCTGCGCTTCACGCTGTCAAATCCCGACCTGGACACCACGATCGTCGGCACCAGCAGCATTGAGCACCTGCAACGCAACCTGGCCGCCGCCGCCGCCGGCCCGCTCCCCGACGACCTGCTCAGCGAAGCCAAGAACCGACTGACGGCCGCGGGTGCCCGACCAGCCCAGCGCTAGGCCAATGGGTTTCGCAACAGCCGGTTCCATGTCGGACTTGTGTTCTCCGGAGCCGGCCAGCGGGTCCCGGTCCACGACCGCGCGGATCTTAAGTCCCCTCCAACGTTCGCCCCGCTACTCATACGGGCATCTCGATGACGACCTTGCCGAGCGCGCGCCGTTCGAACACCACGCGCATGGCTTGCGCCGCGTCGGCCAACGCGAAGCGGTGGCCGATGGCCGGCCTGACCAACCCCTGCCGGTACCAGGTAAACAGCTGCTTGAAGTCCTTGGCGTTGGCCACCGGGTCGGCGACCGCCGACATCCCGTAGGCGACGCCGACGATCGAGATGCCCTTCAGGATGGTCTGGTTCGCCTTGATCAGCGGGATCTCACCGGCGGCGAACCCGATCACCAGGTAACGCCCGTTCCACGCCAAGCAACGCAGCGGCTCTCGGACGTCGGAGCCGCCAACCGTGTCGAACACGACGTCGACGCCCCGACCGCCGGTGGCCTCCTTGACCGCGGCCGACAGCGGAGTGACGACCTGGTGGTCGAGCACGATGTCGGCTCCGAGTCGGCGCGCCAGTTCGCACTTGTCCTCGCCGCCGGCGACCGCGATGACCGTCGCGCCCGCCGCTTTGGCGATCTGGACGGCGGCTGAGCCGCACCCGCCACCCGCGCCGAGGACGAGCGCCGACTCGCCAGCCCCGAGGCCGCCCCGGCGCAGGAGGCCGTGAATTCCCGTGCCGTAGGTCAGGTTGAAGGCGGCGGCCTCGTCCCAGGGCATGTCATCGGGGATGCGGTGCACCTGCTGGAACGGCGGGGTGGCCGCCACCTCGGTGGCAAACGCGCCGGAGCCGAGGACGGCGAGTACTCGGTCGCCCACCGCCAGGCCGCTGACATCGGAGCCGAGCTCGGTGATCACCCCCGCGCCTTCAGTGCCGGGGACGAACGGCGGCTCGGGCCGAGCTTGGTACAGGCCGCGAACCATGAGAACGCCGGGAAGTTCACCGACGCCGCCCGCACCGCGATTCGCACCGCGCCGGGACCAAGCGGCGGGACCTCCCAATCCTGCACCTCGATGGCGCCTCCGCCGCTCAGCTCCGTGCAGACCGCGGCCGTCGTCACCCGGCACCCCCATCGAGGGCTAGCAGGGCGCCGGTCATGTACGCCGACGCGTCCGACGCCAGAAACAGGGCTGTCCCGACGATCTCCTCGGGCCCGGCGATCCGCCGGAGGGAGATCCGGGAGGCCATTGCCTCTGCGATCTCGGCCGTCGGGATCGACCGGTCGAAGCTATCGGTGTGGAACGGGCCGCACACGATGGCATTGACCCGGATGCCCTTCGGTCCGAGCTCCTGCGACGCCGCCCGGGTCAGCGCGTTGAGCCCGGCCTTGGCGGCGGCGTAGACGACGGTGTGCGGCGTCGGGCGCATCGAGGACAAGGAGCTGATGTTGATCACCGACCCGCCAGTCCGCAGGTGCTCCGCCGCGAGGGCGGTCAGGCGGAGGGGGCCCTTCAGGTTCACCGCGACCGTCTTGTCGAACAGCGCCTCGGTGATCCCGCCAAGCGACGGCGGGACGGGGGCGATCCCGGCGTTGTTGACCAGCACGTCGAGGCCACCCATCCCCTCGACGGCGGTCGCGATCAGGGTCTCGCACTCGAGCCAGTCGCCCACGTGGCAGCCCACCGCCAGGGCCCGCCGGCCGATGGCCCGGATCTCGTCCGCGACTTCCTCGCACGCGTCGGCCTTGCGGCTGGCCACCACCACGTCAGCACCTGCCTCCGCGAACGCGCACGCCATGGCGCGCCCGAGACCCTTGCTCCCGCCGGTGACCAGCGCGACCTTGCCGTCGAGACGGAACGGCGGGAGCGTCACGCCACAGCCTGCAGGTTCGCGTCGCCCAGTGGTCGCGTATCGAGGCACGCGATGGGAGCGTTCCTCAACGTTTTAGTCAACAAGGTCGGATCCTCGCCCGTGTCGTGCGAGGGCGTCAGCGTACTTTTTGCGTGCCCGTTCCTCGAGCAGCGGGCGGTGATACGTCGGGAACAGATCCGGCGGCGACAAGATCCCCCGCGCCCGCTGCCTCGTCGAGCAGATCCAGCGGCATCCCTCCGGCAAGCCCGACTACCAGTGGGGCAGCCGCGACCGGCGAGACCGGGCCTCGCATCACGGCGTGATCGACAATCGTCAACACAACGCGAGGTGAGCGCGTCAGACTAGTATTCCATCTACTTGACTGTGATACTAGCCTGATCGGACGACACGATCAACGAGTGACGGCCCACATCGCGAGTCAGGTGAGCGCGCAGCCGATACGACGGTGGCTCCCGAGCTCAGGGGCACGTCAGCGAGCTGGTCGTCAGGGTCCGGTGGCCGGTCCGCGCGCTCCATCCGTTGCAATGCGCCCGGGACCGGCGGGAAACAGCGCTTCTCGTGGTACAAGTGCCAAACCAGGCGAGCGAACGAATCGCTCCACGCCGTGTCCGAGCCCGGAGTAACCCTCTCGTGCCCATCAAACCCTCCCCCGCCGTGCTGCGTGCCGTGGACGTTCTCGAGTTTCTCGCCACCAGGCCAGCCGACGCGCCCACGATGTCCGAGATCGCGCGTCGCACCGGCCTGAACAAGGCGACCTGCCAATCGGTGCTGCTCGCGCTGGCGGAGCGCGGGTACGTACTCCGCGACGCGTCCTCACTCGGATACTCGCTCGGGCCTGTGCTGATTCCCCTCGGGACCCTGGCGTCATCGAGTCTGCGCCTACCCCAGATCGCTCAGCCCGAGATGGAGACGCTGAGCAACACGCTCGGAGTCACGACCGTCGCGGCGGTGACCGCCGGCGCGCACATGATGGTTGTCTCCGCCGTGGGCGCTCCCCAGCCCTTCCATGTGAGTCCAGAGGTTGGCCAACTGGTGCCGTTCGTCCCGCCTCTCGGCGCGGCGTTCGTGGCGTGGGCTCCGCGGACCGAGGTCGACGCGTGGCTCAATCGAGCCCTTCGGCGGCTCAACCAAGCCGAGCGGCAGCACTTCCTCGAAGCGTTAGAGGTGGTGCGCGCGAACGGGTACAGCGTGACCCTCGACCACGCGGTCCGGGGCGAGTTCGGCCGAACGGTCGAGCAACTCGCGATCCACCCGGACTCCCAAGAGGCCCAGTCGCGGCGGGACGCCCTCATTGCCGAGCTTGGCGTCACGAACTACTTGCCGGTGAAGCTCGAGCATGGGCGAACGTATCGACTGACCCAGGTATCGGCACCAGTGTTCGATCACGCTGGCACCGTCGCTCTCGTCTTGTTAATCGTCGCCCTCGGCCTCGAACTCGAAACCGAGCAGATCGCGGCCTGTGGTCAGAGGGTTCGAGAAGCGGCAGCTCGCATAACGGAGCTAGTCGCCGGCGTACCGCCGTACCCGCACGGCGAGTGGACCGACCACCAGACCGCCGCCATGACCGGCGGGGACCGGGCGTGACCGATCTAGCACTCGGAGTGGTGGCCGGCGGCACCGCGTCCGAGATCGCCGCGCTCGAGGCGCTACCGGTGCAGTCAATCTGGGCCGGCGGTCACGTGGCATCACCGAATGGGAGCCCCGAGGCGATGGTGGGGCTCGCACGTCTCGCGTCGCTCACCGACCGCGTGCGCATCGGGACCTCGATCCTCCTGCTCCCCCTGTATCCCCCTGCGATCGTCGCGAAGCAGATTGCCGACCTCGACCGTGCCACCACCGGGCGAGTGACGCTCGGGGTAGGGATCGGGGGGGAGTACCCGGTCGAGTTCCGCGCGTGCCAGTCGCCGCGGTCCGAGCGCGGCGCGCGCACTGACGAGGCGATATCGCTCCTGCGCAAGCTGTGGAGTGGCGAGCCAGTGACGCACCGCGGGCGCTACTACTCGATGGAGGACGTGCTGATCCTTCCCGCACCGGTGCAGGCGGGTGGACCCCCGATCGTCGTCGCGGGGCGCCGCGAACCGGCGATGCGACGCGCCGCCCGGCTGGGCGACGGATGGATGCCGTATCTCTATTCTGCTCGGCGGTACGCGTCGTCGGTCGAGACGGTCAGCGCGCTCGCCCGCGAAGCGGGACGAGACCTCACCAACTTCGAGTGGTACGCCTTCGTATTCGTCGCCGTTAATCGAGACGGTGAACGCGCCCGCGAGCATGCCACCCGGTTCCTCGGCGGGATGTATAACCAAGATTTTCCAGCGATGCTGCCGAGCATCGCCGCGGTGGGAACCCCGGAGGAGGTGACATGCTCACTGCAAGCCTTCGTCGACGCGGGAGCGCGCCACCTGATCATGGCTCCCGCAACCGCCGACCGGGACGGCACGCTCGCTCGACTGTTCGACGACGTCATCCCCGAACTGCACGTGCGAGCGTAAGCGCGCCACAGTGGCGAGCCCGTGGCCACACCATCGACGAGCCGCCTGACCGTCGCGACCAGCTGTTCCTGTTCCTGACTCGATGCCACGGCAGTCAAGCCCGAGCTCCTCCGCGTCTTGCACCACCTCGCGTCCTGTGAGAATGTCGTTCTGTCAGAGCAGAATCAATTTCTTGCAAGATGCGGCTCAGCGTCACGCGCATGCGAGAGCAGCGAGAGCGGAGGAGCAGTTGACCGATCTGTTGACCTTGGAGATCGACGGGCCGATCGCCGTGCTGACCAATAACAACCCCGAGAAACGCAACGCGTTCACGGACGCGATGGATCAGCGCCTCTGGGAGATCCTGGCCCAGCTACGCGAAACGCCGGGGCTTCGAGCGGTGATCTGGCGGGGCGAAGGACATTCCTTCTCCTCGGGTCGCGACGTTTCAGCCCTCGGCGGCGGACAGGTCGAACTCACGCACCACGAGCTGATGGTCCGCGGTCATCGGGGTCTCCAGCAGCTGTTCGACTTGGACGCACCGGTACTGGTGGCCATGCAGGGCTGGGCCATCGGAGCGTCGTTCCAGCGCGCTCTGCTGGGCGACATCCGGGTGGCAGCCGATGACGCCCGGTTCATGTTGCCCGAGACCTCTCATGGCGTGATTCCCGACACCGGTGGGGTCGCTCGGCTGTACCAGATCTGTGGCCCCGGGGTAGCCAGCGACATGGTGCTCACCGGCCGCACCATGGACGCCGCCGAGGCCCTGACCCACGGCGTCGTGTCGCGCGTCGTGCCACGCGACCAGCTCGACAACACCGTCCGGGAGATGGCCGAGAGGATCGCCGCCGCCCCCGCGGTGACCATCAAGATGGCCCGTCGGATCATCAGCCACCTCACCGAACCCCAGATCCGCTCCTCCATGTCCGAGGAACTGATCGCCCAGACGTTCATCAACAAGTCGGACGACTATGCCGAGTTCCGGGCCGCCCGAGCCGAGGACCGCCAACCGCGCTACACAGGGAGCTGAGCACATGACCACCGCCGAACCAGTCGGCCTGCCGGAGCCACCCGCCCTCGGCGCCAGCGCCCTGGCTCCGGGGACCTACAACGACACCGTGGTGCTGATCACCGGCGGCGGCACCGGTCTGGGTCTGGCTGTCGCGACTGAATTCGCCCGCCTCGGCGCCGACGTGGTCATCGCCAGCCGCAAACCCGAACACCTCGATACCGGCCGTGAGGCCCTCGAGCACCTCGGAGCTCGGGTCGCCACCCCGCGCTGCGACATCCGCGACCCCGACCAAGTCGCCGCCGCCTTCGACGAGGCCGAGACTGCCTTCGGCCTGCCCGCCGTACTGGTCAACAACGCGGCGGCCAACTTCCCGGTGCCAGCCGAAGACATGTCCCCCAACGCGTGGCGCACCGTCGTGGATATCACCCTCAACGGCACGTTCTACTGCGCCCGAGAGTTCGCTCGTCGCCACCTCGCGGTCGAAACGCCGGGGTCGATCGTCAACATCGGGGCGTCCTACGCCTGGACCGGTGGCCCGGGTTTCGCCCACTCGGCGGCGGCCAAAGCCGGGGTCAAGAACATGGTCGAGACCTTGGCGGTGGAGTGGGGGCCATACGGGATCCAGGTCAATGGTCTGGTGCCTGGCCTCTTTCCCCACGAGGACATGACCGCGGACATCCAGAGCAACCTGGCCCGGACCAATGACAAGGACGTGTGCCAGCCGGCGATGCGCGTCGGCCGCGTCCGGGAGCTGGGTTGGGCCGCGACCTTCCTGGCCTCGCCCTTCGCCCGGTTCATCTCGGGTCACACCCTGGTGGTCGACGGCGCCAACTGGCAGCGTCGCCTGCTCACGAACCCGCCGGTGGTCACCGTCCGGGATCAGATGGGCAAGGACCCCTTCGAGCTGACCCAGGCATGACACCGGATCTCAACCATCGGCGCCCGCCCTCCGGTGGCCGCGGCGTCGAGCGAGCTCTGGAGCCAACCCGACGCAAATACCAAGCCGAGTTCGACCGTCTGGTCTCGGCTACTCGGGATGTCATGAGCGAGCACGGCACGGTCGATCCGACCATCGGCCAAGTCTTGGCGGTCGCGGGTCTCTCCACGAACGCCTTCTATCGTCATTTTCCCACCAAGGACGACCTACTGGTGGAGCTGGTCATGCAGGCCGGCGCCAACACCCGGTCCTTCTTGAGTCACCGCATGGCCCGCGAAGACACGCCCCGCGACCGGGTGATCGCCTGGATCGAAGGCATGTTCGACCTGCTCCGGACGGGGTCGTCGCTGCGAGCGAACCGCCCGTTCCTGTTCGCTCATCCACGATTGATCGCGCGCTTTCCGAACGAGATCGCTGCCAACATCGACCTGCTCGTGGAACCACTGGCCAGCGCAATCGACGATCTCCGCCCCGGAAGCCATCAGCAGTCGCTCGACGACGCCCATCTCCTCTACCACCAAGTGTTCAGCATCTTGTTGGACCGAGCGGCGATGGATCGGCTGAGCGACGCCGCAGAGGTGAAGCGTGTGGTCGAGTATTCACTGCGGGCGCTGGTGACTCCGCCCCGCGCTGCCGACGTCGAGCCGGATGCGCGGGCGCCGCGGATCGGGCTGCCATAGCGTGGGCTGCCGCTCGGGTCGTCCTGTTCAACCAAGTCGGAGGAGTGCGCATGCCTGTCAGCAAGCCGTCGGAGCTGCCGGAGAACGGCGGTGGCCGCTGGCCCCACACTGGCTTCCGCTCGGTGCAGTGGGGCGACATGGAGGTGGGTTACACGGTGGCGCCGGCAGTTGACTGCGCCCCCGGCTACCAGGGCTGCCGGGTGGCCTGTGCCAGTGCCCTCACTACGGCTACCTGTTGAAGGGGCGCCTGCGGGTGACCTACCCGGGGTGCGACTGGCCGGATGAAGTCGCGGCGACGGGGGACGTGTTTTTCTTCCCGGCCGGGCACACCTTGGCCTACGAAGAGGACAGCGAGGTCCTCGAGCTGAACCCGGCGTCGGCGCTGCAGGCGCTCATGCCGGGTAGCTGGATACCGCGTGGTGGAAACGCCGCGTGAGATCGTGTTCGCCGAAGCCCAGAAACACCGGGACATCGATCTGGGACTTCTCGGAATCGGTCGCGGATGGGATCATCGAGGTGAGCCCACACGAGTACAGCAGGGTGGATTGTTGGCGGACGAACGCCTCTCGCACGGCCGCTGGCACGTCTGCGGCGTGGAAGGAGTTGGGAACCGTGCTCCCGCCTTCCGGCCGGGCCCCGGGGTGAAGCGCGCTCGCGCCAAGTCGACGATCTTGGCGCGCAGCGCCTGGCTGTCACCGACGACGTTGAGCTCGTCCCGGGTGAGCAGCTGCGGGAGGCCATCACCGCCGTGACCGAGGTTCGCCACCGCGTCGTAGGTGTGATGGTGCGCTTGTTGGACGAGGGTGAGCATGCCGCCCATGGAGTGGCCGACCCCGACGGCCACGGATGACGGCACGGCACTCAGTTCGTTCGTCAACGATCCCGCTCGGAGGCGGGCCAGCAGCTCGCCGAAGGCGTGGTGGTTGGCCGAGCTCGCGACGTCGGGGGTCACGAGGAACAGGTCATCGACGGCGCTCGACTCGCCGACGCCAAGATGATCGATCGCGACGACGACGAAGCCCTGGGCCGCGAGGTGCTCCGCCATGCTGTAGTTGCCTTGGCCCTCGACGTCAAGGTCGAAGTAGCTCGTGGTGCACCTACCGCCGGCGAGGCAGCACAGCACCACGCGTGGTTGATCCGTCGGCCGGAGCTCTCGGGGAGCGCACACCCATCCGCGTATCTGGTGGCGCCCCGGCATCGGGACGACCGACGAGACGTCGACCACGACGGAGGTCTTCACCAGGACTGTCGATTCGCCGCGCATCGAGCGCACCTTCGGAGTCGGGCTTCAGTCGACCCAGAGTTCCTCGAAGATTGCGGCGTCGGCGAGGAGCTTGTCGATCTCATCGTCGCCGTACCCGTACTCACGCATGATCTCGCGGGTGTGCTGACCGACAATCGGGGGTGGACCCCAGATCTTGCCAGGCGTGTCGGAGAAGTTGATCGTGGTGCCGAAGTGCTCGAAGCGTCCAAGCTTGGGGTGCTGCTGCTCGACGACGAGTCCGAGCGCTCGCATCTCGGGGTCGTCGAAGACACCAAGCGGGAAGGTCGGATCGGCGATCTCGCAGGGGACGCCTCGGCCATCGAGCGCGAGGAACCAGTCGGCCGCGGAACGCTGCCGGAGCACCGGCTCGAGCCGATCCCACAGATCCCGGTCGTTCGCCGAACGGGCGTCGGCGTCGACGAACCGGGCGTCGGACGCGAGGTGCGGCAGGCCGAGCACGTCCATGAACGACCGCCAGTGCTCCTCACCGACCACGGCGACGCACAGCCATCCGTCGGCCGTCTCGTACAGGCGATACAGCGCGGTCAGCCCCAGTTGCATCCGGTCGAGATGCGCTCGAGAGAGCGGAGCACCGTCGGGTCCGAGCGAGCACATCGAGGCGGCCAGGAGACCGGCGTTCAGGATCGAGGTGTCGACCGTCTGGGTTTCGCCCGTTCGCGACCGGTGGTACAGCGCCTGAATCACCGCAATCGCAGACAGGAACCCGTTGCCCGTGTCACCCATGGACGTGAGGCTCCAGAACGGTCGACCGCCATCGCGACCGCCACCGTCTTCGAACGTGACTCCAGCCAGTGAGCATCCGGTCTGGTCGTTGCCGGGCGACTCCGAGCGAGGGCCAAGGTCGAAACCGCGCGTGTGACAGTAGATGATCTCGGGGTTGACCATTCGGAGCGATGCCTCGTCGCAGCGCAGCCGGCGAAGCGCGTCGCGGCGCATGTTGGAATGCACCACATCGGCCTGCTCGACGAGCCGGTGCAACACAGAAAGGCCCTCGGGAGTCTTGAGATCGATGCAGATGCTGCGCTTTCCTCGGTTCGCGCCATACGCGATGTGACAGGCGTGCCACCAAGGGTCGCGAGTCGCGTTGACCTTGATGACGTTCGCGCCGAGATCGGCCAGAACCTGCGTACCAAACGGACCTGCCACCGCGAAGCCCAGGTCAAGCACCGTGATCCCCTCGAGGGGCGCGCGCGTTTGCTGACCCCGCGAGATCGTCTCGGGTTCGCCGAGCGCAGCTGGCGCGTTCTCGGCAGCCTCGCGACGCAGCTGGTCGGTATGTTCGCCGACGCGCGGCACTGAACCCCGGACCTGGCCCGGCGTCGCGCTCATGCCGTACAGGACACCGACCTGGCGCAGCGTCCCAAGCTCGGGATGCTCGACGTCGGTCACTGCGCCCTCCGCCAGCAGCGCCGGATCCTGGAGGGCCTCCTCGGGCGTACGGACGGGTTGCAGCGGGACGCCGGCCTCCGCCGCGACACGGACCCAGTCGCCACTCGGGTATCGGGCGTAGGCCGCCACCATCTCTGGGAAGTAGTGCGCGAGCACCACGATGTTCTCCCGATCCGGCCCCACGCGGTCCGGGTCGTCCCGCACCCGGTCGACACCACGACGAAACTCGAGCGTGGAACCGTCGGCGCTCGACAGCGCGAAGCTCGGATTCGGGACCCACTGCTCAACCCACCGACCGTCGGCGCACTCAAAGAACCCCTTCGGCGCGCGCTCGTCAAAGATCCACGTTCGGTAACCAGGAGCGTCGCTGTGCTCAGCGCGCTGCCACTTCGACGCCGTCAATGCAAGCGCCGCCTGCAGCAGCGAAGTCTCTACGTGCTGTCCCCGCCCGGTATGGGCGCGGGCATAGAGCGCCGCGCTGATCGCAGTGGTCGCCAGGTATGCGGCGCAGAGGCTCGGCCACGGCGTGTACGTGAAGATAGGGCCCGATCGAGGTGATCCAGGCGCCATGCCCTCCGGAATGGGCAGCTCGGAAAGGAACGGCTCATCACCGTTTATGTACGGGATCGGGCCACCCATGTGGCCGCGCTGCTCGTGCGACAACCCAAGCCTCGCCGCGACCAGCGCGTCGTAGCCCGGTCGCTCACGGTGCGCCGAATGGTGGCCGTAGGCGGTGATCGAGCAGTACACGAGCCGCGGGTTGAGTGCGAGCAACGTGTCGGGGTCGATGCCCAACCGGGTCGTGGCGCCGGGCGAGAAGCTCTCGAGCACCACGTCCGCGGAACTCGCGAGCGCCAAGAAGACGTCACGGTCGCTGTCATTGTGCAGGTCGAGCTCCGCGCTGCGCCGACCCCGCAGCCACGACGCCGCGCCGGCGAGCGAGCGGAACGGGTCGCCACCGGGTCCCTCGACCTTCGTCACCTGCGCCCCGTTATCGGCCAGCAACATGCCAGCGATCGGTCCCGCGATGCCCCAGCTCAGGTCGAGCACACGGAGTCCCTCCAGCACACTTGCCATTTCGGCTCTCCTCGCTGATGTCAGTTGCGTGTGGTCATGACCAGTGGCGCGTGCAGCGCGGGGTCACCGAGGCGGCTGGCACCAGGCTCGTTCTTTCGTCCGGTAGGCATTGGAGGGTGACCGCACCGATGCGATGGGACGTGTGCACATCATGCTCTCCTTGGCGCAGGGTCAGGGCCTGGTCAAGATCGCACCGGTGCGACTTGCCGACACGAGCACGGCATCCGGATCGACGACCTGATTGACCGCGGTACCGCGGAGCTGGCGCACCGCCTCGAGGACGAGGTTGAGGCCGTGGATGTAGCCCTCACCGATCAGGCCACCGTTCGTGTTGCACGGCAGTGCGCCGTCAAGCCCGAGGTTGCCGTCGGCTATGAAGTGCTTGGCTTCGCCGCGCTCGCAGAATCCGAGTCCCTCCAGCTGCATCAGCAGGATGGGCGAGAATGCGTCGTAGATCATGGCGGCATCGATGTCGCCGCGATCGATACCAAACCGACCGAACAGGAGTTTGGCGAGCGCGACCGAGCCTTCCATGACGGACAGGTCTGGGCGGTAGTGGTCAGAGGCGATCTCCTGCTCGAAGAGACCGGCGCCTCCCGCTGCCGCGATGAGGACGGGCGGCTGCGCAGTGTCACGCGCAAGCTCACCGCTGGCGACAACGACTGCGACAGACCCGTCGGTCTCCTGACAGCAGTCGAACATGCGGATGCAGGGTTGCGCGATCCAGCGCGACGCCTGATGGTCATCGAGCGTAATGGGTCGATCGAATCCCCACGCGGCCGGATTCGTCGACGCGTAGGCCCGCAATTGCACGACCGCACGGCCGAAGTCCTCGCTCGAGACCCCGAACGTGTGCATGTACCGAGTCGAGTTCAGAGCCATCCACGCTGCCGGTGTCAACACGCCAAACGGCATACACCACTGCATGGCGGTCGTGCCCGAGTGACCCGAGGTCGGGCTCGGAGTGGTCTTCGCTCCGCCGAAACGTGTGGCACCGGAGCGGGCCCTGATCGCCCGGTACGCGACCACGACTTCAGCGGCGCCGCTCGCGACCGCACTCGCCGCGTGCAACAGCACGCCCATCGCGCCACCGCCGCCGTATGGCACCCGGCTCGAGTAGTTGATCTGTGGAAAGCCCACCGATCGCACGAGCTCGGTCTCCTCGACCGGGTCGATCGTGTAGCTCACAAGGCCATCGACATCGCTCGGCTGGAGTCCCGCGTCCGCGAGGGCCGCGGTGATCGATTCGCAGGCGAGTTGCAGCTCACTGCGAGCCGCGTCTTTCGAGAACTCGGTCTGTCCGATTCCAATGATCGCCGTCGACCCGGCAAAGCTAGGCCGGCTCATTGGCGCCTTTCCAGGACGCGGGGACGAAACACCGGCACCGCCATGCCGTCAGCCGTCGGCTCGAAGCAGACCTCCACCGGGAGCCCGATCTCCACCTCGTCGGGCAAGAGCTCGACGAGGTTGGTAACCAGGCGGATGCCCTCGTCGAGCTCGACGAGCGCGGCAATCACCGGGTAGTCGAACTGTGGGTTCTGTGGGTGGTGCAGGACCGCAAAGCTGTACACGGTCCCGCGGCCCGACAGATCGACGGCGCCCCATGCGAGGGTGCCGCAGTGCGGGCACATCGGCCGCGGAGGATGTCGCAACTTGCCGCAACCGCCACAACCCTGCGCAACGAGTCGGTGCTCCCCAACCGCATCCCAGAAGAACTTGTTGTCCGCGGTCAGGATCGGCGCGGGCCGACGCGGCGAGTTCGTCACACGACCCACGGTCGCCGACCGTCCCCCGGTAATAGCCGGCCGAACCGCACGCCCGCGGAGCGTTGACGGGCGACCGGGAGGTCGCTGCCCTCGAACTCACGGGCGAGCGCGACCTGGGTGCGGCGCGCGAGCTGCGGGTGGACGTCGTTGAGCGAGGCCCTCTCGTTGTCGACCGGCTCGACCAGGCAACGCGCGGCGCCGCCGAGCGGCGCGCCGCGATCGGTGCCCGATGACAGCACGAGGATCGTCGCCGGAGTGTCGCCGAACCCCGGCACCACCGTCAGGTCGCCACTGCGAGCCGTCTCACCGCCGCATGGAAGGCCCGACGTCCCGATCGTTGCCATGCATTCCTCGACTCGCTCGGACGCTTGCCTGCCGGAGACTCGCTCGGACGCTTGCCTGCCGGAAACGATAGTAGTTAGTATGACTTGGAGTCAACTGCGTCGCGTCTGGGGCGTAGCTGGATGGGTTGCCCACCCGAGGAGTGCTCGATGCACCGTCGCCTGATTTCCGCCGATTCTCACGTGAAGGTCTCCCTCGAAGCCATCCGCGGACGCGTCCCGACCTCGCTGCGCGGGGCATTCGACGACGCCACCGCGCTTCAGGCTGCCCGAGACAAGGAGCTACGCGGCGGGCGAGCCCTCGACATGTCTGACTGGGACATGGAGGCATTTCGCGATCCTGGATACTCCGATCCGATTGCGCGACTCGCCGCGATGGACCGCGACGGCGTCCAGGCCGAAGTGCTCTACTCGGAGGTATCGGCCTTCCGCAGCTTCGGGCTCGTGAAGGGCGACTGGCGACCCATCAGCCGCGCCTTCTCGGACCATCTCAGCGACTTCGCATCCGTCGACCCGGACCGCCTCGCAGTGTCCTACCAAGTGCCGATCATCGACATCGACTACGCGGTGGAAGAGGTGCTCCGCCTTGCCGGGCTCGGGGCACGGTCGGTGCATCTGCCCAACTTCCCGTCCGAGTTCAGCCTCCCCGATTACCACGATTCCCGCTATGACCCACTTTGGGGCGCGCTCTCGGAAACGGGTGTCGCGATCTCGCATCACCTTGGTACCGCGCCGCACCTCTACAGCGTGTTCCAGCGCGATCCTACGCCCCAAGCGGGCATCTTCACCTCGCTTCCTTCCCTCAGCCTCGCCGAAGTCATCGCGTGGTGGATCCTCACCGGCACGCTCGAGCGCTTCCCAAAACTCAAGATCGTCTTCGTCGAACCCAACCTCTACTGGGTCGCAGGGTTCCTCGCCGCGCTCGACCGAAAGGCCGCCGGCGTGTACGACTTCCCCGGCATGAAGCTGACTCCCACCGAATACTTCCAACGCAACATGGCAGTCACGTTCATGGACGACGAGTTCGGCCTCCGCCAACGTCACGAACTCGGGGTCGAGAACATCCTGTGGTCCACCGACTTCCCCCACCCCGCGACCACATGGCCGAACTCGCAGGCCGTCGTGGCGCGTCAGTTCGCCGACATCCCCGAGAATGAGCGAGACCTGATCTGTGCCGGAAATGCATCTCGCCTCTACAACCTCTGACGGGCCACTCACGAACATCCAGCGCATCTACCGCAACGAGAAACCCTGCTCCTCGGCCCGCTGTCTGACCGCATACGCCACACCGCGCACGAGCATCTCTCGCTGAACTGTGTCGTCAGCCGTGTCAGCAAGGCTGGAACCAATGAGAGTCCCGGAGAGGTAACCCCGCAACGCCAAGAACACGTATCGAACGAGTTCATCGTCACCGGCTGCGTCCCCCAACACCTGGACGAATAACGGGCGCCAAGCCCGGCTCAGCTCGGCGCCATGCACGGCAATCGCCTGTCTCGTGGCTTCCGAGGCGTCCGGCGCACGGCTGAGGTCCAACAGGATCTGCAGATGCGCCAGATGATCGGGATGCGCGTAATACGACGCGAATACCTCGAGCACCGATCGCAGCCGCTCTTCGAGTGTCGTCCCCTCGATCTGCGCGGTCGCGACCCGCTCCTGCAACCATCCCCACCGCTCGTTCAGCAGCTCGAGGAGGAGCGCCTCACGCGTACCGAACTGATGCTGGAGCGTCCCCCAAGTGACACCGGCCCGACGAGCGATCTCGTTCGAGCTCGTCTGGTAATAGCCCTTCGCGAGAATGCTCTCCACCGCCGCCGTGAGGACACGCGCCCGCGTCACCTCACCATCGGAGCGCCGCCGCTTACGACGAGACGCGACGTCGTCGCCCAAGGCGGCGGGAGCCCACGACGGGGCCTTCTCCGGGGGCACCTTTCTATTCACGTGGGAAGGCGCCATGCGCAAGCCATCGCAGATCAAGGGGCCGCCACCATCTACTACCGGTCCACTGGTGCATCGGCGTCGAGCTCATCCTCTTGCCGCGGCGTTTCGAACTGCTCGGCCCGCGGAGGGTGGCATCGCGGCGCAGCGAGCGTAAAGGCGGACGAGACATCTACACGCCCGGCCACGACGAACTCAAGGAGATTCGGCTGGCTGGGCATCCTCTCGGGGGCCACGCCCCTGATGGTGGACGTCCGTCAAACCAGAGGAAGGCCGTTGGAGACGCTGCCGTAATACGGGAAGGGTAGGTCAGCGGGAGCCCAGCTCCTGTCGTACGAGCGTCGCCAGCTCGGCGAGGGCCTCGTTCGCTTGGGGGATCAACGCTGGTATGGACGCGAAACCGTGAATCTGGCCCGGGTAGCGGCGGGCGGCGGGCGGAAGCCCTTGAAGGTCGCGCACGACCGCCGGTGCCGTGTAGGGCTGACCTTCTTGGCCAGCGAGATAGACCTTCCATCTCAGCTCCAGGAATGGCGTGGTCGTTAGGTATCCGTCGGCAAACTCGAGCGCGGAGCGGTCCTCAGGGCTGGGCCGATCATTGGATAGATGAGAACCTGAAGTCGGAGGCTTGGCTCGCCTTCGTCTCGGGCTCTGACGGCCGACAGAGCCGCTAGCGCGCCGCCGGCGCTGTCCCCCATGACCATGAGCTGGTCCGGGTTGCCGCCCAGCTCTCCTGCGTGTTTCGCGGCCCAAGTGAGAGTTGCGCGGGAGCCGGTCGCCCCAGGAACGCTGCGCGTGTGTTGCTTGGCGTCAGCGTGGGCCCTCATCGTGCAAGGACTTCTACGGGGAGCTGCTCGTGTCGTCGGACCATAAGACTGTTGACCCACCGCGGCGCGTGCTCGGGGTCGAGGGTGATGCTGCTGGTGCGCTCGAGCAGCACGGTCAGCACGTTGCGCGCCTCGATGCGGGCGAGGGGCGCCCCGACGCAGTGGTGGATGCCGCGTCCGAATGACACGTGGTGGCGCGGCACCTGCCGTTGGAGCTCGACCTCGTCGGGTCGTTCGAACTCGACGTCGTCACGGTTGGCGGCGCCCCAGAGCAACAGGACCGTGGCGCCGGCCGGGATGTCGACGCCGCCAAGCGCCGTGTCCTTGGGCACGAAACGCATGTGGTAGCGGAACGGCGGCTCCAGGCGCAGCGCCTCTTCCACGAACATCGGGATCCACTCGGGGTTCTGGCGGAGGTGCTGCTGAAGCTCCTGGTGCTCGGCCAGGATGCGCACCGCGTTGCCGAGCAGGCTCGTGGTGGACTCACCTCCGGCGCTCAGCAAGGTTTGCAGGATGACATTGGCTTCGAAGTCGCCGAACACCCCGGCGGCCACGCCGCGGGCGACGGCGCCGAGGAGATCGTCACCTGGCTCCTTTACCGCCGTCGAAAGCTGATCGGCGATCCAGGTCTGAATCTCGCCGCTGCGGCCCATGAGCTCGATCAGCTCGTCGAGGGTCAGCGTCGACCCCAACATCGCTGTCGAGTCGAACGCCGCGCTCAAGAGTTGGTCCACGTTGCTGTCGTGGAAGCCAATGAGGCGGCTGATCATCGTGATCGGCACGACGTTGCCGACCGCGGTCATGAACTCGACGGTCCCGCTGTCCAGCGCCCGCGTCACGCACCCGTTGGCGATGTCGACGACGTCGGGCTCGAGCTCCTCCATGCGCTTGGCAACCAGCTCGGGGAAGACGGTGCCGCGGTGCAACGCGTGCGCGGGCGGATCGGCGGTGGCGAGCGCCTGTACGCCGGCGTCACCGAAAGGGAGACGGCAGGGCATCCCTGCCTCGTCGCGGTAGAGCAGACACTGGATTTTGGACGAGAAGTCTTCGACCCGGCCGGTTGCCTCCGCCAACAGCTCGAACGTGCTGACCGTGAACAACCCGGTACCGGGGATCTCCCACACCGGCGCCTGGGCGCGGAGCCGGCGGTAGAACGGGTACGGATCGTCGATCACCGTCGGGTCGAGCAGCAGCGTTCCGGAGATCCCTCGGGTCATGTCACGTCTCCCCCTCGGCGGCGACTGCCCGCTCCCGGTTCGGGGCGGATCGCGTCATGTGCGATCAAGTCAAGTGGGGAGTTCGCGTTGGAAGGCGATTTGGATGTCCCTTTCGGTGGCAGCTTCGGAGACCAGGATGACTTCGTCCCCGGCTTGGAGGTGGAAGGAGCCTCCGGGGACGTGGGGTTCGCTGTCGCGGATGATGGTGGCGATGACCGTCCCGGGCGGGAGGGAGATCTGGGCGAGTGTCTTGCCGACGGCGACGGACATCTCGCTGATGGTGGTCTCGATCATGCGGACGCCGGCGGTGCCGAGTTGCAGGAGGTCCACGGTTTCAGTTGAGCCGGTCGCCTCCTGGATGAGGGATAGGAGCGTCGCGGAGGCGGATACGGCGACGTCGACGCCCCAGCGTTCGTTGAAGAGCCAGCGGTTCTCGGGGTAGTTGTTGCGGGCCACCACACGGGGGACGTCGAATTGACGTTTGGCCAGCAGCGAGATCACGAGGTTGTCCTCGTCGTCGCCCGTAGTGGCGACGAGCACGTCGGCCTTGAGCGCGCCGGCTTCTTCGAGAACCGAGGGATCGCAAGCGTCACCCCAGAGGATCTGGGCGCGCAGGTGCCCCTTGAGGCGATCAACGAGTTCGTCGTCGACGTCGACGAGGGTGACTTCGTTGCTGGTCGCGAGGGCCCGGGCCATCTCTTGTCCCAGGACACCGGCGCCGGTGATGACTGCCCTCATTGGCCGAGCTCCTTGTTGAGGAAGCTGTTGAGGCGACTCGTCGCGCTCGACGCGACGACGAAGCTGATCAGGTCGCTGGCCTCGATGGTCGTTTCGGAGCCGGGGATGATCGAGCGTCCGCCCCGGGTGACCTCGACGACCTGAATCTCGCCTTCGACATTGAATTCGCGTATGGGGCGCCCGTGCAGATAGGTCGGGACAGTCGAGCGGAGCAGCAGGGTCTCGCCGTTGCCGAATGTGACTTCAGCTTGAAGGTTGCGGTGGAACAACAGATGGTGGATCTCGTTGATGGCCCATCGCACGCTTGCGACCGTGGTGATGCCGAGATCTCGGTAGATGTCTGCCCGGCGGGGATCGTAGATGCGGGCGACGACTTTGGGAACGTGGAACTCGTCGCGGGCGGTTCGGGCGCCGACGATGTTGGAGTTGTCTCCGGAGGTGACGGCGATGAACGCGTCGCTCTCCTCGATCCCGGCGTCGAGGAGCACCGGTCGGCTGAAGCCGATACCGGTCACGTACCGACCGGCGTAGCGCTTCGAGAGCCGAATGCGGGCCTTCGGGTTCTTGTCGATGATGCACACGGAGTGACCCTCACCGTCGAGGCGCTCCGCGAGGCCTGCGCCGACCCGGCCACATCCCATAACGATGACGTGCATCTAGGTCTCCTGGTGCTCGAGAATTGGGATTTGTCGCGTTCGCGGCGCGGCGGCCTGCGGATCTCGACGAGAACGAACGTAGGCCTTGCGCAGCTCATCAGCAACGAGAAGGGCGAGGCCGAAGACCGCCAGCATGAGCCAGTCGTAGATGGTGAGCGGAGCGGTGTGGAACACGCCTTGCAGAACGGGCAGATAGCTGATGGCTGAGATGATGCCGAGCCCGAAGAATTCAGCCAGCACGAGCGGCACGTTGGAGAGAAGCCCGACCTTGAACACACTTTCCTCGTCGGTACGCACGGCGAAGCCGTTGAAGAACTGGCTGATGACAATTCCAGCTTGCGTCATCGTGATCGCTTCTCGATAGGTCGGATTCGTAATTGTGAAGGCGCCGAAGGGGAGGTGCGCCGAGTGGATACGCCAGAAGAACGCGAAGGTGACGCCGATCGATTGGATGATGCCCAGGAACAAGAAGCGGCGCACGACCACAGCCGAGAAGAGCCGCTCCGAGGGGGGCCGCGGTGGACGGTCCATGATCCCGGGCTCCGGCGGCTCGGCGCCGAGCGCGAGGGCCGGCATCACGTCGGAGCCGAGGTCGATGGCAAGGACCTGGAGCGCGGTGAGCGGGACGAGCGGGAATCCGACGATGGCGGCCGCGAGGATCGGTGTGAGCTCCGCGATGTTGTGACTGAACAGGTAGATGAGAAATTTGCGGATGTTTTGGTAGACGGACCGCCCGAGTTCCACCGCGCGTACGATCGACGCGAAGGAGTCGTCGAGCAGCACCATCACCGCGGCCTCGCGGGCGACATCCGTTCCCGCGAGACCCATCGCGACGCCGATATCTGCTCGTTTGAGGGCCGGTGCGTCGTTCACCCCGTCGCCCGTGACAGCGACGATCTCTCCCATGTTCTTGAGCGCGGCAACTACCTGCATCTTGTGTTCGGGCCGGACCCTTGCGAAGACCACTTCCCAGTGCTCGGCAAGCACCGCCTCCAGAGCCTTGTCGTCGAGCGATTCCAGTTCCGCGCCGCTGACGACGCGGGCTGATGGACTGGTGACGATCCCGACCTTCCGGGCGATCGCCTCGGCGGTGAGCCCGTAGTCACCGGTCACCATGACGATCCGAATGCCGGCTCGCCGACACGAGACCACCGCCTCCACGACGTCAGGCCGGGGCGGGTCGAGCATGCCCACTAAGCCCAAGAAGACAAGGTCGTGCTCGGCCTCATCCTGGGACGGCCGCTCCGACGACACGATGCGAGTACCGACACCAAGCACCCGCAAGGCCTGTTCGGCGAACGTGTCGTTCGCGGCCACGATCTCGCGTCGCAACTCGTCGGTAAGGTCGACCTCGCGGCCTTCCCAGAGTATGGACCGACACCGCGAGAGCAGCTCTTGCGGCGAGCCCTTGACATGTGCCGCAGCCGCGCCGTCCCCGCGGTGGACCGTCGTCATGAGCTTGCGGTCCGAGTCGAAGGGAAACTCTGCCACTCGCGGTGCCTTCGCCACCTCCGCCGCGACCTCGACGCCGGCCTTGGCGGCCGCGACGACGATCGCGCCTTCGGTGGTGTCCCCGAGGATCCGCCATCCCAGTTGACGCTCGGGGTCGGGCTCCAGCAGCTTGGCGTCCGCGCACAGCGCCGCCACCCGCAGCAACTCACGGATACTCTCCGCGTCTTCTACCTCCCCCGCGGGGGCGTAGCCGACCCCGTTCACCGCGTGGCTGTGCCCCGACGCCCAGATCGCCTGCACGGTCATCTCGGCCTTCGTCAGCGTTCCGGTCTTGTCCGTGCAGATCACCGTGGTCGAGCCAAGCGTCTCGACCGCCGAGAGCCGCTTGATGAGTGCGTTGCGGCGCGCCATGCGCCGGACCCCGATCGCCAGCGACACCGACAGGGTTGCCGGCAGCCCCTCAGGAACCAGCGCGACCATCACGCCGAGCGCGAATACAAACGATTCCACGAGTGCATTGCCCGTACCCACCCGCAGCCCGAACAACAGCGCGCCGATCCCGATCGCGGCGGCAGACACGCGCTTCGCCATAATCGCGACCTGGCGTTGGAGTGGACTCTTCTCCTCAACCACCGCCGCGGTTAGCTGATAGATGCGTCCGAACTCGGTGCTCTGGCCAGTCGCGAATGCCACCGCCTTGCCCGTGCCGTTCACGACGGACGTGCCCATGAACACCACGTTGCGGCTCTCGAGGAGATCCGTACCCGCCCCAGCCGGATCATCTGTTCGCCCGACCGGGTCGCTCTCTCCCGTGAGGGCCACATTGTTCACGCTGAGGTCATGCGCCTCCGCGATTCGGCAGTCACACGAGATCGCGTCGCCAGCCTCCAAGGTGACGACGTCTCCCGGCACCAGCTCCTCAGCAGCGATCTCGACACGCTCCCCGTCCCGGATCACGCGACACGCCTTCGGCACCAAGGCCTTGAGCGCCTCGGCAGTCCGTTCCGCTGAATACTCCTGAAAGAAGCCGATTACGGCATTCAGCAGCACCACACCAAGAATCGCTAGACCGAGCTGCAGATTGCCGACATCATGCGGAACCTGGATGAAGTAGGCGACGAAGGTGATCGCCGACGCCGCGATCAACACCAACGCGAACAGATCGGTGAACTGCTCGAAGAACCGGAACACCAACGGGCGACCCCGTGCCTTGGGAAGCTCGTTGCGACCGAACTTCTCCAGGCGGGTCGCCACCTCCTCGCCAGTGAGCCCGCGTGGCGAACTCGCCAACTCGCCATAGACCTCGAGGCGCGGCAGCGCCTGCACGGGCACCCGAGGACGCGTCGGTTCGGACGTCATCGACGCGCCACTCAGCTCACACCCCTCGGCCGGTCAAACCCACGTGATCACGGATCGATCCCCGATTGCCGGCCAACCGATTCATGCGGCGCCACAAACCCGAGTCGGCGCCCTGTATTGCCTATCCGTGCAGAGACGACTGAACAGGTCGGCACAGGCCAGCCGCCACACGACGCCGAACTCTTCGCCGCACCCACGCACATTACCTCGGGCCAGGCAGCCAGTCTGTCGGGGCGCGTCAGTCGTCAAGATCACCGGTCACCCACCACTGGGTCACAGTGCGCTGACGCGCGGCCACTACACGCATCCCCCCCTCGCATGAGCCATCCCCGCGGCGACCTCGACTAGGCCGCCATCACACCGCAGCGCACCGATCCGAACCGGCACGTCGCCAGGTCCGACCCGGACTTGACAGTGACCTGGGGCGCCGCCACCGGTGGTTGACGCATGGATCACCCGGTTCCTAACTCCGGGCCCGAGTGGCTCAAGCACGACTTCTCAGAGCCGTCGCTCGCTGGCCAGCGCGGGCACTCGCAGCACGACGGGATCCGCTTCGCCCGGTCCATTGCGAGCCGGATCCCTCCCTACAGTTACAGGGTTATGGATTCCGCCGTCCTCTTCGACTTCAAGCGTCCCGACTGCAAACTCGTTCGAGGCATCGCCAGCGAACATCGCGAGCCGGTCTGCGGCATGAACCCGGCGCTGATCGAAGGCCTCCTGGCGGGAACCGAGCTCCCCAACCTCACGCCGGTGCTAGACCCGAGGCCACACGAATGCTGCGTCGCAGTCACGGCTGCCGCCAGCGGGTGACTCGCCGCCGACCCCGCCCTGAATTGCTAGGAGCCCGGTGATGGAGATCTTTAAGGAGTTCACCTTCGAGGCAGCGCATCGCCTCCCAAACGTCCCTCCGGGTCATAAGTGCTCGCGTCTGCACGGCCATTCGTTTCGAGTCAGCGTCCACGTCGAGGCGCCGGTGGGTGACGACACCGGATGGGTGCGGGACTTCGCGGATCTGACCGGTGCCATGCAGCCAGTCCTCGCCTGCCTCGACCATTACTACTTAAACGAGATCAGCGGGCTCGAGAACCCGACGAGTGAGATCCTGGCAGGCTGGATCTGGGAACGGCTCCGGCCATCGCTACCGGAGCTGTCGCAGGTTGTGATCCGCGAGACCTGCACTTCGGGGTGTGTTTATCGAGGCCACGGATGACTCCAGACGCTTTGGTGGGCCCGAGCCCGGGTGGCAGGGTCGCGGTGCTCACCAGCGGTGGGCTCGACAGCGCAATCCTGGTCGCAGACTTTCTCGGGCGGGGCCAGGTCGTGCAACCCATCTACGTGCGGTTCGGTCTCTCCTGGGAGGAGGCGGAGGAAGCGCACCTTCGGCGTTTCCTGGACACGTTGACGAGTGCTGGAATTCGTCCGCTCGTCACCCTTGACTACCCGATGGCGGACGTCTACGGCGCCCATTGGAGCGTGTCAGCCCAAGGAATTCCTGGTGCACACTCTCCCGACGATGCCGTCTACTTGCCCGGGCGCAACCTCTTGTTGTTCGCGAAGTCGTGCGTGTGGTGCGCGCTCCACGACTATCCGGCAATCGCCGTCGGCACCCTGAAGGGCAATCCCTTCGACGACAGCAGCCGTGATTTCTTCAACTCGTTCGCATCTCTCGTAGATGTCGCCATGGACTATCCGATCTCGATCGTCGCACCGTTTTCAGATTTCACCAAAGCCGACGTTCTCGGACTCGGTCGTGGTCTCGAGCTCCAACACACCTTCTCGTGCATCGATCCGAAAGCCGGGGATCACTGCGGGCAGTGCAACAAGTGCGCCGAGCGTCGACGTGCGTTCGCAGCTCTGGCGATTGCCGATGTCACACGCTATGCGCAGCCCTGAACCTTCTCGACCGTGAGTACCGTGCGGCGCCGTTACGTGGCTCCCGTCTCCTTCGGGCTAGGAGATCTGGTGGTTTCCCTGCCGGTGATCCAGGCCTGCATCGCCGACGCCGAGCGGCGCCAGGAGGAGATCTGGCTCATCGCGCGGTCATCCGGGCAGGCTGCCCTCGCGGAGCGCATCGAAGGACTCGCGGGTTCAGTGAGTGAGGACGCCTTCGATCCCACCCAAGCCGACGGTCTTGTCGTAGATCTGCGCGACCATCGACTCCAGCGCGACCACTGGTGGGGGTCACCAGAATTCGATCGGACCGTCGGGCCACTCTCGATCAATGAGATCCTCGATCGCATCGGGACCGACTTTGGAATCGATGCCGACTTCGCTCGACCTGTCCCCTTGCTGGCACGCCCCCGACCCGAGGTTTCCGACGTCGTGGTGCTGGTCACGGAGACAGATGGGCCATCCAAGCGCTGGCCCGCCGAACGCTGGACGAGCCTCGCCGCCCAGATCCACCACGCCGGCGGGGACGCCCGTATGGTCACCCGATACGGGGCAACCCCAGACTTGCGCGACACTGGAATCAGGGAAATCCATGCACCGAGTCCGGGTGATGCGGTGGACCTCCTCACTTCTTGCCGCGCGGTTGTCGGCGTGGACACCGGCTTGACCCACATCGCGGCTCAGCAAGTCACGCCGACGGTGACCATCACCCGAGACAGGCCGGTGTTCTACCGGCCCTGGCCACACTGTCGCGCCGTCATCGGCAACCGGTGCGACGACGATTGCGTCTCGATCGAGCGCGAGCGGGCATACAACCGGAGCGGGAGCTTGCGCGGCCTCGAGTGGAAGCCTCAGGCATGCCCGGTCGCGGGTCGGTGTCTGGACCCGGTCTCGCCCGATCGCGTGATGCGGGCGCTCGAGGGCCTGCTGTGACGAGCGAACAGCCACATGGTGACGGACCGCATGGTCGTGCGTCGACCGATCCAAGCGACCTCGCCGGCGCGCCGCTCGACTCGTATCCCGACAGCCACGTCCGCAACTCCCAGCCTGAGGGCATCGGGCGGGTCGTCGCCGTGGGTGAGCTCTGCGCCTGGAACAACCTCGGTCGAAACGTCGTGTTTGCCTCGCCGGATTGTCGGCCGCTTGCGATCTTCGATCAGACTGAATTTCCGGATGAAGATGAGCCGTCGCAATTCGATCTCGATGTCCACGCCATCCTGGAGATCCCCAGTCTCGATGTCATCGTCGTGCTCAATCATCTCGGATCGCTGCGGGCCTTTCGACGCTCCGAGATTCGCGTGGTGCCGGGTCGTGTCGATCGCATTGATCCACTGTGGACATGCCGGTTCGTAGAGGACATGGAACGGGTCGTGGCGGTTGGCGATCGACTGGTCGGATCCCGCCCGCGAGCGCAACACGCCGGAGGACTGCTGGTGTCCGAGCCGATCAGCGCAACACGCGGTCGAGTCCGCCTCGACGCGGAGGTGAAGCTGGAGGACTGGGGAGTCGTCACCGCGCTCGGCTCAGTGTCCACGGCGCGACGGGATTGGGTCGCCATTGGAGGGGGCGGTCGGGTGGGCCTGATCTCGATCCAGAACGGAACGGTCGGCCGACCGCGCTGGGACATTGACCTTGACTTCGAACCCGCCGTCTTGGTGTGGAGTGATGGGCTCCTGTGGGTCGCCGGCCCCGCGCTCGGTGCCGCCGGAGTCGGCGACTACGACTGGGAGCGACTGGGAGGGGGCGGCTTTGCTGGCGTGGACCCCCGCGACGGCAGCCGGGTCGTCGAGGGGCGGTTCGCTCAGGATCTCGCGTGGGGGAACGGCGGTACCGCGGTCGTGATGAGCCGCACTTCGGTCTACGGGATCGACCGGACCGGCGCGGTATGCGTGTTCAGCGCGCAGAACGGGACCTGCCTGATGCGCACCGCTCCCGTCGCTGCCCATTCACTCGGTATCGCGCACGCCGCGATCATCGCCGACCACGTCGTGTATGGCCTCAATCGCGGGGGATACCGGCTTTATCGCGTCGATATCTCCAGGATCGCGAGCCGGAACAGCGACTGAGCCGGATCAGATGCCACTCGGTGGGCGCAACTACTGCGCGTAGAGCTTCAAGCTCTGATACGGGACGAACCGCCTCCTGCCCTCCCGCACGTCGGCGAGCAGCGCATCGAGGGCTTCCGTGAGCACGGCCAGCTGGCCATAGAGGACCGGGAGGCGCGGGGCATAGCTCTCAGCTCGCGACCCGTCTGAGCCGACCGCGAGCTCCGTGTGATGGATCCGAATCACGAGCACGGACAGACGATCGAAGACCATCGCCGGACTCTCGGTGGCCGGCGTCGCCGACGGCACCTGGGCCATGGTGCCGTCGATGGCCACGTCGATCTGCTCAACCAGCCGGTGCCGCTGGGCATTGAGCCGGTCGATCGTCTCCTTCGCCTGCGCGATCGTCGCAATGTCTACGCCGGGCGCGCGGACACGGTCCTCACACCCCCATTGGCTGAGATTGGTGGCGTGCAGCTCGACCAGCAACTCGACGAGCCGGCCGGTCCTGGGCGGAGCTTCCTCGCGCAGGACACGTTGGTACTCGGCCACCACGTCATCGATGCACAGCGCATCGTCGTCAGGAGTCGGAGCCATATGCGACCGGTGCGGGAACGTAGCACACGATCAGTGTTGGCGAACTCAAGATCGCCCCTCCAGGTAGCGCAGGACCGACCGAGCGGCGAGTACGCCTTGGCCGAACGCCGCGGCAACGCGTGGATACGCGTTCGACACGACGTCACCGGAGGCGAACACGCCTTCTCGGTTCGTACGCAGGTCTCGATCGACAATGACCGCCCCGGACCGATCGAGGTCTAGCTGTCCCTCGAAGGGAGTGGTGTTTGGCACGCGCGCAATCTTGACGATCACTCCCTGCACGGAGATCGGCCGCCGTTCATCGGTCGTGGGCCGGACCAGTTCAATCCCCTCGAGGCGATCGGTTCCCTTGACCGCAGCCAGTTCCCATCCGGCAAACTCCTCGATGCGGGTTTCGTCGTGGATCTGTCGCACGATGTCGTGTCGCGCGGTCAAATGCTCGGATCGATACACAAGCTTCACGGTGGAGCCAGTCCGGGCGAGCACAAGTGCGTCGAGGGTCGCGCTGTCGCCACCGCCGATCACCGCTACTTCACGTCCGACGAACCGGCGTGGCTCCCCCTCCAGCTGATAGGTGACAGCACCGCCAAATGCTCCATCCGGGGCGGTGTCGAGTTCCTGTCGCCTCGTGCCGGTGGCTACGACGAGCGCTCGAGCCGACCAACGACCGCCTCGAGTCTCGATCCATCGATCGCCCAGGTCCGCCCGTGTCACGGGATGCGAGAGATACGCCCGCTCATCGAGGATGGCCGCTGACTCCTGGAGGGCCCGCTGCAGCACCGAACCGTCGTCAAAACGTCCGGCAGCGACGTTGCGAACCGAGTGTGAGATCTCCGGGAGTTGACCGCCCAGGACGGAGCGAAGCTCCACTAAAACGGTATCGAGCTGAACATCGAAACACTCCAACGCGCAGCTCACGCCCGCCGGGCCGCCACCGACCACGATGACGTCGTGATGCTCGTTGCCGGTCATGCCCACCAGCGTATGGTCGGGGCCGCCGACTCGGAAGTCGCGCGGCTAGCCCGGCGCTGGTCGAAAGAGGCCGTCGGTGAGGGAATTGACTGAGACGATGGTCGACTGGTTGCCAGGGATACCCGTGTGGACCGTGGTCGTAAACGAGTACGACGCCAGCAGACCCTGGTAGTTCGCGTTTTCAAGGAATGTGCGGACGTTGGCTGGAGTCTGTGAGTTGATGCTCCGAGCGGCTGAGGCCATCATCGAGATTGCGTCGTAGGCCTGCGCATAGGGCACGATGGAACCGTTGAGGCTCGCGGCATGAAGCCGATGACGCACCTGGTCCCGGAAACTACGAATGCCCGCGCTGGAGATTCCGGGCTGGGCAAGCACGGCTTGTGGGACGACGGCGAATACACCGGCGAGGTTCGTCATCCCGACCGAGGCGATGACGGCCTGGTCGGCCGCTACGGACTGAGTAACAACCGGTACGCCCCAACCCAGGTCGGTTCTGGCCTTGAGCACCGCGGCGACGTCCAGTGAGTCGTCGATGACGACCAGCCCGTCGGGATCAGCCTCCCGGAGCCGCTGCAGGCCTTGATCGGCGTGACGCCCCGATGAGACGAATACGGGGCCGGCCACAGCGAGCCGCTCCCGTCGGGCCGCGGTGCGAAAAGCAGCAGCGCCCTGGCGGCCCACGGGGTCGCTGCTGGCGACGACACCGACCCGAGACCACCCCTTCGAGTGTGCGAATGCGGCCATCGACGCGGCCTCGGTGGAGATCGATGACGTCAGCGGGAAGGTCCACGGGTAGCGATCTCGGCGAAAGGTGTCCTCCAGGCCGGAGAAGTTTGCCGTGGGGATACCCGCGGCCGCGAGGTCGCCTCTCACGCCTTGGGTCTGCGCCGAGAGCAACGGACCGACGAGGAACGCCACCATCTCACCGTTGACGAGGTCGAGCACGGCCTGATCGGCGGTGGGCACGCTCCCCCGGTCGTTCTTGTAGAGCAATTCGAGGCAGCTGCGATTCTTGAGGATCCCGCCGGTGTGGTTCACCTGATTGACCGCCATCTCCAGCCCGGCCAGATACTCGCGACCCAGCTCGCCCTGGCCTCCCGAGAGCGTCAGCGATGCCCCGATCTCGACAACCCGTGACGTGTCGCAGTTACCGGTCGGGTGCACGACGGTGGTCGCCACGCCGAAGCGCGCTGGTGCGGCACACGCGACCAGCAGTGTCCCGACCAGGCTCCCGGCGATGAGCGCACTCACGCGCTGCCTCGGCCAACGAGGTCGCCCGCAGACCGAGCGTCCCTCGTGTCCCTTCGCCAAGGTCCGATCAGCGTGTGGTCGAGCCAAGGTATGCCTCCACCACCCGCGGGTTCTCAAATACCTCGTCGGGGGTCCCGACGACAAGTACTTGTCCGGCGTCCATCACCGCGATGCGATCGGCGAGCGTTCGCATGAGTGCCATGTCGTGTTCAATGAGGACGACGCTGCAGCCGAGTCGCTCCTTCGTTTCCCGCAGGAGCGGGGCCATCGCGAGGGCTTCGGCCTGGGCGATGCCGGCCGACGGTTCATCGAGCAGCAGGATGGACGGCTGCATAGCCACCAAGACCGCCAACTCGACGAGGCGCCGGGTGCCCGTCGAGAGGTCGGAGGTCAGCTCGTCCCGGTATTCGCCGAGGCCGAGGAGGTCAATGACCTCGTCAGCCGCCCGAGCCACTCGTCGTTCCGCTCGCGAGACCGTGGGAAGACAGAGCAGTGACGCGACGGCGCCCGGCGAGTGCAAGCGCGGCGTGACAGCGAGAGCGAGCGTTTCCTGCACGGTCAGGCCGGGGAACAGTTGGGCTGCCTGGAACGATCGGCCGAGCCCGGCCGCGGCTCGCCGGTGGGCCGACCAGTCGCTGATGTTGGTGCCGAACATGGTCACGCGCCCGCCGTCGGCGGCAAGGTGGCCGGACAAGAGTTCAAGGACGGTTGTCTTTCCGGCCCCGTTGGGGCCGATCAGCCCGAGGACCTCACCGTCGAAGAGGTCAATGTCGACGCCGTCGACGGCTATCACACCGCCGAAGCTCTTCCGAAGCCCGGCGGCCGACAGAACAACCCGTTCAATGTTGGCGTCGGATGCTTCATCTGATGGCTGGGCGATACGCGCAACAGGCGCGCCGCGCGCATGCTCGGTGGCTTCGTCAATCTTGACCGGCGACGGGGCGGTGCGGGTTCCGTCGAGGAACACGGCTCGTACTAGATCGCCGCGGTCGACCAGCTCTGCGGTCGGTCCGGTGAAGATCACCTGGCCTCGCTCCATGAAGATCGCGCGATCTGTTAGTCGCAGGGCCAGGTTCAGCGACTGCTCCACGAGAATGACGGTGGTGCCGTTGTTGTGGATCAATTGGACGATCTCGATAAGGCCATCGATCACGACCGGTGCGAGCCCGAGGGAGAGTTCGTCGATCATCAGGAGTCGAGGTTGGGCGATGAACGCCTGGGCGAGGCTGAGCATCTGCTGCTCGCCGCCCGACAGGCTTCCCGCCGATATGTGCCAACGCTCCTGCAGGACGGGGAAGTACCCGAGCACGGCCTTCGTGGCCTGCCTCAGGTACTCGGGGTCGCTGGTGTACTGCCAGCCGGACACCTGGAGGCTCTCGGCGACGGTCAGGTCCGCGAAGATGCCCCGGCCGCCTGGTACTTGCACGATGCCCCGGTCGACGATTCGATTGGCGTCGAGGCTGGTGATGTCCCGACCGTCGAAGATCACCTCGCCCGCGGTCGGGCTCGTGAGTCCCGAGATAGCCCGCAGCAGGGTGGTCTTGCCGGCCCCGTTGGTTCCGAGGATCGCGACCATCTCGCCATCGTCAACATCGAAGTCCACACCGAAGAGGACCTGGAGGTCGCCGTAGCCCGCGTCGAGCCCGCGAACCATGAGCAGCTTTGCCCTGCCCTCAATCCGGGCACGCCGGACCTCAGCATCGGCGAGCGCGGTGACCCGCAGGCGTTCGATGTCGCCATCAAGGAACTTTCCCGACGAGACCAGCAACCGCCATCCGACCAGGTAGAGCGCGACGATGACGAAGAAGCCAGCTCGGAAGCCGAACGCGCGGTTGACATCGGCGACCAGCGAAGGTCCAACTGGTGCGATGACCGCCACGCCGAACCCGAACCAGAGCGAGGTCAGCGCGAATGCCAGTGTGACCATGCGGGGCGGGGAGACCATCCCGATGGTGGCGTAGAGGGCGGCCAGCAGCCAGGAGGACACCAGGAGATAGGCCACGTAGGAGCCGACCGCCCAGGGGAGGGTGGGTGCGAGCGCCAAGCCCACCAGGCAGGCTGCGGCGCCGACCGCAACCAACGCGATCGATCGGACCACTCGTCCAGGATCGTTCGCCATTCGTCGCTGGACGACGACGAACCCGAGGACGAGCCCAATGAATGCTCCCGGCTGAGCCACGGCAAGGATCAGAGCGCACTGGGACGCGCCCTGGTGAAAGACATTTCGGTACAACAGATCGGCAAAGTGCTGGACGCCGATGACCGAGACCGCAAGGAACGGCAGCGAGTAGAAGATCCGGCGGACGGAGCGGTGAGCGAACAACACCCGGGTCGCCTCGCCGAATGTGGCCGGCTCGCCATGCTCAGCGGCGATCGGCTGATCCGAGGCGCGATGCTCGGATCTCGTGCCGCCAGGCTCTCGCAGGAACAACCCCATGATGGCAAAGAGCAGCGTCGGTGCCGCGAGCACCAGGAACGGCACCTGCCAGTCGTAGAAGAGCTCGAGGGCGCCGACGATCACCGGCCCGAGCGCCAGTCCACCCGCGATGGCGGCTCGCTGCGCGAAAAACACTCGGGGGCGGATCGCGATCGGGTAGTAGTCGGCGATCAGGCTGTTCTGCGTCGAGGTGAATGCCCAACCGGCGACCGCGACACCGGCGACGGCCACGTCGAGCCCGATCACACTTCGGCCGAACCCCGCTACTGCCACGAACACCGAGAGGACCGCAACGACGCCCATGCCGATGCACAAGAAGCGCATCCGCCGCACGCGATTGGCGAGTGCCGCGACCGGCACATCGACCAGGAGCCCGACCTGGATGCCCGCGACCGCGACCGTGGACACGAAGAAGAGACCGGCGCCAAACGTGTCCTTGATTGCCGGCAGCAGCAACAGGACCGCCAAGCCGTCCAGTTGGGCCATCGTGGCGAGCCCCATCAGCACGATGAGGGGCAGGATCGGATAGGGAGTGGTGATCCGACGCGGGTCCAGCAGACGCCAGCGCGCACCGCGGGTATGAACCTCCAGCCCGGGCTCGCCGCCAGCTGCCAAGTAGTTCATCGATCGGGGACCATCGGGCCCGGCGGAGCGATCACACCCCGATCGAGCGTGTCCGACCCGCCCACCTCCTCGAGAAGCTCAGTCGCGCCACGATCAGGCCCGGGCCGTTCAGCCGGAGGTTCGGGCAACCCGAGCACCACAAGGCCCTTGCGCCGCGCGAGCTCGCGTAGCAGCACGTCCCGAAGCCGATAGAGCAAACCTCCGAGACCCTCGGGCAAGACGACGAGCAGCACGAGAATTCCCAGCCCGCTGGCCACCAAGCTGAAGCCACCGTGCAGGTAGTACTGGGTGCCCCAAACGTAAACCGCGCCGATCACCACACCCGGCATTGATCCAGCGCCGCCGACAACAACCATCAAGAACAGGGCGATGTTGATGTCCGCGCTGAAGGAGCCACCGTTCACGCCCCGCTGCTGCACCACGAACAGTGCCCCAGCGAAGCCGGCGATGGCGCCCGAGATGAGAAACGCGGTGAGCTTCATCTTCGTGGTGTCCAAGGTGGCTGCCTCGGCTGCGGCCTCGTTGTCGCGGGTGGCAATCAGCGCTCGGCCGATCCGACTTCGGCGTAGCGACCGGACCGCGGCCATGACGACGAGGAAGGAGAGGAGACAGAGGTAGTAGATCTGCCAGTCTTTGTCGAGGATGTCGGCCCCAAAGACGGTAGGCCGGCTGATCTGTGGTGTGACGAACCACGGCAGGTTGTTGGACGCCAGAAAGTAGGTCGAGACACTCACGCCGAACGCCAGCGTGGTCACGGCGAGGAACGGACCCTGCATGCGGAGCGCAGGCAGGCCAATAATGAGAGCGGCAAGGGCCCCGACCGCCACCCCGGCGCCGAGTGCCAACAAAAAGTTCCAGCCGTGCCGCTGGAACAACACCGCGGTTGTTGCACCGCCAACGCCCGCGAAACCGAACTGGCCGAGGGAGATCTGGCCTGCCCACCCGGTCAAGACCAGCAATGACAGCCCGACGATGGCGTAGATGACGATCAGCGCGGCGAGATACGTCTGACTGGTGGTGAGGATCGCTGGGAGGAGTAGCGCCGACACCAACAAGACGACCTTGACGACTCGTCTCGACCAGCGGACCTCGGGGAGGGCCGCGAGCTGTCGGGGAATCGGGCGCACGCTGGCGACGTTGCGCCATGCGGAGCCGATCGAGTCGGTAACTCGCCGGTAGGCATCCTTCTGCAGAAGCAGGGCGATGACGATGACGAGCACCAGAGTCGCGTCGACGAATGTCGTGTTGGCAAAGGTCCAGGTGGCGAGTGAGTCGAAAACTCCGATCGCGACCGCGGCGAGCGCGGTCCGAGGCAGGCTTTCCATCCGACCAATGACCGCCGCGGCGAGGCTGCGTAGCAGCAGATCGTTGCCGCCCGCGGAGACTGTCTGGAATCCGCTGAAGCCCAGGACCGGGACCCGAAGCAGCACAGCCAGCGCCGAGAGGACGGCAGCAAGGCACCAGACGATGGTGTCCAGACGCGGCACCGGTATGCCGAGCAGGGTGGCCCGGTCGCCGTTGTCGGCGGCGGCCCTGATCGCGACGCCGTACTTGGATCGCCGAAGGAAGATCGTCAGGGCAGCCACGAGGGCGGCGGCACCGCCGAGCGCGACGAGGTCATTGCCGGTGAAGATGACGGGAGAGACTGAGAATTGGGTCTGCAACGGCGTGTTGAACGATTGGCGGCTGGCGGCGGTCAGGCAGGCTTGGTTCTTCGCCGGGTCGCAGAACCACAGGGGGATGATCGTCGCGAATCCGCTGAGTGTCTCGGCGAGCGCGATCGTCGCGACGGTCAGAATGAGGCGCGAGCTCTTGCGAAAATGTCGAGGGAGCAGGCTGATCAGCGCACCGAGACCGACCGCCGCCGCGATCCCGGCGAGTACTGCGAGGAGGTACCCAACGCCGTAGGTGACGTGTAGTTCGATGGCGACGATGGCGGCAATGACGCCGAGCTGCGCCTGAGCGAAGTTGATGATCCGGTTGGCCCGATACACCAGGACGATCCCGATCGCCACGAGGGCGTACAACGCGCCATAAATGACCCCAAGCAGCACGATTCCCGGTGGCAGACCCTTCGAGAGCACGCGGGCCAGCACCGCCCACAAGGCAAGGACGCCCACGATCCCACCGACGGTCCCTCGCAATGCCTCCAGACGCTGGCGTCGACTCACCGACCGGGCGGCGTGGGTGGGCGCCGCACCCTGCTGGCTAGTGTCCACGTCCGCGATCGTGCCGAGCCGCGGCCACAACACGGGCAACGGTGCGGCGGCGGCGGCGTCTAATCCACCGCTCCGCAAGGCAGCTCGCGGGTTCACAATCCGCGGCACCGGCGACGCGCGGTGCGATCTTTCGTCGGGACGGGCTCCCACGACGAGCCCCGACGGGCGTGGACGGTTCGACGCGGCCGGCCGCGCCGAGCAGAGGCCTCAGCGCGGTGCGGTCCGTCACGAGTTCCGTACTGGCGTGGGTCGGTCTGCGAGGAATGCGACGATCGCGGCCCGAAACGCCGGATCGTTCACCGCGGTGAGATGGTCGCCAGATACGATCCGCACCGTCGCGCCCGGTATGCGATCAGCGAGCCGTTGGGGCGAGCCGACCAGGGCGTCCCGATCGCCGGCGATCACAAGCGTCGGGACTGCGATTGCTTCGAGCCGGGTGGGATCCTTTGGAAGTGGCGCTCGCTGGATCGCGGCAAGGGCTCGGCGATCAGCACCGGTCCAGTCGGCGAACTGCCGAAATGCGCGTGCGATCGGGTCCTCGATCGCCGACGGGTCGTCGGCCAACAGAGCGTCAGCAACGAGGCCACGGTTGGCTTGTCGTCGCTCCCCGGCGAGCCCCTCACCAAGGCCGCCGAGCACGAGGGAGCGCGCCCGCGACTCGACGGGGACAAGTCTCGCCGCGACGAGCGACCCCATCGAGTACCCGACCACGTCGACGTCACCGATGGAGAGATGGTCGAGCAGAGCTCGGGCGTCTCGCACCATGGCGTCGTCGGCATAGCTGGCCGGCTCGGTCGGCTTGGCTGAGGCGCCGTGTCCGCGCGCGTCAGCGGCGATAACTCGATGTCCCGCACCGACGAGCGCGTCGACCACACCCGGCGCGACCCAGTTGGCCTGATGGTTGGCGGCGAAGCCGTGCAGGAGGAGGACTGGTCCGCCTCGACCGGTGTCGAGGTACGCGATGCTCGTTCCGTCATACGAGCTGAACTGCTGCATCACGTCCTCCACGATCGTGTCCCGATCCCGGTGTCCCTCGCGGCGGCGCGGTAGCCGAGCCGGGATTGCCGTTTCGCGTCACCATCCTCGAATGCCCCGAAGCGAGCCGGCCGGTGTGCGAACGGCGGCTGTCGGTCGATCTCGACTGTGCCCGGGGCAGGCCGGTCTCGGTGATCGCACCCGGCGGTCGCCGGTTCTTGGACGGTGCGCACCGCGGCCGCCTATTGGGTGAACAACTTCGGGAGTTGGGTGGGCCATTGCCCAAACGTGAAGCGTTTACCACCGAAGACCTGGACATAGGCTCCCTGTTTGCCATTGAGCGACGACGTCGCGTTCCCGTCCCAGTAGATGAACCGGGCGTCGCTGACCGCGGTGTGGTCACCGGTTGAGAGCCCGCTCGGTCCCGCCTTGAAGTTCCAGTCGCCGTACTCAAAGTTCGGCCCGCCGAGAGGCGGGAGAGCGTGTACACCCCGCGCGAGGTTGGCCGGGGTGAGGTCCGGGCCGGCAGCTTGGAGCATGTTGAAGATCATCGCCAGTTGGCCGTAGTTGCCGTCGGTCCCCGGTGGGATCTCGTGGCCGGTCAGTTGCTGGTAGAGCTTGCCGGCCAGCGAGTTGGGACCCGTCGTGTCTTGGGACGGGGATGCCTCGCTGAGCCCGAAGAGGTGGCCAGTGACTTCACTCTGGTCGTAGGTCTGGCCGTTTTGGTCGAGGTCGGTGAGGGCTACGCCGTTGAGGAGCCATTCGGGGTGGTAGTTCTGCGCGGCCGCAGCCTCTGTGAGATCCATCGCCGAGAACGGGTCGCACGCGAGCACGACCGTGGTCACGTGGGCCGCCTTGAACTGAATGATCGCCTGTTGAGCCGATTGCTGGAACGTTGAGATGTCGAGCCCATACTTGAAGTTCGTGCTGAACGCACTCGAAGGCACGTGGTATTTCTTCGTCATGACCTGGTTGAAGATGCTGCTGGTACCACCGTTGCAACGCTCATACGGTGCAAGGTTGGGCACATAGGTGCCGAACTTACGAGTCTGGGTCCTCAGAGCCGGATCACCGGCATAGATCGCTGGTTTGCCGACCAGCAGCTTGTTGAACGCCTCGGCAGTCTGATTGGCAATCCGCTCGCAGTCTGGGGCTTCGTTCCACACATAGGGGTTCTGCTGCTGGAATGTCGCCTCGTCGAAATAGGCGTTCCCGTTGAACTCGACGAGTTTGTTCTGGGCTGCGCACAGCGAGAACGGTCCAGTGCCGCCAGAGACAAAGGTGCTATTGAACAGAAGACCAACCTCGCCAAACGCGTGCATCTGATTGGCGATCGTGTCGGCATCCGCGCACGCCTGGGCCTGCCCCTGTCCAAGCGACTCGGTCGTCGCATCGCCGGTACCGGTCACCTGCTGCAACACGACGTGGCGGCCGTAAAGCTCAAAGACCTTGTTGAAATAGTTGAGGAAGACCTGTTGCACCTGGTCCGTGACCTGCGGCAACGCGGCCCCAGCGTTCTTGGCTTGGGCGGCAACTTCCTGCGTGTTCGCGGTGCTGGGAAATTCGCGCTGCGCGAGCACGATCGTCGTGCTAGTGACGCCGTTCGAGGTGGCCCCACCGTTGCTTCCGTTGAACCTGGGCAGGCACGGCGGAGCGTACGGAGACGAGAACTGCGGGGATCCCGACGCGCACGGGGCCTTGCTCACCGTGGTGCCGCTGCCCGGCTGGACTTTGCCTGACCCCGGGTATCTCCAGGGAACGGGCCCCTCACCCGTATTGCCGGCCACGGCGCCCGCATTGATTCCGAAGCCAACCACCAATGCAACGACCGCCGAGCCGACGAGAACCCGCGCGGCAACCCGACCCCTCACTCGCCCATCCCACGCCGCCCGGACACCCACCGCGGAAACCGCCAAACCGTCCGAATCACGCACCTGGTTCCCCCCTCGGTACGAACTGCCTGTGCTGGATCTCGCGACTGCTGCGCTTGCCTAGGCCGTCGTCGGCACCACCTGGCGTCCGGTACCGACGAGCTCGGCCATGTTGCCGAAGAAGAATCGCTCCCTCGCGTCGACGTTCGTTCCGGTCATGGTCTCCTCGAATTTGGCAAGCGGATCACGTCCGCCTTCCGGATGCGGGTAGTCCGTCGAGAACATGAACAGCTCCGGTCCGGCTTGCTCGATCATCCAGCCGACGGGCTCGCCGGGGAACGGAGTGAACTTCAGGTGGCGGCGCACATACTCGGACGGCCGGAGCTCGAGGCGCTGCAACGGAGGTTCGGTCCGCCTGAAGGCTCGGTGACCGAAGTCGAGCTGGCGTATCCACGACACCACCCAGCCGGCCCCCTGTTCGATGCACCCCCCGCGCAGGCGAGGGAAGCGGTCGAAGAGGCCGTCGAAAATGAGCACCCCGAGGAACAGCTCGGGCGAGTGAGGGATGGCGAGAAAGTCCTTGGAGCGGACGTTCTCCCCACCGCCGAGGTGGTCGGTCACCGGCATGCCGTTGATGTGAAAGGCGGGATCGAGCAAGCGCCCCCCACCGCCAACGTGGAGCACGAAGGGAACGTCGGCCTCGCTCAGCAGATCCCAGAATGGGTCGAGGTCCGGGTGTGTCGGCGCCCGGTCGCCCGCCGCGGTGGACGGGACCATGACCGCCGTACAGCCGGCGTCGATCGCCTCTCGAGCGGTCGCTGTTGCCCGCTCGGGATCGACCAGCGGCACGAATGCGACGGCGAAGAGCCGCTCGTCTCCCGAGCAGAAATCGATCATCGCCAGATTCTGCGCACGGCTGCCGCCATAGAGGCGATCGAGGTCGCGCCCGGCGTACAGCGCCGAGGCGAAGGTCGCGAACACCAGCTGACCTCGAAAGCCGAAGAGGTCGAGCACACGGCTACGTTCCTGCGGGTCGAACGCCCCCATCGCGTGCCAGCCCTTGTCGCGAAGCAATCGCTCCTCAGCCTCGGCGACTTTGCGAGGATCGGTGCGGCGGGCCTCAGCGAGACTGGTCGCCTCGTCAAGCACCGGGCGGAGCGCGTCCACACTTCGGCGCCGCAGTCGGTCCCGGAGCTCGGAGCCGAGGAAAGGGTCGAGGAACCCGTCCAGCTCCATGACGTGGCTGTCCGCGTCCAGGATCTCCCGGGTGCCGGCGTAGGTCATGCTCGACCCCCCTAGTCCCTGTGGGCCAGATGCTCACCCCATCTGGCGGTGACATCCTGTCACCTTCGAACGTGACACAGTGTCACCCCATGGTTGCCCAGAACGCAAGCCCAACCGCGGGACGACCAGACGCCGCCCGGGATCGCTCTCCGGCTGACACCGGCCAAGCTGCCCGCCTCAGGCGGACGGAGCGGTACGAGGCGCTTGTCGAAGCAGCCGCCGCCCTCGTCGGCGAAGGGGACGTGGAGTCCGTGTCGATGGAGGCCGTGGCATGCCGTGCCGGCGTGAGCCGGCCGTTGGTGTACAAGTACTTCGCGAACCGCCACGAGTTGCTGGCGGCTGTGTACCGACGTGAGGCCGCGACCCTCGATGCCGAGATCGTGCGCGCCGTCCAAGCGGCTGAAGGATTCGAAGACGTCATTCGAACGTTCATCCGGGCGGCGCTCGCCGGCGCGACTTCGCGGGGCGCGACCTTCGCCAGGCTCCGCCGAGCTGGCGCACGCGACGCGAACCTCCGGCGGGAGCAACGGGACCGCGACCGCCGCACCGTCCGATACTTCGCCCGGCTGGCCATGACCGAGTTCAACCTGCCCAAAGTGGAGGCCCGAGCTGCGCTCAGCATTCTCCTTGCCGGCATCGACTCAGTGCTGGCCCAATGGCAGATGGAGCCCGCCGAGCAACAAGCCCGCTTTCTCGAGGAGCTCTATGTCCACCTCGTCCTGGGTGGTCTCGCCAGACTCACACTCCAAGACGCGACGAGTCGGTCAAGCTTCGCGCCCGCAACTCGATGGGATGCTGATGGGATCGAACGCGCATTCCCGCGGTAGGGCCACCGCCTGAAGTGCGAGGATCACCCGACACCCTTCGTGCAGTCCTGTTCGACTTCGACGATCGAGACCGCAAACCTCGCACCTTGGCGTCACACCCTGCCCTGCCGACCCTGTCAATCATGGGCGTGACGGCCCTCCGGTGACCTCATGTGCAACGACTTGATGGGATCCTGATGGGACACGCCCAAGTGCCAATCCGATCGCAGAGCGGGTTCGCTTGGGCCGGCCCCGCTCATCATCCGATGGCTAGGCCCACCTCCCGAGAGTCGGCTCCCATGTACCGCTCGCCGTCCCGTCGAGGAGCGGGTCCGTGAAGGGTGTCACGATCGCAAGGGCCTCGGCGAGAGTCTCAGCCTCGGTCATGCGTGCCTTCTTCGCAGCAGCCTTGTAACCCTTCTCCCACCGATCTTGATCCGGAACGGAAAAGCTGTCGGGAAGGGTGATCCCTCGACGCTTCGCCTCCGATTCAAGGGCGACCTTCTGAGCGTCCGCTGGGAGGGACGCGCCCTTGACGATGGCGACGAGGTCGATCAAGTCCTTGTATCGGCTCGACGGGGACTCCGTCGAGCCGTAACGCTCAAAGGTGGCAGCAACCTTATCGGCGACATGATCGACGAGCGGATACGCCCGGTAACCGTGCTGCTCGACATCGGGGATGTGGATATCGGCCAGCGATGGGACCGCTTCCGGCTGGCCCGTCATCCGGAAGTCGGAACCGACGAGGTCGACCTTGAACCGTTCCCATTCCGCTTGGCCGATGTACGCCGCGACCGACAGCGTCACGCCTCCCCCTGTCAGCGGGAGGGAACGACCGACCTCGAACCGGAACCAATCGCGCAGGTCGACGCCGGCTGCGGCACGAAAGTCGGTCTCCGCCGTATCCGTCATCGCTTGACGGTGGACATCGACGTCGATGGTCGCCCGGAGAGAGATCGCCGCGCGAGAAGCGCGCCAGCACCTTTGATGATCCATCCCTCGTCAACTTGTAGAGCCGTTCAAGAAGGCGGTCGTGGGCAAACTGTCTCTGTAGTTCCGGCAGCGACCAATGGCTCGCCTGCGCCTCGGTGCGCAGGCGCTGGGTCAAGGCAGCACGGAAAGCTTGCGGGCTCTTGTATGTCCGGTCGGCGTCCATCAGACCTTGAAGCTCCGGAGTCGGCCGTAGGTCGGGTCAACCTCTGCGGACTGGGACCGTGCGACATCGGTCCGGGCAAGCTGCATCCATTCTGCGGTGTCGGGGTCACCGACGAGGTCGAGGAGCCAGCGGAGAACCGCTACACCGTCGCCCCTGCGGAGCCCGAGGCGAGCCGCGTGCGGCGCAAGAGCCCGAGCGAACTTGCCCGGGTAGTCGTAAACGTGGTGAAGCGCCTCCGTCACGATACGCGCGACGGCCTCCGGCTCCTCATTGTCTCGGAGGAGATCCGAAGCGATCTGCGACGGCCGGGTAACCGGAAGGCCCCGGAGGTTGATCCAACCCAACTCTGCGGGCGAGCCCTTGTGGAGCCGGACATCCGGACGGCGGGATTGACGCCGGCGCGGAAGGGTGAACTCGTGGCGATCGGCGGGAAGGTCGCCGACGCCGTAGAGCGCCGCCGCGGACCGGTGAGAGACGATCCCCTCGATGGGCGTTCGTTCCCATGCGGGGACAGCTGGTGCGAGCTGGAGCCATGCGGCCCGGAGATCGAGATGGTCGGGGACCGGTGCCCCGGCGAGGCGGTAGACCCCGTGGGCTACTCGCTCAAGGAGGCCGCCCGGCGCCGAGAGGCGATCGAGCGTCGTCTGGGGGACCTCGGCGAAATCAGCAGCCTGCCGACGGGTGATGAGACCCCACTGATCCTCGGCGATCTCGGACAGGCGCTTTTGGTTGAGTTCTCGTACCACTACTGCAATATACCCCATTTTTGGGGGGTTTTGCAGCATCTTTACTAGCGAAACACTGCAAAAACTATCATTTTTGGGGGTTTTTGCAGTATCAGCATCTCGATCAGGTCCGGCTACTGCTCGGCCGTGCCGATCAGCCGGGCCTGCTCGATGACGTGCTCACCGGCGCGGTCGAGCAGATGGGCGCGGGTGAAGCGCTCATCGGCGTCGATCTCGACGCTCAGTGCATAGACCCAGAAGTAGTAGTGGTGGACGCCGTGTCCCGGCGGCGGGAGCGGTGCCCCGTATCCGACGTCACCGAAGTCGTTCGTGGCCTCGACGAAGGGACAGGCACTCTCTGGGATCTCGCTGGCGTCAGGCGGGATACCAACCACGACCCAGTGGGTCCAACCGTGCGGCAGCGGCGCGTCCGGGTCGTGGCACACGACGGCGAACTGTCGGGTGCCCTCAGGCGCACCCGACCACGCGAGGGGTGGGGACAAGCCATCCCCAGCGCCCGTGTACCGAGTCGGGATGACGGCGTGGTATTCGAACGTCGGGCTCGAGATCTTCAGGTCGCCGATGTACAAGGCCATCCATTACCTCCGAGAGGACTGCGCGCCACGGCCCTGCCCTGTCATCCGCCCAACGGCCCGAAGGGGATGGCTTGCTGGGCAGCGACTGGGGTGCCGAAGCGGTTGTACTGGAGGATCACCTTCGGGTCGTCGCAGAGGAAGTACCCCGGTACGTAGTAGCCGATGGTCGCGAAGTCGAGGCGCCCGTCGCCGTCGAAGTCGGCGACGGCGATGCGCGCTGCGGACGGTGTGGACACCCTGCGCCGCTCGAGGTGCGGCTCATCGAGGTCCACAGGCTTGTAGTAGATGACCCCTTGATGGGGCTCTGGTCCGCGCAGTGCGACCAGGAACTCGTCGTTGCCGTCGCCGTCGAAGTCGGCGGCCACGACATGGTGCGCTGGCCCCTCCCCTGCTTCGTTGGGTGCGCCGAACACCTCGACGACGGTCCGACGCCAGGAACGTCCGACGAGGTCGGAGCCGGATTGGGTCGGCGTGTACAGGGCCAGGGTGTTCCCGTGGAACGGCTCGACGGCGACGATGTACGCGAACGGGTCGTCGCCGATGCGCCCGATCGCCACGTTCGCGCTGCCCCTGTACCCGGTCTGGTCTTGCTGCCCGAGCTCGCCAGTCCCGAGCCGTTCGGCTCGCCATGCTCCTTCTCTCGTGACACCGAACCAGTTCAGGCCTTCCTCGCTTGCCAGGACGGTTGCGTCGAGACCGATGGGTGACGGCGGGCCATAGCGTCCGACGGCGGCGGCGTGGATGACTCGGAACGTCGTGTCGTCGACGAGGTCGGCGTCCCATGACGTTGCCGCCAGCACGTCGGTCGGGCGCCGGTAGAGCATCACGCGAATCGGCGCGTGCAGTGCGGCTCGCCCGACCTTGGGGCCGACCACCGGGAGCGCGAGCAACTCGACCTGCTCGGGGTCAGAGAAGTGGCCGAGTCGGAGTCGGTGGGTGGACCCCAGCTGGCCGATGCTCCGCACCTCCCAGGGCTGACCCGTGCCGTCGGGCCCCGGGTTGCGCAGCCACGACACATGACCGTCGGCCGGGGTCGCGTCGAACATCGTCTTGGCGTAATCGTGGCAGATCACGAGATCTCGTCGTCCGGCGCCGCCGATGTCTCCCTGATCGAGCGATACCGGCCGGTGAAGGCGATGGATCTCGTGCTTGTCCCAGCTCCCGTTCTCGTACCAGGCGACGACACCTTCAACGAGTCCAGAGGTGAGAAGGTCCGGGCGGCCGTCCCCGTCCACGTCGACCGCCTGGATCCAATAGCCGTCGGCGAGCCCGCCCTCGATAAGGGTCGATTCGAACGTGGGCTCGTCGGCGGCCGGAAAGTCGGTGACGACGGCGGCGTCGCTCATCCTGTCGGCGGCGTCGCGTCGCCGTCCCGGTGCAGCGAGGTGCTCGTGGCGGTGGTGCAGCATCGGTCGCTCATCGGAGTCCCTCGCAGGTCGCTCATGTCGGCAGGCTATCCACCGGGGCGGCGGCGAGCCCACGTGGTATCGGCCGCGTGCGTCGGCGGGTGTATGCCTTCGTTCCGGCGGATCGCTACCGACCTCAAGGGCACCGTCGCCGGTGACGATCAAGTGGTGCGGACCGCCCGAGGCGTGGCGGCACGCGGCCATCGCGGAACGCGGCTTGACTGGTCGGGTTCGAGGCGCGAAATCACAAGTCCACATGGTGTATGCGCAGGCGTCCCGCCCGGAGCGCAGCGAGCGCAGTAGGAGGTTCGATGAGCCCAGATCCGGACAATTCGATCTCGGTCGATGCCTTCATCGTCGGGTCGGGACCGATTGGGTCCGCGTTCGCGCGGCGCCTCGTGGAAGCGGGGCGCCGCGTGCTGGTCGTGGACGCGGGCGCCAAGCTCTCGGACCGCCCAGGTGAGCACCTCAAGAACGCCTACCTGTACCAGCGCAATCTCGACATGTTCTCGTCGGTGATTCGAGGCCACCTCACTCTGCTCTCGGTGCCGTCGAATGACCAGGCGGTCGTGACGCTCGACCCCGCGGCGTTCCAGGTGGACAGGAGCAAGTACGACGGCTTCGTGCACAACAACCAGAACCCGGATCAAGATCCGAATCGAAACCTGCCGGCGGCCGCTGCCAGTTACATCGTCGGCGGGATGGCGACGCACTGGACGTGCGCCACTCCTCGCCACCACCCCAGCGTGGAACTCGCCGACTGCATCCCGACAGCTGAGTGGGACGACCTCTACACGCAGGCCGAGACGTTGCTCAATACGCGGCGGGACGCGTTCGAGCACTCCATTCGGCACCAGGTCGTCCGTGAGGCGCTGGTGACGGAGTTCCGGGAGTTGCCCGAGCCGTACGCGGTCCAGAACCTCCCCCTCGCCGTCGAACGCCGGCGCGACAACCCGCGCTTCGTGCGATGGTCCGGGTCCGACACCGTCCTCGGACCGCTCGCCGACGGTGGACACCCGGACACCTTCGATCTGCAGTCCCAGTGCTTGTGCACGAAGTTGCGGCTGAGCAGCGATGGGCGACGGGTCGAGTATGCCGAGGTGCAGGACCTTGCGAACTGGCGCACGATCCGCGTCGACGCCGACCTGTTCGTCATCGCGTGCGGTGCCGTACTGACTCCCCAGTTGCTCTACGCATCGGGGATCCGACCGAAGCCGCTCGGGCGCTATCTCTGCGAGCAGCCGGTCGCGTTCTGCCAGATCGTGCTCCACCAAGACCTCGTCGACGCGATCGAAGCTGATGAGCGGTTCGCCGACCGGGTCCGGCAGCATGCCAAGAGCAGGCCCCACGACCCAGTTCCCATTCCCAGTGATGACCCCGAGCCGCAGGTCTGGATACCAGTGTCGGAAGATCGACCCTGGCACTGCCAGATCCACCGGGACGCGTTCCACTATGGGGACGTCGCACCGAACGTCGACGCTCGCCTCATCGTCGACCTGCGCTGGTTCGGTATCACCGCGCCACGCCCAGACAACCGGGTGATCTTCTCCGATGTCCACCACGACATGTTCGGGATGCCGCAGCCAACCTTCGAGTACTCGCTCAGCAACGAAGACCGGCGGCGCCAGCACCTCATGATGCGAGACATGCTCCGAGCGGCGAGCGTGCTCGGCGGGTTCCTACCGGGCTCCGAACCACGCTTCGTCGACCCCGGTCTTCCCCTGCACATCTCCGGTACCACCCGCATGGGAACCAGCCCGGACACCAGCGTCGTCGACAACACGTCGAAGGTCTGGGGTATAGACAACCTCTACCTGGGAGGAAACGGTCTGATCCCGACCGGCAACGCGAGCAACCCGACCTTGACCAGCGTGGCCATCGCGCTGAAAGCGGCCCAGCACATCCTGGCCTGAGGAAGCGCGACGCTGGGCGACCAAGCCGTAGGAGGTGAGGGTGTTCGACCGTCAGAAGGTGTCCCTCGGTATCACGCCGACCTGTTGGATCAACGACGACTTCCCAACCATCGGCAGCGACATCTCGTTCGAGCAGTGCGTCAGCGAGATCGCGCTCGCGGGGTTCGAAGGCTGCAGCATCGGCCACACGTTCCCGTCGGATCCTGAGCAGCTCCACGAGGCACTCGAGCTGCGCGGGCTTCGCGTCTCGGAGCCCTGGGTCAGCACATACTTCACGGTGAACGAGATGACCACGCAGACGATCGACAACTTCCGTCGCCAGCTCGAGTTCATTCACGCCATCGGAGGAACGGACATCGGCACGGCCGAATTGGGCAACGCCGTCCACCAACAGCCGGTCGCACTCCTGGCCAACAAGCCGGTGTTCAACGACCACCAATGGAAGGCGATGGTCGAGGGGCTCAACGAGCTGGGCGCTCGCGCCGCGGACGCCGGCATGCGCCTCTGCTATCACCACCACATGGGGACGGGCGTCCAGACGCGGGCCGAGGTCGACCGGCTGCTCGCCGACACCGACCCCCACGCGGTGCACCTGCTCTTGGATACCGGTCACCTCACCTGGGGCGGCGGGGACCCCGTCGAGCTCGTCGACGACCACTTCGACCGCATCAAGCACGTGCATCTGAAGGACCTCCGGGGAGCCGTCGTGGAGGAGGCAGCCCGCCGTGGGATGTCCTTCGGTGACGCCATCCGCGCCGGCGTCTTCACCGTCCCGGGCGACGGGATGATCGACTTCCCGGCGTTTCTCGACGCATTGGGTCAGCGGGGCTACGAGGGCTGGCTCGTGGTCGAGGCGGAACAAGACCCCGCGAAGGCGCATCCGCTGGCCTACGCCAAGAAGGCCCGGGCGTACTTGCGGGAGGTGGCCGGTCTGTGATGAAAGACGCCGACGATCCAGGGAAGGGATGACCGTGGCCTACAAGCCGATTGAGAACTACGGCGTGATCGGTGACCTCTCCACGATCGCGCTGGTCGGCGACGACGGATCGATCGACTACATGTGCCTCCCACACTTCGACTCACCGTCGATCTTCGCGGCGCTGCTCGACGACAAGAAGGGCGGCAAGTTCTCGATCAACCCGGCCATCAAGGGCGCGCGACGCAAGCAGATGTACCTGCCCGACACGAACATCCTCCTTACCCGGTTCCTGTCGGATGATGGCGTCGGGGAGATCACCGACTTCATGGTCATCGACGACGACGACCGCACGCAAGCGATCGTCCGACGCGTGAAGGGCATCCGGGGACCGTTCAGCTTTCACCTGCGCTGCGCGCCCCGGTTCGACTACGCCCGAGCGCACCACAAGGTGGAGCGGCGCGACGACCAGATCCTGTTCGTCGCCGAGGACGAGGACGACACGAAGCTGCGGCTGCGAACGCCGGTGCCGCTCACGGTGGAAGGCGGGGACGCGGTGGGCGAGTTCACCCTCGGGTCCGGCGAGACGGTCGACTTCATCCTCGAAATCGCGCTGCCCGACGACGAGAACGCCTCGGCCGCACCCGGCTTCGTCGACAACGCCTTCCTCGACACGTTGCAATATTGGCGGAGCTGGGTCGGACACTCGCAGTATCAGGGCCGCTGGCGCGAGATGGTGAGCCGGTCGGCGCTCACGCTGAAGCTCCTCACGTCCGAGCCCTACGGTTCGATCGCCGCTGCAGGAACGTTCGGGCTGCCGGAGCAGGTCGGCGGGCAACGCAACTGGGACTACCGGTACACGTGGATCCGGGATGGCGCGTTCTCAATCGCCACGCTGATCCACCTCGGCTTTACCGAGGAGGCTCGGGCGTTCGTCGACTGGATCTATGACCGCTACGACGAGGCAGATGAACCCGGCATCCTCCAAATCATGTACGGCATCGACGGTCGCAAGGAGCTGCCCGAAGAGACGCTCGACCACCTCGAGGGGTACCGCGGCTCCTCGCCCATCCGCGTCGGGAACGCCGCGTTCGGACAGCTGCAGCTCGACATCTACGGCGAACTCCTGCACATGCTCGATCTCTACGACGAACGCGTCGAACCGCTCTCCTACGACCTCTGGCGATACGTCGCTGAATCGCTGAACTGGGTCTGCAAGAACTGGGACCGCCCCGACGAGGGCATCTGGGAAATCCGGGGCGGACAGCAAGAATTCCTGTACTCGCGGCTCATGAGCTGGGTCGCGCTCGATCGTGGCATCCGCATCGCCGCCCGCCGTTCGCTTCCTGCCCCCGTCGAGCACTGGCTGAAGACCCGTGACCAGATCCACAGCGACATCTACCACCAGTTCTGGAACGAAGAACGCAACGGCTTCGTCCAGTACAAGGGCAGCAAGACCCTCGACTCCTCGGCGCTGCTCCTGCCGCTCATCGGGTTCATCTCGTCCCGTGACCAGCGATGGCTCGCCACGATGGACGCCATCGAACGAGACCTCGTCAGTGACGCCCTCGTGCTCCGCTACGTCACCGAGCAGGCCGCCGCCGACGGGCTCACCGGCACCGAAGGCACGTTCTGCATGTGCTCATACTGGTACATCGAGTGCGTCGCCCGCGCCGGAGAGCTCGAGAAGGCGCGGCTGCTCTTCGAGAAGATGCACGGCTACGCCAACCACCTCGGCTTGTATGCCGAGGAGATGGACCCCACCGGGAGTTACCTCGGCAACTTTCCGCAGGCCTTCACCCACTGGGGGCTGATCCACGCCGCGCTCTTCTTGCATGACGCCCTGGAGGATGCCGAGCGCTGACCGGGCGGGGCGCTTTCGCGCTCAGGGGCTCGGCGATGGAAGGGTGGGGTTGGTCCGCAGATCCTGCACTGTGTGCTGCATCGCCGTGGGCTTGATCCCAAGATCACCCGAATACGGAAGGTCAAGGCTCAAGGCCAAGAACAGAGCGATTCCGATGGTCGCCGACAGCGCCGCAACCATCAGCGCGTGCGCCGCGATGTGCGAGACACCGAAGAAATAGGTGAACCCGACGGTGATGACGGCGCCGATCACCAAGACGGCCCAAAGTGAGAAGGGCAGCTCACGATTCGAATCCTCGATCCGCCCGTCACGCTCCTCTTCGAGGCGGTTGACAGCGGAGATCGATGATTGCAGGAACGAGTTCTGGTCGGAACTCGTCGTGCGAATGGCCTGCAGGTCCGCCCAGACCTTGTCCAGCAAGGCGTCTGTCCGAGGGTCGCCCCGCTGGTAGTCGCGGATGGCCGGCCACTCGTGTTGCACGACGCTGGTCCCGTATGCCACGAGGTCGCGGTGCAAGGGCTGCGCATTCTGGCCAAACGCGAACGTGTCGTTATACAGGACCTCGACGGTGATCGCCTCTTGGTGAGCGTTGGTCTGCGCGGCGTCGAACTGCTGCCAGACACTGACGACGACGAACCCCAGGATCACGGCGTAGAGAACACCGACCACGGCGAGGATGAACCCGGCGACGTCGTTGTGTTGCTCCAACGTCGCGAGCGTGACGCTGCGGCGCACGATGAACAGGCCGAGCAGCCCTACACCGACGGCGATCGCCACGAATATGATCGCCAGGAGAGGTCCCGGGATATCGGCGATGAGGAATCGTTCCAAGCTTGAGCCGATCTGATGGGACGGTCCGTTCGTAGCGTACGGCCGGGTCCGGCCGGCGCCGCGGACTACGGAGGAGCAAGACTGCAAACCCGCCCACGTGCCGTCATTCGTCGCCCAGTCGAGCGGCCTGACGATGGGCAGCGGGAGCTCTCACGTGATCTCATTTGCAGAGCGTTGATGGGATGCTGATGGGATTGGCTCACATATCGCGGCCGGATTCGTGAGACCGTTTGCGGTGTCGCCCACTGCCGTCCTCTTCGACTTCAACCGGCAGGACTGCAATCCCGGTCCTTTGCCGTCACTCCTCGCCCAGTCGAACTGCCCAATCATGGGCAACGCGTGGTGTGGAGTGACTCCATGGGCGGCGAGTTGATGGGATCGTGATGGGATGCGGTCTGGTCTGACGAGTCCTGGTCCTAGCATTCCTCGTTGTACTGAGCGCTTGCATTTCGCATGCACCGATAGCATAATGCAAGCATGCCGAACGTGCTCGTACGTGACATCCCCGACGACATCCACGCCGCTCTACAGCGCCGCGCTGAGCAGGCCGGCCAGTCCCTCCAGCAGTATCTAGCGGCGGAACTCAAGCGACTCGTCGAGAAGCCGCCGCTAGACGAAGTCCTCGACCGCATTTCCCGTCGCCGTGGCGGCCGGGTCGGACTCCGTCAGGCAAGTGGCGATGTAGCCGACGAGCGCGCGACACGTTGATCGTCATCGATGCCTCTGTTCTGGCCAACGTCATTGCTGACGACGCGAGCGATGGACAAAAGGCGCGCGACACAATCCGACAAGCTGGCGGATTGAGCGCGCCAGAACTGGTCGATGTAGAGACCGTCGCGGTTCTGCGGAAGCGGTGGCTCGCCGGAACACTGTCCGACGGCCGGTTTGCCGCTGCCGTCGATGATCTCATGGATCTCGATGTCGACCGGTATCCGGCCTTGCCCCTACTCCGACGAGCCTACGAGCTCCGAGCCAACGTCTCCGCACATGACGCGACGTACGTTGCCCTAGCCGAAGGGCTCGCTTGCGCATTGGTGACAGCCGATGCTCGATTGGCCAACGCACCCGGACCAACGTGTGAAATTCGACTGCTTGAGTCCGAGTGAATCGTTGCCCCGCGCTGCCTTCGTCGGAGTCGGTCAAATCACACGCGGAAGGTGATGGGATGCTGATGGGATCGCACGAGCATTCCCACGGCAAGAGCACAGTCTGAAGTGCGAAGACGAGCGGACCCCTTCGTGCCGTCCTGTTCGACTTCAACCGTCAGAACCGCAATCCCGGTCCCTTGCGGTCACTCCTCGCCAAGTCGACTCGCCAGAGCATGGCCACCGAGGGACCTCGAATGACGCTATATGCAACGACTTGATGGGATGCTGATGGGATCGACGGCATAGCATTTTCCCCGCCTTGGGGTGGGGGCGCGATGGGCCTCGAGTTCGAGGGGCTCTTCGAGGCACTCGGGTAACGGGAACGGCACGATGCAAGGGCGAGCTCGGACCACCGCACAAGCTTGACGTGGAGATGCGTGCTGGCCGACTGGAAGCGGACCGTACGGGTGAAGTCACGCCGGCGTGGGCCAACCGTTGGCCTCGTAAAGCTTGGTCAGGCAGCGGTGGGATCTCGAGACGTCGGTGTCGCCGAGCGCGCCGCAGGTGATCGGTCCGGGCAGTTCGAGGAACTGCACGTTCAGCGTGAGATCCGGTGTGGGATGGCCGGTCGCGATGATCCGGCGCGTGATCCCCCGCCTGGCGAGATTCCACGCCACGAGATGGTCGTCGTCGAGGAACGGCCCGCATCGACTGCTCACCGCGGCATAGTCAGTGAGAAGACTGGGGTCGAGAGCGCGCATCGGATAGAGGATGCCGCGGTAGCCGCCGAGCACGCCGGTCGGTAGGGAGTCCTGCCCGCGGCAAAGCAGCAATTCGGCGTGCGTGAACTCCCGATTCGCCACGCCCATGAAGCCGAGGGCGTCCTGCGGGTATCGGGCCGAGGCGGTCACGAGCTCCTCGATGGCATGACGCTCGAGGCGCACATCGTCGTCCACGGTCAGAATGGACAGGTTCTTCGCCGCGGCGCGGGTTCGCCACGCGAGGTAGGGCCCGAGGAGCTTCGTGGCCGGCCCGTAGTCGGTTGTCAGGCGGCGGAGATGGAGGCGAGAGTCGGTGCGAGCAAGCTCTTGGAGGGAGTCAGGAATGTCGTACGGCTCGCTCGTCCGCAGGCAGACGAACGGAATATAGAGCTCGAGCTCATAGGCCGTAAACGTTTGCGCGAGCAGACTGTGGACCGTGGTCTCGATCTGGTGAATGCGCCACGGCACTGTCGTCATGCTGACGACGACCATCGGCCGTGCAGCGGCGCTCATGTCATCCGATCGCGGCGTTCCGTGACGGCGCCGCCGGGGGCTCTGCGGCTCATTCACCCTGGGTTGGGCGAGGACCTCCTCAAGCCGCGGGTCGGGCGCTCCAGCGGCAAGCACCCGGCGCGCGTGGTACCGGGCCCGTGCACGATCACCGAGGTGGTCCGACGCTTCGGCGACGAGGCGATCGGGCCAAGGTCCCCAGGCGTCAGTATTCATGAGATAGTGGTCGGGCGCCTCCGCGAGTCGGAGTGCCCGAAATGCGGCACGGCGGGATTCGTGCCAGCGTCCGTGCTGGGCGTGGAGTCGTGCGAGCTCGCACCAGGGCTCTCGTTGTTCGGGGAACTCCTCGCACGCGCGCAGTATCCAGCCGACGCGGTCGTCGGGATTGAGCCAGGACAACATCAGCATCGAATGCATGCGCTCGAAGGGCTCGAGCGGAAGCGTCAGGGCGGTCTCGGCATGGTCGCGTGCTTCCCATTCGCTGCCCTGGAGGCGTGCCTCGTTGGCGAGCATGTGGTGCGCCTGGCCGTCGGCTGGGCATTCGGCGACCGCGAGCCGGAGCAGGGCGAGATAGTTCGGCCGCAGTCCGACGGCCCGGTGGTGCCGAACCTGGATCGACGAGGCAACGACGTGCTCCTTGCCGAATGCGACGACCCGCTCGTGCACCGGGCGCCGCCAGTGAACACCGTGGCGAGCATGGATCTTGCCGGCGCGATACCGGAGGTGCGTCGTCGGGCTCGGCGACCACTCCAGCCAATATTCCACCCGCGTGGCGTTCGGGGTCCAGACGTCCTCGAGACGGCGGCGCCAGTCGACGCCGAGGGTCTCGTCGAGGTCCAGAGGGACGCAGACGTCGATGTCATACGACACGAAATCGAGGGCGCGGTTGCGCGCCACATCGAAGCGAAATGGAGCGACCTCGACTTCGTGCACGGCGACCCCTCGGCTCGCGGCACGTTCGACGGTTCGGTCCGTCGACCCGGTGTCGACGAGGAGGACCTCGTCGGCGTCCCGAGCCGAGTTCGCCCAGCGCTCGACGCTGCCCTCCTCGTTCCGGGCGATGCCGTAGACCGCCACGCGCGGACCAGCGCGGCTCATCACAGCTGGGTGCGTTGCAACAGCTGGAGGCCGCGCGGGGTGGGCAGATCGAGACGCACACACGCGAGGCCGTCGAGATCGGGCTGCTCAACACGCCCACGGGCGGAACCGGGGAGCACGAGGAGGCCGCCCGGCGCGAGCCACTCGAACACCTGCCGGACGGAGAGCGTACCGTCGCTCGTCGGCAGGGATGCGAGCACGGCAAGGTCGACGGGGTGGGCCGGGACGTAGGTGACGCCGTCCTCGACGAGGATCCTCACCGGAAGCGGGCCGACCCGTTCCCGAGCGCGAGCGGCCTGGACAGCATCCGGCTCGATCGCGTCGGCGTGGCCATGTCCGTTCGCCAGGAGCGCGTCCCCGATCTCGATGCTGGTCAACCCCTCGCCAGCTGAGACTTCCAGGACGAATCCCGGCTGCAACAACCGGACGAGGGCCCCGATGAACCCGCGGACCTCTCGTTCGGGGCTTCGCTCGTCGTCTGAGTGCCACCAATGCGGACTCGGGCACCACACGCTCGGAGGCGAGAAGCGATCCTCGGTCGGCGCATCGCGGTCGCCGGCGGCGGTGCTGCTCAGGACCCGGTCCATCTCCTCCGCGGCGACGCAGCGAAGCTCAGCGAGCGCTCGCTCCTGTTCGTCGCCGCCGCCGAGTCGGTACCGGACCGTCGGCTCTAGCGAGGGGACCCAGGGTTCGCCCTTCCATCGCGAGACCAGTTCCCAGTCGTGGGCGTAGCCGACATCGGCCTGGGATCGCCAGTACCCATAGCGGTCGAGGAGGAATCGGTGGTGGACGAGCGCACTCGTGTCGATCTGATAGCGGCGCGGCCGACGACAGATGATGGGCTCGCCATCGATCTCGAGCGAGCTGAAGGCAAAGGTGAGCACCGGATGGGCGACGAGGAGGGTCACCATCGACTCAAGGTGGTCGGAACGCCAGGTGTTGTCGTCGTCGAGGTAGGCGATCAGCGTTCCTCGCGCCATCGCCTTCAGCGCGTAATTCCGCGGCGAAGCGCCACCGTCGCCGTAATGATCGGCGAGGTTCCAATGACGAACCCGCTCGTCACCGACAGCCGCCACGACCGTGTCGACGAACGGACAACAATCCCCGACAACGAGCACCTCGAAGTACGGGTACGACTGGGAGAGAACGCTGTCGATCGCGTCCCAGAGCGACTCTGGCCGACGGTAGGTTGGGATGACGACGCTGACGAGGGGGCGCTCAAGCTCGGCGGCTGCTTCCACGACCGGATCGAGCACGACGCTCGCGGTCACGATCGGCTCGGGATCCGTCCAGGGGCGGCCGGCCGTCGCCGAGTCGGTAACGCCCAGCATCAGCATCCGTTCGTGGATGTCGAACTCGTAGCGGCGGGCGAGGTCCTGAACGCGGCCTTGGATCTCCTCGTTTCGTCGTCGGGATGCGCTCGCTCCGTGCGGACTGTGGTGCTGCACGTAGAGCGGCCGAGGAACGCGAGCCATCGTCCCCTCGAGGAATGTGCGGACGACGAGGTCGTAGTCGTCGGCGACCGGCAGGTGGAAGTTGTGGCCACCGATGCGTCGATAGAACGTCGTCCGCCACGCTCGCACATGGTTCGGCGCGGCGACGATGTGCCGTATCGTCTCGGGCGTGATCGGCGGTGAGAGCCCGACGGGCACTCTGCGGCCGTCGATGATCTCGGTCGCGTAGGCCCCGAATCCGAACGCCCATCCGTCGGGGTAGAGGGCGGGACTTCCCTCGCTGTCGCCGATGTCGAGCCAGTCGACGAAGTCGCTGAAGACGAAGTCCACCTCCGGATGTGCGACGAACGTGGCCGCGATGATCTCGAGTGCGTCTGGGGCCAGCTCGTCGTCGTGGTCGAGCTCAACGAGGATGTCACCGTGCGCCAGCGCCGCCGCGGCCGCCTTGTTCGCGCCAATCGACCCGGACGGGGGCTCCTGGCGGTACACGCGCACGGCTGGCCCGTCTGGGGCGCGGTTGCCAAGCTGGGCCAGAGCGGCCGCCGTGTCCGCGGTCTCGGAGTCGTCGAGGACTACCCACTCCCAGTTCGTGTAGGTCTGACGCCGAAGCGACTCGTACGGGACGGTGATCGCCTCCCCGGTCTCCCAGGTCGGCGTGAAGACGCTGACAAGCGGGAGGCGCTCGGCGACCGACGCGTTCGTGGGCATCGCGCTCCACTGCTGCTGGCGCGCCTCGAACAGCGCTTGGGCCTCTCGATAACGGGATCCGCCGCGTTCGTAGACCCAGTCCAAGGGGCCCTTGCCGGCGTCCGGGTGCAGGTGCTCGACGATGGAGTCCGGCGCGTACCTGAACATCCCCCGGAACCGTGCCGTACCAACGAACTCGTCGTCACAGAAGGCGTGGGGATAACCCTGGTGGAGGACTTGGCCGGGCTTGTCGATCGTTCCGTATCGCTCCACGTAGGCCCGCGTCAGGAGCGAGTGCGTCGAGTACTCCTCGCCTCGAACTCGGACGCTATGGAGGTCGTTCGTCCCGACGACGGCGATCGGGGGGGAAAGATGCCTTACCGCTTCCTCGAGCCAACCCGAATGGAATCGCAGGTCGTCGGCGCCCTGGAAGAGCAGGGGCTCGTCGGTCGCTCGGTATCCGGCGTTGATCTTGCGGGCGTAGTCGCCGGACGAACCGCCGGGCCAGTCCACGACGATCGTGTCGGCGCCACACCGCTCGAGCTCGCTGAGTTCCTCGGCGTCGTCGGCCGAGGCGATGAAGACGAGGCGATGCAGCGTCGGGGTCGCCTCGCCCACGTTGCGCATCAGCGGTTCGACTCGGTGGGGGCGCCCCAGCACCGGCACGAGGATCGCGACGACGCAGCGCCCGGTCATGCCAACCTCAAGGGCAATCGGCGGCGCTCACGGCTCACGTCGCCTCGCAACCTACCGCCGGGCCCGAATACGGTCGGGCTTGGGGCCGGGACTTCCGACGTCGGCTCTCGTTAGGCTTGGTGCGGCGCCGAGGGGAAGGGATGGATGCCTCGTGCCCAACGACGAAGACTTCCGGAAGCGCCTGACCCGCCGTTCTTTTTTCAGCCGCGGCGCGCGAGCGGCGGCGGTGGTCTCGATCAGCGGTTCGGTTCCAGGCGGTCTCGTCGGGTGGGCGCTGCGCCGCCAGCAGTCCGCGGAAGCGGCGCCTCGCCGCCGAGCAGCGCAGGTGATGTCGGGACCGCAGGGCTTCCAGGGCTTCCAAGGCTTCCAAGGCTTCCAAGGCTTCCAGGGCTTCCAAGGACCGCAGGGCTTCCAAGGACCGCAGGGCTTCCAGGGTCCCCAGGGCTTCCAGGGTCCCCAGGGCTTCCAGGGTCCCCAGGGCTTTCAAGGACCGCAGGGAATCCAAGGTCCGCAGGGGTTTCAAGGACCCCAAACTGCCGTCGCGCCGTCGGCAATCCAGGTGAGTCCACGCTTTACGGGGTGAGCGACGTGCGGGGAAGCGCGCGGTCCGAGGCCGTCGCGTTGTCATGGCGTGGAGTCCAACGTCGCGCCGTTCCAGTCGACCAGGGTCGGGGTGGGGTCGAGAATCGATCGGAGTTGCGCGAGTGGGTGATACCGGCCGCCGTCAAGCTCAATGTAGCGCCGGTATTTCGACAGCTTGTCGCCCGGGCTCGCGTAGCCAAAGTGTTGGATGACGAGACCGGTGTCGGAGAGCGACCTCCCGGCGTCGATCGCCTGATGGACGTAACTTGGCGCTGAGCCACACGCCAGCTTCTGATCGGCGAACTCTCCACCTGGATAGAACCGAAAGAGCCGATAGAGGAACGACGGGTGCCAGTGCCCGTCAACCCGCACCTGGGTCTCGTTCCACATGTTGAACAAGGTGACCGCGAGCACGTCCAGGTCGGCTCGGTCGAGAAGCGCGGGCAGGCGCGCCTGTCCATGAAAGACCTCGTCACAGTCGATGGCGAGGACCCAGTCTCCCGCTCTCGCCAGTCGTTCGAGGTGACGCCACGCAATCGTGCGGAGCAGGTGCTCATCCTGAGCGAAGAGGCAGCGATTCGTCTGCTCGACGTCAGCGCCGAAGAGCTCGGCAAGTGTCGGCGTAGCGTCATCGCTTGCGTCGTCGGTGAAGCAAATGCGGTCGACGAAGGACTGAAGGCGCCCGAGGACTCCGACGAGATACCGGTTCGCCTCGTTGCGGCCGACCATGTTCGCTATGAGTGCCATTTGCGACTCTCTTGTCCTGGCAATGTACGGCGCGTCGCGAACGGGCCACCGGTTAAGGCCATCCGACCCCGGTCGCGGGTTGGTCCGACTCGTCGGGAGGTGGGGACCGCTGCGTGATCCTAGGATCCAAGGGTCATGGTCGTTGCCGTCCTCTTCGACTTCAACCGTCAGGGCTGCAAACTCGGTCCCTTGCCGTCACTCTCGCCCAGTCGGACCGCCAATCGTGGGCATCGCGGGACGTCGAGTGACCACATGGGCAACGACTTGATGGGATCCTGATGGGGTCTTCAGCAGATCCGTCCTACTCAACCTGCGGACTCCAAAGGGTGCTCGGCCATGCGAAAAACGGAACGACTACGACCCCACCGCCGGTTTGCGAGAAGTATCCAAAGAACTGCATCCACCAGCGGTCGCCGGGGCGGCTTCCTGCAGCCAGTCGAGCGCAGGAACCGAGCGACGCTTGAAGATCGAGTCCTGCGCGTGGGAGTTACACCGGCGCGAGACCCTGGGGCTATGGATGTCGTCGATCCGGCAGACCAATCGACCTGGCCGGTCAACGTACGGGCCTTCGCCAAAGGTGCTTCTCCGATTGGACGTACTGGTAACCTGTGAGGGGTGAAAGCGGAATCCGACATGGCCGAAACGAGGCCCGTTCACGAGGCGAATGAGCCTGCGTGGCGCCAGCGAGCGGTCTCGCGAAGCCTGCTAGCAGCACGTTCGCGTGCCGAGAAGCGGGCCCAGCGATACTTGGATGCGGCGTTCGAGCTGATCGATGAGAAGGGGACGACCGACTTCACGATCCAGGAAGTCATCGACCGTTCCGAACAGTCGCTGCGAGGTTTCTACCAGTACTTCGATGGCAAGGACGAGTTGCTGCTGGCGCTCTTCGAAAACTCCATCCTCGAATCGGCCGCGGACCTCCGCGAAGCCGTCGAAGCCCAAACCGAACCCATCGCGCGTCTCCGCGCCTTCACGACCCGTCTCCACGAGTGGTGTGAACCCGTCGAGACACCACCGAAGCGCGGCGCTCACAACCGCCGCCCGGTCTCGGAGTTCTCTGTGCAGCTCGCGGTCGCCCACCCCGAGCGGGTGAAGCTCGCTATGGAGCCCATCTCACGGATGTTGGTCGAGCTCATCGACGACGCGGCGGCGGCCAAGTCGATCAACGTGAACGACCCGCGGCGCGCCGCCGTGTTGGTGCAGCAGATGGTGATGTACAGCTGGTTCGGCAACCGCCTCATCCAGGACCCTCGGATGCGTCTGACCGCCGAGGAAACCTGGGAGTTCTGCCTCCACGGCCTCGGCGCTTGACCCGAGCGCGGTCGGCGCGCTCTCAGACGCGGTCGAGGTCATAGAGCACCTCCATCCCGCCTCGGTCCGCACGCAGGGCGAAATTCGAACCGTGCGGAGCTTCTGCCGGATCTGCACCGCGGTCTGCGGGATCGTTGTGGATGTGTCGGGGGAGGCGGTCGTGCGCGTGCGGGGCGATCAGCAGCACCCGTTCTCGCACGGCTACACGTGCCCGAAGGGGCGCGCACTGCCCCGGATGCATCACCCGACGTTTCAACACCGTGGAGAAGGCGACCCTGATGGGGTTGTGCGAGCGCGAGCGACTCAGGCGCGCCCGAACAACGAAGCCAGCCATGCGCCGATCCGCCCGACGGCGTCCTCGGCGGCGGGCAGCTGAAAGTTGATGAACCCGTGGGGTTGACCCGGGTAGCAGACCTCCTGGACCGCCACCCCTTCCTCGAGCAGCCGAGCGGCATAGCGGCGGCCCTCGTCGCGCAGCGGATCGCAGCCTCCGAGCACGACGATGGCCGACGGCAGACCGGCCAGGCTCTCGGCCTGCAACGGGGCGGCGAAGGGGTCGTGGGCGAGGTCGCGGCCCGCCGCATACCGCTCCCAGAACCCGTCCATGGTCGTGCGGCTCAGGACCACGCCCTCGAACTCCTCGCGTGAGCGATGTGCCCTCGAGTTGCCGTCGACCCCCGGGTACATGAGCACCTGACCGGCCAACGGAACATCGACGTCGCCGCGCAGGCGGAGCGTCACCGCGGCGGCGAGGTTGCCGCCAGCACTCTCTCCCGCCACCGCGACACGGTTGGGGGACACGCCGAGGCGTGACGCGCTCTTGAGCGCCCACCGCGTGACCGCCTCGCAGTCGTCGAGACCCGCGGGATACGGATGCTCGGGAGCGAGCCGATACTCGACCGATACCACCACGGCGTCGGTGGCATGCGCGAGCTCTCGAGCGATGTTGTCCATGAGCCCCACGCTGCCGATGCAGAACCCACCGCCATGGAGGTACACGACGAGCCCGGAGGGCGCGCCGTCGTTCTGGTAGATGCGGACTGGGACGCCGTCGACGACATCGTCGGTCACCCGGGCGATCTCGCGCGTTGGCGAGGCTCCAACGGGAGCCCGGGCGAGTGCGAGCATCTCGGGCGAAAAGTCCTCGAATGGCTGTCGCATCATCGGGTTCGCAGCGAACCACTCGACGACCCGCGGGTCGAGCACGCCTTCCTCGACGACGCCGTCACTCATGTTGCTCCGTACTTCTCGTCAAGCCAGCGACGTAGCGTACGCACGTCGCGCGGCGGGGGATCACCGACGCCCGACGAACCGATCCACTGACGGCGGTACGCTTCGGAGGCGGAAACGGGCTTCTCTTTTTTTGCAATTGGTGCTATCGTACACCCGCTGCGCCCACCTGACCGGAGGGATCGACCACATGCCGCATTTCCCCAAGCCTGCCGAGGGGTCTTGGACCGAGCACTATCCCGAGCTCGGCACGAGTCCGGTCTCCTATGACGACTCGATCTCGCCGGAGTTCTACGAGCTCGAACGCGAGGCGATCTTCGCCCGGACGTGGCTCAACGTCGGGCGCATGGAGCAGCTGCCGAAAGTCGGGAGCTTCTTCACCAAAGAGATCGATTCCGCCCGCACGTCGATCGTCGTCGTGCGGGCCTCGGATGACGAGGTTCGTGCCTTCCACAACATCTGTCGCCACCGCGGCAACAAGCTCGTCTGGCAGGACTACCCCGGCGAGGAGACGAGCGGGACGTGCCGCCAGTTCACCTGCAAGTACCACGCGTGGCGCTACAGCCTCAACGGCGATCTGACCTTCGTGCAGCAGGAGTCGGAGTTCTTCGACCTCGACAAGGCCGACTATCCCCTCGCCTCGGTGCAGGTCGAGGTGTGGGAGGGGTTCATCTTCGTGAACCTCGATCCCTCGAACACGACCCCGCTCCGCGAGTACCTCGGGGAACTCGGCAAGGGGATCGCGGGCTATCCGTTCCACGAGCTCACCCAAGTCCACAAGTACCGCGCGGAGGTCGGGAGCAACTGGAAGCTCTTCATCGACGCGTTCGCCGAGTTCTACCACGCGCCGGTCCTGCACGCGAAACAGGCGGTCGCCGAGGAGTCACGAAAACTTGTCGGCCGCGGCTACGAGGCGTTGGCGTACGAGATCGACGGCCCGCACGGCATGGTCTCGTCGTGGGGTGGCATGGCTCCGCCCAAGGACCCGAGCATGGTGAAGCCGATCGAGCAGAAGCTCCGCAGCGGGCTGTTCGGCCCGTGGGACGCGCCCGACATCGGCCTCGATGAGCTGCCGCCCGGGCTCAACCCGGCGCAGCACAAGGCGTGGGGCCTCGACTCTTACGTCTTCTTCCCGAACTTCATGTTGCTCATCTGGAAGCCGAACTGGGTGCTCACGTACCACTACTGGCCGACGTCGTACAACACGCACATCTTCGAAGGCACCTGCTACTTCGCGCCGCCGAAGAACGCGCGCGAGCGCCTCGCCCAGGAGCTCGCCGTCGTCACGTTCAAGGAGTACGCCCTCCAGGACGGCAACACCCTCGAGGCCACGCAGACGATGCTCGAGTCGTCCACTCCCGTAAAGACCTTCCCCTTGGGCGACCAGGAGGTCCTGCTGCGTCATCTCCACCACACCGCCCGGCGCTACGTGAGCGAGTACCAGCAGCAGCAGCAGCCGGCCAAGACGCCGGTCCGGGCCTGAGGCGAGGAGACCCACCGATGCCGACCGCACCCCTGTCACTACCGACCGAGTTCGCCGACCTCGACCCCTTCGCAAACTGGGCGCTCCCGAGCGAGCGCGAGCGATACGCCAAGCGCCTGGCCAGCACCATGGACGAGCTCCAGAGCTTCTACGACGCAGCGTTCCCACGGCTGGAAGCGGCCATGACCTACCTCGAGCAGTTCTCGATGGACGCCCTTCCCGACGACGCCAAGCACCTGCTCTGGTTGTACTGCGCGCTCGTCACCGTCTCGTTCCCGGTCGAGGTCTGGCGTCAACCGCGAGTACCCGATAGCGGAGCATCCACCTTCGACGCCATCCTCGAGCCCGCAATCTGAGGTCCGAGCGGAGTCGACCGATGACCGCCGCTCCCAGGCCCAACTCAGGGGCGGCGGGGCGATGCCGGTGCGCGGCGCCCTGGGGGTCACGAACGAGATGCCGTTCTTCGACATGATGCACGATGCCGCCATCGTGAGTCTCGCCGACCGCCCGACCGAGGTCCACACGATCGCCATGGCGCGCCAGGTGCGGAGTCACGATCGGCCGAACAGCGACGTCTGGCTCACGGAGCGGATCCCGAGGAACCTGGAGGCCGCCCGAGCGACGTCCGTCGAGCGCCTCGAGCACGAAGCGGGGAGCCCGTGATCGACTTCGAGCGGCTTGCCGCGTGGATGGACGACCGCGGCGCACCCGGGGCGGGCGAGCCCATCGTGAACCGCTTCCTCTCGGGCGGGACCCAGAAACGAGATCTACGAGATCCGCCGCGGTGACGAGCGGTGCGTCATCCGGATCCCGCCGCCCGCCGCGCCAGCGAGCCGCGACGAGGCCATCCTGCGCGAATGGCGCATCATCGAGGCCCTCGACGGCACCGACGTGCCCCACACCCCCGCGATCGCGATGTGCGAGGACGCCTCGGTGCTCGGCCGGGCCTTCTACCTCATGGGATACGTCGACGGCTGGTCGCCCATGGGTCGCGACGGCTGGCCCGCGCCATTCGCACCGAGATCGAGGCGGGCGCTGGTCTCGGCTACCAGCTGGCGGAAGGCATAGCCCTGCTCTCGACGGTCGACCGGCAGGCCAAGGGGCTGCACGACCTCGGGCGCCCCGACGGCTTCCACGAGCGCCCGGTCGACCGCTGGACCGCGTTCCTCGAGCGGAACAAAGATCGCGAACTCCCGGGCTTCGATGTCGCCGCCGCGTGGCTCCGCACGCACCGCCCGATGGGCTTTTCATCCCCGGCTTGATGCATGGCGATTACCAGTTCGCCAACGTCATGTATCACGACGGCGCGCCGGCGCGGCTCGCCGCGATCGTCGACTGGGAGATGGGCACGGTCGGTGAACCGAAGCTCGACCGCGCCTCGATGGTGCAGAGCTGGCCCGCGGACACCCAGGCCCGAGAGGCGTCGGAGGCCAGCTACGTCGACCTGACCGGCATGCCCTCACGCTCGCAGCTCCTGGCCCCTTACGCCGACGTGTCGGGCCGGCAGGTGGGCGACATCGACTACTACGTCATCCTCGCCAAGTGGAAGCTCGCGGTTGTGCTTGAGCAGGGATTCCAGCGAGCCGGCGACGACGAGAAGCTCCAGCTTCGGACCGATCGTGCTGCAGCTCATGAGCGATGCCGCGGAGCTCGCCGCGACCGCCGACTACGGCTGGTGACCTGCGATGGCAGCGCGCTCCCGCGGGCGCGGCGTGGAGCGCGGCTTCGATCTGTTCAACCCCGATGGGTTCCGACGCGCAGATCGAGGAGGCTCTCCGCGCGGAGATGGTCCGCTGCGGTAAGACCGCGACCATCCCCCGGGCAGCCAGCCACCAGCGAGTCCGTCGTCTCGCCGCAATTCGTCGTCGTTCAGCTCGAGACGCGGGCAACCGAGGGTGAACACGTCGAGGTATTCCCCTCACCCGCGTCGGTGGCGAGCTGAGGCGCTTGACGTTCGCTCAGGACGATCGCGGCGGCATCTCGAAGCCCGAGACGATCACGGCGTTCGTGTCGGCTGCGGCGTACCGCAGCGGCTTCGCTGCCTCGTAAGCGGCCGACCCGTACCAGGCACGCGCGGCTTCCACCGATTCGAACTCGAGAATGACAGTCTGGTCGCCGTGCCACTCGCCTTCGAACACCTGGGGCGCTGGATCGACCGCCAGGACCGAGGCACCGCCTTCGGCCATTGATGGTGCGGCCGCTCGGCCGTACGCACTCATGCCCGACTGGTCCTTGATGTCCTCGGTCAAGATGACGTATCCCTTGGGCATCGGCTCTCCTTTGGAGTGGCAGACGGCGGTCGGACGGGAGCGTAGGTGCCCGGCCACCATCGCCCCCAGGGCGGTCGGCTCGAGTCGTTGTGGATCCTGGGACAGGGCCTGATCCCGGTCCTGGGCGCTCGCTCCGTCGCGCAAATCGGGACAACCTCCCGCCGTCGACTCCTCCCGCACCGACGCAAACCACGCGCTTCGACCGAGACGATCGAATCGACGCTCGTCAGCATCCTGAGGTCGCCTTCTAGTGCAAGAAAGGCGAATCCTCGACGGCAGCGCAAACGCCGCCGTCGACCAGCACATCGGTACCGGTGACGAACGACGCTTCGTCCGACAAAAGAAACGACACGACGGCCGCTATCTCGTCGGGGGTGCCCTCACGGCTCAGCGGAGTCCGCTCCAGCAGCACCGCCATGGCTGGCTGCGCTGCGGCTTCTTGGCGGCCCTGGGGAGTGTCGATCATCCCCGGTGAGACCGAACAGATACGCCCACCGCTCCGACCCCAATCGATCGCGACCCGGCGGGCGAGGCGTTGCACGCCGCGCTTCGCCCAGGCATACGCCACGCCCGACTCTTCGATCGAAGGGCCCACCGCCCGTCGGAGATCCTCGAGGAACGTGCTGCTCAGGGGATCGTCGAGCGTGGCATCAACGGCAGGGTCGCCGTCGCGACCCAGGAGGGACGCGGACATGGACGCGAAGCAAACGGCTGCGGTACCCGCTCGGACGAACGGCGACAGCGAATCGACGACGAGCGCCGTTCCGACGAGGTCGACTCGGAGGATGTCTCGCCAGCTCGCCATCGTCGGTGAGACGCCAGCGGCGTGCGCGACCGCACGCAGGGAGCCGGTTGCGACGTGCGCCGCGAGTGCTGTCATCGCAGTCGGGTCCGAGACATCCGCCACCATTGAGACGACCTCGGCATGCTGTGCGAGCTCACTGCTCGCTGCTCGCGTGCTCGCCTCGTCACGATCGACGAGCACGATCGTTTCGACTGTGGTTGCGATGCGCCGAGCACAGGCCAGGCCCATACCTCGGCCTGCTCCGGTGACCACGCCGATCCGTGGACCACTCACGACGCTCGAGAGCCGGTCACGGGCTGACGAGCCTCCCAGACCGCCGCCTCTGCGTCGGCGCCCCGGGCTCTCGGACTCCCCAGGCGAGCGGAAGTGGCAGAATCACCATACGAGAATTACATTACCAGGCTTCGACGGCCTACCGGCGTGCTCACCTGAGCGACCGGTGGCCCGGTCCTTCCCTCGGACCGGGACCACGTCGCGAGTTGGAGCGGAGAGCGCTAGCCCAGATCCAACTGCTGCTCGAGGACGTTCTTCTGGCTGCAGTCGAAGGTGCCGCTCTTGGTCGGAGAGACGCGCACCCATTTCCCGTTCTTCACCTGCGCCATCACGATGCAGGTCTGTGACTTGCGGCTCGCAATGTCGGTGGGTCCGATCACCCCTTGGGCGGTGAAGTGGTGCTCGGTCTTCAGCGCGTTGAAGAGCGTCTGGCGGGTGAGCGTGCCGCCACTTGCGACGGCCTTCTGAGCGGCGTCTTGGAAGAGGAGCGCTCCGGTGTAGGCGGCGACTCCGTCGCTATTGAGCTTGCCGAGGCCACCGAGCTGGCCCACGAGAGCCTTCAGAGCGGGATTCGACTTGTACTCCGTGAAGAACGGCAACGTCGTGAGGACGGTGTAGGTCCCTTCGATGTCGGCGCCCCCTTGCTGGAGGAAGTTGGCGTCGTAGCACCCCTGGTTGCAGGCCCAGATCTTCACCGAGTTGACGCCCTGGAGCTTTGCCTCGCGACGGAGGAGCACCATCGTGCCGAAGGCCTCGCCGTTGTAGACGAAGTTCGACTGGTTGTTCTTGACCACCTGGACGATCGGCGTCAGCGCGCTCTGGGGCGCTTGCGCCGTCGTGTCGTAGAAGCCGGCGCCGTCCTTCTTGATTCCAGAATCGACGACCGCCTGGAAGTCCGCCTGCTGTGAGATCTGGGTCGCTTTGAGATCGTTCGGGACGAGGAACACTCCGTGGAGGTGCTTGTTCATCTTGACATAGAAGAGGCCATCGCCCCGCTGACTGAAGTACGTCTGTGGATGCTGGTCCCTGGTTGCGCAGAAGCCCGTGTCGCCGCTGGCGACGTACGTGACCGGCGCACATCGTTCGTTCGTGTCGAGAGCCAAGCCCGGCAGGTCCGGGAGGCCGGTCGGCTTGCCCTGCGCATCCTGGCAGGCGATGCCGTCGCTGAGGTTGTCGAGGAACAGCGCCTCGCCGCCGACCATGGCGAAGTCCTGAGAGCACGCCTTGATGACCGCGTTGCGCGCGTCGGTGTCGGAGAGCTTCGAATCGATGAAGTCAATGACGACCTGGCGACCCGCGATGCCGCCGTGCTTGTTGACCAACGCGGCCCAAGCCCTCATCGTGTCGACCGCCGACTGGAAGAGCCCGGGATCGACCGGGGTGTCGACATCAGCGATCACCGCGAGGCGGATCTGCGTGGCGGTGATACCGACGTCTTGAGCCTTCGGCTTCGCCCCCTGCGCCCCAGCATCGGTCGCGATCATCGACCCGACCATGGTGACGACCACCACCGTCACCCCCAACGCGCCTGTAAATCTCATCGATTCCCCCCTGAATCAGCGTCTCCGGCTGCTGCAGACGCGACTTTCAACTGGCGAGAATAGGCTTGTCACCTCGAGTTGTAAAGCGGCTCCGGCGGGATTCGTTCACCACCGGGCCTCACCCCACGACCGTGACGCCCGGAGCAAGGAGCGGCTGGCGACCGCGGGCTTCTTCAACTCGCTCATGACGAACGACGCCGAGCCCGGCCTCAGTGACCCGCGTCAACGCGTTCGTGCTGCTCCTGGCTCGTGGCGACGAAGCGATCCGGTCACGATCGGTGCCCGCGTCGGGCCGGAGACGGGTTCTCCCTTTTTGCAATTCGTGCCATCGTAGACCCGATACGCCGATCTGACCGGAGGTACCTGTGAGTCCGACTGCACCTCGACTGGCACCTCTGCCGAAGGAAGAGTGGAACGAGGACGCGGTCGCCGCGCTGCGGGCCGCCTTCGGAGACGAGAGCGCTTCGCGTCTGCTCGCCACGGGCTCCGAGGCACCGCGCGTCCCGAACGTGCTCACCACGTTGATGCGCCATCCGAGCCTCGCGGGACCGTTCCTCGTGTACAACGCGGTGCTGCTGAACTCCGCGACGCTCGAGCCGAGATGGCGCGAGCTCATGGTCCTGCGCGTCGCCTGGCGCACGCGCGCGCTGTACGAGTGGGTCCAGCACGTGCGCATGGCGCCGTCCTGCGGGATCACTCCAGGGGAGATCAAGGCAATCGCGGAGGGCCCGAGGGCTGAGACTTGGGCGCCGCTGGAGGCTGATCTCCTGAAGGCGACCGACCAGCTCATCGATCGCTACCGCATCGACGACGAGACGTGGGCTCGCTTGGCTGCGCACCTCGACGAGCGCCAGCTCATGGAGGTGGCGTTCGTCGTCGGCACCTATACCTGCCTAGCAATGGCGCTCAACAGCTTCGGGCTCGAGCTCGACCCCGAGCTGCACGGGATCCCGGCACCGCCCCTGCCCGACTTCGAGCGCTAGAGGCCACTTCTCCTCCCCTGTGCACGAACCTGTACGCCACCACCGGGCCGCGGCGGGGCTCGCCCGCCAGAAATGCCGGAATCGCTCCACCCGGTGACCGACCTCCCGCACACCGCATCCGGCAAGCTCCAGAAGGTCCGGCGGCGCGAGCTGCTGCGCACCGAGATCCTCGGGCCCGCCAGCGCTGGGTTCAGCCAGGAGTACGGCATTCTTGCAGAGCGCGACGCACACGTCGCTCAGAGGAGATCGCTCATCTCCAGCGCGGTGAGTACCATTTGCGCCATGGCGACGGAAGAGCATGGCGAACGCGTCCCGCCGGACCCGTCCAAGCTCACGTGGCGCGAGCTCGCGGTGGCGCGGTCGCTGGACCCGGCCCGCGCGCGGGCCGAGAGCCGAGCGCAGCGCTACCTCGACGCCGCGGTCGAGCTCGTCAACAGCGACTCGGGCCGGGAGTTCACGGTCCAAGAGGTGGTCGAGCGGTCGGGCCAGTCGCTGCGTGGCTTCTACCAGTACTTCGCCGGGAAGCACGAGCTCCTGCTGGCGCTGTTCGAGGAGTCGGTCCGTTCGACCGCGGCGCACCTGCAGCAAGTGACCGCCGAAGAGGACGCGCCCCTCGACCGACTCCATCGCTTCGCCGTCGAGTACTACCGGCTGTGCCGACCGCTACCCGCTGACCGCTCGCCGACGACGGGGCCAAGACCCGCCGCCATGGCGGACTTCGCGCAGCAGCTGCTCACCTCCCACCCCAGGGAGGCTGCCCGGGCCTTCGAGCCGGTCGTCTCGCAGCTCGAGGAGCTGCTCGACGCCGCCGCGGCGGCCAACGTCATCCGCCGCGACCTCCGCCATCCCCGAATCGCCGGCGTCGTGCTCCAGGCGATCATGTTCAACGCATTCGCGACGACGATCAGCGGATCGTCGTCCGAATCCGATGGCGACGGCGCCGAGGGGCTCTGGGAGCTCCTCCTCCTTGGCATCGGAACGGGCGCCGCGGCCTGATCACTCGCTCGCGCTTCGTCGGTTACGCAGCTTCGTCGTCGTTGCGGTACACCTGACCGCCCTTCATCACGAACCGGACGTTCTCGGTCACGCCGATGTCGGCGGTCGGATCACCGGGCACGCCGATGACGTCGGCGAGGAGACCGGCGTCGAGACGGCCCCGGTCGTCGACGTCGATGAGCTCGGCAGACACGGTCGTCGCGGCGCGGATCGCCTGCAGCGGGGTCATGCCGCGGTCGACGAGCGCGACCAGCTCCTTGGCGTTCTTGCCGTGCGGGATCGCCGGCGCATCGGTGCCGCATGCGATGCGAGCGCCGCGCGCGACGGCCTTCCGGATTGTCTCCTTCGCACGCGGGAACACCTCCGCCGCCTTGGCCTGCAGTTCGGGCGCCGCCTGCGACACGTCCATCCCGTCGGCGAGGTAGGTCGTCGGGACGAGGAACGTGCCGCGTTCGATGAGCAGCTCGAGGGTCTCGTCGCTCATCAGCGACCCGTGCTCGATGCAGTCGATGCCCGCCTCGACCGCGGCGCGGATGCCGTCGTCACCATGCGCGTGCGCCGCCACCTTGAGCCCGGCCCGATGCGCTTCGTCGGCGATCGCCTGCAACTCCTCGTCGGAGTACTGCTGCGCCCCCGCGGGGCCGGTGTGCGACATCACCCCGCCCGATGCGCAGACCTTGATGAGCTTCGCCCCGTATTTGATCTGGTAGCGGACCGCCTTGCGCACCTCGCTGACACCGTTCGCGATCCCCTCCTCGACCGTGAGCGGCATGATGTGCGGCGCGAGCGCCTGGAACATCGTCGGATCGAGATGGCCTCCGGTCGGCGAGATCGCGTGCCCCGCCGGGACCACGCGGGGGCCGTCGATCCATCCGAGGTCGATTGCCTTCTCGAGCGCGACATCGAGCAGCAGCCCACCGGTCTGCACGAACAAACCGAGGTTCCGCACCGTCGTGAAACCCGCCTGCAGCGTCCGGCGGGCGTTGGCAACCGCCCGCAGCGTCCGCACAGCCGGGTCGTCCTGCACCGGGTTGAGCGGGCTCCGGTGGTCGGGCCCGCCGAGCAGCAGATTGACCTCCATGTCCATCAGGCCCGGCAGCAGCGTCAGGTCACCGAGGTCGAGAGCCACGGCGTCATCCGGCACTGAGATCGGCGAGACCTCCACGATCCGCTCACCGTCGACGAGCAGCTCACCCGGCTCGATCAGCTCGCCCGAGCCGACGTCGAGCAATCGCGCGCTGCGCAGGTGGAAGGGTGGCTGCGGGGTCCGGGGCCGGGCCATAGGTGCTCCCTCGCTCTAGGTGACGGTCGGCGCGGTCGCTGACAGCCCGCGCATCGTGCACACCCATGGACCGGGCGCACACCTCGCGCAGCGGGTCGACGATGCCTGCCGCGTCGTCGTATGGCGGAAGTGACGCACTCGTCAGGCGAGAACCATGTTACCACGGAGCGAGCTCCGCACCACTTTCTCGACGGGAGCCGAGCTGCTCCAATTTCTCACGCTCCAACCTGGGCGCAAAACACTGACCGCCGTCGAGGCGGATGAACGCGCCCTTGAGCATCGGGGTCTCGTGAAACTTCTCCGCCGCCGCCCGAGCCATCCGGAGGCGCCGCCGACGACCACGGCCCTCTTGCCCTTGATCTCCACTACGTGTCCTCGTGTCGGCCAGGACGCGACAGTCTCGAGGTCGCGCGTCTTGTTCGGTCCGACGCGTTGCACGGTCAGGATCGTGACGCGGGCCTCGCGGTACTTGGTCACACAGCGAGACGCTCTTGATTCGCGGATGCGAAGGCGCGCAACTCGCGGGCGACGTCGGGCCCAGTCGGCGTGTAGACGATCTCGTGGAAGCCCATGTCGGCGAGCCGAGAGAGCTGCCTGCTGATGCGGGCCGCGTCGCCGACCATGGTTTTGAGGTCGATGTACTCGAGCAGCTGGCGGTCGCGCTCAGGGAGGTGGGTGACATGGCCTTCGAACGTCCACAGGTGCCGTTCACCCTTCGGGGCGAGTGCCTCGATGGTCTCTCGCCAGGCCCGGCCGCCGGGCATGGCGTCGACCGCCTCGGCACCCCCCTGGGCGTACGCGTTGTGCCAGTCGATGACCCGCCACGGTCCGATCGCCGCTCGGACCCGGTTCGAGCCCTGCTCTTCGCCGGAGTCGAGGACTGTGCCGGACACGATCATCGCGGCCGGGAGCGTGGGATGCGGAGGCCCGACGATCCCGTCGGCCACGTCGCCGGCCAGCGCCGCGCCGCGGGGGCCGAACACACTGACCCAAATGGGAACCTTGATCGGCCGCGACTCGGCCAAGCCGCTCGCGTGCAACATCCGGGCCGCCTTCCCATCCACGATCGCCGTCCCGCCAGCCAAGAGCTGACGGAGGGCGGTGACATAGTCAGAGAGGTCGTTCAGCGTCATGGGACGCTGGCCGACGGCCAGGCGAGCGGTGAAGCCGGTGCCGAAGCAGGCGCGGAAGCGCCCGCTCGAGATGCGGGCGATCGTGGCGATCCCTGATGCCATGGTCATCACCGACCGTTGATCGGGGATGAGGACGGCCGTGCCCAGCCCGATGAGGGCGGTTCGCTCCGCCGCGAGGGCGAGGTGGACGAAAGGGTCCTCCCACAGCGGCGCCGAGTCATAGATCCACGCCCGGGCGTAGCCGAGTTCCTCGGCGAGCACGACGAGGTCGGCGAAGTCGGGGCCCGGCGGGAGCCCGCAGGACAGCTCGAGATCAGCCACGCCGGCGCTCGAGTCGGTCGATCGACGGGGCAGCGTCAAGCACCCCGCGAGCGCGACGCGCCATCGGGCCGTCGACCATCTCGCCCCCGAAGTCCAGCGTGGCCTCACCGCGTGCCGCGGCCAACTCGTAAGCAGCCAGGAGCTTCCGGGCCCGCACGACCTCTTCCGCCGACGGCGTGAACGCCCGGTGCGCGAGCGCAACCTGCGCCGGATGGATGCACAGCTTCCCCTGGTACCCCAGCGCGCGGGCTTGCTCGGCGTCGGCGAGGTAGCGAGCGTCATCGCGAAAGTCGGCGACGATCTGCTCGATCGCGTGCACTTCGGCGACGCGAGCGGCCAGCGCGACGCGCGAGCGCGCGTAGAGGACCTCCGTGTTGTCGGCCGTGCGAACGCCACCGACATCGGCCGCGTGCTGGTGAATGAGGTGGAGTCTCGCCATGTTCAACGTCAGGGCGGTCATCAGCACGTTGTCCGTCTCGGTCACCGTTCGGGTCAGCGCGTGATCGATGACCTCCCCCACCGGGAGCTCTTCGAACCAGCGGCCGCGGTGACGGACGGCGCGATCCACGAGCATCTCCTCGCAATCACCGGCGGATTGCCGTGTCGGCGACAAAGCCCGGTCCCAGAGCTAGGTGCCCATCTCGCAGTGCGGCAGTCACCCGCTTCCGGAAGTGGCGCACTCAATGAACGAGAACTACATTATCACTCACTCGGTGGCGGCGGAACCGGCAGCAGCCGAAGCGTCGATCCACCCGAAGCACGAGATGGGACACGGAATGGCCCACGACAGCAGCCTCATCGCCGACCTCGTGGAGCTCCACCAGTTGTGCGCGCGATACATGGCATACACGAGCCAGTTCGTCCAGGATCGGTGGCTCGACGTGTTCACGCCCGATGCCGAGTACAACGCGTTCGGCACTCCGTACACGCTCGAACGCTTCCCGGCGCTGCTCGCCGCCGCGCCTCGGGGTCAGTTCATCGGGAACATGCCGGTGGTCGACTTCGCCGGCGATGGGGCGACCGGCATGCAGCACTTCGTGTTCATCGATCAGGGGACGCACGCCATGCGGCTGGGTTGGTACCGCGACGAGTTCGCGCGCACCCCTGACGGTTGGCGCATCCGTCGGCGCTCGACGACGTTCATGCGCAAGCACGGCGGCTTCGATTCCGGGCGCCAGCACGACCCGCTCGCGGACCCTGAATAAAGGTGTCAGCCATGACCCAGTTCCCCATGATGATCAGCGTCGACGACCACGTCGTGGAGCCTCCCCATCTCTGGCAAGAGCGGCTCCCCGCCCGGATGCGCGAGCGGGGGCCGCGCGTGGAGCGGGCGAGATGGGGTGACTTCTCGCTCGAGGGCGGCGCGGCGTACAAGCAGGAGATGACCGAGGACGGGCAATGGGGTGACTACTGGCTCTACGAGGACCGCCTCATCTACGTGCACAAGCGGCACGTCGTCATCCCGCTGGATGCCACGCCCGACGGCGACATTCGTCGGTTCGACCGGACGAAGATGGCGATCGCGGCGATCACGTACGACGAGATGCGTCCGGGCTGCTTCGAGCCATCGGCCCGGATCGCCGACCTCGCCCTCACCGGAGTTGATGGGTCACTCGCCTTCCCGACGTTCCCGCGGTTCTGCGGCCAGACGTTCCTGGAAAGCACCAACCTCGATTTGGGGTTGGAGTGCGTGCGCGCGTACAACGACTGGATGATCGAGGATTGGTGCGGCGGCTCCGACGGGCACCTGATCCCGCTGTGCCTAATCCCGATGTGGGACGTCGACCTCGCAGTCTCCGAGGTCGCGCGCAACGCGTCGCGTGGCGCTCGGGCCGTGTGCTTCAGCGAGATTCCGACGCACCTCGGCCTGCCCAGTATCCACACCGGCTACTGGGATCCCCTGTTCGCGGTGTGTGAGGAGACGCGCACAGTGCTGTGCATGCACATCGGGTCGTCGTCCAAGATGCCGGCCGCGTCTCCGGACGCGCCACCGTCGACGGACATCATGCTGTCGTTCAACAACTCCATGGCGTCACTGGCGGACTTCTTGTTCTCCGGGGTGCTCGTGCGATATCCCGAGCTCAAGCTGGCCTACTCCGAAGGTCAGATCGGTTGGATCCCGTACGCCCTGGAGCGAGCCGACAACACGTGGGAGTACCACTCGAACTGGACGCACGCGAAGGACGCGATTCCCGAACCGCCGTCTACCTACTACCGCGGTCGGATCTTCGGGTGCTTCACGAATGATGTTCACGGGGTGGCGTCTATCGACGCGGTCGGCGAGGACAACATCTGCTTCGAGACGGATTACCCGCACACCGACACGACGTGGCCGTTCGCCCGCGAGGAGGCGGAGCGCATGACCGCGGCGCTGACAGACGAGCAGCGCTACAAGGTGCTCCGCGGGAACGCGATCCGGATGCTCGATCTCGACCGGGTCTGATCCGGGGCCACCCGGCTGCAACTGCTACCCGGCTCGCCTCTTCTGCTCCAACGCTTCGACCGCGGCCCAGTGCGCGTCCGCGGTCCACAGCCGCGCGAACGCGTCGGTGGCGTCGGCCTCGAGGTCCGGATGGACGGAGGGGAATGCGGCCGCGATGACTGCCTTCACCGCGCGCGTCGTCCCCGGCGCAGACGTCACCAGTCGACGCGCGAGCGCGCGCCATTCGTCGTCGAATGCGGCCCGCGGGACGACGATGTCGACGAGGCCCCAGTGCTGTGCGGTGGGCGCGTCGAGGAGGTCGCCGGTCGCGATCGCCAGCAGCGCCCGGCTCCGCCCGACCGTCTGGGCGAGCCGCTCTGCGCCACCCCACGCTGGCATGATGCCGAGGGTCACCTGGTTGAAGCCGATCTTGACGTCGTCCGCCGCGATTCGGACATCTGCCGCGATCGCGACCTCTGCTCCACCGCCGAGGGCATGCCCGTTGAGCGCGGCGATCACCGGGACCGGGAAGGCAGCCACTCGGTCCAGGACTCGCCGTACCCCACTCGCCATCTCGACGGCGGCCTCGTGCGTCCGAATCGCGCTGAGCTCCTTGAGGTCGCCACCCGAGACGAAGGCTCGATCGCCCGCGCCGCGGAGGACAAGTACGGCCGCGCTGGACTCCAGCACGTGATCGAGCGCTGCCCCGAGCTCGTCGACCGTCGCGGCGCCGATGGCGTTGCGGACGTCGGGGCGGTCGATGGTGACGACGGCGACTCCCGCGTCGATCTCGACGCGCACACCCCCACGGGTGCTCTTCCGATCCGACTCCGGCATCCCCACCCTCTCGAGCGTGCGCGACGGTGCGACTGCTGGATGAGAATAGTGCTCTCAGGTTCTGTGCGTCGTGCTCACACTGGCTGCATATCTTGTTTTCGCTAGGATGGTCCGGTGGACGACGGGGTGCACAGCGAGGCGGGGATCCCGCTGGCGGTGAGCTACGGCCCCGCCGACCTGCCCCCGACCGAGTCGCTCCCGCCGCCCGGCGAGTTCCCGTTCACGCGGGGGAACTTTCGCGACGGCTACCGCGGGCGCGTCTGGACCATCCGCCAGTACTCAGGCTTCGGGACGCCCGAGGAGTCGAATAAGCGGTACCGCTATCTCCTCGCCCAGGGCGGGACCGGCCTGTCGGTTGCCCTTGACCTCCCGACGCAGTGCGGATACGACTCCGATCACCACGACGTCGAAGAGGAGGTCGGGCGGGTCGGCGTCGCGCTCGACACGCTCGCCGATGCCGAGATCCTGTTCGACGCGATCCCCCTCGACGCGATCAGTACGAGCTTCACGATCAACGGCACCGCCGCGATCCTGCTCGCTTTCTATGTGGCCGTCGGTGAGAAGCAGGGTGTCGAGCGAGCGAAGCTCCGAGGGACGATCCAGAACGACATCCTGAAGGAGTACGTGAGCCGTGGCACGTGGATCTGGCCACCCCGGCCGTCGCTGCGCCTCATCGCCGACACGATCGAGTTCTGCGCCGAAGAGGTGCCTCGGTTCAACGCCATCTCGGTGGCCGGAGCCCACTTCCGCGACGCCGGCGCCAATGCGGCCCAGGAGATGGCGTTCACGCTCATGGACGGCATCACCTATTGCGACGAGGTGATGGCGCGAGGTCGCATGACGATCGACGAGTTCGCACCCCAGGTGTCCTTCTTCTTCTACACGCACGGCGATTTCTTCGAGGAGATCGCCAAGTACCGGGCCGGACGCCGGCGCTGGGCCCGCATCGTCCGGGAACGGTATGGGGCGAAGGATGACCGCTCCTGCATGTTCCGCGTGGGCTGCGTCGCCGGCGGCGCGTCCCTGTACGCACCCCAGGCGCAGAACAATGTCGTCCGCGTCGCCTACGAGGCGCTGGCGTCGGTCCTCGGCGGCGTCCAGTCGATGTTCACCGCGGCCTGGGACGAGCCGTTCGCGCTCCCGAGCGAAGACTCGGCCACACTCGCGCTGCGGACCCAACAGGTGCTGGCTTACGAGACCGGCGTGGCCCGGGTTGCCGATCCGCTGGGAGGCTCGTACTACGTCGAGGCGCTCACCAACGAGATGGAAGCCCGGGTCGTCGAGATCATGGACGACCTCGAGCGGCGGGGCGGAATGGTGCAAGCCGTCGAGGAGGGCTACCTGCAGCGCCTCATTTCGGAGGAGGCGTTCCGCGTCCAGCAGGCGATTACCTCCGGGGAGCGCGCGATCGTCGGGGTCAACCGGTTCGAGACCGACGACGACCCGCCCGAGGTGGAGGGCTACGAGATGGACGAACAGGGCCGGATCCGCCAACTCGAGCGGCTCGCCGAGGTAAAACGCTCGCGCTCGTCGTCGGAGGTACGCGCGACCCTCACCGCGTTGGGTGCCGCCGCAGCCCGCGACGACGACAACCTGATGCCACGCCTCGTGGACTGCGCGAAGGCGTACTGCACCGTCGGCGAGATGGTCGACGTGCTCAAGGGCAAGTGGGGCGAGTTCCAGCAGCCGGCGGTGTTCTGATGCCGGGGCCGGCGCGTGTCCTCGTCGCGAAGCCCGGACTCGACGGTCACGACCGGGGCGCGAAGCTCGTCGCACGAGCGCTGCGTGACGCCGGCTTCGAGGTCATCTACACGGGGATCCGCCAGCGCCCTGAGGCGATCGCGTCGGTCGCGCTCCAGGAAGGCGTGCAGATCGTCGGCCTCAGCATCCTCAGCGGCGCGCATCTCGCGCTGACGCGCAAGACCGCGGACGCGCTTCGGGCGGTCGGCGCCGATGACGTCCTGCTCGTCGTGGGCGGCACGGTCCCCCAGCGCGATGTCGCACGGCTCAAGGCCGCCGGTGCCGCCGCCGTCTACCCGACCGGGACCCCGCTCGAGGTGCTGCTCGACAGCATGCGAGCGCTGTCAGAAACGGATCACCTCCACTCGTAGTGCCAGGTCAGGCGCGTGCTCCGGTCCCGTTGCGGCGTGCTCGCGTCGCCGTTCGCTCCTCGAGTCTCAGAGACGCTCGGTGAGTGCCGCGACGAAGGCCCGCGTCCGTTGGTAGGACGCCACGAGCTCGTCTCGGCCCTGACCGATCGGCATGACCCGGACCGAGATGTCTGTGACGCCGGCGTCGGCGAAGGAACGCAACCGCTGCTCGATCGTCGCCTCGCTCCCCGCCGCGAGGATGTCGCCGACATTTCGAGCGTCGCCGTGCTCAAGCAACCGCTGATAGTTCGGCGACATCTCCGCCTCGGCGAGGATGCGGTTCGCCCGCGCTTCGGCGACGTCGACCTCGTCGTCACCGCAGAGGCACACCGGGATGCCGGCGACGACGCGCGGTGCCGGCCGTCCCGCCGCCTCGGCCGCGTGCGTGATGGTCGGGACGACGTGCGAACCGATCGCCCGTTCGTCGGCCATCCACAGGATGGTCCCGTCGGTCCGCTCACCGGCCAATCGGAGCATGACCGGACCCAGCGCAGCGAGCAGGACCGGGGTGGGAGCGATGTCAGTGATGTCGAGCGGGTTGTGCACGCGGAACACCTCGTTCTCGACATCCACATTGCCGTTTCCGCGGAGTGCCTGATCGAGGACGTCGAGGTACGCGCGCATGGTCGACGCGGGTCGCTCGTAGGGCAACCCGAGCATCGTGTCGATAACCCAGTGGTGCGACACGCCGAGACCGAGTGCGAGACGTCCGTCGCACACCGCCTGGACCGACAGCACATGCTGCGCGAGCGCGATCGGATGGCGAGGTTGGATTGGGACCACCGCGGTACCGATCTCGATCCGCGTCGTGTCCGCGGCGACGACGGCGACGGCGGTCAAGGCGTCGAAGTCATCGGGGATCTGGGGGATCCAGACCGACGCGAGGCCGGCGTCCTCGGCCCACCGACCGTCAGCTCGGAGCCGGTCGACCTTGGCCGCGTAGCGGCCTCGCTCCGGACCCACCATCATGCCGACGCGCATCTCGCAGCCCCCTGGGTGGAAACGATCTTCTCGTGATTGGAAAGGTATGTTATCTTCGCTCGCGAGACCGTCCGCTGCCCGGACGGGCCCGGCGAAGGGAAGCGCGCGTGCCTCATCTCGGGAAGCCCAGCCCCGTCAGCTCGGAACCGCGATGACGGCCACGGACTCAGAGGTCTCCTACGACCCGTACGACTTCGACATCGACTCGGATCCGTACCCAGTCTTCAAGCGGCTCCGCGACGAGCGGCCGCTGTACCACAACGATCGCTACGACTTCTATGCCCTGAGCCGGTTCAACGATGTCCAACGAGCATCGGTCGACTGCAAGACCTACATCTCGGGAAAGGGCACCGTCCTGGAGGTCATCAAGAGCGGGATGGAGATCCCGCCGGGCACGATCATCTTCGAGGATCCTCCCGCCCATGATCTCCATCGCGGCCTGCTGTCCCGCGTCTTCACACCTCGCAGAGTCGGCGCGATCGAGCCGAAGATCCGCGAGTTCTGTGCGCGCAGCCTCGATCCGCTCGTGGGCACCGGTGGGTTCGACTTCATCGTGGACCTCGGTGCACCGATGCCCATGCGCACCATCGGCCTGCTCCTCGGCATCCCCGAGCAGGACCAAGAAGCCATCCGTCATCGTATCGACGATGGTCTCCGTCTCGCCGAGGGCGCCATGCCCGACCCCGACGCGCAGTACGGCACGGGGGCCGCCCCCGGGACCGAGTTCGAGGAGTACATCGAGTGGCGCGCGGAGCATCCCTCCGACGACCTGATGACCGAGCTGCTCCAAGGGGAGTACGAGGACGAGACTGGGGCGCGACACAGGCTCACCCGCCAGGAGGTGCTGGGTTACGTCAATCTGCTCGCAGCGGCTGGCAACGAGACCACGACGCGGCTCATCGGATGGGCCGGCAAGGTGCTCGCCGACCATCCGGACCAGCGTCGCGAGATCGTCGACGACCCTGGCCTCATTCCGAACGCGATCGAGGAGGTGTTGCGCTACGAGTCGCCGTCACCCGTGCAGGCGCGCTTCGTCGCCGAGGACGTCGAGCACTACGGAGTGGTCGTGCCTCGGGGAAGCGCCATGCTCCTGCTGACGGCGTCGGGGAACCGTGACGAGCGAAAGTTCGCAGACGGCGACCGCTTCGACATCCACCGCACGATCGACCATCACCTGGCCTTCGGTTACGGAATCCATTTCTGCATGGGTGCCGCGCTCGCTCGGCTGGAGGGTCGCATCGCGCTGGAGGAGGTTCTGCTGAGGTTCCCGTCATGGGAGATCGACCGGGACCGTGCTGTGCAGGCCCGCACCTCGACGGTGCGCGGGTGGGAGTGCTTGCCAGTCGTCACGTCCTGACGGTCGACGCCGCGAGTCGAGGACCGGCCGAGCTCACATGTACCAACCGCCGTTGACGTTGATCTGCTGACCGGTGATGTAGCCGGCTTCGTCCGAGCAGAGGAACACGCAGGCGGCCGCGATGTCGTCGGGCGTCCCGGCCCTCCGCACGGGCGTGCGCGCGGTGACGGCGTCGATGCTCGGGAGGTCGCCGGCCGCCTCGGCCCGACGCACCATGGGCGTGTCGATGAAGCCCGGGGGAATCGTGTTCACGGTGATCCCGTGGGCTGCATACTCCTTCGCCAATGCCTTGGTGAGGCCGATGACCCCGCCCTTCGAGGCGACGTAATGGGCCATGCGCGCGGCGCCCGACTGCGCGCTCGACGAGGAGATCGTCACGATGCGGCCCCAGCCCGCATCCAGCATGTCGGGGATGGCGGCCTGGAGGCAGTGGAACGTCCCGGTGAGGTTGACAGCGACGACGCGGTTCCACGACTCGGCGGTGATGTCGGTGAACGACGTGAACTCGTCGATGCCGGCGCTCGTCACGATGATCTCCACCGGACCGAGCTCGCTGCGGACCTTGCCCAGCGCCTCGTCGACCGTCGCGCGGTCAGCGACATCTACGGCGGCACCGAGCGCGTGCGTGCCGGAGCTCTGCAGGTTCGCGGCGGCCTGTTGCACCGCGGCAGCGTCGAGATCGAGGAGCCCGAGCCGGTGCCCCCGGTCCGCGAGGTGGCGGGCCACCGCCAGGCCCATACCCGAGGCGGCGCCGGTGACGACTGCGACGCGGCTCATCGGTCCCCCGTTCGACGGCGCGGAATCCCGCGAGTATGGACGCTCACCTCGTTTCGTGCAAGGCTGCTCTCGAAAAAGGAGAACGGTATTGCCGCCCACCGGTCCACTCACCGGGATCCGCGTGCTCGAGGTGGGACACATCCTCGCAGGCCCCTACGGGGGGATGTTGCTCGCGGACCTCGGGGCCGACGTGATCAAGATCGAGCCGCTCGCGGGCGACCTCTCCCGGCAGGTGGGTTCGCAGCGCGTCGACGAGCACAACGTGTACTTCGCGAGCCTGAACCGCAACAAGCGCAGCGTCCATATCGACTTGACCTCCACACTGGGACAGGCGGAGCTGGGCGAGCTCGCGACGACGGCACACGCGCTGCTGGTGAACCTGCGTCCCTCGGCGATCAGGCGGCTCGGGCTCGACTACGAGTCGCTGCATCGCTTCAACCCGAAGATCGTGTGCGTCGCGGTCACGGGGTACGGGCTCGAGGGTCCGGCCGCCGAGTGGCCCGCGTTCGACTACGTGATCCAGGCGATGGCAGGCGTGGCCGACATGACGGGGGAACCTGACGGACCACCCACCCTGGCCGGGTACTCCGCCGTTGACAACTCGTCTGGGATCATGGCTGCGCTCGGGCTCGTGGCGAAGGTCCTCGAAGGCAAGGGGGGCCAGGTAGACGTCTCGCTCTTCGACGTCATGCTGTCGCAGCTCAACTACAAGGCGGCGACCTACCTCAACGGCGGCGGCGCGCCGTCCCGTCAGCCGCTCGGGGCTCATGCGTTCTACGTGCCGGCGCAGCTCTTCGCGACGGCGTCCGGGTACGTCGCACTGTTCGTCACCCATGACGAGTTCTGGCGGCGACTGTGCGGTGAGATCGAACGCCCCGAGTGGGCGGACGATCCGCGGTTCGCAACGATGCACGCGCGCTCCGAGCATCGCGACGAGCTGCTCGACGCGCTCGCCGCCCGGCTCACGCAGGCGACGGCGCAGGAGTGGGTCGAGCGTCTCCGGCCGCTCGGGATCGCGGTGGGTGCGGTGGTCGGTCTTGGCGATGCGCTCGATGGTGAGCTCGTCCGTTCGCGCGGCATGGTCGTGTCCGTCGACACCGCCGACGGACCGTTGCAGATGGTCGGGAGTCCGATCCGCTTCAACGACGCGCGCCCGGAGTACCGGGTGCCACCGCGGCTGCACGAGCACACCGAGGAGCTCCTCGCGCCGCCGGCGACGGAGACAGGTCACGCGTCGTAGTCGACCACGACCTCCGGGCTGGTCGGGATCGCCTGGCAGGTCAGCACCCAGCCGGTGTCGACCTCGTCCGGAGTGAGCGCATTGTTCACCCGCATCGTGGCGGATCCCACGTCGAGATGCGCCATGCAGGTGGCACAGCTGCCCGCCTCGCACGAGTACGGCGGGCTGAGGCCGGCGCGCCGGGCGGCCTCGAGGAGAGTGTCGCCCGCCTGGTAGGCGAGGCTGTGCTCGCGGCTCTCGAGGCGGATCACGAGTGACGCCGTGGCGCGGACCTCGTCGGTGGCATCCCCGTCTTCCGGGACGACGAATCGCTCGATGAACAGCTGCGCGGGCGAGACGTCGAGCAGCGCGAGGCCGGCCTCGACCGTATCCATGTACGGGCCCGGACCGCAGACGTAGAAGTCAGCCTGCGTGCGCTCACCCACGAACGCTGCGCATGCCGCGGCATCCAGGAATCCGCGCTCCGAATCGAGATGGTGCTGAACTGAGAACCGCCCGCCCGATGCCGCGGCTAGGCGGCCGAGCTCGTCGGCGAAGATTACCGAGTCGGCGCTGCGGTTGGCGTACACGAGGGTGATGGCACGCGTTGTGGTGGCAAGCGCGCTCTTGATGACCGAGATCGCCGGGGTGATGCCGCTGCCACCGGCGAACGCGACGATTGGGACGCGTGTCTCGCGCAGCACGAAGAGACCCGCGGGCCGCATGACGTCGATGGTGTCGCCCGGTGCGAGCGTATCGATCATCCAGTTCGACATGCGTCCGCCGGGGACCCGCTTGACCGTCGTGGTGAATCGCTCGCCCGTGTCGGACGAGCTCGACATCGAGTAGCACCGGACCACGGATTCGTCGTCGATCGTGGCCCGGAACGTGCAGAACTGCCCGGCGGCGTAGGCGAACGTCTCCTCAAGGGCGGACGAGACCTCCAGTACGAAGGAGCGCGTGTCACCGGTCTCGTCGACCGCGTCGACGATCCGCAGCGGGTGGTACTCGTGATCGGGAAGCATGCGGTTCCAGGGCTCAGCGGGTCCGCGCCCGATGATAAGACCATATTCGGTTCCTGCAAGCCGTCTTTCCCGCTCTGCTAGCGTCGTTCTCGCAAGCTTCACGACGGGGGTGCAAGTGCGCAGCGAGGTCACCTGGCCCACGGTTCCCGCCATGGTCCGGGACGCGGCGCGTCGGTACGGCGACGCCGAGGCAGTGGTGGACGGCGCACGTCGAGTGGGATTCGCCGAGCTCTCGGCGATGGTCACACGAGGCGCCCGCGCGCTCCTCGCGTCGGGGGTCGAACGGGGTGACCGGGTCGCGGTGTGGGCTCCGAACTCCCTGCAGTGGATCGTCGCCGCGCTCGGCGTTACCACGGCGGGCGGAGTGCTGGTCCCGGTCAACACGCGGTTCCGGGGGTCCGAGGCGGCGTTCGTGCTCACTGCGTCCCGGGCACGCGCCCTGTTCACCGTGCGGGGGTTCCTGGACACGGATTACCCCGCGCTCCTCGCGGACGCCGGGGCACCGCTCCCCGATCTCCAGCACACCATTCTGCTGTCCGGTGACGCCGACGACGCATCGGTTGCCTGGGACGAGTTCCTCGCTCGGGAGCGCGACCTACCCGACGCGGACCTGGAGGCTCGCCTCGGATCGATCGGTCCGGACGACCCCAGCGACGTCGTCTTCACCTCCGGCACAACCGGGAGCCCCAAGGGTGTGGTGATGGCGCACGGCCAGACGTTGCGCGCCTATCTCGCGTGGTGCGACTGGGCCGACCTTCGCCCGGGCGACCGCTACCTCATCGCGAACCCGTTCTTCCACATCTTCGGCTACAAGGCCGGCTGCCTCGCATCGCTCATGCGCGGTTCGACGATCGTCCCGGTCGCCGTGTTCGACCCCGCGGTCGTTCTCGAGCTTGTCGAGCGCGAGCGGATCTCGGTGCTCCCGGGACCGCCGACGATCTACCAGACCCTGCTCGACCATCCGGACCGCGCGCGGCGCGACATCTCGAGCCTGCGCGTCGCCGTCACCGGGGCAGCTGACATACCGGTGGAGCTGATCCGTCGGGTGCGCGAGGAGCTGCCGTTTGAGCACATCCTCACCGGGTACGGGCTCACCGAAGCTGGCACGGTCACAGGCAGCAGGCCCGATGACGACTTCGAGCATGTCGCCACGACGGTCGGCGTGCCGTGGGAAGGCTTCGAGGTCCGCACGGTCACCGAAGCGGGAGCCGGCACGCTGCCCGGAGAGCCGGGCGAGGTCGTGGTGCGGGGTGAGACGGTGATGCGCGGCTACCTCGACGATCCGGACGCGACCGCCGCCGCGATCGACGACCGCGGATGGCTCCACACCGGTGACCTCGGCACCTTCGACGCCGACGGTTACCTGCGGATCGTCGGGCGGATCAAGGACATGTTCATCGTCGGCGGCTTCAACGCGTACCCCGCCGAAATCGAGAATCTGCTGTTGCGTCACCCACGCATCGCGCAGGTGGCGGTGATCGGCGTCCCCGACGCTCGCCTCGGCGAGGTCGGCCAGGCTTTTGTGGTGCTCGCTCCTGGTCCGCCGGTCGAGTCGTCAGAAATCATCGCGTGGGCTCGCGACGAAATGGCGAACTTCAAGGTGCCTCGGTCGGTTGTCTTCCTCGACGCGCTGCCCGTCAACGCGACCGGGAAGGTGGTCAAGGACGAGCTGCGGGCCCGGGCGGTGCCGTCGTGACCGACGACAAGGCGATCCAGTGCGAAATTGCGGGCGTCGATGGGCTGGCGCGCCGTGGTGCCGCGGCCGCCGTCGCGCCTGACGCGCGCGAAGGCATCGCGGCACGTCGCGACCGGCGACGGCCCGGGTTCACGATCCGCGTCTCCGACGATCGCCGACCTGCGTATCTGCGGTGGGAACCCGACGACTGGAGGACCTGATGGCGCAAGTCCCGATCGCGGACGGCATCTTCACCTGGCCGTCCGACCAGCCACAGCTCATCGGAAGCCGCTGCACTCTGTGTCAGATCGTCACGTTTCCAGCGCAGGTGTCGTGCCCACGCTGCCCGTCCACGGCGATGGAGGAGCATCTCCTGGCCCGGCGAGGCCGTCTGTGGGCATGGACGACCCAGGACTTCCCACCGCCGTCGCCACCGTATGCCGGGCCTACCGGCGACGCGTTCGTCCCCTTCGGCGTCGGGTACGTGGAACTCGGCGGTGAAGTGAGAGTGGAGGCCCGCCTGACCGAGGCCGATCCCAGCGCGTTGACGCAAGGGATGGAGATGGAGCTCGTTTTGGTGCCGTTCCGCGACCGCGACGGAGATGAGGTCATGACCTTCGCGTTCCGTCCGGTCGGCTGAACGCACGATCGCGAGCACGAACACGCAGAGAGAGGACACCGGTATGGACGTTGCCATCGTGGGAGTCGGCCTGCATCCGTTCGGTCGCTTTCCAGGTGTGTCGGGAATTGAGATGGGCGCTATCGCGATCCGTCGGGCCCTCGGCGACGCGGGTGTCGAGTGGCGTGACATCCAGTTCGCCTTCGGAGGAAGCTACGAAGTCGACAACCCCGACGCGGTGGTCGCGCTCCTCGGACTCACGGGGATCCCCTTCACCGACGTCTATAACGGGTGCGCCACCGCCGCGAGCGCGCTCACCCTTGCTTCCGACACGATCCGGCTTGGGGATCACGGCCTGGGCATCGCCGTCGGCATGGACAAGCACCTACCCGGCGCTTTCAGCGCCGACCCCCGTCAGTACGCGTGCCCGTCTTGGTACGGCGAGCTCGGGCAGTTCGTCACCACGAAGTTCTTCGGGATGAAGATCAACAAGTACATGCACGATCACGGCATCTCGCACTCGACGCTGGCCAAGGTGGTGGCGAAGAACCTGCGAAACGGTGCGTTGAACGAGAACGCGTTTCGGCGCAAGCCCCTCAGTGAGGACGAGATCCTCGGATCGCCGATGCTGAACTATCCGCTCACTCAGTACATGTTCTGCAGTCCCGACGAGGGCGCCGCCGCGGTGGTGCTGTGTCGCGCCGAAGATGCCCGCCGCTACACCGACACTCCGATCTACCTCCGCGCCACGACCGTACGGACCCGGCGCCTCGGCGCTTTCGAGGTTCACAGCCCCTGGCTCCCCGTAGAGGAGACCGTCGGGCCCACGGTGGACGCGTCGCGAGCGGCGTTCGAGATCGCCGGCCTCGGCCCCGAAGACGTCGACGTCATACAGCTCCAGGACACCGACGCCGGGGCCGAGATCATCCACCTCGCCGAGAACGGCTTCTGCTGTGACGGCGACCAGGAGGCCTTGGTGGCCGACGGCGCGCTCGAGATCGGCGGGGCACTGCCGGTCAACACCGACGGCGGGCTCATCGCGAACGGCGAGCCGATCGGCGCGTCCGGGCTCCGACAGGTCCACGAGATCGTGCTGCAGCTGCGCGCGCAGGCCGGCGACCGACAGGTCCCGGGACGCCCCAAGGTCGGCTACACACAGCTCTACGGCGCTCCCGGGACCGCCGGCGTGTCGATCCTGTCGATCTAGCGCATGAGCATGCAGACCGAACCGGAGCTGCCGGGGATCGAGACGGTGGAGATGGTCTACGTCGACCACCGCCTCCCAGCGGACGCGCTCCTCGGCGCTGCAGGGCGTGGGCTCCCGCAGATCCTGAGCGTGCTCGAGGTCGGGCGAATCAACATCGCGGCGCGTGCCGTCGGAGTGGCACGTGCGGCGTTCGACGCGGCGCTCTCCTACGCTCAGCAGCGGGTGACGACGCGGAAGCCGATCGCGCAGCACCATGCCATCCAGCTGAAGCTCGGCGACATGGCGACGGGTCTCGAAGCGGCGCGGCTGCTGACCGTCTCCGCCGAGGAGCGGAGGCAGGCCGGGCTCCGTTGCGACGTCGAAGCCGGCATGGCCAAACTGTTCCCGAGCGAGACGGCACTCGAGCTAGCCACGGAGTCCATGCGGATACATGGCGGCATCGGATACACGACGAGCTCCCCGTCGAGCGCTATTTCCGCGATGCGCCGCTCATGATCATCGGCGAGGGCACGAACGAGATCCAGGCACTCGTGATCGCGCGCGGGCTCCTCGCTCGTGCGCAGACCGATCACTGACCCTGCACGCAACCTCAGCTGGTTGGGTCAGGGCGGAACGTCGCGTCGGCGTGCTCACCGAGCCGCGGTACCGGGCGCGTGGCGCGGCCGGGCCGGCCACGGAACGTGATCTGATGGTTGGGTTTTGTATTCCCAAATTTGAATAACTAGGTTCTACCTACGTGGACACCCGCGACACGCCCGAGCAGGCGGAGCTCCGGCGCGCCGCCCACCAGCTCGCGGGTCAGCTGGGGCCCAGCACGGTGGCCGACCTCGACGATCAGACCCGGGCCAAACGCCTCGCCGTCGCCGTGCACGACGCCGGCTGGCTCGAACTCCGAGACGACCGTGGCGACGGTGAGCCGCTCGCGGGCGGCGTCGAGGCGGCGATCCTCGCGGAAGGACTGGCGGAAACCGTCGCCGACGTTGCGTTCGGGGGCCCCGTCCTCGCCGCCGACCTGGCCCGACGCTGCGGAGCCGCCAACCTGGGGACGCCTGTAGTCGCGTACACGCCCGATCTGCTCGGAGTGGCCGTACTGGAGACTCCCGTCACGACAACAGCACTCCACGCGGTCGACCTGCCCGCCGACGGTGGCCCGGTGTACGGCCTCGTCCGCGTCGGCGGTGGGTACCGCCTCGCGCAGGTCCGGGTCGACGGCGCGGCGATCGGCGCGGACCACGGTGCCGATCTCACGAGGAGCACCTGTCTGATCCCTCCCGGCGCAACCGTCGTCGAGGTTCCCGGCCAGCGTCGGATCCTGACGGACGACGAGCTCGCCTCCTGGACCGCGCTCGGCTTGGCGCTGACGAGTGCCGACCTCGTCGGGCTGATGCGCGGGGTGCTCGAGCTCGCGGTCGCTTACGCGGTCGAGCGCCGACAATTCGGGGTTCCTGTCGGCTCGTTCCAGGCTGTGCAACACCTTCTCGCCGACGCGCACTGCCTGATGGAGGGTTCCATCAGCGTCGCGCTGCACGCGTCGTGGGCCGTCGACGACCTGCCGCCCGCCGATGCCCGAACTGCCGGACGGGTGGCCAAGGCGTATTGCGCACGCGCGGCCCGGGATGTCTGCGAGACCGCGGTGCAGGTGCACGGCGGGATCGGGAACACGTGGGAATGCCTCGTCCACGTGTTCCTGCGGCGTGCATTGCTCTCCTCCCAGTGGTTCGGTGACGACGGCGAGCAGCTGCGCCAGCTCGAGCGAGAGCGGTTGGGGACCGTCGATGGACTTCCGTGACTCGCCGGCGGAAGCTGAGTTCCGGAGCCGGCTACGCGCGTGGCTCGCCGAGCACAACCTGGGCTTGCCGGCCTCCTCGACCAACGACGAGTACTGGGTCCGACAGGCCGAGTGGCACACCGCGCTCTACGACGCCGGCTTCTTCGGCCTGAGCTGGCCCGCCCGCTTCGGCGGTCACGACCTGCCGACGGTCTTCGACGTGATCCTCGACGACGAGCTCGCGGCCGCCGGCGCACCACCGCGCCCGAGCCTCGGGTACCTCGTCCAGGGGATCACGGCGCACGGGAGCGACGCGATCAAGGATCGGTTCCTGCCCGGCCTGATCAGTGGGCGCCAGCGGTGGTGCCAGGGCTTCAGTGAGCCCGACGCTGGCTCAGACCTGGCGTCGCTGCGCACCACGGCCACGCGTGACGGCGATGACTACGTGATCAACGGTCACAAGGTGTGGACGAGCTACTCCGACGTCGCCGACTGGTGCTTCCTCCTCGCGCGCACCGATCCCGATGTGCCGAAGCACAAAGGGCTGTCGGCATTCGCGTTGCCGATGGACCAATCCGGCATCGAGCAACGGCCACTGCGGATGATCAACGGCATCACCACCGAGTTCGGACAGGTGCACTTCGACGGCGCACGCGTTGCCGCCGAGAATATGATCGGCGAGCCCGGCGAGGGGTGGCGCATCGCCATGACGATCGTCAGCCATGAACGCGAGCCTGGCGAGCTTGGGTACGTCGCCCGGTACGCGAAGACCGTCAACGAGATGGAGCGCGCGGTGCGTGCGAGCCCGAGCGCGTTCCGGAGCGACCAGCGAGAGCAAGTTACCTGGGCCTACGTGCAGGCGGAGATGCTCCGCCTGCACGTCCGCCGACGCCTGTCCGAGCGACTGGACGGTGTCGAGCACGGGCCAGGCGGCTCCGTCGACAAGCTCCTGATGACGTGGGTCGAGCAGACCGTCGGCACGGCGGCCCTTGGCGTCTCGGGTTCGCGGGCGGTGCTCGACTCCGACGACCTGGGCCTGAACGTCTACCTGTACAGCCGCGCCCAGAGCGTGATGGGTGGTACATCGCAGATCCAGAAGAACATCGTCGCCACGCGGATCCTCGGCCTTCCGACCGCCTAAGCCGACCGCGTACCCGGAGAGGAAGCCGAATGGACTACGACCTGCCAGCCGAGATCCGCGTCGAGGCCGAAGGCCCGGTGCGGGTCGTGCGGCTCGCACGTCCCGACCAGCTCAACGCGATCAATGAAGAGCTGCACCTGGGATTGACACAACTCTTCCCGCAGCTGAGCGCGGATCCCGACGCTCGTGTTGCCGTGATCACCGGCGAGGGTCGCGCGTTCTCGGCCGGCGGGGACTTCGAGTTCCTCGACCGGATGGCCAACGATCGCGAGTTGCGGCGTCGCGTCATCGCGGAGGGTCGCGAGCTCGTCCTCAACATGCTCCGGTGCCGCCTCCCCGTCGTCGCCGCAGTCAACGGGGCTGCGGTCGGTCTCGGCTGCAGCATCATCGCACTCTCCGACGTGGTGTATCTCGCGGAGTCGGCCTACCTGTCCGATCCACACGTGACCGTGGGCCTCGTCGCCGCCGACGGCGGTCCTCTCAGCTGGCAGCTGCACACGAGCCTGCTCCTCGCGAAGGAGTACGCGTTCACCGGTGACCGGATCAGCGCGGCGCGCGCCGCGGAGATCGGTTTGGCCAACCACGTGGTGCCCGACGACGAGGTGATGACCGCGGCGCTCGCCACGGCCCACAAGATCGCCGCATTGCCGCGGCAAGCCGTCGAGGCGACCAAGCGAGTGTTGAACCTCCACGCCGAGCGGGCGGTCCTGGCCACGATCGACTTCGCGATGGCGGCGGAGACCGAGTCGTTCGATACGGCCGAGTTCCGCCAGAACATCAACCGGTTCCTCGCGCGTTCGCCGGTCACCGGCCGATGAAGCGACCGTTGCGGGCCGTCGTCGTTGGCGCCTCGAGCGGTCTCGGGCGCTGCATCGGGATCGGGCTCGCGGAACGGGGTGCGCGGGTTGCGCTGCTGGCCCGACGGCGGCAACGACTCGAGGCCGCCGCCGAGGAGGCCGGTTCGGGTGCACTGGCGATCGAGTGCGACGTCACCGACGCCGGATCCTGCGGGGTGGCCATCACGGAAGCGGCGACCGGGCTCGGCGGGATCGACGCCCTCGTCTACGCGCCCGGGATCGGCCCGCTGGCACGGCTTGCCGACACCGACGCCGACACGTGGCGTCGTGTCTTCGACACCAACGTGACGGGCGCGGCGCTCGTCACGACCGCCGCGCTCCCCCACCTCGCCGAGTCGGCGGGAGCCGCGGTCTACCTGTCCTCGGTCAGCGCGTCGCTCACGCCTCCCTGGCCCGGCCTCGGTGCCTATGCAGTGAGCAAAGCGGCACTCGACAAACTGGTCGAGGCCTGGCGCGCGGAGCACGGCGGTATCGGCTTCACCCGTCTCGTCGTCGGCGACTGTGCCGGCGGGGATGGCGACTCGACGACGGCGTTCGCTCGCGGGTGGGACCAGGACCTGGCCGCTGAGCTCCACCCGCTGTGGATCGCGCGCAGCTATCTGAGCGGTTCACTCATCGAGGTCGACGAGCTCGTGAACATCGTCGAGACGGTGCTCCGGGGCGGCTCGAGCATGTCGGTGCCATCCGTCACCGTGACGCCCCGTCCGATCGGTCTCCCGCGCCCATGACGACGCCGTCACCGGCCGCCCTCCTGGACGCGGACCGGGTGACGATCGCCGAGTACCGCGCCGCACTGCAGGCCTGGCTCGATGAGCACCACGCGGAGCTCGCTCCGCGGTACTCGCCGCCGGGCACGCTCGACGAGCACGTCGCGCAGATGCAGCGTGTGAAGTCGCTCCTGTTCGACGCGGGCTGGATGCGGTACGGCTGGCCCGAGCGCGTCGGGGGGTTGGGCGGCTCACCGATGCTCCGGACCGAGCTCGGCGCGTCGATCGCCGCACGTGACCTCACGGACCCAGGGCTCTACTCCCTCATCGAGGTGCTCGCACCCACGCTCATCGAATTCTCGCCGCCCGCGCTCGCGGCGAAGGTCGTCCCCCGCCTCCTCTCGGGCGCCGAGATGTGGTGCCAGGGGTTCTCCGAGCCCGGCACCGGCAGCGACCTGTCATCGTTGGCGTGCCAGGCCCGGCCGGACGGCGACGCGGCGACTGCATCGGCGTGGATCATCAACGGCCAGAAGGTCTGGACCAGCCTCGCCCAGTACGCCGACCGCTGCGTCCTCTTGACCCGCACCGGACCGCCGGACTCGCGCCACCGGGGCATCACCGCGTTCTTCGTCGACATGGACTCGCCGGGGATCTCCGTCGCTCCACTCGAGATGATCAACGGGATGCGCGAGTTCGCCGAGGTCTTCTTCGACGAGGTGGTCGTGCCCGCCGACCGCATGCTCGGCGAGCTGCACGGGGGCTGGGCCGTCGCGATGAGCATCCTTCCGTACGAGCGCTCCTCGTGCTTCTGGCAGCGCATCGCCTACCTCTACCGACGGCTCCAGCTGCTCGTCGACATCGCTCCCGACGACGACCGCACCGCGGAGGTTGTCGGCGACGCGTTCGTGCAGCTCCACGCGCTTCGGGCGCGGTCGCGCGCTACCCAGCACCGGCTGGCTGACGGAGCGACGCTCGGCGCGGAGACCTCGATCGACAAGTTGCTCGTGGCGACCGCAGAGCAGTCGATCTACGACGCCGCCCGACGGCTCCTGCCGGGGGTGGTCGAGATGGATGACGGCGTCATCGGCGCGACCTGGCGCAGCGAGTACCTCTATTCTCGGGCTGCGACGATCTACGGCGGTACCGCGGAGGTGCAACGCAACATCATCGCCCGACGGCTCCTCGACCTGGGGGACGACGGATGATGGAAGATGCGGAGCGGGCGCTGCTCCGGTCGACGGTCGAAGACGCGATCGCGGACGCGTCGGCCTCGACCGACGACCGTGCAGCCGTCGACGAGGCCCTCGTCCGGATCGGATGGCGGGAGATGCTGTGCGCCGAGCCACGCGACGCGATCGAGATCGTGTTCGGTGCGCTCGGCCGCACCAACGCCACGGCGACAGTCCTCGACGACGTGCTCGCAGCCGGCCTTGGCGCGCAGCCGCGCCCCGACCTCGCCGTCCTCCTCCCCTGGTTCGCCGGGTGGGGACCGCCGGGGTCCCTCGATGGCGACCGGGTGCACCTGCGCGGAATCGCCTCCGTACGAGCCGCGACCGCAGCCGAGCTCCTGGTCGTGTGCGCCGCGGGGGTGGAGCTCCGGACCGTGACCGTGCCGCGGACCGTCGCAGACGTCGGCGCTGTGTACGGCGTCGATCCCGACGGCGGGCTGCGTCTGGTCCGGGGGGAGGTTCCTGCAGCGGATGCGGTGCCGCTCGCCACCGCCACCTGGGACGCGGCGGTCGCGTGCGGTCGACGCGCCGTGGCACGTCAGATCGCAGGAGCCGACCGGGCCATGCTCGACCTGGCGCGCGCCCACGCCCTGGATCGGGTGCAGTTCGGTCGCCCGGTCGCAGGCTTCCAGGCCGTCCGTCACCGGCTGGCCGACTCCCTGGTGGCCGTCGAGGCCCTCGAGGCGAGCGTGTGCGCCGCGTGGGACGAGTCGAGTCCCGACACGGCGGCGGTCGCGAAGGCGATCGCCGGCCGGACGAACCGGACCGTCACCGCCCACTGCCAGCAGGTGTTGGCGGGCATCGGCTTCACCACCGACCACCCCTTCCACCGGTACCTGAAGCGGACCATGGCCCTCGAAGGAGTCTTCGGATCAGCCGACGAGATCGTGGTGGATGTCGGCCGGCGGCTGGTCGCGGCCCGAAGCGTCCCGACCCTGATCGAGCTGTGAAGCACGGTCCAGCAGGGGGCCGATTGCTGTGGAAATCTCCCTCTCCTAGAGTGTGAATGCGGTAACCGCCAATAGCCCGTCCGGCCGCGGCGGGGCGCGCGAAAGGGCTGCGATGCAGGACGTGCTGGCAGGGATCCGGGTCGTCGAGGTGGCGGCCTGGACGTTCGTGCCGATCTCCGGTGCCGTCCTCGCCGAGTGGGGCGCCGACGTGATCAAGGTCGAGCACCCCGCGCACGGAGATCCGCAGCGCGGCTTGGTCTCGTCCGGGCTCGTGCCGGGGGACACCGGCGTCAACTTCATGTTCGAGGTACCGAACCGCGGCAAGCGGTCCGTCGGCCTCGACCTCTCGTCCGACGCTGGGCGCGAGCTGCTCTACCGCTTGGTCGAGACGGCCGACGTGTTTGTCACGAATCACCTCCCCGACGTACGGGCGCGGCTCGGCATCGATGTCGAGCACATCCGCGCCCGCAACCCTCACGCCATCTACGTGCGTGGCTCGGCCACAGGACCGCGTGGCCCCGAAGCGGGTCGCGGTGGGTTCGACGGCGCGTCGTACTGGGCCCGTGCGAGTCTGGCGATGGCCTTCAAGGACCCGAAGGCCAGTTGGCCGGTCGACCAGCGGCCCGCGTTCGGCGACGTGCTCGGCGGCTTGACCATCGCGGGCGGCATCGCGGCTGCGCTGGTGCGGCGCGAGCGCACCGGGACCCCATCCGTGGTCGACGTGTCGTTGCTCGGCATGGGGCTCTGGAGCCTCGCTCCCGAAGTGACCTCGGCCAAGCTCTACGAAGGCATCGACATCCCGACCTTCGATCGCGACTCGATCCCGAATCCGCTCGTCGGTACGTACCCGACGAAGGACGGACGCTTCATCACGATCGTGCTGCTCCAGTCCGACCGGTTCTGGCCGGACCTGTGCGCGCATCTCGAGCGTCCCGATCTCCTCGACGATCCTCGCTTCGCGGACGCGGCGGCGCGATTCGAGCACCGGCGCGAGTGCATCGAGGTCCTCCGGGACGTCTTCCGCACCCGGACGTACGCCGAGTGGTGCGATCGCCTCCAGACCCTCCAAGGCGTGTGGGCGCCGATGCAGACACCGCTCGAAGTGCACGACGATCCACAGGTAGTGGCGAACGGGTATCTCGAGACGCTGACCGCGACGAGCGGTGCCGAGTTCGCGCTCCCCGCGAATCCGGTGCAGTTCGACGAGACGGCTCCCGCGGTGCGTGGCGCTCCGGAACATGGTGAGCACACCGATGAGGTCCTGTTGGAGCTCGGTCTCACATACGACGAGATCATCGAGCACAAGGTCACGGGAGCGGC
>Ga0182024_10000125_pt1 | contig 165015 bp, 138 predicted proteins | sample P32metaG_FD_120480 | JGI IMG/M metagenome (GOLD analysis project Ga0182024, IMG submission 120480) | Permafrost microbial communities from Stordalen Mire, Sweden - P3-2 metaG (Illumina Assembly) | ecosystem: Environmental > Terrestrial > Soil > Wetlands > Permafrost | place: Sweden: Stordalen... | reverse complement strand
CTATCGCTGGGGACCCCGGCCTGCCACCCCAGCGACGAAGACCTATCGCTGGGGACCCCGGCCTGATGGTCGCGTCAACTTGATTGCGGTGGTTCCGGGATACATCATCCCTGGTTCCGCTGTCGGGACCTATTGGCCGGTTTCTGCCAGCTTGTACATATATTTGATCGCAGATTTGTAGATGAGAGCCTTGGAGCGGCCACGGACTTTGAGGGAATTGCGGTCGTACCATTCGATACAGCCTTCGACTTGTTCGCCGTCTTCGAGGATGATGACCATCGGAGTCTGGGTCTGGATCTGCTTTTGCAGGTAGAAGAGTTCGGCCTGGTGTTGCGCTGCGCCGTCCTCAGCGGAGAATGCCGCGAAGCGGAAGGGAACAGGCGGCGTGAACTTGAGGGCGCGGGAACGCGGCCCATTGGGCACGCGGACCTTCTGACTGGGGATGACGGGCAGAACCGGCTGAATGCTCATGGGGAAACGACCTCTCTACTAAAAAACTTTGAAAGATCTGAAACGGCGCAATGGCGCTGACGCATATTCAAAACTGCAAACTCACCTGACCCGTCGGAGAATTGCCGCAAGAGGGACCTGGAAGGCGTGGAAATCCGATCTGAGCCTCTCAGGCTTGGAGAACCCGCGATGGGAGAATTGCTTGTTACTTAGAGAGATGCGCGTGCAGGACCGGGAGTTGCTTTTCTTTACGGGACCGACGGCGGTGGGTGAGACGAAGGCGTTTACTTGCGGTCGAGGCTGACGGCCATGGCGTCAAGCGAGAGGGAGCGGAGAAGGTTGCGGCGCATGCCCTGCTCGACCTGATTCAAGGCGCGGGCTGCGGAGTCAATCCAGTCGATGGCTCGTTCCTGGAGTACGGGCTCCTGGGATGCTCGATCCTGGGCTGCTCGTTCAGAGGCGGCACCCTGCTGTGCGGAGAGGTTTTGGGCGAGGGTGGTCAACTCAGAAGCCAGGTCAAGGTTGCGGATGAGCTGCGGGGTGCCGGCGACGATGAGCAGCAGATCTTCAAGCAGGCTGCCCAGGGCGCGGAGCAGGCTGATGGTTTTCTCCTGTCCGTCGGCGCCGGCGCGGTAGCTTTCAGTAGCGTGAAAGAGCTGCGAGTAGTCGGGTTCCCGCCCCGCGGACGAAGACCTGTCCGCGGGGACCCCGGATTCCCGCAGTCCGGTGCGGAGCAGGATAAGCGCGTCCTGGCGGCTGGTGAGGTAAGCGGCGAGGTCGATGGAGAGGGCGCGGCCGACGGCTCCTTCGGCGAGGCGAGCGGCGAGAGCGCGGTCGGGTGGCTTGAGCTCAGGACGGCGCTGGGCGAGAAGGGCTTCGAGGTCAGCCGCGGGCAGCGCGCCGAGGCGATGAATGACGGCGCGGGAGCGGATGGTGGGCAGCATTTCCTGCGGATTTTCAGTGAGCAGGATAAGGGAAGTGTGCTCAGGAGGCTCTTCGAGGACTTTGAGCAGGCTGTTGGCGGCCTCCTTCATGAAAGCCGACGAAGTGAAAATGGTAAAGGTGCGGACTGCCTCGACGGGCGGACGATAGTAGGCGACGTGAATGACCTGACGGACCTGGCCGAGCTTGATGAGCAGTTGCGGAGGGTCGGGAGGGACGATGAGCACGTCGGGGTGGGTCTGGATGAGGATGCGGGTTTCGCGCTTGTCGGTATCGCGCATGGCTTCGCGGGCTTCGACAGCTTCGGCGACGCGGGCTTCGAGGTCGGCGGAGTCGGCGATGCGGAGGCAGTTGGAGCATTGGCCGCAGAAGTCGGGCAGGCCGTCGGATGCAGTGGGGCAGAGGCAGTTGACGGCTTTGGCGAGCATCAGGGCGAGGGTGTATTTGCCGGAACCGCGGGGGCCGGCAAGGATGAGCGAATGGGGAAAGCGCCCGGAGCGGATGCTTTCGCGGAGATGGGTGACGGTTTGCGTGTTGCCGAGGAAGTCCTGGAAGCCCACGGATTGAGGATAGTGCATTTTCTGGATACAAGTAATCGGAGAAACTCAGGTGTCCGTAGCGAGGAGAGGTGGACGACAGGGCCCGCAACCCACTATCTCCGGTGCGCGTATTGGATCATCTGGTTCCAAAATCATGATTTGGCTGTCTGAGTAAAGTTTAATTGCCTAAAGTAAAAGATGGCCCATTATGACTGACTTAATTAGAAGTCAAGCTAGACGCCGCCTGTATGACCGCGCGCTCTTTGTGGTCATGCCGCTGCTTGGGCTGGTGCTCTTCGGAGACTTCTGGGTCTACCCGCACTTTCATCCAAAGGGAATTCTTGCCTCCCTGCTGGCTGCTCTGCCGGCATTGCCCATCCTTGCGGTGATGGTGATCTTCCGCTCGTACCAGGCCAGAGAGAAAGATGAGATCGAGCAAACGGTTCAAGTCCGATCACTGCTCTGGGCTATTTGGAGCGATCCTGGCGGCAGCCGGAGTTATGGGGTTCCGGTATCGTTTCGGCCTCGTTCCCGGCTGAAAGAGATTTTGGGCCGTCCCCCGGTTGCTGTTCGTCCCAGGCCTGCCCGGACTCGCACGCGACCTGAGCCGCCGATTAAGAACCGGCTGCGTGCGCTGCGCGTGGCGCGCAACTGGTCGCAGGCTGAGGTTGCCGAACGGCTGGAGGTGTCGCGGCAATCCATCAACGCGATGGAAGAGGGGACCTACGAGCCGAGCCTTCCTCTCGCGTTCAAGGTGGCGCGGCTGTTTGAGGCCACGATTGAAGATATTTTTATCGACCAGAATCCAAAATGAGGAGCGACCAGAATCCAAAGTGAGAATCGACCGAATTCCAAAGTGAGATTTTCGGGGACAATCGAGGGTGAGGGAAAGTTTGCTGGCATCCTTTGGGCGGGTGAGGGAATCTTTCCAACCAGACGGATTGATCCGGGCTCTTGAGATCGGGACTCAAAAAACAATCGCCCGGAACGGGACAGGTGTTCATGCCGAACGACGAGACGTTACGACAGCATTTGGTGAAATTGTTAGAGGGCGGCGCCGCTCATGCGGATTTCAAGGACGCGATGAAGGATTTTCCTGCGGAGCTGAGAGGCAAGACGCCCAAGGGCGCGGAACACTCGCCATGGGAATTGCTGGAGCACATGCGAATTGCGCAGTGGGACATCCTGGAGTTCACACGGGACCCGAATCATAAATCGCCGGAGTTTCCAAAGGGATATTGGCCGGACAAGGATGCTCCGCCGGACCCGAAGGCGTGGGATCGGAGCGTCTACGCCTTTTGCGAGGACCTGACCGCGCTATGCGCCCTGGTGAAGGACGAGAAGACGGATTTGTTGACCCAGATTCCGCATGGGGATGGGCAGACGATTCTGCGCGAGGTGCTGGTGGTGGCGGATCATAATGCGTACCACCTGGGGCAGATGGTGCTGTTGCGGCGGCTGCTGGGGGCGTGGGGGTAGCGAGTCGCTGAGTGAGTTGGGTTGTCAGCGGCAACTTAAGCTTAACTTACGCATTGCTCGTCGCTCGGGATCGGTTTAACTGCAAGACGAACTCACGGGGAGTGCGCTCGATTCCTATTCCAGTGTCGCGGCTTCGGTGGGCAGGGTGAAACAAAAGCTTGCGCCGCAGGGAGAATTGGCAGTAGCCCACAGACGGCCGCCGTGCGACTCAATGATCGAGCGACTAATGGGCAGTCCCATACCCGTCCCCTTATCCTTGGTCGTAAAGAATGCACTGAAGATCTTGTCGCGCTGCTCCGTGAGCAATCCCACACCGGTATCGCTCACCGAGATCAGCAGTTGAGCATCGCAGGCTTCCGACTTGATGGTAAGTTCACCTGCGCCGGGTGTTTCCTTCATGGCATCGATGCCATTGAGCATCAGGTTCATGAATACCTGCTGCAACTGGATACGGTCTGCCATTACCCTGGGAAAATTTTCGGCGAGGTCGGGCCGGAACGAAATCGAATAGCGGGCGGCCTCGTTGCGCAGCAGTGCAATCATTTCTCGAATGAGCTCATTCACATCGACCAACTCGCGCTGCAGAGCGCCCTTCTTGAACAGCGAGCTGATTCTGCTGATGATCTCGGCGGCGCGCGTTACGTCTTTGACGACACTCGATGCGGCTTCGCATGCCTCGGCTACGTCGGGCCAATCGCGACGAAGCCATCGCAAGCAGGTCTGAGCGCCTGTGACGGCCGCGGAAATCGGCTGCCTGATTTCGTGGGCCAGGGAAGCGGTGAGCTCGCCCATTGTGGTGACCCTATTTATGTGCGCGAGATCTGCCAGGCTCTTACGCAATCGCTCGCGCTCGTCATCGGCGCGTTTGCGTTCTGTTACGTCGATCACAGTACCGACGAATTCAATGAGATCGCCGGATGGACTGAAAACGGGATGGGCTATTGTGTGGATGTCCCTGATCTCGCCTCGGGGATGGACGATTCGGAAATCGAACTCGAACCCCGTCTTTTCACGGGCCGCTCTTTCTGACCGTTCGATGTACATGGCTACATCGTCCGGGTGAATGCGTTGAAAGTATGGTTCAAGTCGGGGCAGCCCTTCGTGCGGGTCAAAACCCAGAACCCGATAGCATTCTTCGGACCAGTACCGGATCTCTTCCGATCCGGGAGTCGCTGCCCAACTGCCCGTGTGGCTGAACCTCTGCGCTTCCGCCAGGTATGCCTCGCTCTCCCGAAGCGTTTTTTCCGCCAGCTTTGCCGCGGTGACATCCATAACCGCCCCTACGAACTCGAGGCTGCCGGATTCATCGCTCAAGGCACGAGCCACCACGTGGACATACTTGATGGAACCATCCGGCATGAGCAAGCGATGCTCATGTTCAAAATTCTTCCCATCCCGTGACGCGCGCTCGATTGCCTGTTTCACGAGCGCCACATCTGCCGGGTGAACCCGTTCGAGAATAGCTCCCACGGTCGGTACTGTTGAACGGTCAATTTGGAAGATTCGGAAGCTTTCGTCGGACCAGATGATCTCGCCAGCGGACACCCTCCAGCCGAAGCTCCCGGTATGACTGAGCATCTCAGCTTCGGCCAAGTACACCTCGGCTCGCTGCAGCTTCCTTTCCTGCAATTCCAAAGTTCGGGCAGCGGATTGCCTATCCACCCAGGATGTCAGCAGGGCCAGCCCGAGGACGACAAAGGTGAATGCGGCAATTCCGGCGGCGCCAAGTGTGGAGATGCTTACGGCGTGAGTCAGGTCTACCGGCATTCCCGAGGGGGTGAAACTGGCTGCAGCCATGCCGGTGTAATGCATGACGGGGATCGCAGCACCCATCACCACGGCTCCGGCTAACTTTTCCCGGCCGGTTCTGGTTTTCTCATCTCGAAAGTGAAAGGTAATCCATAACGCGGCGAGAGAAATAAGGACGGCGAACACGACGGACAAGGCGACGAGAAAAGAATTGTATTGGCACATAGCCGGTAAACGCATGGCGGCCATGCCGATGTAATGCATGCTCGAAATCCCCGCGCCCATCAGGACGCTTCCGGCGAGCGCCCGGAGTGCACCCATTTTCTGCCGACTGGCCACGCCCAGGGCAACGGCAGAAGCGAGAATGGCCGCAAGCAGTGACAGCAGAACGGTGGGCCAATGGTAGGCCACGGGAATCGGCAGGATGAACGCCAGCATCCCAATGTAGTGCATGGACCAAATGCCGGTCCCCATGGCACCGGCGCCGCCAAGCAGCCAAACCGCTTTAGTCCAACCGCTCGCGGCCATTACGCGGCCTGCAAGATCCAGGGCAGCGTACGACGCAACAATAGCAATCAACACGGAAAGCGCTACAAGTGCGTAGTTGTACGAGCCCATCAAGTTCACGGCAGCCATTTGACTCCATCCGGTTGCCACGCTGAACAGTCGCGCCGCGCTTCAATATGAGATGCCGCACTTTAGCTCGGTGGGTACCGTTTACGGACGCAGGCTTGGTCCATACTTGCGTTACGCAGAAAATGTAGCCCCTGCCATGAAAACTGACAAGCCCGAGGCCGGAGAGGATCGCCGCAGGCTTGACGCTTTCTGGTGGCTCCCGTACAGCCGGCAGCCGGAAGTTTGCAGGGGTTTTCTCAGCTGATGACACATCGCCGATGCGCTCACGGAGCGCTTCAATTGCATCGACGGACTCCAATCTTGGGGGCTCGGGCTCAATCACGGGCAGCTTTGGAGTGAGGATAGTGCTCGTTTGCAGACAGATTCAGGCTTCAGCGGTTTAGGACCGAGGCCAGTTTTGCGGCGACGGCGGCGGCGATTTTTTCGTGGACTTCGTCGAGGGAGAGGTCGCCTTCAATGAGCACGACGCGGGCGGATTCGCGGGCGGCGATCTCGCGGTATTTTCCCCAGACGCGGCGATAGAAGGCGTCCTGCTCTAATTCGAAGCGGTTTTCGTTCTGGCCGGATTGGGCTTCGGCGCGCTGGTTGCGGCCGCGGGCGCGGGCCAGAGAAGCTTCGAGCGCGGGCAGCAGCAGCAGAGTAAGGTCGGGCTGCAGGTCGGCGCAGAGCAGGCGGTGCAACTCGAGTACGGGCGCGGAGCCGAGCTGGCGGCCGCCGCCCTGATAAGCCTCGGTAGAGTCGGTGAAGCGGTCGCAGAGAACGATTTTGCCCTGGTCGATGGCGGGCTCGATGACCGCAGCGATGGCCTGTGCGCGGTCGGCAAACATCAGGGCCATCTCGGCCATGGGCGCGAGGCCAGTGGAGCGAGAGTCGAGCACCAGGGCGCGGATGCGGTCGCCGGTGGGGGTTCCACCTGGCTGGCGGGTCAGGACCGGCTCATCCGCCGGGTTGCGGGTCTTGAGCCATGCGGCCAAACGCCTGATTTGGGTGGTTTTGCCGGAACCGTCGAGACCTTCAAAGGTGATAAAGAGACCGCGCGGCATGGGGTGAGTTTAACACCTTGGAAATGGCGCATTCAGCCCTGAGCGGGCGGGTCTGCAGACGTGAAAGCCGAAAGGTCTCCCAACTTGAGCAAAAAGGAACAGACCGGTGTTGGGCACCGTAATTAGTTTGAACCCATAAAAGTAGACCCCGGGGCAGGCGGAAGTGGCTGAAGGACAGCAGCGGCTTCTAGCCTGCCAAGGGGCTTTGGCCGGCCAGGCTTCCATGCCATTGAATCCAATTAGAATTGACCGCCGCCATTCTGTAAATCCTTGTCCAGCAAGGATGAATGGGTCGTGAACGACGGCAAGTGGATGGGATGAAAAGCATTGTTTTCCCGGCTCGTGCAACTCCCATCGGCGGCCTGGATTCCAACTTGAAGAGTCCGACCGCGCAAGTGGGTTTGGGACTTGATTCGCAAGAAGAAAAGAGGAGGAATTTCCTTATGCAATTGCTCCGCTCCGCACGCTGGCTGATGCTGGTGCTGCTTTTCTCTCTGCTTCCCGCGTTTTCGCACGCAGGGATTCTTATCAGTGTCGGGTTTGCTCCTCCAGTGCTGCCGGTGTATGAGCAACCGGTCTGCCCTGAACCGGATCTGATGTGGATGCCGGGGTACTGGGGCTATGGGGACGACGGCTACTTCTGGGTTCCGGGCGCATGGGTGCCGGCGCCGTATGAGGGTGCGCTTTGGACGCCCGGGTATTGGGGATGGAACAACGGCATGTATGAATTCAACGATGGCTATTGGGGCCCGGAGGTGGGCTACTACGGAGGAGTGGATTATGGCGGCGGCTACATGGGAATCGGCTTTGCCGGCGGCGAGTGGCGGAACGGGTCGTTCGCGTACAACACGGCGGTGATGCACGTAAATACCGGCGTGATCCACAACACATTCTCGGACCGGTCGATGATTGAGCGGTCAACGGTGGCGAACCCGCGTCACGTTGCCTACAGCGGCGGACCGGGCGGCATTCAACACCAGCCTACTTCTCAAGAGCAGGCGGCCATGCACCAGCCGCATATGGCTCCGACACGGTATCAGACGCAGCATATCTCGGCGGCAAGGGCCGACAAGACTTCTTATGCGAAGGCAAATGGCGGGCATCCGCACACGCTGGTTGCGGCGAAGCCGTTAGCGGCTGAAAAGCACGCTGCGCCGGCGGGCATGAAGACCAAGACCCATGCAGCGGCGGCGACCGGATCGAGGACCGCGGGTGAGTCCCGCACGGGTGCGCGCACCACTGAACATACAACAGCCTCGCACACCACCGAACGCACAGCTCCTGCGCATACCACGGAACATACGACTCCTGCGCGTACGACGGAACGCACTGCTCCTGCGCATTCAACTGAGCACACCGCTACTGCACGTACGACGGAACATGCTGCGCCTGCGGAACACGCCGCGCCGGCAGAACATGCTGCACCTAAAGAACGTGCTGCGCCTGTAGAACACGCTGCGCCGGCAGAACACGCTGCGCCGGCAGAACATGCTGCGCCTAAGGAACGTGCTGCGCCTGCAGAGCGTGCCGCTCCTGCAGAACGTGCTGCGCCTGCAGAACACGCCGCGCCGGCAGAACATGCTGCGCCTAAGGAGCGTGCTGCTCCTGTAGAGCGTGCAGCGCCGGCGGAACATGCAGCGCCTGCGCAACATGCGGCGCCTGCGCCCAAGGAAGAGAAGAAAAAGCCAGGGGGCATGTAGATCGCAGCTTCGCAGTCTCCGCAGAAAGGTCCACGGTCCTGCCGTGGACCTTTCTGCGTTTTGGTCTGCGTTTCTTGCGCTTTCCAAGTGGTTTGTTTTCAAGCAGCAGTTCGATCAGGGGTTGTCAACAAAAGCACTTTGGTCACGGTGTCCCGACAACTTCCCGTGGCAAAACGGGTTGAGATTGACGTAGACTGAGCGCGAAATTGACCTTCAGGCTAAACGACTCGAAACGACCAGGAGGCTTCTCTTATGCAACTCTCCCGTTCTGTGCGCTTGCTTTTGTTGGCGCTGCTTCTCTCCGTGGTTCCCGCGTCTTCGTATGCGGGAGTCTTCATCAGCGTGGGTTTTCCGCCACCTCCACTGCCGGTTTATGAGCAGCCCATTTGCCCGGAGCCGGGGCTAATGTGGACGCCCGGTTACTGGTCCTACGGCGCGGGCGGATATTTCTGGGTTCCGGGCGCGTGGGTGCCGGCGCCTTATGTGGGCGCCTTATGGACGCCTGGGTACTGGGGTTGGTCGGGTGGCCGCTATATTTTCAATTTGGGCTACTGGGGTCCGCATGTCGGCTTCTACGGCGGCGTGAACTACGGCTTTGGGTACGGGGGCATCGGCTTTGCCGGGGGCATGTGGCGGGGCGGCGTGTTTGCTTACAATTCGGCGGTGATGCATGTGGGCGTGGGCTTTCACTCGGTGTATATGGACCGGGGCGCCGTGGACCGAGGATTTGTAGCCAGAGATAGCCATGTAGCGTTCAGTGGCGGCCCGGGCGGTATCCATCACGATCCCAGCCCCGAGGAGCGGATGGCCGCGCACGACCAGCACCGCGGGCCGACCGCGATGCAAAGCCATCATGAAGGAGCTGCCAGGTCCGACACGACTTCCTATGCCAGCAACAACGGCGGGCATCCGGCGCACGTGGCCGAGGCAAGGCCGATGATGGCGGAAAATCACGGCGCGGCGCACACCAACGAGATGCACACCACCACTACTTCATCGCACACGATGACAACAACGCACACAGTGACGCAATCGCGTCCGGCGGCTGAATCGCATCCGGCTGCGGCGCCGCGGGGTGGAAATGAGCGGGCGTCCGCGTCAAAGTCCAGCCCGGAGGGGCGTCACAAATAAGGGCAACGCTCGAGAAGATTCGGCGATTCACGAAGCAATCGATAACGAGGCCCACGGGCAACCGTGGGCCTTGTTGCGTCATGCGCCGGACAATTCGATGCCGGCAATTTCAACTTCGAGGCCGCCGAATTCGGGGTGAACGTTTTCGCGGATGCGATAGGCGAGGTCAATGAGCGAGCCTCGCGCCAGGGCGAGTTCTTTGGCGCGGGCGGCCAGGTCCCAGCCGACAGCGCGAGTGGAGGAGCTGGAGCCGGCAAGGATGGGATCGCGCGCGGAGTGTTGGGCTGAAGGACGATCTGGTTCCTGGGCTAATTCGAGGCGGATGTGGCGGTCTTTCATGATGCGGGGCGCGGCCAACAGTCGCGCCTTGCGGGCGACAAAGAGCGGTTCGGGGTTGCCGTGGCCATGGGGTTCAAGCTTGCGCAAGAATCCAACGAGCACCGGAGTGATGCGATCGAGAGGCAGCTCGGCGTGAATGCGGAGGAGGCGCTCGGGTTGGCGGGCGGCGAGATGCTCATCGGCGTAAAGGCGGAGCCGGCGCTTGAGCTCAGGGAGGGCTTCGGCGGGCATGGCGAAACCGATGGCGAAGGCATGGCCGCCAAAGCGGGTGAAGAGATCGGCGCAGGACTCGACGGCGTTGAGCAACTGAAAGCCGTCAACGGAGCGGCCGGAGCCGTGAGCGATGCCGTCTTCAACACTGATGACGATGGCCGGCCGCGCGGTGCGCTCCACGACGCGGGAGGCGAGAATGCCGATGACGCCGCGATGCCAGCCATCGCCATCGATCACCAGGAGCCGGTCGCATTGGATTTCCGCGGGCAGTTGAAGAGCAAGCGCAGAATCGGCCGCGAGGCGCGACTCAATGGAAGCGAGCGCGCTGGATTCAGCGTCGCGCCGTTCGCGGTTGAGGCGTTCGAGCTTGGCGGCGAGCTCCGCGGCGCGGACGGGGTCGCGTGTGGAGAAGAGCTCGATGACTTCAGAGGCAACGTCCATACGGCCTGCGGCATTGATGCGCGGAGCGATGCGGAAGGCGACGTCGAAGCCGGTGAGTTGCCTGGCGGCGGGATCGAGAGCAGCGGCGGCGAAGAGAGCGCGCAGCCCGGCGCCGGAAGGCGAGCGCAGTGCGCGCAGACCGAGAGCGGCAATCACGCGGTTCTCGCCAAGCAGGGGAACGGCGTCGGCGATGGTGGCGATGGCGGCCATCTTGAGAAAACTGGGAAGCGTTTTCTCGCGGGTGCGGGCAGAATCGCGACGGGCGAGGATTGCCTGGGCAAGTTTCATGGCGATTGCCGCACCGCAAAGGGATTTTTCCGGGTAAGTGCAGCCGGGTTGATTGGGATTGAGAATGGCGAGTGCCTGTGGAATGGCGTCCTGCCCCACGGACGAAGACCTGTCCGCGGGGGCCCCAGTCCCGGCTTGACACAAATGGTGGTCGGTAATGATGAGGTCCAGGCCCAGGCGGCGCGCCGTCTCCGCTTCAGCAAAGGCGCGCATGCCGGTATCGACGGTGATCACCAGTCGAACTCCATCGGCGTGGGCGGCTTCAAGAACGCTGGATTGCAGGCCGTAGCCTTCGCGGAGGCGGTGGGGGACGTGAAAGCGGACGATTCCGCCCAGCATTTCAATTGCGGTCTTGAGCAGCACGACGGCGGTGGTGCCGTCGACGTCGTAATCGCCATAGAGCAGGATGGGCTCGCGTTTGGCGATGGCGGCCTCCAACCGTTCAACGGCGGCGGCCATGCCGAGCATGAGGTAGGGATCGTGGAGCTGGGCCAGGGCTGGGTTGAGGAAGTCGCAGGCCTGGGCGGCGGTGGCGATACCGCGTGCGAGCAGCAGTTCGGCAAGAACTGAAGGCAGGCGAGCTGCTTTGGCCAGGGCCGCGGCTTCAGCGGGATGCGATTCTGCGAGCATCCATCGTTGAGGCGGGCGCTGAAGAGGGCGCTGTTGCGGGGCCGCCGAGCCGGCCGGGGCGGACTGCGGGCTGTTCTCCACGGCGTATGGCGAGCTCACGCGCTCTACTCGTCCTCTTGGTCGTGACCGTGCTCGTGGTCGTCGATGACAATGTCCTGGAAGCTTTCGACGTCTTCAAGCAGCGCCTGGTAGCGCTCATACCATTCGGTGGTGGTTTCGTGCAGGAACACGATGCCCTGATAGACGAAGCCGAGCTGGATGTAACCGAGCATGCCTGAGTATTTGCGCAGCCACTGGGCCTCGACCAGTTCGGTGGCCTCTTCATCCGGGAAATTCATTTCGCCGGCTTCCTCGACCAAGGCGTCGAGTTCGACGCGCTCCAGTGTCATCTCGCTGAAGGTGATAAAGGGAGCGCCGACGTGTTTGGCCATCTCCACAAAGTCCTTCCATGCGTCGGGATTGCCCTGACTCTCCCACACAATGGACGGAATGTCCTCGGTGACGTAACCGGGGAGGCGATGCATGCCATGGCCGGCGATGAAGGCCACCATGTCATCTTTCAGCGAGAGGAGGTTTTCCGTGGTCATAGTCAAGCTCTTATTTAAGCAGATGGGGGCGGGTGGACGCGCGGAGATTGTGGAAAGTTGCGGGAAGCGCAGACGGCAGAAGACAGGGAACAGGGCCCGATGCTTTAGTCTGGAAGCATCTGGATTGAGGAGGAACACCGCTTGCCTGCATTCGAACGCCATGTCTTTGTGTGCCATAATACCCGGCCCGCCGATGCGCCGCGGCCGTCATGCACGACGGATGGAAAGAGCGAACTGTTTACTCAATTGCAAATGCTGAGCAAGGCTGCCGGCCTGGGGGCGACGGTGCGGATCAACAAATCAGGCTGCCTGGACCAGTGCGAGCATGGGCCGACGGTGGTGGTTTATCCCGATGCGGTGTGGTATGGGAAGGTGCAGCCTGAGGATGCGGCGGCGATTGTGGAGGAGCACCTGGTGGGCGGACGACCGGTGGAACGGCTGCGCACTGCCGAGGAGTGCATCAATACGAAGATCTGCCCGCACCGAAGCTGAGGGAAGAGCGGTTGCTGAGGATTCGCTCAGGGTAATGCTTACGCCGATTGTGACGAGCGAATGTTTGGGCGAAAGCGCGTTCCCTTCAATAGGACGACCGGCGTCAGATTCTGAAAGTGCGACGGAGGCCGGTGTACATGGGGCGGGTGGATGGGTTATTCTGAGCCTTAGTCCATGATTTTTTCTCGCGATTACATTGGGTATCTGGCCCGCCGCACGGTCAAGCACCTCCTCGATGCCAAGCTGATCACCGCCGGTGACCTGAAGGTAGTGGAGGCGCGCGTCACCGCGGGGCTGATCGAGGAGATATCGCTTGAGGACCGCATCAACGATGAAGTGCGCGTGATTCTGGAAGCGTATTCCGAAGAGATGCGGAAGACGGGCGCGCAATATGCGGAGATGTTCAAGAAGGTGAAGACCGAGCTGGCGAAAAAATACAAGGCGGTTCTATGAGGATCAACCGCGACAAGCTGAACAAGCTGGCCCACACGGTGGCCGATACGCTGGCGGAGATCGACGAAGTGGGGTTTCTGGAGGATCGGAACACGATCCGGCAGGAGGCGCGCAAGGCGCTGGAAACGCTGCTCGACGAAGAGGGCAGGATCGATTCGGCGGCTCGGTTAAAGATCGCGAATCAGCGGAAGATTATTATGGAAGGCTCGCAGGAGTGGGAGATACTGTACCGCAAGTATTACAACGATGAGGTGCGGAAGCTGGGGATTTAGCGGGGTGTTTGGGCGCTTCGAGAGCTTTGGCATTGGGATGAATTTTTGTTAAAGTAAGTGAATGGCCGGCGACGGCTGCTATCAAGAGCAGCAGTAGAATTGCTTTCCCCCGCAAGTGTGGCGCTATCGTCTAGGGGTTAGGACGTGAGATTCTCAATCTTAAAACACGGGTTCGATTCCCGTTAGCGCTACCAGCTAATATCCGCTAAAGCCCGCCAGGTCAGCGGGTTTTGCTTTTGGGCGGAAATCGTCAAAGCGGACCCTAACGCCCCTCAACGCGAAATCTGCGGCACAACCTGTGGCACAGTTTTAGCGGTCGTCGCCGGCAGATACAGCGCGGAAAGAATCACTCGCAATCCCAAGGAGAAATCACATGGTTGAAACGACACCCGGAAAGCCGCCGCTCCCTCCCGACGATCTCAATCGCGCGTTAAGATTTGCCCAGGTGGATGGGGGAACAGCTCAACATATAGGTCTGGTCGGAGACACCTATACTATTACCGTCGCGGGAGAGGATACCAATGATCGGTTCTGCGTAATCGACATGCATGTGCCACCCGGCGGCGGCCCCGGTCCGCACCGCCATGACTTCGAAGAGACCTTCATCCTTCTCGACGGTGAGATGGAAGTTACCTTCCGCGGCAAGAAATCCACCGTGCGCGCGGGCGACACGATCAACATTCCGTCCAATGCGCCGCACCAGTTTCATAACGCATCCTCCGAAGCGGTTCGAATGATCTGCATCTGCTCTCCCGCTGGGAATGACAAGTTCTTCCTGGAGGTCGGTGTACCCGTGGCCACGCGCACCACGCCACCACCCAGACTCGACGAGAAGCAGATGGCCGAATTCCTGGAGAAGGCAAAGGCAATTGCCCCAAAATACCGAACAGAACTTCTGGATAAAGCGTGAGCAAAAGGTTCAAATGGCGCCAAATCGCCAAACCGCGTTTCCATCCGCCACAGTTCTGGAAACGCGCTTTGGGCTGTTTTCGTCAGTTGAGAGCTTCGTCACGCTTTGTCTGATCCCGAATGGGTAGGTGCGAAACACACCATCAATTGGCCAGAGCATCTTCTGGAGATCATTTTCCCGGATGGACATCAGGAACGGCATCATTCGAAGTCGCGGTTGTGCAGCGATATTGATTGCAGAAGTCGAAACATCTAGTGGGCAGGCGTCTGCAGTCTGCCCGCTAGCGGCTTGCGTTAGAAATTCAAAGTAATCTTCGCCGTCAACGCTCGTGGAGTAACATAGTGCGTGCCGCTGAAGGTGGAGAGAAAGTTGTACAAAGCATACTTGTTGGTCACATTGATTGCCGTCAGGTCGAGGTCAAGCTTGTAGCGGTCGGCGCGGAAGATGTTTTCTTTGCCAATGGACGCGTCAAAGAGACTGCGCGGGGCAATGCGCTGAGGGTTGTGGTCGTTATCGCCCGTGCCGGGCACCGGGATGTTGATCAGGTCCGAGGTGAACTCCGAGGCCGGGCAGACCGCGGGCAAGGGAGTGGTAGGCGTTGCCTTCACGCCATTGCAGGCGAATCCGGCCTGAAACTCTTCGTCGGCAGTCAAGGGAAGGGGCACACCGTTTGTAGCCGGGCCCGGGGGGATGTTGGTGTCCACCATCGCGATCGCAGACTGACCGTTCAGCATGGTTGAACTGTTTCCACAGGGAGTGTTTGGGTCAGTCGCGCCATAGCAAGGTGTCGAACCAGCCACCAGCCCGCTGTCGTAGCGCCAGTTGAATCCGCCCCACAGGCCGTTCAACACCTTCCCGCGAGAGAGCGTGTACTGCAGATGGGTGGTCTCGTTGAACTTCTCGTCGTGATCGATGCGGAAGGGCAACCCGGTCTGGCCCACCGTGGCTCCGGCTCCGGCCACTTGAGGCGGATAGAATCGGGCGGCAACCGAAGAGGTCACGAGGTAGGCGCTGACGTTATGGAACTGAGGAACTTCCGCGCGGATTGCATAGCCCGGGATCTTTGAGTTATGCCAGTCGATAGGGAAGGTGATGGGCGTGTTGCCCAGAATGCTGAAGTCGAAGGCGTTGTGCGTGTACTTCCAGATGTACTCACCGCTCACGACAACCTTCTTGCCAAAAGCTTGCTGCAGGCTGGCGTGGAATTCGTTGCGGAACCCTGGGTCCAGGGTTCCCGATACACCCGCCGTGCAGTTGAGTAGTGGCGACAGGACTGCATTCGAGCACCCCCTGCTCGACAGCACCAGGTTCTCGTTGAACGGCGTCTCCAGAGTCCGCGCGTAGGAGACGCTCAGCACCGTGCTTGTGGGCTGAATGTGGTACCCAATTCCCACGCGAGGCTCCGCCTGTTGCGCCGACGTGAGACCGTTATAGATGTCCCCGCGAATGCCCAGGTTGAATAGCCAGTTGCCCGCCTTGATCTGGTCCTCGATATACATGGCCAGTTCTTTTACATCGGCTTGGCCCACAAAATTGTATTCACTGCCCCCGCGGGTAAGGTCGTAGGGCGCGAGCACAGAGAGATAATTGGGGTTCTGGAATGCCACCACGCCGTCGCATGCCGTGGGATCGGAGTATCCGGGCAGCGGGTTCCCGTTGACGTCCACGCACGGCGCGCTGAGAGGATAAGTCGGGTAGACGATACCCAGATTGTCGTTCTCGCGCAAGAACGTCTGCCCGTAAACAACCCCGGCCTTGAAGGTGTGAATTCCCTTGGAATAGTCGAAGTCCGAGTGGGCCGCGGCATTCATGAGCGTGCGGCTTTGCGAGATGGACGATGTTTGCAGGGTCGCGGGGCCCAGATCGGCCAGAGGGTTGCCGCTGGGGTAGTAGTTGTAGAAGTCCTTGCGGACATAGGCGCCCAGATTGAGGACTGAGTCCGTGCTCAGCACCCGCGTATAGGTGGGCGAGATATTGATGGTCTGGATCTTGGAACGCTGGTCGGTGTCTCCGGCGGTGCCGAACACCGGGTTGGCGCTTGTGCCCCCGCTCACGACATTCTGCACGTTAAGGTTTTGGAAGGCGTTGGGCGTCTGAAACCAGGAGCGGCTGTAGTTCAGGTCCAGATGAAGCGAGTCGGACTCCGAGAAGGTGTAGTCGACACGATCAAAGACGTTCTGTTCGTTGCCCTTGTCGTGGAAGACAGCGAACTCCGGCGGATCGAGAAAGCGTCCCGAGTTTAATCCGTCGAGTTCTGAAAAATTCCCCCAGTTCTTGCCGCCATAGGCCAGGTCGCCGCCGACCGTTGCAGATCCGAAGGCGCCATAGGAACTGTTAAGGCTTCCGGTCGGCTTGGTCACGCCCTGGCCGGAGCGCGTCGTCGCCACGATCACCAGGCTGGTTTTTCCGCCGAATTCGGCGGGCGGCGCGCCGGAAATCACTTCGATGGATTGAATCGAGTCGGCGGGCAGCTGATTTGAAAAGACCTTGCTCTGCTGGTCGGTTATGGATTGACCGTCAACGGAGAATGAATTGGAAGCGTGATCGCCCAGGCCGTGGAAGAGGCCGTTGGAGTCGGCCGCGACGCCGGGTGTGGAGAGCGTGACCAGGGAGCTGAGCGTGGAGGATTGGCTTTCCAAGGGCACCTTGATAAACAGATCGCGGTCTACGTCGGTGTGGAAGGTAGGATCGTCTTCGATCAAATCCCCGGTTGCCTCCACTGTGACGGTTGAGCTGGCGCTTTCGACCTGCAACGTCAGCTTTACGCTCGTACCCACCGAAGAACGTATCTCGACGTCCTGGCTCAACGGTGCGAAGCCCTTGACGGAGACACTCATGCGGTAGGGATTAAAAGCCACGTTGGAGAAGACAAATTGACCGAGTGCGTCGGTGGTCTCGACCCGGTCGAGGCCGCTGACACTGTTGACCAGATGGACCGCTGCTTTGGGAACCACAGCGCCCGAAGGATCGGTGAGTGTGCCGCGGATCGTGCCGGCGTTGCCGCTTTGGGCAGGCGCTGACAGGGCAGCGAAAATCAAGACGAGGGCGGGGAGAATGCAAAAAATGGTGCCGCGAGTGAACGGCATATGAAGCCTCCAAATAATGGCTGAAGAATGCGGGGATCAGGCCGCCGGGAAAATCCCCGCGGCATCCTCTTTGCATTGGTGCATCGTTCCGTTTCGACGTCTGCCTTTTGCGGATAGAAAGAGGCCTCGCCCATCAATGGTTTCAACGAGCGGGCGGAATCAGACTGAAAATGGAATCGGAAGATGCGCTAGAGGCCAGCCGGAGGAGGGCGTATGAAGAGGGTCGGATGCCAGTATCGGGCGATCGCACGAACTTCAAGGAACAGGAGAGCCGGCGTTTCGATCCTGACCAGGACAACCGTGACCAACATGATCACGAGAGGCACCACCGAGTGCATCACGACGCATAGCGTGCAATGGTCGGCATCGGCGTCGGACGCATGGACGTGCGTCACCTGGATCACCGCCAGAAGCGCCAGCAGGACGAGGCACACCACAGTCGCTGCCTTCAAGGCACGAGGCGTTGAACGACGGTCTGTGTGTAGAAGTGCCCGAATTCCTGTCAAAGGACCATCCTCATGTAAATAGTACACGGAATCGGCTTGTACCGGAAACCCCGAAATGTCAGGCCCTTAGAGACTCCCCTCGAACGAGGGAGGCCCACCTCGATTTGATTTAGACGCAAACGGTCTCTACCGTTAAAATTGCTCTGTTCGCGTATCCTACTGATTCGGGAAGGAAAAGAGAGTTGGATGAAAACGCTTGCAGCGACGTTGGTATTGTTTGTCTTCCTAAGTGGCGTAACCTTTGCCCAAGTACACCGGCAGAAAGAGCCGGTTGACTATGTATCCCCTAACATCGGAGGAATCGGCCAACTGCTCACGGCGACTCTTCCCTATGTCCAGCGTCCTCATGGCATGGCGCGGCTGGCGCCGATCACCACGCCCGGAATCAATGATAGGTATCTCGCGGACAAAATATACGGCTTTCCAATAGGCGCTGCAACTTTGATGGCTTCGGTGGGCGAAGTCGGGACCCGCCCGGAAACATACGCATCGGATTTTGACCACGACTTTGAAACTGCGACCCCATACTACTACGAAGCCGATTTACAGACCTGGGGGATCAAATCGGAATTCACGGCGACTGAGCAGGCAGCATATTATCGATTTACATTTCCGGCCAGCCCACATTCGCACCTGACCCTCTACGCGGGGGATGATGCAAAACTCGAATTGATCGGAAGCGACACTGTACAAGGGAGTCAGAGGATCGTAGGCACCGTCGGTAAAACATCGGACACGGACAAGCAAACGCGGGAATATTTTTACGCGAAGATTTCTCGTCCATTCAACTCCTATCAGACCTGGAAGATGAACGATCTTTCACGCGCCGCGGAGCAAAATGGCGACAACATCGGAATTGTCACCGACATCGCCACGATAGCGGGAGAACAGATTGAAGTTCGAGTGGGCATTTCCTACATCAGCACGGAACAGGCTCGCAGAAATCTGGAGCGCGAGGTTCCCAGGTGGGCCTTTGATCAGGTGAAGTTGCAAACGCGTGCGGTCTGGAACAACGCGCTGGCCGGTATTGAAGTAACAGGAGGAACCGAGCGCCAGCGCACTATTTTCTACACGGCGCTCTACCGCTCTCTCCTCCGCATGACCAACATTACGGAGGATGGAAAATATTTTAGCGGTTACGATCACTCTGTACACAATGCGGACGGGCATGACTTCTATATTGATGACGGCCTTTGGGATACTTACCGCTCGCTTCACCCGTTACAACTCCTGTTGAATGCGCGGCAACAGGAGGATATGGTCCGCTCTTACCTCCGCATGTATGAACAAAGCGGCTGGCTCCCGTCGTTTCCTTCTGTCGCCGGAGAGCAGGCTGTAATGATTGGCCATCACGCTGCACCATTCATTCTCGATCTCTATGCCAAAGGCTATCGCAACTTCGACGTTGAGGAAGCTTATACGGCCATTCAAAAAAACGCCCTCGAAGCAACCATGCTCCCCTGGAACCGTGGACCGCTCACAAGCCTTGATCGCGTGTACTTCCAGAAGGGATTCTTCCCGGCACTGGATTGGGGACAGAGCGAAACAGTTCCAGAGGTAACGCCGGAGCGCAGGCAGGCAGTCTCTGTGACTATTGAAAACAGCTATGACGATTGGTCTGCCGCAGAACTTGCGCAGGCGCTTGGGAAACAGCAGGACGCTGAGAACTTCGGGAAGTTAGCCAGGAACTATCAGAATGTTTTCAACCCGGACATCGGATTCATGGCGCCCAAGGATGCTGGTGGCATGTGGGTGGAACATTTCGATCCAAAGCTAGGCGGCGGGCAAGGAGGTAGAGATTACTTCACAGAAGTAGATGGCTGGCTCTATACGTTTGGCGTTCAGCATGATGTCGCAGGGACCATTAACCTTATGGGTGGTCGCGATGCATTCAATGCAAAATTGGACCGCCTGTTCGTGGAGCAGTAACGAGCCAAGTTTTCATATCCCGTATCTTTACGACTTTTCCGGGCAACCGTGGAAAACCCAGCGGCGGGTGAGACAACTGATGGATGTCTGGTATGGAGACGGTCCATTGGGAATTCCGGGGGATGACGATGGCGGTGAAACTTCATCCTGGTATGTGCTGAGCGCCCTTGGCTTCTATCCGGTATGTCCTGGAAGTCCGGTGTATGAAATCGGAAGTCCGATTTTTCCCAAAACAATAATTCGGTTGGGCCCAGGGAAACTCTTCACGATCCTGGCCGACCGTGTATCCGCGCGCAATAAGTACATCCAGTCCGCTGAACTGAACGGCAAGCGGCTCGATAGGGCGTGGTTTCCACATTCCGCGATCGCAAATGGGGGCACATTGGTTCTGGAAATGGGTGACAGGCCGAACACTAAGTGGGGCAGCAGGCAGGAGGATGCTCCACCGTCGATGAGCGACGAACGCGCGGGCACGCGCGCAGCAGACTAGTTGAAATTGCCAGGATAAGTGTTGCGTCCAGATGCTGATGGATGATCACCTTGCATCCGGCCATGGCGCCGCGCCATTCGGCTGGCTCGATTTGCAGGATCAGGTTGTGAAAGGCGACCGTATTATCCCTGTCAACGGTTCGTTCGAATTGCCGCGAGAAGATCAGGTCCAGGTTCCTGCGCATCGCCGAGCAAAAATCGCTCAAAAATCCGCCACCTTCCGAGGCTCGTCGCACAATTGAGACGATGCCCGTGTAGCCCGTCCAACCTGTGATCAAAATCACACATCATCCGTCCGATGGTTGACCCGGCCCGCTTCGGCTCGTATCGTTAAGCTTGCATATGAAGATTGCTCCCAACACCTTGAAAATCGGAATCGCGGTCGCCGTCATCCTCGGCACCATCGGCTGGCTTGCCTTCTCCGGCTACGGAGCCAACAAGAGCTACTACGTCACCATTGCCGAGCTGGGCGGCATGGGCGACAAGGCCTACCATAGCCAGTTGCGCGTCGAGGGCTTCGTCCAGCCCGGCTCCATTGAGCACAACGGACCCCACGTTGACTTTGTGCTCAACGAGTTTGAAAGCCACTCGCCCAAAGCCCCCACCGGCCGCCTGCTCAAGGTCAGCTATAAAGGCTCCGAGCCGCCCCCGGACACGTTCAAAGACGATGCCCAGGCCCTCGCCGAAGGCGCCTATGGCCGCGATGGCGTCTTTCATGCTTCGGTCCTCCAGGCCAAGTGCGCAAGCAAGTACGCACCCGTCCAGCCTAACGGCGCCCCTACCAAACAAGCGGCCGCCAGCCCGCGCGCCGCAACCGCCACGTCGCCCGCTCTGCAACCCACGAGCGCCTCCACCACAAACTGATCGAATGACCCCGCAACCCCCCGAGGCCGGCGATTCCCCCCTCTCGGGCCACCACGTTCAGGCAAATCCGGTCCCGGCCAGTCCGGCCCCGTCCAGTCCAGCCTCGTCCAGTCCGGCCCCGTCCAGTCCAGCCTCGGCCAGTCTGTCCCAGGTTTCCAAGCTCTTCGGCTCCTTCGCCGCGCTCCGCCAGGTCAACGTTCATCTTGAGCCCGGCCAATGCTACTTGCTGATCGGCGAAAACGGCGCAGGCAAATCAACCCTGCTTCGCATTCTCGCCGGGCTGCTCCGTCCCAGCTTCGGCACCGTCCGCATCTTTGGCGATCTTCAACCGCAAGACGCCGCCGCCCGCGCCCGCATCGGCTACATGTCACACGCCCCCATGCTTTACGACGAGCTGACTGCCCAGGAAAATCTGCATTACTTCCGCAGCCTCTATCCCGGCCGCGCCTGCCTCACCCCATCGGAGGCCCTCACCCAGGTCGGCCTTGATCCCGACCTCCGGCGACCCTTCGGCCAATACTCGCAAGGCATGCGACAGCGCACTTCGCTGGCCCGTGTCCTGCTCCCCGTCCCCGAACTGCTGCTGCTCGACGAACCATTCTCCAACATGGACATCGAATCCGCCCGCCAGATGGTCGAGTTGCTGGCCGGCTTTCGCCGCGGCAACCGCACTATCGTCCTCACCACCCACCAGCCCGGCCTCGCAGCCCCTATTGCCGACTGGGTCATCGCTCTTCGCGCTGGCCGCGTCGTCTCGCTGGAAACTGGAAAGCCCACCTTATGAAGACCAACGGCGCACGCTTCCTGGAATCCCTCGGCATCCCCTTCGAAATGCGCGAGTACGAAGTCGATCCTAATGACCTCTCCGCCCTGACTGTCGCCAAAAAGATCGGCATGCCGCCCGAGCTGGTCTTCAAAACCCTGCTGGTGACCGGAGTTGCAGCTGCGGGCGGCAGCATCTACCGCTTCGCCGTCATTCCCGGCGACGCCGAGCTGGACTTCAAGAAACTTGCCCGCGCCGCCAGCCTCCGCAAGGCCGAAATGGCGCCCCTCAAAGACGTTCAACCTCTCACCGGCTATATCCGCGGCGGCGTCACACTCTTCGGCGCAAGAAAGCCTTACCCCGTCTATATCGACGAGACCGCCATCCTCTTCGACCGCATCAGCGTCTCGGCAGGCGCGCGCGGCACCCAGCTCATTCTCAGCCCTAAAGACTATCTCCGCGCCGCCCAGGCCCTGGAAGTCGAAGTCCGGCTCGCCGACATTACCAAAGCCCGCCATTCCACTCATCCGGAGGGCCACGATAAATGACCCGCGCCCTCTGGACCCATCTCGTCAAAGACCTTCGCATCGAGCTCCGCTCCCTTGACGCCTTTGTCTCCATGCTTTTCTTTTCGCTGCTGGTCGTCGTGCTCTTCTCCATCGCCTTTGACCCCCACGGCGACTTCTCCCGCGACATTGCCGGCGGCGTTCTCTCCGTCGCCACCATGTTCGCCTCCGTCAGCGCCCTCAACCAGGCCTGGTCCCGCGAAATCCGCCATCAGGTCCTCGACGCCCAGCGCATGGCTCCCACACCCGGCGCCCAACTTTTCCTTGCCAAGGTCATCGCCAACTTCCTCTTCGTCACCGTCGTCCAGATCATCCTGGCGCCTTTGTTCCTCATCTTCTATAACCTGCACATTGAGGGTCAGGCCTGGCTGCTGGCGCTGGTGCTCCCGCTCGGCACCTGGGCCCTAGTCGCCAACGGCATCTTCTTCGCCGCGCTCTCCATCCGCACCCGCAACCGCGAACTGCTGCTCTCGCTCATTCTTTTTCCTATCTTCATTCCGGCTCTCCTGGCCATGGTCCGCGCCACCACCTCCATCCTCACCGGCGACGGCGACCCCAACCTCTGGATCAAGCTCCTCTTCGGCTACGACATCATCTTCACCACCGTCAGCCTGCTGCTGTTCGACGTCGTCTTCCACGCTGAATAGCCCAGCCAATAACGATTGACATTAATAACGGAACCAATTATGCTTTCCCGTGATCAAGAGCTTCAATGATTCCGACACGAAGCTCCTTTGGGAGACCGGCAAGACCCGCCGCATTCCAGCCAATCTCCGGGTCGCGGCGATGAAGAAGCTCACCGTCCTGCATTGGGCCACTAATCTCGCCGATCTGGCAGTTCCTGGCGGCAATCGTCTTGAAGCACTTACGAGGGATCGTAAAGGGCAGCACAGCATTCGCATCAACGACCAATACCGCCTCTGCTTTGTGTGGCGTACCGCGGATGCCTTCAACGTTGAAATCGTGGACTACCACTAGGAGGACCCGTGGACAAAATCCCTTTCGCTTTCTCTATCCATCCCGGCGAGATTCTCCTCACCGAGTTCATGGAGCCCCTGGGCCTGACTGCCTACCGCCTGGCCAAAGAGCTCCACATCTCAGTCCCGCGAGTCAACGATCTGGTCCGAGGCAAGCGCGGCATCTCCGCGGATACAGCCCTGCGCCTGAGCCGCTACTTCGGCAACTCCGCCCAGTTCTGGATTGGCCTGCAAAGCGGCCACGATCTATGGGTCGCTTCTCGCAGCAAGGCTATCGACAAAGTCAAGCCCCGCAAGCAAGCCGCCTGAACCCTGAAGAATCCAGCCCTCCACCCAGCGATCGACGCCGCCCCGCCCTCGCCGTCGTAAACTGATACAGTCCCTCAGGATCCCGATGAAGAAACTCGCCATCGCCGCATATGTTGTCCTTACCATCGCCCTCCTCGGCTGGGCTTTCTATCAGGCCATCTACGTGGCGCCGACCGACGCCCTGCAGGGCGAACTCTTCCGCATCATCTTTTACCACGTGCCCTCGGCGATGGTCGCGTTCCTGTTCTTCGCCATCTCGTTGGCCGGTTCCATCGGCTATCTGGCCTGGCGCCGCAGCCGGCCGCCCCTGGCGCAAATCTCGGACGCATGGGCTCTCGCCGGCGCTGAGGTGGGCGTCGTCTTCTGCACCGTTGTGCTGACTACGGGCCCGCTCTGGGGCCGCCGCGCCTGGGGCATCTGGTGGACATGGGATGCCCGCCTTACCACCACCCTCGTCCTATGGCTCATCTATGTCAGCTATCTTCTGCTGCGCCGCTTTGCTGCCGGCCCGCAGATGCAAACCCTGGCCGCCGTCCTCGGCATCTTCGGTGCGCTTGACGTGCCCATCGTCTACATGTCCAACCGCTGGTGGCGCACCCAGCACCCGGCTCCCGTGTTCGGCGGCGCCGAGGGTTCCGGCATGGACCCGTCGATGTTGCCCGCCTTCGGCTGGAACATCCTGGCCTGGCTGGCCTGGGGCGTGCTCATTCTCAGCTTCCGCTACCACGTCGAACGCCAACACCAGAAAATCGTCGCCCAGGAATCCCAGCGGGCCCTGGAAGACACAACCGTGTGATTGAGGGATCCTCGCACCGAAAATGGGGAGGAATAAAAAGCCATGGATGAAAAAGCGATTCTCGACCACCAATTCGTCGTTGCCGCCTATGCCGTTACCTGGATCATCCAACTCGGCTATCTAGGCTGGCTGGCGTTGAGATGGCGCGCCCAAAAACGAGAGGCTGGCGGGGCCAACCGCAAACCGCGCTGATCCAGCAACCTCCAATTACCCCTTTTGATTCAATAATCTGCAGAACCCAATCCAATTCCACATCGCCCCTCGGCTCACCTGCTGAAACCTGCATACCACCTTCGGGTATAGCCCATAGCACCCCCGCTCGCCCAAATCGGTCTTCGTGGTATTTCCGTCTCCTCGAATCCAGCCCATCATGGAAACCAGTCCAGGATTCAGACAAGTAAAGCTTCCGCGGAAATGATCAGGGAGCCGCACAAGGAGACAAGACCATGCATGACCTTCTAATTGCCTTAGCGTTCATCGGAGTGGTGGTTGCTCCCGCAGTCTACACAGCCCGGTTCCGCGTCGGCGCCCCTGTCGGCACCCCTGTCGGAGCCACCGAAAAGTAAGCGCGATCGGATCGAGGCTGCCAAGGCCGCCAACCCGCCTCCGCAGCCCGCCCAGGCGCGCGGCAACCCGTAAAGAAATTGCCCTGTGCTCTCTTGAGCCGGTAGACTGGTGTTTTGAGGGCCAGTCATGTTAGTTGTGATGAAAGCGCAGGCCACGCCGGAAGAAATCCAGGCCGTCTGCGACCATATTGAGCAGTTGGGCTTCCGCGCCCATCCCCTTCCCGGAGCCCAGCGCACCGCCATCGGCATCACCGGCAATCAGGGCGAGGTCGACCGCGGCAACATCGAGGAACTCTCCGGCGTCGCCGAAGTCATCCGCGTTTCCAAGCCCTACAAGCTGGCCAGCCGCGACGTCAAAGAAGAAGACACCATCATCCGTTTTCCCGCCATCGGGAGCCGCCCCGAAGCCACCATCGGCGGCCGCGATCTGGCGATTATTGCCGGTCCATGTTCAATTGAGAGCCGCGACCAGGCCTTCGCCATCGCCGAGCACGTCGCCGAGGCCGGCGCGCAATTTTTCCGCGGAGGGGCCTACAAGCCACGCACCTCTCCTTACGCTTTTCAGGGTCTCGGCATTGAGGCGCTCCGCATCATGGCCGACATTCGCTCCCGCTTTGGCCTCCGCATTGTCACCGAAGCCATCGACAATGAAACCCTGGAACTGGTCGCCGAATACGCCGACGTGATCCAGATCGGCGCCCGCAACATGCAGAACTTTTCTCTGCTCAAGCACGCCGGCAAGCTGCGCAAGCCGGTGCTGCTGAAGCGCGGCCTCTCCGCCACTCTCGAAGAGTTCCTCATGTCTGCCGAATACATCATGAGCGAGGGCAACTACGAGGTCATTCTCTGCGAGCGCGGCGTGCGCACCTTTGCCGACCACGCCCGCAATACTCTCGACCTCAGCATCATTCCCGCCATCCAGCGCGTCAGCCATTTGCCCATCCTGGTAGATCCCAGCCACGGCACCGGCAAGCGCGACAGCGTTCTCCCGATGGCGCGCGCCGCGGTGGCCACCGGCTGTGACGGCATCCTGGTGGAAGTGCACCATCAGCCTGACAAGGCGCTCTCCGACGGCCCGCAATCTATCTATCCGGCGCAGTTTGTCCGCATGATGGACGAGCTGGAGCAGATCGCCCCCATCATTGCCCGTTCCCTGCCTCGCGGCATCCGCATTGAAACCGCCGCCGGCTGAGCCCATGACCTCAGTTCCGCCCACAATCCTGGGTGCCCCATCCTTGCGACTTCGTTTGGTCGCAAGGGTGGGAGACCACGGCTCCAAATCCGCTCCCCGCCTGGTTGCCCTCGCCCTGCTGGCCTTCACCCTGACCGGCTGCCGTTCCCACGACTTCCCGCAGTACCCGCCCAACTATCGCGAATACGTCTACGTAACCAACGGCGGCAGCGGCACGGTCACTATCCTCGACGGAGTCAACGTCCGCATAGAGCGCGAGCTGCGCGTAGGCCAGAATCCCGTCGCTGTGGCCGCCAGTTCCTCGCGCAATGAGGTCTACGTTGTCAATGCCGGCGCGGCGGGCGGCCAGGGTTCGCTCTCCGTCATCAACGCTGAAAACAATACTGTCGCCGCCACCATTCCCCTCCACCGCCAACCCGCCTCCATCGACCTCGACCCCGCCGGCGCTCTCGCTTACGTCGCCAACTCCGGCTCGGACACCATCTCCGTCCTCGACCTCAAAGCCCGCCGCGAATTGACCCAGATCGCCGTCGGCAGCCAGCCGGTTGGCGCCCGCGTCGCCCCCGACGGACACACCCTGGTGGTCGCCAACCGCCGCGGCAATTCAGTCAGCATCGTCAGCTTGCCAGGCGCCAGGGGTCCCGCCAACTTCCCTGTCCGCCAGGTCTTCGCCGGCTGCCCCGGCGCCAGCGACGCCGTCATCCTGCTCGATTCTTCCAAAGCCTTCATCCCCTGCGCCGCCGGCCACCAAGTCATGGTCGTAGCCCTGGCCCAATCAAAAACCAATCCCGCCCAGCCCGATCGCCTGGAAACCCTGATGGACGTGGGCCGCGCCCCGGTTCAGCTCGCGCTCAAACCCGATGGCGGCGAACTCTTTGTCGTCAACTCCCTGTCCGACTCCATCTCCGAGGTCGTCACCAACACCAATGACGTCGGCGGCGAATACATGATCGGCGACAACCCCGTCAGCGGCCTCATCTCCAGGGACAACTCCCTGCTCTACGTCGGCAATCTCCGCTCCCAGGTGGTCACCCTCTATTCCATTGACGACAGCAAAATTTTCGGCTACATCCGCGTCGGCGACGGTCCCTCGGCCATGGCATTTTCCTCCGCCGGCAGCTTGCTCTACATCGTCGATGCCCGCTCCTCGGACATCGCCGTCGTCCGCACCGCCTCCAACTCTCTTTTCACCATCCTCCCCACCGGCCGCTCGCCGAATGCCATCACCATCAAGGCGTTCAAACTGCCATAAACCATATTCTCTGCCGATAATCGCTAAATCTCCTCCTCATAAATAAACTTGCCACTTGCTCCAAAGGAAGAGGCAAACCTCCCACCGCTTTGCCTCAATCTCATTGCATCCTCTCCGACATAAGCTAGAAGACCCTTCGACCAATGCATAGTCCGCTTGGTCAATCGAAACACTTCGTCTCCCCAATCGAGGAACTCAGGCCGCTTGTGCCAAATAGTGTCGCCGACAAGAAAATCGGTCTGGAAATAGAACCTGCCAATCAGAAGCACCTCACCGTCGTAGTGACAGCCTGAGAATTGGATCACCTCAGAACTCTCCTCCACCCCCCAGAGTTGCCGTTTTGCCATATACCACATCTTGATGTCGGCGCCGGCTGGCGGCATGAGATAGCAATAAATGCTGGTGGCGCCGCCAAACCCAGGCGCACGGACCGGAGAATCGACCTCGACGGGCGTAATGCTCGGCGAAACTGCTTCAATAACTCTTGCGCCAAACCTAGCCCGCAATTCGCCGACAACACGCTCGATATCGGAAGGCAATAAATAGAATCTGAATTGTCTGCTCATACAATTTCTTAGGATGCTCCGACTCCTCTAACCCTTCTTATCCCCCCACCGCGCCACGCTGAACTGCGCGCCCGCAAACAGAATCAGCCCCGAGACATAACCCCAGAAGATCAAACCTACGGAGACGTAGAAGGGCCCATACAGCGCCTTAAGATCAAGGTGCGGAAGCACCCACACAAACACCATCTTGGCCAGCAGCCACACGATCCCCGTCACAATCGATGTGCGCAGAACCGGCCGCCAAGGTACTTTGCGATTCGGAAGAATCCAATAGATGGAAAAGAAGAACAGAATCGAAGCGACGCCCGTGGACAGCGACAGCCACATATAACTGATGCCCCTATAGAAGAAGTTATCGATGTGATGAAAGAAGATAAACGTCAGCAGCCCCTGCTGGCCGGCATTCAGCAGAATGCTGGCCAGCGCCAGCGCCACCATCAGCAGCGCCAGCCCGAAGGCGACCGCCTGGTTGAAGAGATAGTTACGGCTCTTGGTCACTCCCCACGCCTGGTTCAGCGCCACTTCAAGAGGAAGAAAAATTCCCGTGCAGGAGATGAGGATCATGACCAGCGAGAGCGCCTGCACGCCGTGCCGAGGAACAACTGCCTCAAGGTTATAGGTAATGAATCCCTGGCTCGCAGTGGTGGGCAAAAAGTAGTTCACCATGTCGCTGACCACGTCGACCATTGCATGCGAATGGAAGACAGCGCGAGAGAGTGTGTAGAGCAGCACAATGAAGGGGATGAACGAGATGATGGCGTTGGCCGCGACGCTGAAAGCAAAGGTGTGCACTCCGCTGTCGAGCAAGTAGTCAATCAGCGCCTTGCCATCCGCGCGCCAGCGAAACCATTTGGACCTGGAAACCGGCTCCGCCGCATCGATCACGCCGGCAACGTCGATCGCCGTTGCGCTGCCGGCGTCAGAATTTGAAACCTCAACCACGCGCTACTCCTTCGCTGGAATCAAAATCAAAGGCTGCTATGCGCCGCGAACGCTTGCCGCGCAACGCGAATGTCTATTGCTTCAAGGATAGCCTTTCCAGCGCCCACCGCGCCGCCGTGCGCAGCCCCTCGTCCGCGGCCTCAGCCCAGTGTTCCAGCCGCGGCGCAAACCGACGCAACCCACTGTTCCCCATCGCAATGGCCACGTTCCGCTTGAGGCCGTGAAACCCCGTCCTGCGCACGGGCGAGCCATTGAACCGCAACGCAAACTCCGCCTCATCCAGCGCCGCCAGCCAATCCAGCGCCGGATTCACCAGCTCCTCGCGCGCCTCCAGCTCCGCGTCTCCGCTCAGCGGCGTTCGCCGCGGCGAATTCCAGGGGCACACATCCTGGCAGATATCGCAGCCAAACACCTGCCTTCCCATCCCTTCCATCAACTCCGCGTCAATCGTTCCTTTGTGTTCAATGGTCAAGTAGGCAATGCATTTCGCCGCATCCATCTGGTAGGGCGCAATCAGCGCATTCGTGGGGCAGGCGTCCAGGCACCGCGTGCAACTCCCACAGCGGTCCGGCACCCTCAGCGGCTGGAGCGCGGCTTCGACCTCCAGCGAAGTGACGAGCACCGCCAGAAATCCAAACGACCCCAGTTGGGGATGAATCAGGCAGGTATTCTTTCCCGTCCAGCCCAACCCCGCGGCCGTGGCCAGAGCCCGCTCCACCAGCGGTCCGGTGTCCACATAGCCCCGCGCCTCAAATTCGCCAAACCCGTCCCGCAGCCGCGCGGCTCGAATTCGCGCTTCGAGCGCCTTGATCCTCTTCAGCAGCACTTTGTGATAGTCGCTCGGCCGCCGTACACCGCCCGCGTCCCGCCGCCCGCTCCACGCATACCGCGCGATCCATCCCTCTTCCTGCTTTGCCGGATCGATGGATCGCGGCTGAGCGCTGTCATACCCCGCAAAGCACACAATGGCCGACTCAGCCCACGGAAACGGAATCCCCATCCGCGCCCGCACCAGCGGTCCGTTTTCGCCGCCCGGCTCCGGATCCGGGTTTCGCCCCGCATTCTGGCCGGTCCGCTTCAGGTAGTCCATCGTCCCGGCGCGTCCCGCCCTGACCCATTCCTCAAACCGCCCCGCATCCCGTTTCTCGTCCGCATATGGAACCGCCACCACGCCTGCCTCGGCGAATCCAGCTTCCCTGGCCCACGCGCGCACCTGCTCCCGGTCCAATTTCCGGTGCAGGACCCGGCCCGTACGCGGGTCGCGCGCCTGGCCGGAACCCGTATCTGAAAAGGAAGGGTTCATGGAACCGGAAGCACTCCTTTCTGCGTATGCATACCCATGTCCGAATGCGGACGCCGGAACCAAAACCGAACACCCGGCCTTGACACTGGAAACACAGGGGTTGCCCGTATCTCCCGTATTTTCAGCATATTCCAATCATTGGACTTTGGCCATCTGCATGCAACATCAGGTACAATAAGCCTATAGCCTATTGAATCAGGCTCGGGCCCACAACAGGTTCCCCAAGGAGCACTTATGACCAGTCTAACGTTCGACACCACAACAGGCCTTGCAGCCGATGAACTGATCACGAACAGCAAGGCGATCGTGAACAGCGGCCTGACCGAGCTCGTCCGGGGCCACGATCAAGCCCTGCTTGACCGTCTGGAGCCCATCGTTTCCCGTCAGGACCTCATTCTCGATCTTCAATCCGTCGAGCGCATTGACGCTGCCGGCATTACCGCCCTTATCTACCTTTACCGCAGCGCCTGCCAAGCAGATCACTCCTTTGCCGTATCCAACGCGTCGCCCCACGTGGCCGAAATCCTGACCCTCGTCGGCCTGGATCGCATTCTTCTCGCTCCGGATGGAACTCCCAGGGCGAATGGCATTCCCATCTCCGGCCAGAGCTTCTGCCAGTCCGTGGCCTGAATCTCTTCAGACGGCGCTGAGATTCCCTCTCAGCGCCGGCGCGTGACGAGTGCCAGGCCGGGACCGTCAGGGCGAGACTTGAGTCCCGGCATTCAAGTCGGAAGAATGAATCAGGCTTCGGTGCCGCGTGCCAACTCCATCAAACCGACCCGCGTTCTAACCCCCTGTGACGAATCCACGCACGCCAGAGTATACTTGCCGCGATATCTGTAGGAGCGATTCTGAATCTCCCAGCGCCGTCCCCTCTCCGGAGACCGAACGCGCTCAGCCGGTTAACCGCCTTCTTTTATTAGAGCGCTGAGCCAACGAACTGTTCCTGTCCGGGGCCTTGCCGCGGGAATTTCTCAAAACGGAGGCACTAATTCAATGGCGCAACTTGTGGTGGATCAGACGGTCGCCGCGGCGACCTCGACTTCAACTCCAACCAAATATGTTTATTTCTTCGGCGGCGGCAAAGCCGACGGCCACGGCAAAATGAAAGACGTGCTGGGCGGCAAGGGCGCCGGCCTGGCGGAAATGACCAACGCAGGCCTACCCGTCCCTCCCGGATTCACCATCCAGACCGAGGCCTGCCGTGAGTACATGCGCGGCGCAGTCAGCCCCGCCATCGACGTCGAGATGCATGCCGCCCTCGAGCGGCTTGAAAAGCTGCAAGGGCAAAAGCTCGGCACCGGGGCAAACCCCCTGCTGGTCTCCGTCCGCTCCGGCGCAAAATTCTCCATGCCGGGCATGATGGACACCATTCTCAACCTCGGCCTCAATGACAAGGCCGTCGAAGCCCTCGCCAAACTCAGCGACAATCCGCGGTTCGCCTACGATTCCTATCGCCGCCTCATCCAGATGTTCGGCGATGTGGTTCTCGATGTCCCCAAGAAAAAATTCGAGCACATCTTCGACGGCATCAAGAAACGCGAGGGCGTCAAGTTCGATTACGAAATCAAGCCCGAGGCGCTGAAGGAAATCATCGTCGAATACAAGAAGCTGGTGCGCAAGGAGACGGGCAAGGACTTTCCGCAAGGTCCGCTCGATCAACTGGTGCAGGCCCGCGACGCCGTTTTCAGGAGCTGGCAGAACGACCGCGCGAAGACGTATCGCCGCATCAACCACATCGATGACTGGCTGGGCACAGCCGTCAACGTGCAGGCAATGGTGTTCGGCAACCTGGGCGACAACTCGGGCACCGGCGTGGGCTTCACGCGCAATCCGGCGACCGGCGAACACGTTTTCTTTGGCGAGTATCTGATGAACGCGCAAGGCGAAGACGTCGTTTCCGGCGTGCGCACTCCGCTCTCGATCAGCGAATTGGAACGCGCCATGCCCAAGGTCTATGACCATCTCAAGGCCATTACCTGGAAGATGGAAAAGCATTATCGCGACATGCAGGACTTTGAGTTCACCATCCAGGATGGCACGCTCTACATGCTGCAGACCCGCAACGGCAAGCGCACTGGCCTGGCCGCCGTGCGCATCGCCATTGACATGGTCCGCGAAGGGCTCATCACTCAGGAAGAAGCGATCTTCCGCGTCGAGCCTAATCAACTTTACGACTTCCTGGTTCCCCGACTGGTAGAGAAAGGCGAGAAGATTGAAGTGCTGGCCACTGGCCTGCCGGCATCGCCCGGCGCGGCTGTCGGACAGATTGTCTTCTCCGCCGAGGACGCCGTCAAATTCCACGCCAGCGGCGCTTACCGCACCATTATTCTCGTCCGCGGAGAAACCACTCCGGAGGATATCGCCGGCATGGAAGTGGCCGCCGGAATTCTCACCTCGCGCGGCGGCATGACGTCGCACGCCGCTGTCGTCACCCGCGGCATGGGCAAGTGCTGCGTGGCCGGCGCAGGCGATTGCACCGTGGATGAGCACGCCAAGGAGCTGCGCGTCAAAGGGCACACCTACAGGCAGGGGGACTGGATCTCGCTCGACGGCACGACCGGCCGCGTCATCGCCGGCCAGCTCAAGACTCTTCCCGCTCAGCCCGACGATCCCGACCTGGTCAAGTTCATGGGATGGGTTGACCCCGTGCGCAGGCTCAAGATTCGCGCCAACGCCGACATTCCCCGCGATGCCAGGCAGGCTCGTCTCTTTGGCGCCGAAGGCATCGGCCTCTGCCGCACCGAACACATGTTCTTTGCCGAAGACCGCATTGGCCACGTCCGCGCCATGATCCTCTCAGAGAACGAGAAGGAGCGCCGCGAAGCCCTAAAGAAGCTGCTGCCCATGCAGCGCGCCGACTTTGTGGGCCTCTTCAAAGCCATGGAGTCGCTTCCCGTCACCATTCGCCTGCTCGATCCGCCGCTCCACGAGTTTCTGCCTTCGCGCGAAGATTTGCTGGTTGAAATCTCGCACCTTGAAGACACCAAGCCCCGCTCACCCAAGCTTAAGGAGCTGCGTCCGCTGCTGGCGCGGGTTCAGGAACTCCACGAGACCAACCCCATGCTCGGCCTGCGCGGTTGCCGCCTCGGCATCGCCTTCCCTGAGATCACCGAGATGCAGTCCCGCGCCATCTTTGAGGCCGCAGTCGCCGTCAAAGCCAAGGGTGGCGATCCGCACCTCGAAATCATGGTCCCGCTCGTCGGATCCATTGAAGAGATGCGCCATCAGGCTGCCGTTGTGCGCCGAGTCGCTGCCGAGGTCTTCAAGGAGAAGGGCGAAACCGTGGATTACATGGTCGGCACCATGATCGAACTCCCGCGCGCGGCTCTCACCGCCGACCAGATCGCCGAAGAAGCGGAATTCTTCAGCTTCGGCACCAATGACCTGACCCAGACCACTTTCGGCATCTCACGCGACGACATCAACCACTTCCTGCCCGCCTACATGAAGGCTGGCATCTTCAAGCAGGACCCCTTCGCGACCCTCGATCAAGCCGGCGTCGGCCTGTTGGTCAAGATGGCTACCGCCAAAGGCCGCGCCACTCGACCCACCCTCAAGGTGGGCATCTGCGGCGAGCACGGCGGCGATCCGGAGTCGGTCAAGTTCTGCCATCGGATCGGCCTCAACTATGTCTCCTGTTCGCCCTTCCGGCTGCTGACCGCAAGGCTGGCCGCGGCGCAGGCAGCACTCGAAGAAGCCCAGGCAGCCTCCGAGCGCCACACCGGAACCACTTAACCCTAAAACCTGAAATCAAGCAAAGGCGCAGCCGAAAGGCCGCGCCTTTGCTGCATCTGGAACTAAGACTGGCAGTCCAACCCTGATCCCCTTCGACGAGCCACTTGGTGCATCCAAGTAAATGGGCAGTCTGTATACTGCCCATCACTGACTTTCCTGGATCGGCTTCCGCTCAGCCAATCATCGCCAGACCGAGAGGCCCGCACGAACCCATGTTGATTCGTATAGGATTCGATCTGCAATTCGACATCCCGGCCCCGGTTGCCATGGTCGCGCTACTGCACGTCCATCCCTCGCGCGTGCATAACCTGCTGGAGCCGGATGAATTTCAGACCGAGCCCACACTCGATGTCTCGAGCTACATCGACAGTTTCGGCAATCGCTGCGCCCGTTTCGTTGCGCCTCCGGGCCGGCTGCGCCTCAGCCACTCCACACTCATTCGCGACTCCGGCGAACCCGATCCCGTCAACCCCCTGGCCCGCGAAATTCCGGTCGGCGACTTGCCCCATGAGGTGCTCACCTACCTGCTCAACAGCCGCTACTGCGAAGTGGATCGCCTAACGGCCATTGCCGCTGAATTATTTGGGCACCTGGCGCCCGGATGGAGCCGCGTGCAGGCCATTTGCGATTGGGTTCACAACAAAGTTGAATTCAACTATCAGCACGCACGGCCCACCAAAACCGCCCTCGATGTGTACACAGAGCGTGTCGGCGTTTGCCGCGACTATCAGCATCTGGCCATTACCTTCTGCAGGGCGCTCAACATTCCGGCCCGCTACGCAACCGGCTATTTGGGAGATATTGGCGTTCCCGTCGTCCTGCCCATGGACTTCAGCGCATGGTTCGAGGTTTATCTTGACAACCACTGGTGGGCCTTCGATGCCCGCAACAACAAGCCCCGCATCGGCCGCATCCTGATGGCGGCCGGCCGCGATGCCTCCGATGTCGCTATTACGACTTCGTTTGGCCACGCGGGCCTGCGCTACTTTTTTGTGGTGACTGACGAAGTGATTGCAACCGGCGAAGCTTCCGTTACCCAGCCGGTCCCGGAAATCACCTCGGAATCAGGACCCTACTTCGATCCCTCCGTCGGCGCGTAATAGCCTTCCCGCGTAACCACGGTGAGGTCACCTTTGTTGGCCTTCAGCAAGATCTTGTGGAAGCCGCCGTCCGTGTCCACTTTATCCGGAGTGTAAGTCAGCAAGTATTGCCCGCGCAGCTCCTCGGCAATCAGGCCGTATATCTCGTCCAGGTTGTCCTTCTTCTTGGCTTCAAAGTACCGCCCTCCGGTGCGCTCGGCAATCTTCTCCATAATCTTCTTGCCGTCTACTGAGGATGTACTGGAGCCGCCGCGCCGCCCACCCCCGCCGCCACCGCCGCCCGGATATCCTCCTCCGCCCCCGGGATACCCGCCACCACCGCCCGGATAGCCGCCGCCACCCATGCCTCCGCGCCGCTGGCCAGGAAAACCGTTGCCCTGCCCGCCTTCCTGTTCGCCTTTGAAGTAGATCGTATAAACAGCCAAGTTCGCCTTGTCCGCCGCATCCACCGCGTCGTTAAGCGTTTCCTTGCTGCCCCGGTCCACGCCGTCTGAGAAGACGACCAGCGCTTTCCGTCCGTCCTTGGGCTTCATCAACTCGTCTGAAGCCAGATAAATCGCATCGTAAAGCTGCGTTCCGCCCCCATGGTTGCGCGACCCCTGCCCACTGCTCCGGTCATCCCCGCTGGTCTCCGGACCCTGGCTCGTATTCTGCTCCGCCCGCGTCGGCCCCATGTCGTCCAGTTCGTGGTGCAGCTTGTCCCGCGAGTTGGTAAAGTCCTCCAGCAGCTCAACCTCGCGGTCAAAGTGAATCAGGAAAGCCTGGTCCGTCGCGTTGCCGGCCTTGGGGTCGGCCTTGGGATCGGTTTTCGGGTCGGCTGGCAGCATCAGGTCCACAAACTTCCCCGCCGCCTTGCGCTCGCTTTCCATCGCTCCGGATACGCTGCGGCTCGTATCCACCAGCAGCCCTACCCGGAAAGGCAGGTTGCTTTCCCGCGTAAAGCTCTTGATGGTCTGCGGCCGCCCATCCTCGGTCAGCGTAAAGTCGCTCATATTCAGGCTGGTCACCAGCGCGCCTTTTTTGTCGCGCACCGTTACCGGCAGCAACACCTCCCGCGCCTGCACCTTCAAGGTTGCAACCGGCTGGTCTGGGGGTGTGGCTGGCTGCTGAGCCCGGCCCGGTACTGCGAGGCAAGCCAGAACCAGTATGGAAACGGCGAGAGAAGAAACAGATCGATTTCGAATCATCATCGGTCCGGACACACTTTCACTCCATTAGACGGGGCAAGGTGGCAGACGGTTGACCGGGCCGTTTTTTGCGCATTGCCGTTTCCCGCCGGCTCCCCTCACGAGGCCATAAATCAGCATCACGCCAAGACCCTGGGCTCCATCTCACGGACCGGCTCGTTCTTGAGCATCGCCAGCACCCCCGCTATGTACCCCAGCGTGTGCGCCATACCTGCCTGCCACGGAGCCGAACACGACATCTGCGGGGTATGGTCCGGAATCACCACTCCCTCAAATCCATTCCGTGCCAGAATCGTCAAAATCCGCGTCATATCCACTTCTCCCTCGTCGATAAACGTCTCCTGGTAATGCGGAACCTTGCCCTTCACGTTGCGCAAGTGAATATAAGCGATCTTTCCCTGCCGGCAATAATCCTCCACAGCCTGGTAAATATCGCCCTCTGTCATCTCGGCCAGCGTTCCCACGCATAGCTCCAACGCATTGCTCTTGCTCGGCATTGCATCGATGACTCGCTGATACATATACGGCTGATACACCAGCCTCGGCTGCCTGCGCATCGTCGGCATCGGTGGATCGTCCGGGTGCAACGCCAGCCGCACACCCGCCTGCTCCGCCACCGGAATCACGTCGGCCAGAAACGCCTCGAGTCTCCGCCATAACTCCGCATGGGTCGTGGTTGGCAAAAACCCCTCCGCCGCATGCTGGTCATAAACCATGTTCCACACCGAGCCGTTAGGAACCGGCACATCCTCGACCGGTCCATCCATCCCCACCGTCACCGCTCCTCCGCGCCCCCACGGCCCGGAAACGCGTCCGCACACCCCTGCAATGCTGAAGTTATAACCGAGCACCGGAATCCCGGCTTCGCCCATGCGCCGAACCGTGGTCTTCACATCTTCAATCTGTTCAGCCCGCTTCGGCCCATCCAAAAGCACATCGTGCCAGATCGCCGGATCCAGATTCTCGATCGCCGCCAGGCTCAACCCGGCATCTTCAATCTCCTCGCGTATCGTCCGCATCTCCTCAACCGTCCACAATTTCCCTTGCTCGCCGGCCACACCCCACAGCTCATACTTGCTGCCAGTCGGTTGATTGTTCCTCGGATTCGCGCCTCCCTCCCGGAAATAGTCCACCAGGTGAATCACCACATGCGTGCACCCGGCCTGCCGCGCAAAGTCGTAATACTCCCGCGTTAACATGTGCCGATAAAGACCAAGCCCCAGCTTCATCTCTCTCCGCCTCCTGTTCGCTCGCGATCAAGACTTTACCATAGTCGCTTCGCTGGGCCTTCGCGCGCCAAAACCGCCCGCGCCCAAGCCAGCCGCACCCAGTCTGCTTCCCTGCATGCGCAAAGCGCGAAAAGAAAAATCCAAATTTGGGAGTTTGTGAATAAGCTCGACGTGCCTGGAAGGATCCTTGCCAGGCCGATTGGTCGCAGATTATCGACGATCTCGATTCACAGCGCCCCTTGCAGGGTTTGGGCGGCGCGGTCCAGGGCCTGGGTCAGGACATTCAATTGCTGGGCGGCGCGGGGCTGGTCTTTGGCGTCGATGGCTTCATTGACGCCGGGAATGACCACGGCGGCGTAGCCGGTGAACTCCCCGGGGGCGTAGATGGTGTGCCGGTACCAGGGGCGGTTGGGCAGGCCGGCGTCGGCGATGAGCGCGGTTTCAGTCTGGCGCAGAGCGAGATTGAGTTTGGCCAGGTCGCCCGTGGGCGCGAGTTGGAGGGTGTGCACTTTTTGCGCGGCGGCGGCGAAGCGAGAAACGGCGGCTTCAGCGGGAGCAAAATCCAGGGAGCCGATATGGGCGTCGTCCGCTTTGCGCCTGGCTGCGCCGATGTAAGCATCGATCTCGCGGGCGTAGGTCACGTAGTCGTAGGGCAGGACGTCGGCATCGGCCATGCGCAGAGCTTCAAGGCCGAAGACGCGGGCCATTTCCTGGAGATAGACGAAGTGGGGATCGGCGTTCTGGACGTACCAGGCGAAGTTGTCGAAGACGGAGTGATAGACGCCGTAGGGACCCTCGGAGCCGATGTCGGTGGAAGGCACGCCGACATGCTGCAGGAAAGGCGTGAAGTCGGAACCGGAGCCGAGGTCGCCAACGTGCGCCTCTCCTGGCTGGTCGGGCGGGGCGTTGGAACTGCGGTGCTCGTTGCCTTCGGAGCGCTCATTGCGCCATTGGTCATAGACCGTCGCGCCGAGGGGGCTGGGGACGGAACGAGTGAGTTCGCGAATGAATTGCTTGAGGGAAGGGACGGCGGCGGCGGTGAAATCAGGGCCGGAGACGCCGACGTCCACGTTGAAGTAGGCGACAGCGCGCTCCAGGGTTTTGGCGTGCTGCTCAACCCACTCGGTTGAGCCGATGAGGCCTTCTTCTTCCGCGTCCCAACTGCAAAAGAGGATGGAGCGCTTGGGACGCCAGCCCTGCTTGAGCAGGACGCCGATGCCGTGAACGGATTCAAGCATGGCGGCAGTGCCGCTGTTGGGATCGACCGCGCCATAGACCCAGGCGTCGCGATGATTGCCGTTGACGACCCACTCGTCAGGGTATCGTGAGCCGGGGATTTTTCCGATCACATCCCAGATGATGCGGCGCTGATAGTCCTGCTGGGAGACGAGGTGGACTTTTACGCCGCCCTGTCCATCGACCTGGCCGAGATGATAGCGGAAGGGCAACGCGCCCTGCCAGCCTTGCGGAACGCCGGGGCCTTTGAGGGCCTGGAGGATGGGCGCGGCGTCGTGATAGCTGATGGGAATGGAAATGATGTGGGGCTGATTGCCCTCCGGGGAAACGCGGGCGGAGTCTGGCAGGTCGAGCGTGGAGGCGACGCCGGGAGTCTCCGGATCACCGGGATATTTGAAAAGGTATTGCACGGAGCCGCGCTGGACGCCGGTTTCAGGGTGCCAGGGGCCCATGGGATAAGCGTCGCCTTTGAAGTAGCCGTCGTCCTGTGGATCGGAGTAAATGAGTACGCCCACCGCGCCGCGTTTTTCGGCAAGATAGACCTTGACCCCGCGAAAGTTGGCGCCGTACCGCGTGATCACGATTTTGCCGTGCAGGTCGATGTGCTTCGCGTCTAGTTCTTCGAAGTCCTCAAGGCGCCCATAGTTGGCATAGACTACGTCGCCGGTCACATCTCCAGACCCCGAAGACCCGTTAAAGGGCATGACCACGCGGGGATCGTCCTGAAAGGGGTCGCCCTGCACGTGCTCGCGGGTGGGGCCGGTCATCAGCGGGTGGCCGGCGGCGTCGAAGGCTTCCACACGAACGACTTTGGGCTGGTTGAGCAGCACGCGATAGGGAACGATCTCGGTCTCGAGTCCGGCGGCGCGAAACTTTTCGGCAACATATTCGGCGGTCTTGTGGTCTTCCGGCGTGGAGGCCAGATGAGGCTCGGCGGTAAGGGTCTTGAGTTCCTGGCCGGCGAGCTTGGCATCGGGTACGGCGAGGAACTTTTCTTCGATGCCGGCCTGGGCGGCGAAGTCGGTATAGCCGAAGACGGCCTGCGGTGCGGGCGGGACCGGCTGCGGTGCGGACTGGGCGGCAACCAATGTGGGAACCAGGACGGGAAAGAGCAGGAAGGAAAGCGAATTGCGGAGATTCATGGGTGAGATCCTGTGGAAGCGTTTTGGGACTGGCTTTCTTCGCCGAAAGAATGCGAGCTGCGCCCGCAGTGCGCCGCGAATAAGCCACAGCTTACACTAAGGGTCAGGGGGCAATCTTTTCTGAGCACAGGCCATCAGTTGGATGAGGAACCTCGGGGCTATACGCCCGAAGAGGCGGCGGCTGTGGCCGAAGCGCTGACGGACGTGGAGGCGGGCCGGTTTCCGCTGGTGGCGCGGGCGCTGGAGAATCCCAACTTCCGGTTGTTCTGGAGCGGGAATTTTCTATCGAACATCGGCACCTGGATGCAGAATGTGGCCCAGGGCTGGCTGGTGCTGACACTGACCCAGAACTCGGCCTTCTGGCTGGGCGTGGTGGGGTTCGCGGGGTCGATTCCGTTCCTGTTCTTCACGCTGTTCGGCGGGGTGGTTGCCGACCGGGTGGACAAGCGGCGGCTGCTGCTGGTGACGCAGTCGGCCATGATGGTTCTGGCGTTTCTGCTGGCGGGGCTGGCCTATTGGAATGTGATCACGGTGTGGGAAGTGGCCGCGATCGCCTTCCTGAATGGGACGGCGCAGGCGATGAACCAGCCCAGCTACCAGGCGCTGGTGCCGCGGCTGGTGAAGCGCGAAGACCTGACCAATGCGATCGCGCTGAATTCGGCGCAGTTCAACATGTCGCGGATTCTGGGGCCGACGCTGGGCGGCTATGCGATGGCGCTGATCGGCGTGGCAGGAAACTTCTTTTTGAACGGCGTGAGTTTTCTGGCGGTGCTTTGGGCGCTGACGCGAATCCGCTACCCGGAGGAGAAACAGGCGCGCCCCGAGAGCATGTTGGCGAGTCTGCGCGCGGGGTTGAGCTACGTGCGCGGCCAGCCGCAGATGTACGTGCTGATGTGGATGATGGCTGTGTCGAGCCTGCTGAGCATTCCGTTTCTCACCTTCATTCCGTACTTTGCGCGCGCGCAACTTGGGGTGGGCGCGAGCGGGCTGGGCTGGCTGATGGCGGCCTCGGGAACGGGCGCGGTGTTTGGGGCGATGACGGTGGCCTGGCAGGGCGTGATCCGGCGGCGGGGATGGGTGATTGCTTTTGGCGGGGCGAGCGTGATGGCAGTGGTGGTGGTGTTTTGCTACACGCAGATCTTTGCGATCTCGGTGTTCCTCATGCTGCTGGAGGGCTACCTGATGATCCTGACCATTTCGTCGGTGAACGTGGCCATGCAGCATTTGTCTTCCGACGAGATGCGGGGCCGCGCGATGAGCATCTATGGGACGTGCTTTCTGGGGCTGCCGCCGGTGGGGGCGCTGCTGGCGGGCGAGTTATCGCGGCACATACCGACAAGCCATGCGCTGGCCATGATGTCCGGGGTGTCGATGGTGGTGTTTCTTGGGTTCTTCGCGTTTTCGAAGGAGCTGCGGGAACTGGATTGAGGGGCAATCAGGGGAGCGCGTCAGCGAGCCAGTATTTACGGCAGCGGGGTTAGATGAATGAGAGGGCCGTTCATCGACGCAATGAGGATTTTTCAGGCGTTTCGGGGTTATTTCCGAGTTGCCGGTCACTCGGGCGTTAGCACCTAGCTCTCTTCCGGAGTATTATTTGGTGTGATTTTTCCATTTGGAGAACAAATGCAATTGACCATTGGACGTATTCAGATTCGCTCAGCCTTGCGAATTGGGGCGACTTCGTTGATTGCAGCCGTGCTTGGGACACACTCACTCTCGGCGCTTCCCGAGATAGGTGCCCCCGCTCCCCCAGTGGGTCCCATGCAATTGTTCCAAGCTCCCAAGGAAGCTCGTCCAGACTGGCGCAACTTGAAAGGCGAGGTTGTGGTGCTGGAGTTTTGGGCCACATGGTGCGCTCCCTGTATCGCGAGCATTCCCCATCTCAATCAGCTTGTGGAGTCGCTTGACCCGGCGAAATTTCAGTTCATCTCCATCGACGACGAAGATCCAAAGACCGTACAGGCATTCCTGGCCAAGAAACAAATGGCCGGATGGATCGGCGTTGATACCTCCGGCAGTGTCTTTGCAAGATATGGCGTGAAGGCCAGGCCTACGACGATTATTGTTGATGGAAACGGAAGGGTCATTGCTGCAACCGACATCGATTCGGTGAATGCCGCTGATCTGAAAGCCGTGGCGGCACGCAAACGCGTAACATTCAAACCCGCCATGGAGATCACTTCATCAAGCGGCCCATCCGCTACTGATGCTAAAGCGCGTCCTTTATTCGCTGTTTCCATTAGCGAAGCCGCGCCCGACGCGAAGTTTTCCCAGGTACGTCACCCTCCGACCGGAACGGATCTCCTTGGCGCCGATGCAGATTACCTATTGACTGAAGCGTTTAGTCCAATAACAAATCGCCTCGACTTGATGTCTCCGCTGCCAAAAGGGCGCTACGATCTGCGCACGGATTTCGCTGACGTTCCAGGCTCCGTGACCACTTCGGTCGTCCAGCAAGCCATCCTCGCCGGGTTGCATATGCAGGTTCAATCGAAGACCGTAACAAAGGGTGCCTACATCCTTAACGCTACCGACGCCAGCAAGCAACTGCTCAGTCCAACTGTTTCGACGGGCAGGCAATTACGCGGCTACTGGAATGGAGGCCTCAGGATTTTCAACGGAACAATGGACGATCTGGCATATGAACTGGCAACAGGTCTGGAAAATCCAGTGGTGAATGAGACCGGCATTGATGGAAAATTCGACCTGGATCTCAGATTTACGGAGAGAGACGCCGACAGCGTGAGAGCCGCCCTCAAAGCCTTCGGGTTGGAACTTGTCCAGGGGAATCAGGAGATGTCCATTACCGTTCTGGAAGTGAGCAGGCAGGAGCAAAGCGTGCCGTCCCACGCATCAGAAATCCAAGCTCCAAAGCCCTAAGCCGGTCTATATTATTTCGGGAATTGACCGCCGTTATCGCGCACAGGCTAAACCGCTCGGACCTGCCCGACGCCCGCCAGAGTTGAGGGTTCCAGTTGGATTGTCGCCTATTCGGACGTTACCCGCAGCAGCAATCCCGCCGGCAGGGCCGTCGTACTTGAAAACGGGATTCTCGATAACGACTGTCGCCGGAGAAAGGGCTCAAACTGACCCACGGCAGCCTCTACGCTACCGGCTGGGCGCAGTGGGCGCAGCGGCGGGCGGCGATGGGAATCTCGCTGAGGCACTCGGGGCAGGGCCTGGTTGACGGCGGCGCGGGCTTCTTGATTCGGGCGAGCAGGTGGTTGATGGGCAAGACCACGCCAAAATAGACTACGCTGGCTACGATGATGAATTGCAGAGTGGCGGTGAGGAAGTTGCCGATCCGTATGGGGGTGCCATGCAGATTGAATACAACGTAACTGAAGTCCGGCTTGCCCAATACGGCGGCGATAAACTGCTTGAGCACGTCGTTGACCAGCGAGGTGACGATGCCGCTGAACGCCGCGCCGATAATGACGGCGACGGCCAGGTCCGCCACGTTTCCGCGCAGGATGAAATCTCGAAAACCTTTCAACATGTCTTCCTCCGTTGCATTGCGGGGTGAGAGAGTTACGCGCTCGATCGCGGGGAAAACGATCGAGTGCGTGCGCCCATCGTACACGGAAGCGGCGATGGCACGGAAGCGGCGATGGGGTGGAACCCTGAAAAGCGGGCGACGCGACTTGAGCCTGGCGAGGGCGGCTTTCGTTCACCGAAGATCTATGGATAAAAGCAAAGGATGAGGGCGAGGGCGAGGATCATGAGTTCAGAGTAGAGGAGGATGAGGACGCCGGCGTGGTAGAGGCTCCATTTGCGGTTGAGGCAGCGGGCGGTTTCAACCATGCCCCACACGGCGATGAACGCCACAAGAATCTGCCAGCGCGAACCATGGAGCGCATTGATGTCGGGAAATCCGGCAAGGCGCAGGCTGGCCGCGAAGGCCCCCAGGGACAGCGCAACGCCGCGGAGGAGCGAGCGCCGGCGCAGGCGAAACACGGACGGGCGGGGAAGTGCCACGCTTATCAATGTAGACGGTGGGGACAACCATTGCGCGCCGGGGCTAACTTGCCACCAATTCCATCTCGCGCAGTGACTCAGTGTAGGGTGCGCGGAGGACGCCGCGTTCGGTGACAATGGCGGCGATGTATTTAGCCGGGGTCACATCGAAGGCCGGATTGCAAATGCCGACGCCGTTGGGGGTGAGCTGCTTGCCGCCGTGGTGGGTCACTTCGACGGCGGAGCGCTCTTCGATGGGGATGGCGTTTCCGGTGGCCGTGGCGAGGTCAATGGTGGACCAAGGGGCTGCCACGTAAAACGGGATGCCATGCTCTTTGGCGAGGATGGCGATGTTATAGGTGCCGATCTTGTTGGCGGTGTCGCCATTGGCGGCGATGCGGTCTGCGCCGACGACGACAGCCTGAATGCGGCCGGCGCGCATGAGGCTGGCGGCCGCGTTGTCGCAGATCACGGTGGTGGGGATGTTGTCGGCCATCAGCTCCCAGGCGGTGAGGCGCGCGCCTTGCAGGAAGGGACGGGTTTCATCGGCGAAGACGTGGATGCGCTTGCCCTGCTCAACGGCGGAACGAATGACGCCGAGGGCGGTGCCGTAGCCGCAGGTGGCGAGTGCGCCGGCGTTGCAATGGGTAAGGACGGCGCCTTCATCGGGAAGCAACGCAGCGCCGAATGCGCCCATGGTGCGGCAGGCGGCGATGTCTTCCTCGTACATGGCGTGGGCTTCAGCGAGGATTCTTTCCTTGATCCGATCGAGGGTCGCGTCTTCCTCAAGCAGAGCCGCAAAGAGGCGCTTCATGCGGTCAATGGCCCAGAAAAGATTGACGGCGGTGGGCCGGGTTGCGGCTAGCCGCGCGCAGATGGCGTCAAACTCCGGGGCGAAGAGATGCGGCGTGACGGCAGTGGTGTGCTGCGCGCCCAGGGCGATGCCGTACGCGGCGGAGACGCCAATGGCCGGCGCGCCGCGGACGACCATGGTTTCAATGGCTCCGGCTACTTGTTCATAGGTGGTGGCGAGGACGTAGCTCTCCTCGAGGGGGAGCTTGGTCTGGTCGATGAAGCGAACGCCGCCGGGGGTCCAGGTGAGGGTGGGAATCATGCAGTTCCAGTGTAAATGGCGGAAGGGCAGGGAACAGGGAACAGAGAATAGCGAACCGTAAACTTGGGTACAGGGTTGTGAGGGGATGAATTGGCGCCGATGAAAACCTTTTCATTTTAGGCTGGACTTGAATCGGCTAGCCTGCGTAGAGTGGACTGGTTGCTTTTCCTTGCGCGCAGCAACATTGTTTATACCCCGCTTTCACCGCGTCACTTTCAGGAGCCGTTTGTGTTGAACCTGACCTCAGTCGATTGGCTGATCATGCTGCTCTACTTCGTGTTTGTGCTGGGCATCGGGTTTGCGCTCAAGCGATCCATGAAGACGAGCAAGGATTTTTTCCAGGCAGGGCGGGCGCTGCCTGCGTGGATCTGCGGCCTGGCGTTCATCAGCGCGAACCTGGGTGCGCAGGAGGTGATCGGCATGGGCGCGTCGGGGGCCAAGTATGGCCTGGAGACGGCGCAATTTTACGGCATCGGCGCGATACCGGCGATGATTTTTGTGGGCATCTTCATGATGCCGTTTTATTACGGGTCAAAGGCGCGGAGCGTGCCGGAATTTTTGCGCATGCGGTTCGACGAGAAGACGCGCGCCCTGAATGCCTGCTCGTTTGCGGTGATGACGGTGTTCAGTTCGGGGATCTCCATGTACGCGATGGCGCGGCTGATCCAGGCGCTGCATGTGTTCGATGGATTGTTTTATGCGCTGGGATGGCGGACAGAGGGAATTTTTACTTTTTCGATTGTGCTGTCGGCAGTGATTGTGCTGGCTTACATTTTTCTGGGCGGGCTGACCAGCGCGATTTACAACGAGGTGCTGCAGTTTTTCCTGATCATTGCGGGATTCTTGCCGCTGGTGCTGATTGGGCTGCGCAGCATTGGCGGATGGAACGGGCTGAAAGCGTCGGTTCCGCTGCAATATATGCACGAGTGGAAAGGCGTCTCGCATGCCGCCACAAATCCGATGGGCATAGAGATTATCGGGCTGGGCATGGGGCTGGGCTTTGTGCTGGGATCGGGATATTGGTGCACGGATTTTCTGGTGATCCAGACGGCAATGGCGTCACGAAATGTTGAATCGGCGCGGCGCGTGCCGCTGATTGCGGCTGTGCCGAAGATGCTGTTTCCGTTTCTGGTGATTTTGCCGGGGCTGCTGGCCATTGGAATGGCCACGCCGAAGACGACTACGGTGGAAAGCCGCGGCGCAAATGGCTCCATCTTTCACGAGACGACGGTGGTTTCTCCCGAAGTGGCGGAAGGCAGGGGGCTGGTTCCGGCGAAGATGAATCCGGTGACTGGCAAGGCGATGCTGGACGCGAGCGGGCAGCCGCTGCTGGACTACGACATGGCCACGCCCAACATGCTGCTGCACTTTTTCCCGACCGGGATTCTGGGATTAGGATTGACGGCGCTGCTGGCCAGCTTTATGAGCGGCATGGCGGGCAATGTTACTGCTTTCAACACTGTATTTACTTACGACTTATACCAGAGTTACATCCACAAAGGCGGCAGCGACCAGCATTACCTGGCGGTGGGGCGATGGGCGACGGTGGGCGGAATTTTGCTGTCAATCGGGACTGCGTATGCGGCCATCAATTTCAATAACATCATGGACACGCTGCAACTGGTTTTCAGCTTTGTGAATGCGCCGTTGTTTGCGACGTTTCTGCTGGGCATGTTCTGGAAGCGGGCGACGGGGCATGCGGCGTTTTCGGGGCTGATTGCGGGCACGGCCACGGCTATGCTGCACCACGGGCTGACGCTGCCGATCGAGGCGCGGCCTGGAATTCACGGCGGATGGATTGCCGTGCTGCATCATTATCCAAGTGACATGGCGCAGAATTTCTGGACTGCTATTTTTGCGTTCAGCGCCAACTTTATTGTGACCGTGGTGGTGAGTTACTGCACCAAAGCAAAGCCGGAAGCGGAGCTGGTGGGGCTGGTGCACTCGCTGACACCGAAGCCGGAACGCTCGCACATTGTGTGGTGGAAGCGGCCCGAGGCGCTGGCAGTGGCGATTCTGTTGGGCGCGATTGGGTTGAACATTTTCTTTTACTGAGCACTTGCAGTGCGTCAGACGCTCGCGGGAGGCTCGCACTGGCCTGGTTCACTGAAGGGGAGATAAGCGATGAGTCTGGACTTGCGCATTCCGATGGGATTGATGTTTACGCTGGTGGGCGTGATCCTCAGCGCGTTTGGGCTGGCGACCCGAGGCAACGCGAAGCTCTACGCGCCGAGTTTGGGCATCAACGCGAATTTGTGGTGGGGTCTGGTGCTGCTGGTGTTTGGGCTGACGATGCTCTTGCTTGGGCGGCGCGGGCAGACGCGGATTGAGAAGGAACGGCAGTTGCCGCCAGCTGACGGCGAAGAACGGCGGGGGCACTGAGGGATTAACCAGCCGCTGGATTCGCTGCCAAGCTTTTGTTCCTTTGTCGCATGGCTCGTTTTCTGGCTTGTCCCCTCAAGCAACTCAATCCGGGAACCTTATTTTAGATACATCTTGTCTTCAGACGTTCTTCATGAGCGTGCCGGTACACTGATCGATAGAGATGAAGCGCAGAACGATTGAACATTACGAGATTGTTCGCAAGCTGGGCGCGGGTGGCAGCGGGGTGGTGTATCTGGCCAACGACACGCTGTTGCAACGTCCGGTGGTGTTGAAGATTCTGCGCACCGGGCTGTTGTCCGCGGCGCAGTTGCGCTCGACGGTGCTACGCGAGGCGCGGCTGGCTTCGGCCATCGAGCATCCGAATGTTTGCGGCATCTACGAGGTGGGCGAGAGCGGAGACGAAGGCTACATCGTGATGCAATATGTGCCGGGACAGTCGCTGGACGAACTGATTGCGCGCGGGCCGGCGAGCCTGCAACTGGTGCTTTCAGTCGGCATACAAATTGCCGACGGCTTGCAGGCGGCGCATTCGCTGGGCATTTTCCATCGCGACCTGAAACCGCAAAACGTAATGCTGACCGATGGCGGGCTGGTGAAGATTCTGGATTTCGGATTGGCACGGCGGCTGCCTCCCGGGGATGCGAGCTTCGATCCGTCCAAGCCGGCGCTGGCCAAAGATGCGTCGGTGGCGGCCACGTATACGGCGCGCGGCGGGACGATCCGCTACATGGCGCCGGAGCAGTTTGTTACCGGGCAGTCGAGCGTGCAGTCGGACGTGTGGGCGCTGGGGGTGCTGCTATATGAGCTGGCCAGCGGACGGCATCCGTTTGCGCGGCCCGACGCGGAGGACTTTCAGACGATTCGCGCGATCCAGTTTTCCGATCCGCCGGATTTGAGCGAAAGCGTGCCGGGAATTTCAGTAGAACTGAAGAGCGTGATTGCGGCATGCCTGGAGAAGAATCCGGGGGCGCGGTATGCCTCGACCGCCGAAGTGCGCGAGGCGCTGAAGACGATCATGAAGGCGCTGCAGATTGAGACCGGAATCATTCCCGGCGATGCGGCGGCCAACCTGCCCACGACGCGCGCCGAGGCGGAGAAGCGGAATACGGGGTTTCTTTCAATGCTGGCGGAGCGATTTCGCGAGTCGGCGGTGGATCGCGAGCCGCAGAACTCGCTGGTAGTGCTGCCGTTCAGCAACCTGGGCGCGACGGAGGTTGCGCCGCTGTATGGGTTCGCTTTGGCGGACGCAATTGCGGCGCGCCTGGCGCGGATTCCGGCGCTGGTGGTGAGGCCGTCGAGCACGCTGATGCGGCTGCCGATTGCGCAGATGGATCCGCTGTCAGTGGGGCAGAAGCTGCTGGTGAGCTTCGTGCTGGCGGGGAATTTTCTTCGCTCGGAACAGGGATTCGATTTGAATTGGCAACTGCTGGACGTGAATTCGCAGAGCGTGCGATCGGGCGGGGCGATTCGCGTAGCTTCACTAGATTTGATTGCGGTGCAGACGGAGATTTCAAACGAAGTGTTTGCGGCGCTGCACGGGTTGAGCGCCGGTGATCAGATGGACGCGCCGCGGGCGGGAGCCAGGGACGCGGCCAATGGATCGCTGCCAGGGCCGGTGAGCGAAGAGTACCTGCAGGCGCGCGCGATGCTGAGTTCGTTCATGGTGCGGACGGGGTCGCGCGGAGACCTGGACCGCGCCCATGCGCTGTTTACGAGCGTAACCACGAAGGATCCGGAGTTTGCGGCGGGATGGAGCGGGCTGGGGATTGCGGAGCTGCAGTATGCACGGCACGGGTTTGGCGGCCAGATTCACGTGATCCATGCGCGGCGTTCGTTTGATGAAGCGCTGAAGCTGGACCCGGCTTCGACGGAAGCAAATCTCTATCGGATTTATATGCTGCTGTCGCGGGGGGAAAAGGAGTCAGCGCGGCACGGCATTGCCAATCTGCTGGCTGGAGCGGCGAACGACTGGAACGTGCACATGGTGGCGGGGCTGGCGCTGCGCGGAGATGGGATGTATGAGGAGGCGCTGCATCAGTTCAGCCGCGCGCTGAAGCTGAATCCGGCGAGCGCGCCGATCCTCTATAACCACCGGGCGCGCGTTTACCACTATCAGAATCAGATTGAGCTGGCGGGCGATGAGCTTGAAAAAGGGCTGGCGCTTGAGCCGCGGCATCCGCTGCTGAGAACGTCGGCCGGATACCAGCAGATGCGGCTGGGCAACCTGAGCGCGGCGATTGAGATACTGGAGGGCGTGATTCGCACCGATGACTCGCTGCGCATCGCGGTGCCGACGCTGGCGTTGTGTTATGTGCAGGCGGGCGAACGGGAGCGGGCCGCTGCGCTGCTGAAGGACGACACGCTGGCCGCGGCCGAGGCGGACAGCGAAATGGCTTATCGGCTGGCATCGTACTTTGCGGTGGAAGGCGACTCAAGCGAGGCACTGCACTGGCTGCGGCGGGCGATTTATTTAGGGAACGAGAATTATCCGTGGTTCCAGAAGAATCCGGCGTGGAACAATTTGCGGACCAATGCGGACTTCGAGCGGATTCTTGAGGATATGAAGCGGGGGTTCCGCAAAAACCAGAAGACGTGGAACCGATTGCTGGGACAGGTGCCGCCTGACGGGGAGTGAGTTTTTTGTGTTAACGCGCCAGGAGAGATCATGGAAAAGGCCCGGACTCAGGAGTCCGGGCCTTTTTGTCTTGTAGTGCAGTGGCAGCGAGCATCGGCGCGTAGGGAGTTTCGCTACTTGATGATATCGACGGTGACGGTTGTGGTGTGGGTGATGCCTCCGCCGGTGGCCTTGATGGTGATGGTGTGGTTTCCGGTGGTGGCTCTGCTGCTGGCCTTAATGGTCATTGTGGAGGTTCCGCTGCCCGGCGCGGCGATGGAAGAGGGAGAGAAGGTAACCGTTTCGCCGCTACCTTGGCCAGATGCGGACAAGCTGATTGCAGAGTTAAAGCTGCCGGAAACGGTGGTGGTGATTTTTGAAGTTCCAGTCTTGCCCCTTGTTACTGACAAGGTGGTGGGCGAGGCAGAGAGAGTGAAGGCGGGAGAGGACGAAGAGGTGACGTTCAGTGAAACCGTGGTGGTATGCGTGATGCCGCCGCCGGTGGCGCTGACCGTGATGGTGTAGGCGCCGGTTGCCGTGGATGAGGCTACGGCCATTGTCATGGTGGAGGAGCCGGAGCCTGGCGCGGCGATGGAGGTCGGGTTGAAGCTGACGGTGACGCCGGTCGGCTGGCCAGTGGCAGACAATGCGACGCCCGAATTAAAGCCGCCGGAGACCGCCGTGGTGATGGCGGAAGAGCCGCTCTTGCCTTGAACCACAGAGACGGAAGCGGGCGATGCCGAGAGGGAGAAGGACGGATTGGACGTTGAAGAGCCGGCGAGGGTGTCGATCAGGCCGGTTCCATTAGGGCTGCCCCAGCCGGTGACGAGATCGTAGCCGGTGACTGCCGAATAGCTGCCCGATGTGCCGCTGGTGATGTCGTGGAAGTCGGTGGCGTAATCGGACGTAATATTTTCCTGGTAGATGGTGGGGTTGATGAAACCGATGGTGGGGTCGCCGTTGGCAGCCAACTGCTGGTTGACGAGGGCAATGTAGCCGGCCCACATGGGTGCGGCGAAGCTGGTGCCGCCATACTCATTCGCCAGGCAGGTGGTCTGGTCGGCGCAGGTGTAGAAAGTGAAGTTCGCGTTGGCCGAAACGTCGGGACCGTTGCGCAGGGTGGTGGAACCCTTGTTGGATGAGTTGATAACGCCGGAGAGCTGCTGCCAGGAGGGGATGGGGATGCCGTCTGGGGAGATACCGCCGCCCGAGTCGGACCAGGCAGTCTCCGACTTCCAGGGTCCAGCCGCGCTGGCGGTGACCAGATCCGTGCCGCCGACTGAAACCACATCCGCATCGTCCGCTGGCCAGGCTGAGGAATTGCCGCTTGCGGTCCAAGTCGAGTAGTCGCCGGATGCCGCGAAGAAGTTCTGTCCCTGGGCCGCCATCTTTGTGAAGTAGGGATCAAGGGCGCTGGGATCGGCCGGCGTCCAGCCCCAGGAGCAGCCGATGGTAGTGGGCAGCGGGCTGTGGGTGGTCATGGCGCTGATGATGGCAGTATCGGTGGAGCCGATGTACATGACCAGACTCTTCAGGCCGGGAGCCATGCCAAGGGACTGGGTCATGTCGAGGGTCTGTTCGGTGTCGTCGCATCGTGGGGCGGTGCAAGTGGTGCTGGTGCCGTCGGTGGAGAGCAGCGTGATGGGTACGCTTTCGGTCTGGCCAACATTCGTGTAATAGGTAGTCAGGTCGGCCAGATCGGTGCCGTAATACTCAAGCAATCCGAGATTCTGGCCGGAGCCGGTGAGGGAGGTTCCGCCGTAGTAGGCGGCGCGCATGTCGCTGCCCAGGAAGGAAGCCGAGGGGCCGGACCCGGTGGTGGCGTGGGAGACGACATTCTTCACGTCGATGCCGTGTTCCTTGGCGTAGTCGCTCTTCTTGATCAACAGGGGATGGGGAATGGAGTAGTTGTCCAAACCGGAAACGTGCCACAGCGCGAACGGCAGGCTGGTGGTGGGCTCGCGGTCCGGCGCGTAGAAGACGCGGTTCTCGGTGGGGTGCTGGTAAGTCCTCATGCTGAGATGGAAGGCGGTCTCGACGGCCGAAACGGGGCCTCTCATCTGCACATCCATGCCGTCGCGCGTGCCGCCTACGACGGTGAGGCCGTTAGCCCTGGCAAATTGGAGTACGGCGTCATAGTGTGCCTGGGTCGATCCAAACCTCTCGGTGAACTCCATTGGCGTAAGGAAATGCCGGTAGGAGGGACTGGCGGGATCGTAAACATCGGCCAGAAAGGAGTCCAACCCTTCCTGATTGCGCAGCGGGAGAACCACGTCAAGGGTCAGGATCTGGTCGGAGGGGAGATGCCCGATGGGCTGAGCCTCATTGTTGCGCGTCACTTCCCGCACATGACGTGTCAATACAGACTGGGCATGGGAGTTGATTGTCAGGGTCGACACAATCGCAACGATTGCGAGCAGGAACAGACCTGTTCTCCGAACCATGGGTTCTCCTTAAAGGTTGTCGAAAGGGGTGTCCGGGCGGCTTGCACAGGGAACGGACAGCCTTTGGGTCCACGTAGGGTAACACTGCTTCGATGCGAAGGGCGAGGGAAATTTAGCTTGGACCCTCCACACCAATGGGAGGTACCTTAGTTTTCCTCGACGATGTCCAGATTCCATGGAGCGAGGGTCAGTTGAGTGTCGCCGGTTACCGCTTTTCCGTCGAGGAGGCTGGTTCCGGCAGCGTGCGGGTAAGTTACTTTGACCTCGAAGCCCGAGTAGTTGAAGTAGTAATGAAGACGCTTGCCAAGGCGGTTGACGCCATGCTGAACATGGATGCCGGCCGGGAGCTGCTGGTCGGGGCCGGTGAGGCCGGCTTGCTGGAGGGTACGGCGCAGGACGGCGGTCTGCAGCTTTTCGGAAAGGTAGGCGCCCTCATAAAGCAGGGTTCCAGCGCCGAAGTCGTTCTCCGTAATGGCGGGCCACTTGCCGAAGAAGGGGTGGTCGTAATAGGCGAGGGGTTTGGCGTGCTCGGGCATGAGGAATTCAGCCCAGTATTGGACTTGATTGGCGGTGGGGTTGCCGTCGCCGACGTGGAAGGGGTCGTCCTTGAGGGCCAGAGGGAGTTCGAGGCTCGAAAATTCCTGGTAACTGAAGCCGGCGGCTTCGCGAAGAGGACCGGGCGCGCGAACCCAGCGGACGGCGGAGTTCTCATTGGCGAATCCGCTCTTGAAGGTCATGACAACGTGTCCGCCGGCTTTGACGTAATCGGAGATGCGCTGCAGCAGGGCATCGTCGGAGATATAAAGCGCGGGGACGATGAGGAGTTTGTAGGCGGAAAAGTCCTGCGTTTCCGGGAAGACAAAGTCGGAGCCGACGTTGAGGTCGTAGAGGGCCTTGTGCATCTGCTGCACCAGGGAGGCATAGCCGTCGGGCTCGCCGGTCCAGCTTCTTGCCGGGACGCCGCCGCCGTAGGGCATGAAGCTGATGGCGTTGGCGGAGTCACGGCTCCATAAGATGGCGACCTGGTTGTGAACCTGGAGACCTACGAGGTGCGGGCCGATCTTCTGCAGTTCATGGGCGGTGCGGCTCATCTCGGCGTACTCGCGATTCGGCTCCAGATCGTGGGAGAGAATGCCCTTCCAGTAGGTTTCCTGATTGGCGGCGATCGAAGCCCAATGCCAGTACTCCACCATGTTGGCGCCGCTGGCGAGATAGGTGTAGACATCTTCGCGGAGCTGGCCGTCATAGGGCGGAGACTGGCCGCCGGAGGTCCAGCCGATGGTCTGCGCATTGGTTTCCGTCACCAGGAAGTTATGGTGCTTGAGGGAGCGGGAGAAATCGCTTTGCAAAGCCTGAAAGGAGCCGTCGTAGTGGTCCTGGGTGCCGTGATAGATGTTGTCGGCGACAATGTCCAGCGAGTCGGCAACGGCATTCTCATTTACGTCGCGCTTCATCATGCCGCCGTAGTCGGTAGTGATGAACTGGCTGGGCGAGGCGCACTCGCGGACCAGCGCTGCCTGCCAGTGAAGGAAGTCGGTGACGCGCATCTGGCTCCAGCGTGTCCACTCCAGCTTGTAGCCGGTGGAGATGGTGCCGTCACGGGTGGGCAGGTCTTCCCAGGAGTGGAGGTTTTCTCCCCAGTAGTTAAGGAACCAGGCCTTGCTGAGCGCCTCAGGTGTGACGAACTTCTTTTCGAGGTAGTGCTGGAAACCGATGAAGACGTCGGGGTTGGCGGCGTCGTAGCTGCCGGTTTCGTTGTCAAGCTGCCAGCCGATGACGGTGGGGTTGTCTTTGTAATGGGCGACGATGTGGCGGATGAGGCGCTCAGAGTAAAAGCGGTAGGCGGGAGAATCAGTGTCCATGTTCTGGCGGATGCCGTAGGGAACGGCGATGGGTTGGCCGCCGAACATGCCGCCGGGGATGCGCCTGGCCAGGATTTCCGGATGCTGGTGGGCCATCCACGCGGGGATGGAGTAGGTGGGCGTGCCGAGGATGACCTTGATGCCGGCGTTGCCCATGGCGTCGACGACGCGGTCCATCCATGCGTACTCGAAGCGGCCGTCTTCAGGCTCCCAAAGGCTCCAGGTGGACTCGCCCATGCGGACGACGTTGAGGCCGGCAGCTTTCATCAGTGCGACATCTTTGTCGAGGCGGATGGCCTGTGCGTCAGGGGTATCCTGCGGCATGTATTCGTTGTAGTAGGCAGCGCCGTAAAGGACGGTGGGGAAGTCGAGGGTCTTTTGGGCGGGAGTGGACTGGGCTTTGGCGGGGGCGAGGGTGGCGAAGAGTGCAATGGACGTGAGCGTGAGAGAGCGTTTGCTGAACAACCGCATGGGGCGACCTCTTTTCAGCCGAAGAGCAAGTTTAAATCAGAAAGGGTGGGGCGGAAGGCGGTCAGAGCTGCCAGGGATTGAGGATGGCGACGCCTGTTGGCTGAAAATGCGCGACGCTTCGCATTACAACGGTCGTATCCGCCTACATCACGACAAGTCAACCGCCGGAAAGAGTTCATCTCCCAAACGAGGGAATTCAAACTCGATTGCGGCGGCTTCAGGCATCGACAAAAGGTCGGCGATATTATCCCGTTTGTTCGTGATTCTCTGGTATTCCGCAATGGTGAGCAGCACATGGGTAGGACGTCCGCGCTCGCTGATGAAGACCGGGCCATTTGCGGTTGCCTTCGTCGCGCGCTGCGGGTCTTTCTCGAATTCCGTGCTGGATAGAGTTGTGATGGTCATGCTCGCCTTCTTTTTGGCAGCGCACATACATTATCGGCCGAAACCGGGCTACTCGAAGGTAAGGACCACGATTTCCGGGTGGGTGCCAACGCGCATGGGTGGGCCCCAGGTGCCCACGCCGTAGGAAGTGAAAACCTGGAGCGCGCCGAAGCGCTGCAAGCCGTGGGTGAACTTGCCGAAGACGCGGCGGGTCAACCAGGTGAAGGGGAAGATCTGCCCGCCATGGGTGTGGCCGGAGAGCTGGAGGCTGATGCCGGCCTGTTCGACCAAGGGCAAGCGGTTGGGCGCGTGGTTGAGCAGAATGCTGGGCTCGTCGGGGCTAAGGCGAAGGCTCTCGATGATGGGGCGGACGCGGGGGATGGAGGTGGAATCGCGGTAGGCGATGCCGACGATCTGGAGGCCATCGGCGATCACGCATTGGTTAGCGAGGACCCGGATGCCGGCACCGGTGAGCGCCCGGAGGTAGCGTGGCAGGTCGCCGAACTCGTCGTGGTTTCCGGTGGAGAAATAGATGCCGAAGGGCGGAGAGAGCTGACGGAAAGGAGCAGCGAGCCGCTCGGGGTCGACCGGGGTGCCGTCAAAGAAGTCGCCGGGAAGGAAGACAATGTCTGGCTGGAGACGGTTGATTAGGCCCACGACCCGGCGGCTGAACCCGGCGGCGTTGACGTTTCCCAGATGCAGGTCGCTGAGCAGCACCGCGGTGCGGCCACGCCAGGAATCGGGCAGGTTGGGAAGCTGGATGGGGACGCGGCGGATGCGAATCCAGAGGGCATTGATAAGGCCGTAGAGGCCGGCCAGGACAGCGATGCCAAAGAGACTTGCGGCAATGAGTGGACGATGCTGGGGAAGCGAAGCCAGGCGGAGCGCACCGTCCACAAGCCAACAGAGGCACGCAGCGAAAAAGATGAAGTTCAAAAAGCCGAGCCAGACGGAGGCGAACTGATAAAGGAGCGCGACCAGCCAGTTGGAGAAGCGAAAGGCGAGCAGCGCGGCGGCGATAAAGCTGACGGACAGCAACAAGAGCGCGGCTCGCAGCGCATGCGCGGCCGCGGGGCTGAGACCCCACCAGAAGTCGATGCAGGTGCGATAGATGAACCAATGGGCAAGAAGCAAAAGGGCTTGGATGAAGGCGACGCCCAGGTACGGCCAGACTTTCAAACGGGAACTCCTCTCTTCAATTCTTGCACGCTCGCAAACAGGAACCTGGGCGCTGAAGACAGCGAACGCGTGAAACAATCATTTGGATGCCGGTTTCCAAGGACAACGCGCTGGGCGTTTACGTTTCGATCCCCTTTTGCCGGTCGAAGTGCACCTATTGCAACTTTGCCTCCGGGGTGTACCCGGCGAGCGAGCATGCGCGCTACGTCGAGCGGGTCAATCAAGATTTGAGCGCGGCCGGGGAGTGGGCGGCGCGGATGGGGTTGGACCTGCCGCGCCGCGTGGACACGGTTTACCTGGGCGGGGGCACGCCCAGTTTGCTGGAACCGGAGCTGCTGGGGCAGCTGTTTACGGCGATGCGGGCGGAGTACGACGTGGAGCCGGACGCCGAGATTACGGTGGAATGCGCGCCGGGGCAGATTGCGGACCAGACGCTGGAGGCGCTTGCCGCGGCGGGCGTGAATCGGGTGAGCCTGGGCGTGCAATCGTTTATTGACCGCGAGGCGCAGGTGAGCGGGCGGCTGCATGGACGGAAGATTGTGGAGCAGGATTTGCGGCGGCTGCGCGAGGTGGGAATCGCGAACCTGAACGTAGACCTGATAGCAGGCCTGGCCGGGCAAACGTTTGCCTCGTGGGAGGAATCGCTCGCCGCGGTGGTGGAGAGCGGCGTTGCGCACGCGAGCGTGTACATGCTGGAGGTGGACGAAGATTCGCGGCTGGGTCGTGAGATGCTGGCCGGCGGGGCGCGCTACCACGCGGAACTGGTTCCGATGGACGATGCGATTGCGCAGATGTATGAGCGGGCGATCGAGAGGATGGGACAGGCGGGACTGGAGCAATACGAGATCTCGAATTTCTGCCGGCCGGGATTTGCATCGCGGCACAATCTGCGCTATTGGGAGCGGCGGCCGTATCTGGGAGTGGGGCTGGATGCGTCGTCGGCCCTGCATGCAGTCGACTCCGCACTGCCCCAGTTCGTGTTGAGATCGACGACCACGGACGAGCTGAGTGCGTTTCTTGAGGGGCCGCAGCCGGCGGAGACAGCGTGGCTCTCTCCGGCGCGGCAGCATGAGGAGGCGTGGTTCCTGGGGCTGCGGCTGAACGCGGGAGTGGATATGGCCGCATTGGAGCAGGAGTTTGGGCGCGATAGGGTGGGGCGGGCGATGGAGACGGTTGGGCGGCTGGTTGAAGATGGGTTGCTGAGTTCCGATGGGCAGACGGTTCGATTGACGGCGCGGGGGCGAATGGTGTCAAACGATGTCTTTCAGGAGTTTCTCGGAGCAGACGCGGAAGACTGCGCGCTCAGCCGGTAACGGAACACCAAGAGCTTATCAAAAAAGCTAGCGATATGACTGAGCGGAACCGGTTTACCTGCCGCGGCCGACAGGAGTGCCGGCTGCGACTTTATGAGGTAGATTACGTCTATGAGCAGAATGACAGCTCAGGCAATTTACCGGCGGATGTCGATCCTCCGTGTTTGTTCTTCCCGAATCCTGATCGTCATCATCTTGAGTTTGATATGGGGATTTCGGCCGCACCTGCAGGGGACTGTCGAGGCGCAGGGGAATCAACCGGCAAAAGCCGAAGTTGCCGGGACCGAAGCCTCAAGCAATTCAGCTCATTCCGGTCCGGATGGTTATGTGGGATCGGCCGGATGCGCCCATTGCCATCTGGATATTTACACGAGCTTTTCCCGCACACACATGGGGCGCTCGCTGACACCCGTAACGCCGGCCCTTCTCAAAACCCTGTCGATTCCCGAAGCGATCTTCAGCGAGAAACTAAATCGCCATTTCGAAGTATTCGGGCAAGATGGAAAACTGTATCAGAGTGATTCTCAAACTGGCACGGATGGACGAGAGGTGTTCCGGAATACGGCTGAGGTGGGGTGGATCATCGGCGCGGGCACCAACGGATTCGGGGCTCTTGTCAAGCGCGGCGACTATCTTTTCGAGGCGCCCTTGTCGTTTTATTCAAGAGCGAAGGATTGGGAGCTTTCGCCGGGATATGAATCGAAGAATGCTTCATTCGATCGCCAAATCCTGGCGGGTTGCATTTTTTGCCACAGCGGCCAGCCGACGCCTGTTGACGAAATGACGGGAAAGCTTGACTCAACCGCACACCCGCCGGCGCCCATCGGATGCGAAAACTGCCACGGACCGGGCGCAGCGCACATCCAGGCGATGAAAACGAAAGGCACCCAGCACTCGGGCCCGATGATTGTGAACCCGGACCGCCTGAGCGCGTCGTTGGAGAACGATATCTGCATGTCCTGCCACGAGGATGGCGACAGCAGGGTTCCAAGGCCGGGAAAGACATTTCGGGACTTTCGTCCGGGAACTCCGCTGGACGATACTTTCTCTATCCTGATGGTTCCACGGAAACGCGACAGCCCTGACGACAGCGATCACGTGCAGCACTATTATGCGATGACGATGAGCAGGTGCTATCGCGCCAGTGCCGGACAACTACGTTGCGCGACATGCCACGATCCGCATTTCGAGCCTTCAGAGACTGAGGCTCCGGCCTATTTCAATCAGAAATGCATCGGATGCCATGCTTCGAAGGTTTGCACGTTGCCTCTGCAGGCTCGCCAGCAGACAATTCCAGCCGATAACTGCATTGGTTGCCACATGCCAAAGAGAGCCGCGAGCCAATTTGCTCATTCAAGCCTGACCAATCATCGAATTCTTGCTCGACCGGGTGAACCATGGCCTGAAGAAGCCTATCAGCAGACCACGGCTTCGCTGCCCGACCTGGTTTATTTGAATCGTGTGCCCGGGCGGCCCGACGATATACCTGCATTGAGCCTATTGGAAGCCTACCGCGTGCTTTCCGAGCACCGACCGGAGTATCTAGCGCCGTATCTCAAGATACTGTCTGAGTTAGAGCAATCGGAGCCCGACCACGCCTCAGTCCAACTGGCGCTTGGGATCAGAGATCTGAAGGCTGGAGGGTTTGAGAAAGCCATCGAACATTTTCAGCATTCGCTGCAGCTCGATCCCCAGCAACCGTTGGCCTACTCATCCCTGTCAGAGGCCCTTGCGGGGAGCGGACAGATAGCGGAAGCGATTGCCGCCTCGGATGAGGCGATAGCCCTGGCCCCCTACAATGGACTGCTGCAGAGAGCGCTGATTGAACGGCTGATTGCCGGACGACAATATCAAAGAGCGGAGGCTGCCATGGAACAGTATGTGAAGGAATTTCCGGAGGACGATTTCATGCGCAAGATGCTGGCCATGGCGAAACAATGAGCCAATGACATCGCGTCGGCTCTAGTCGATGAAGTCGACCTGTGGGGCGATGGGGATGATGCCGCGCTCATGGCCTAGGTCGAGGAGCTTGCGGATGGCCTGGCGGCCGTCGGGGCCGTAGTCGAGGGTGCGGTCGTTGACGTACATGCTGACGAAGCGGTTGGCGAGGCGGGCATCGAGGTCGCGCGCGAACTGCATGGCGTATTCCAAAGCCTGTTCGCGGTTGTCGAGAGCGTGCTGGATGCTGTCGCGGACCGCTTTGGTGACGAGGCTCATGGAATCGGCGCCCAGAGAGCGGCGGATGGCGTTGCCGCCGAGGGGCAGGACGAGGCCGGTGGTTTCACGCCACCAGACGCCGAGATCAAGCACTTTATAGAGACCGCTGGAGGAGTAAGTAAGCTGGCCCTCGTGGATGATGAGGCCAGCTTCGTAGTTGCCGGCAAGAATCTCGGGGATGATGCGATCGAAGGGGACGGTGACGGTTTCAACCTGGGGATTGAAGATTTTGAGCGCGAGATAAGCAGTGGTGAGGGTTCCCGGGACGGCGATCCTGATTTTGCCGAGGTCGCCGGGAGCGAGTTTGCGGCTGGAGACGACCATGGGGCCGTAGCCCTCGCCGACACTGCCGCCGCAACCCATGAGCGCGTAGTTCTTCTGAATGTAGGGATAGGCGTGGAAGCTGACCGCGGTCACATCAAAGAAGGCTTCCTCCTGCGCGCGGCGGTTGAGCGTCTCAATGTCGCAGAGGGTGTGGTTGAAGCGGTAGCCGGGGACGCGAACCTTGTTGGTGGCCAAGCCATAGAACATGAAGGCATCATCGGAGTCTGGACTATGGGCGATGGAGATATCGATGATGGCGGGCGGCGTGGCGACTGCGGCTGGGCGGGTACTCACTGGGGGGTAGTTCCTTTCAAGGCAAAAAGACGGCAATGATTCTTAGATGCGGCTAATTGTTCTGGTGGCGCAGGCGTTGCAGGCCGGCGGCAAGGGCGGCGGCGACGATGACTTTGAGTGCGTCGCCGGGCAGGAAAGGGAGGACGGCGAGAGTGAGAACGGACTGAGCCGAAGCGTGGGTGAGGACGGCGAGCCAAAGCGCGCCGGAGGCGAGAATGACCAGGCTGCCGGCGGCCGCGCTCACGGCGGCAGTGCGAAATTCCCGGCCGTGGCTGGGGCGAATGCGGCGCCAAAGAAATGAGATCAAGGGCGCTGCCAGCGGGTATGCCATAAGGTAGCCGCCGGTGGGTCCGAGGAGATGAGCCAGACCGCCGGGGATGAGCGGATTGGGCGCGAAGACGGGCAGTCCCATTGCGCCTTCGACGAGGTAAGCGCCGAGAGTGGCCGCGGCCAGGCGCGGAGACAGAAGCAGTCCCATAAGCAGCACGGCAAAGGGCGCCAATGAGAGCGGGACGGGCGTGAAGTAGAGGGGAATGGAGACGTGGGCGCAGAGCGCGACCAGGACGCTGCCTCCAACAACGATTCCGGCGTTGCGCGGTGTTGCAAACGGGCGAGAGATGGGTACGGCGACCGGGAACGATTGTGCTGAGAGCGCCTCGCGCGTCTCCAGGTTGGCTTCAAGGCTCGGTTGCAGGTTCACGGAATTTCCCTCAGAGTTCAAGTTCGGAATCAGCTTCATCGGCTGAGTCATTGGATTTGTTTCCTCCCCGGGTCCCCTTGCGCAGCTCGGAGCGCTGAAGCCAGATGTGACGCGCCACGCCCGCAGCGACAAACAGCAGCGCTCCGACCGAGACGAGGAGTCCAATCATTAACCAGAGCATTGCGGCAACGAGCGGATTTCCAATCCCCGGGGGCCGGACGCTGGTGCGGACGGCCCGCAGGAATTGGAAAACTACTGAGGGCCAGAATATCAGACGCGTGGTTGGTGTTTGGGGTTGTTCGTACGGCAGGTTTCAAGCCCGGCGAAGGGAGGCTTGCAGCCAGTCGAGGTAGCTTTGACTGCCGGCTTCGACATCGAGGACCAGGAACTCGGGGGTCTGGTAGCTGTGCAATTGGTGCAGGCGGGCCTCAAGCGCGGCCAGTTGATCGGGGCCGGTTTTGAGCAGCAGCAGGGTTTCGGTAGCGGACTCGACCTGGCCCTGCCAGTGGTAGATGGATTGCACGCTGGGGATGAGGGTGGCGCAGGCGGCGAGGCGTTCTTCGACCAGCGTGCGGGCGATACGTGTGGCTTCGTCGCGGGTGGGGGCGGTGGTGAGGACGATGCGGGCTGGCGGGCGGACTGGCGGGGTGTCGGGCATGGGTTCGAGGATCAGTCTATATGGCTCGCTTGCCGAGAGCATCTGAGTAGAGCAGTATGGACGTTGCGGCCGGCGACGGTGGCGCGGATGGAGAAATGCAATGGGACAAGCAATCAAGTTTGGGACCTCGGGATGGCGGGCGATTGTGGCGGACGAGTTTACGGTGGCCAATATCCGGCTGGCGGTGGCGGGGATTGCGGCGTATGTGAAGATGCAATCGAAGCCTCATCGGGTGTTAGTGGGGCGCGATCCGCGATTTCTGGGGGAGACGTTTGTGGACATTGCGGCGGGCGTGCTGGCCGGCGCGGGGGTGACGCCGATTGTGATTCCGGAGGCAGCGCCGACGCCGGCGATTGCTTATGCGGTGCGCACGTTGAAGACATCGGGGGCCATCAACTTTACGGCCTCGCACAATCCGCCGGAGTATAACGGCATTAAATTTTCAACGCACGACGGAGCTCCGGCGCTGCCCGAGGTGACGAAGCAGATTGAGGCGGCGATTGCGGTGCTGATTGCGGGGGGCAATGGGGGCGAGCATAATTCCAGCTTGAACAAGCCGGTGAAGGGGTATGAGACGGCGGACGTGAAGCCGGCGTTTCTGAAGCGGCTGGCGGAGCTGGTGGATTTGAAGGCCATTGCCAAGTCGGGAATCCGGGTGGTCTACGATCCGTTTTGGGGCGCGGGGCGCGGGTACAGCTCCGACGTGCTGCGCGAGGCGGGCGTGGCTGTGGAGACGGTTCACGATTTTCGCGATGTGCTGTTTGGCGGGCATGCGCCGGAGCCGGACGATCCCCTGCTGGGCGACGCCAAGGCGAAGATGCGGGAGATTGGCGCGGCCATCGGCATTGCGACGGATGGAGATGCGGACCGTTTTGGAATTGTGGACGGGGATGGGACTTTTCTGCAACCGAACTATGTGATTGCGCTGCTGTTCGACTACCTGGTGGAGACGCGGGGGTGGAAGAATGGCGTGGCCAAGAGCGTGGCGACGACCAACCTGATCAATGCGCTGGCGGAGTATCACAAGGTTCCGTTGTATGAGACGCCGGTGGGGTTCAAGTACATTGGCGAGCTGATCAACCAGGACAAGATTGCGATTGGCGGCGAGGAGTCGGCGGGGCTGACGATCCGCGGGCACGTGCCGGAGAAGGACGGGATTATTGCGGGGCTGCTGGTGGCGGAGATGGTGGCCACGCGGGGCAAAAGCCTGGGCGTACAACTAAAGGAACTCTTTAGCAAGGTTGGTTCCTTCTATCCGGTTCGGGAGAACTTCCACTTGACCCCGGAGGTGAAGGCCGCGTTCACTGAGAAGTTGAAGGCCGATCCGACGGAGCTGGGCGGACGCAAGGTGATCGCGGTGGTGCGTACCGACGGCCTGAAGCTGGTGTTGGAGGACGGGTCGTGGGTGTGCTACCGGCTTTCAGGGACGGAGCCGGTGGTGCGGGCCTATACGGAAGCGCGCAGCGAACAGGATATGGAAGCGCTGAAAGCGGCCTCGGAGAAGTTTGTGATGGGGTAAGAGAGCTCTGATGGAATCTCATTTTTAACGCAGAGATTTCCTCAGGGGCTAAAGCCCCATTTTTTTGACGAGGTTTATGGCACAACTGAAGTCGTGCCCTGTTACAGAACGGGATCGTATTCGAGTTTTCCGAAGCCTGTAACGCTCGTACCCTTCAAATCCGATTCATTCAGAGACAAAGGGAAGATGCATGGCCGGAATGGCAGACGAGACGATGCAATCGGAGAAGGGGTTGGCCGATAGCGGGGGCGCGCCGATGCCCAAGCGGGCGCTGGACTGGACGCTGCGCGTGTGGCGTCCGGCGGGCACGGTGGTGGCGGTGGGGCTGGCGCTGTTGCTGACCTGGCATGGGATCAACGGCGAGCACGGGCTATCCGTGTGGCATAAGAAGCGAGCCGAAGACCTGCAACTGCAAAGGGAGATCAAAGACCTGGAGCAAGAGAACGCGCAGTTGCGGGAGCGTATTGAACGGCTGAAGTCCGACCCCGAAGCGATTGAGCACGAGGCGCGGGAAAAGCTGCACTATGCGAAGCCGGGCGAGGTGATTGTGGCGCTGCCTTCGGATGGGGCGGGGAAGTAAGCCGAATCGGTCTCCAGCCAAGTGATTTCGCGCGTTGAGATTCCAACTATCCCAAGTCTCAAAATCGAGCTCTGGGGCGCCCAGATAAAATTGGTTCGTTGTTTTCCATCCTTGCGCCGAAAAAGAGCGCGCTGATGGAGTAACGGGCAGAGAGGCGAAAACTATGACGGCGAGCCGAGATAAAGGGATCATTGATATACCCAGCAATTACCCTGTGGACGAGACTGTGGAAAGGCTCAAGGGGATACTGGCAGCGAAAGGAATTGCCCTGTTCGCGTTGGTAGACCACAGCGGAGAGGCAGCCAGAGCAGGAATGGAAATGAGGCCCACCAAGCTTATGATTTTTGGGAGCCCCAGGGCCGGCACACCCCTCATGGTGGCCGCTCCCAGTATCGCGATCGATCTGCCGCTTAAGATTCTGATCTGGGATGATGGTCACGGAAAGACCTGGATCTCCTATAACAGTTCTGAATATTTATTGGAACGGCACGGAGCGCCGCAAGAATTGATGCAGAATATTGCGGGCGTGGCCGCGTTGGCGGCTGAGGCGGCTAAGTAGCTGTGACACTGTCGCAGACCACCTTAGAAATCTACGTGGGCACGGACGGAGCCGACCCAGGCAGGGCCGCGGTCGCGGTTGTAGCCGGGGTCGGCGATGTGCTGGACGTCGACGGCATAGAACATGCCGCGCCATGCGTGCCAGGTGTAATAGCTTTCTACGATATTTTCGCGGCCGTAGTTGAGTTTGCCGTCGCCGAGCAGGAAGCCGAGTCCGCCTAATTTCAAATATTCCTGATGGTCGCTCTTGATGGCGTTGGAGACGACGGCGAGGCCGATCTTGTCGACCGGGCGATGCCAACGGGCTCCGGCATAGTCGGCACCGGCCAGGACTGTCTGATCTACCTCGGTGTAGGCAAAGGACTCGTGCTGACCTTCGTTCCAACCGAAGCGGCCGAAGACGCGGAGATTGTCGGTGACTTCCTGGTCGGTGTTGTAGCCGAATCCGTATTTGAGCGCGCTGAAGTGTTCATGGAGAGTAATGGTGGGCACGGTTACGCCGTATCTGGCGGTGTCAGAGCCGTTGAGGAAGTCGTCGACAGCCTCCCGGTAGGCGCCCATGTGGGCGCGGTTGGCGTAGAAGAGCAGGCGCTGGGTTCCGCTGCGTTTGGGAACGAAGCTGTGGCGCAACTCGAATTCGCCATTTTGGCCATGGGCGCGGCTGAAGGCCCAGTCGAGATCGATGCCGTTGGCGATTACGGGCATGGCGAAGATGCCGTAGCGGATGCTCCAGATGCGGTCGTCGTATTCAGCCATGCCGCCAACCGTGTAGCCGCGGGTGTCGGCGGCGTAGTCCCATGCCCCGTTGTTATCGACCGTCCAATTCATGAACTGCAAGTGGCTGTCGGTGCCGACCTTGTTGAGGTCGAAGAAGTCGGGCACGCCCATTTTGCCGATGCGGAATTCGACGCGGCGCACGGGCACGCTGGGCGCCAGCGCGAAAAAGCCGGGGTCCTGGGTGGTGGTCTCCGTTGTGAAGCCGATGATCTGGTGGATCTGGTAGCGGGCGATGTAGGGCAGCCTGCCCAGGTTGGGGTTGCGAACGACGTCGAGGTTGGTGAAGCCGGCCAGGCCGAAGGCTTCGCTGAGCCCGCGGCCTTCGGCGGACTCAAGATCGAAGATGAAGTCGGTGGCGTAGCGTGCGGAGTGCGACGGACGCAACGCGGTGTAAACGGTGCCGACCATGGAGGTTTTGTATTCGGCCGAGTTGCGAAAGCTGTTGGTGCCCTGATAGGGGGAATGAAACGGCAGGCGGCCCTGGAAGATGATGTTGGCCTGGCCGGAGAGCCACCAAAGGCTGTTTTCGGGGTGGGGGAAGACATTGACGACGGGCTCGTCCTGGGATTCGGAGGCTGCGGGGCTTGCATCCGCCAACTGGATGGAGGCGTTTTCTAGCGTCGACGCAAGGCCGGCCCAGCGCGGAACAAACAGCGCAAATTGCTGCACAGGTTGGGGTTGGGGTTGCGGCTGGGGGGCATCGGGCGGAGAATCTGAAGTTTGGGCGAGGACACGGACTGACGCCAGCGCGAGCGCGAGGGTAAGGCAGACGCGGGCAGGGCGGAGCGGGTTGGACGAGCCACCGAGGAGCCGGGTCATGGAATAGCCTTTACGGTTTGGATGCACAGGGGAGAAATGAGGGGCTACAATGGGAGCGCAACTATACCCCCACTCGGTATGTACCATACCGGGGGTTGGTATTGTCAAGTGGAGGCGTGGCATGTCTCACCAGGAGCGGGAAAAGATGAAGCTGTTGCAAAGGCTGCGGAAGTTGCGCGGGCAACTGGACGCAGTGGAGCGTTCGCTGGCGGCGGATGAGGACTGCGGGGGGCAATTGATGCTGCTTGCGGCGGTTCGAGGCGGAGTGAACGGGCTGATGGGCGAGGTGCTGGAGACGCATATCCGGTTTCACCTGGTGGACGGGGTCAAAGAGCAGATTGCCCCGGAACTGGCTGAGGATCTGATCGATCTGGTGCGGGCCTATCTGAAGTGACGACAGGGATCAGAGATCAGATATCAGAGATCAGGGCTGGTGCGATAAGAGGCAGTGAGTGGCTGCCGCGGAGAGCTGGCGGTTCCTGACTTATGGTAGCGGGCGGCTGGGGCGATGATTGTTAAGGTTTGTTGATTTTGGGAGAACCGGGAACAGAACAGGGATCAGGAATCAGGGGCGCGGGTTTGGAAAACAGAGCCTGTGGCTATGGCAAGAGCAGCTATAGTGGCTATTGCCTCCGACCTGTTTAGAAGAGGAGGATTGAGAATGACCTTGGTCCCGGCAGGCACACGAGGGCATTTGCAATGCGCAAGATCTTTAATTTCATATTCGCAAGTGTTCTATGGCTGATCGCTGTAGGTGTGAGCGCGCCTGCCCAGCAAGATATCCACTCGGCTGCCCTGGAGATACGGCACGGCAAACCGTATGTAATGGTGATGGTGAATGGAAAGGGTCCCTTTCGGTTCATCCTCGACACGGGCACAGGTGGAGAAGCATTTGTTACTCCGGATTTGGTGAATCAACTGGGTCTATCGGAAGCAGGAAAGATCCGGCTCAGCGATCCCAGCGGAAAAGGCAGCCGGAGTGTGTCGATGGTTGTGCTGCAGTCGCTGCAGGTGGCAGGGGTTGAGTTCGCCGGAGTGAAAGCCGCAGTGCATAACCTGAACGGCGGAGACGGGTATTGCCAAGGGCTGCTGGGGTTTGTTCTTTTTCGCGATTACCTGCTTACGCTTGACTATCCTAATCGGCAGATGGCGCTCGCGTCGGGAGAGCTGGAGCCCGATGGGGAGCGATCGGTGCTGCCGTTTCGCATGCCGGACGGGATTCCTGTAGTGACTCTGGCGATCGGCGGGACCGGGAACAGAAAGGGGGGCGGCATGCGGATCGAGGCGCAAATCGATTCCGGGGGCGCGGGCCTCAGCTTGCCTGAAGGGCTTGCATCACGGCTCAAGTTCTCAACCGAAGCCACCAGCCTGAGCAACGCGCAATCGCTTTCTACGCGATTCCAGGTGAAGGGCGCGATGCTGGCCGCCGATGTGCGTTTGGGTTCTTACACATTCAAGCGGCCGTTTGTCGAAATCAACCCTGCGTTTCCGCTGGCGAACTTCGGTTCGTGCCCGATGCAGAATTTTGCGCTGACCTTTGACCAGAAGAACGGATGGGTGCGCTTCGCGGCGCGCGAAAAGACGCTGCATCTCTCTCCCACGCCCGAGCCGATACGACTGGTGAATGCGCCGCCGAATCAGCAACCCGACTTATCGCTGGTGCCGGTGGGGTAACCCGGCCGCACGTCAAGCGGACTTTCGGATGCTAACTTGCGGGTTATGGACCTATAAGACTTAAGCCAGGAGTTGGGCGGCACTTTACGCTGCGCGCGTAACGGCTGGCTTGGTTGCGCGCGTGGTTGTGATGACGACCACGCCGATGAGAACAAACAGCGTGCCCAGAATGGCGCGGAGACCGAGGGCTTCGCCGCCGAGGAAATATCCCACCAGGACAGCAACGACCGGATTGACGTAGGCATAGGTGCCGACCTTTGTTGGCGATTCATGGTGAAGCAGCCACACGTACGCGGTGAATCCGACGATGGAGCCCGCGATGATGAGATAGAGCAAAGCCAACCAGGCCGCGCGCGAGACGGCCAATGGATCGAAGCGGTGGAACTCGCCCAGGGCGGCGGCTGCGCACGTGAGCAATACTCCACCGGCCAACATCTGCGCGCCGGAGCTCATGACTTTAGACGGCGGAAGCTGCAGCTTGCGGGAAAGCACCGAGGCTACCGACCAACTGATGGATGCAAAGATCAACGCGATTGCGCCTAGCGTGTCAATGGGCGCGCCGCCGAGGTTGAACGATCGGCTCATCAGCACGGCGACGCCGACGATGCCGACCAGCAGCGCAAATGTAAGGCGAGGGGTGAGCCTTTGCGAACGCAGCAAAACGATTTCAGAGAGCGCAATGAACACTGGAATCGTGGCCATCATGACGGCGGCAATGCCCGAAGGCACTCGCTGCTCGACCCAGAACAATACGCCGTAGTCGAAGACGAAGATCAGCAGAGCGAGGAAGCATGCGGACATCCACTGGCGTATGGTCGGCGAGCGCTCGCCCCTGGCGATCATCCAGCCATAGAGAACGAGGCCGGCAACCAGAAACCGCATGGCCGCGAAAAGAAAAGGCGGAACTTCATGAACACCTACGCGAATCGCGAGGAATGTGGATCCCCACACGAAGTAGATGATCGCAAAAGCTGAAAGAGTCTTCCGCCTGGAGCGATGATGGTCAGTTTGCATAGCAGATTCCTGCCAGAACTTTATCAGGCCTTGAAGCGGATTTCTCCGAACGTCGCGGATCGCGGGACCTTCCGGAGGATGAGTTGCTACCACTCTATTCTGAGGGTTATGCGGAATCTCTCTTCTTGTCTCCGATCTGCGAAGCGCGCGCGACCTGGGGCCGGTTCGCAAACATAGGAAACGCCTCCGCGGGGACGGGCCGGAGCAATCGAGGGGCGAGGCTTTGCGCTGATTTCAGGTCTTCTGCCGCAGGGCTTTCTTGCCGCGCAGGATTGAATGAAGCGGCGAGAACAAAGCAAATCCCGCTCATGGCCAGGCACATGAAGAGACTGTTCCACTCATCGGGGTTGTGCAATGCGGCTGCCACTCGAGGAGCATGCAAAGTGACAACCCAGAGGAAAAACATCACTCCTAACAGAGTCGATGCGGAAACAATCAGTCTTTTTATGGCGATGGCGATGGCAGCGGCGATGAAAGCGACAGCAGTAAAGTAGGCCAGGAAGAGGCGCGCCGGCATCCAGGCTGGAATCAGAAAGGCAATGAATTTTGGAATCAGCAGATGGGTCCAGCCAAAGACGGCCAATGAGACGACCAGGAAGATGCGTCCCACGATAGCGGCTGTCTTGCTGGCGGCGATGGAATTTGAAGACGGTCCTGGATGCGCGGCGGGGGTCTGAGACTCGCTTTCGGGCAGCATGGCAGCAAGGATCAGGCATCCAGCACCGAGGGACAGGGTTTCAAAGACCACAGTGCGTTTGCTGAGATCCTGCACGATGGCTCCGATTCCCGGAAGGCGGCGGAAAAGTTCGCTCAGGAAAAAGAGGTTTGCCAGGATGATGGCGGACAGACGGGATCGCTTGTTGATGGCGATGAGGACGCCGCAGACAATCAGCACGGCGCCGGCCAGATCGGCCCAGATTGTGTGACCTGGAATCCGCTCGGGAAGGAGTTCGACGCCGGCCAGAAAGCCTTTATAGAGAAATTGCTGGATGCCGAAACCGACCATAGCGATGGCGACAAAAACGCGCCCACAGACTTCGATGATGCGCAGAGTTTCAGCCGTTACGCGGTGCGGCATAAACCTTCCTTTTTCGTGAGACACTCGTCCCATACAAATTTCGCCCAATTAAGTGGTCGGTGACCATAGCCACTTGTGTCGATTTGATGCGAGCCACTATACTGAGGCAGTGAAGAACGCACTTCACGGAACTTTGCCTTTGCTGGCCGTGGACCGGAACTCGGCGAGTCCGCTGCACAAGCAAATTTACGACGGATACCGCGCGGCCATCCTGCGCGGGGACATGCGCTGCGGCGAGCAGGTTCCCTCAAGCCGGGAACTGGCCGCGGAAATGCGCGTATCGCGCTTTCCGGTGCTGAATGCATACGCTCAGTTGCTGGCTGAGGGGTATTTTGAAAGCCACGTCGGCGCGGGAACTTTCATTTCCAGTTCGCTTCCCGAGCAACTGATGTCGGTGGCGCGACCGGCCGGAGATCCAGTGAAGAATCCGGCTGGGCCTCGTCCGGTGTCGCGCCGTTCCGCTCTCTATCCGTTGTTCCCCGGGACGCCGATGTTGCGCGGATGGGGATCGTTTGGTGTTCACCAGCCGGCGCTGGACCAGTTTCCGTTTCCCATCTGGTCGGCGCTTGTGGGGCGTCACAGCCGCAATCCTCATGTGCGCGCGATCCACTATATCGATCCGCGCGGGGCGGAACGCTTCCGCGATGCCATCTGCAATTATCTGCGGACGGCTCGCGGCGTGAAATGCGAGTCAGACCAGATCCTGGTGGTTTCCGGTTCACAGCAGGCGCTGGACATTACCGCGCGGGTCTTGCTCGATCCCGGCAATTCCGTATGGGTTGAGGAGCCTGGATATTCGCTGGAGCGGATTGTGCTGAAGGCAGCGGGCTGCCGGATCACACCGGTTCCGGTGGATCAGGAAGGCATGATGGTGAGCGTGGGCGTGAAACGCGCGCCCAGGGCCCGGGCCGCGTTTGTGACTCCATCCCATCAATATCCGCTGGGGTCCACGATGAGCGCGTCGCGCCGGATTCAACTGCTGAACTGGGCGCAGAGCGCGGGCGCCTGGATTATCGAAGACGACTACGACAGCGAATATCGCTATGAGAGCCTTCCGGTTGCTTCGATGCACGGATTGGATATTAACTCGCGCGTGATTTATATAGGCACCTTCAGCAAGGTGTTGTTTCCCTCGCTGCGGCTGGGCTATCTGGTGGTTCCCCGCGACCTGGTGGAGCGCTTTGTCGCGGTTCGCCACGCGATGGACATTTTCCCGGCTTATCTTCATCAGGAAGTACTGGCAGATTTCATCAACGAGGGGCACTTTACGCGGCATATCCGAAAGATGCGCCAGGTTTATAAAGAGCGGCGCGCGGCGCTGATTGAAAATCTGGCCGTGGAGTTTCCTGCCGAGCGAGGATTTGAGATTCATGGCTCCGAAGCCGGCATGCACCTGGCGATGACGCTGCCGGAGGGATTCCGCGATGTGGAAATTTCAGTGAGAGCGGCGCGTGAACGGCTTTGGCTGTGGCCGCTTTCGCCGTCGTACCTGAGCGACAAGCCAAGGCAGGGATTCGTGCTGGGCTTTGGGAGCACGACGGCGGAACAGATGGCGCGGGCGGTGCGTCTGATGGGTTCGGTCGTGAGCGGCGATTCATCTCATGGAGTGTCGTCTGGCTGAGCCTGCGCCCGCCAGCAAATATTGTAGACGCGCCATTCTGCGCAGCGCTGCGAACGATTACGAAAATTGGATTATGATTCGGAATTATCTGGTCTTCCGCTCTTGAAAAAGCTGCGAGAGGCGGACGAGAAACGAGGCGAATCATGGCAAAATCACCCAATGTTCAAACCCCACGTTTTGCGGGACAGGCGCGCGTGGTGCTGCCCGGAAGCGAGAAAGCTGCAGCTCCCAATGCCGTGCACGTGAAGGCCACGCCGGCCAAGTCGATGATGACCGTGTCAGTCATTGTGAAACGGAACGAGCCGCTGAAGATCAACCGGCGGGGCGGGCGGGCGAGCGGGCCGGTACGAGTGAGCCGTGCTGAATTCAAGAAGCATCACGCCGCCGACCCGGACGCGATGAACCTGGTGCGCGCGTTTGCAAAGGAGTTCAACCTGAAGGTCGAGCGCGACCCGACTTCGGTGGCGCGGCGCACGCTGCAGCTTACGGGCACGGCCGCGGACATGCAGAAGGCATTTGGCGTGACGCTGGAGCAAAAGACGATCGAAGGCCAGGAGTACCGCGTGCGGGAGGGCGGGATTCGCCTGCCGGCCTCGCTGACGGATGCGGTGGTGGCAGTGCTGGGGCTGGACAACCGGCCGCAGGCCCAGCCGCACTTTCGCGTTCGCACGGCGAACGCGACGGCAAATGCCGTGCCGAGCAGCTATACGCCGGTGCAGGTAGCCCAGGCGTATCAATTTCCAGCCAATGCCAGCGGAGCGGGGCAGACGATCGGAATCATCGAGCTGGGCGGGGGCTACCGGCAGGCCGACCTGACCGCCTACTTCAAGACGCTGGGGCTGGCCGCGCCGGGCATCACCGCGGTGCCGGTGGATGGGGGGAAAAACGCGCCGTCGACGGCGAGCAGCGCCGACGGGGAAGTGATGCTGGACATTGAAGTGGCGGGATCGGTGGCCGCCGGGGCAAAGATCGCCGTCTACTTTACACCCAACACCGACCAGGGGTTTATTGACGCGATTACGACCGCGGTCCACGATGCGACCAACAAGCCGAGCGTGATCTCGATCAGCTGGGGCGGTCCGGAATCGAGCTGGACTGCGCAGGCGATGACGGCGCTGGATGCGGCTTGCCAGTCGGCCGCGGCGCTGGGGGTCACGATTACGGTGGCAGCGGGCGACAACGGGTCGACGGACGGTGGGACGGGCAACAACGTGGACTTTCCGGGTTCGAGCCCCCATGTGCTGTGCTGCGGAGGAACGAAGCTGGATGCGAACGGATCGACGATCGTTTCCGAGGTGGTGTGGAACGAGCTGGCCAACCAGGAGGGCGCAACCGGGGGCGGCGTCAGCAATGTATTTGCTTTGCCTTCATGGCAGGCAAACGCGAAGGTGCCCGCGCCGAGCAGCAGCGCCGGCGGGCGCGGCGTGCCCGACGTGGCCGGGGATGCCGACCCAACCACGGGATACACGATTCGCGTGGATGGGCAGACATCCGTGGCTGGGGGCACGAGTGCGGTGGCGCCGCTGTGGGCGGGGCTGGTGGCGGTGGCGAACCGGCAACTGAGCAAGCAGGTTGGATTTATCCAGCCGGCTCTTTACGCGGCCAAAGCGGCCACGGCGTTCAACGACATTACGCAGGGGAATAACGGGGCCTTTTCGGCGGGGCCGGGGTGGGACGCCTGCACCGGGCTCGGCTCGCCGATCGCGGGCAAGCTGATCCCGCTACTGGCGCCGGCGGCTGCGGCTTCCGCACCGCCGGCGAAGAAAACGGGCAAGAAGGGCAAGAAGCCGGGCAAGAAAGCGGCAAAAAAAGCGGGGAAGAAGAAAGCCAAATAGCGTTTGTGGGCTGCCTTGGAATTAGGTTGCCCCTCGGGGACTGAAGCCAGCGCTCATTTTGAGACGCCTACGGCACCCTTCGGCTCCGCTCAGAGCAGGCTTTTGAACTCGTGCCGTAACGCGGTCGGGGAGTAATCTGGATGCATCATGAGCCCATCCGCGCAGCAGCCGCAATTGAATCTTGCCCAGACCGCCGACTACCGTGAGTCCTATGCCAACAGCGTACAGGTGCGCGTCAGTGTGTGGGACTTCCAATTGGTATTCGGCCTTGCCTCCAGCGAGAGCCCGGAGCAGGTCAACATTCGCAACCACCAGGCCATCTTCCTGAGCCCTCAACAAGCCAAGGCGCTATGGAATGTGTTGGGGCAGAACCTGGCGCAGTACGAGCAGGCGTTCGGAACGCTGAACCTGGAACCGCATGGCCACAATTTTCCGCAAGGGCCCGTCAACTGAGCTGAGGAGCGCGCGCTTGCGTACGAAACGACTCTTGCAGCCGCGGCTGGATGCGCCCCTGCCACTCTGGATGATTTATCCGGTGGTGTTTGCGGCGCTATACGCGAGCCACTTTACGCTGTTGCGCCTGCCCTATTATTGGGATGAGGCTGGGTACTATATTCCCGCAGCCTGGGATTTTTTCCGGACCGGCTCGCTGATCCCGGTGACCACGCTGACCAACGCGCATCCGCCGCTGCCGAGCCTCTACCTGGCGCTGTGGTGGAAGGCTTCCGGCTTTTATCCCGAGGTGACGCGCGAGGCGGTGCTGATGGTGGCCGCGCTGGGGCTGCTCGGCGTGTGGCGGTTGGCGATGCGCCTAGTGGGCGTGGCCGGAGTGGCTTTCTGGACCGCGGCGCTGACGGGACTTTATCCAATCTGGTTTGCGCAGAGCACCCTGGCGCAAGCAGATATTTTTGCGGCGGCCTGCACAATATGGGGGCTGGTGTACGCGCTGCCGGACCGGGATCGCAAACCGTGGGCCGCGGCGTTGTGGTTCGCCGCCGCCGCGCTGTGCAAGGAGACGGCCATTGCCATTCCGCTGGCGCTGGCCGCGGCGAGCGTGGTGTCCGGATTTCGAGCCAGCGGGCCTCCGCGGCTCAAGCTGTGGCGAGAGGCGGCGTGGCTGGCAAGCTGCGCGCTGCCGCTGTGCGGCTGGTACGCCTGGCACTACGCCAAGACCGGATTTCTGTTCGGTAATCCGGAATACCTGCGCTACAACTTAGAGGCGACTTTGAATCCGCTGCGAATTGTAGTGGCGTTCGGCCATCGGATCTTGCACCTGACCGCGCACATGAATATGTTTGTGCCGGTGCTGATGACCCTGGCGGCGTTGCTGCTGAAGCCGCGGCTGGATGCGGAGGGACATGCGCGGGCAACCATAAGCCTGCGTGCGCGGCGGCGGATTTTGCTGCTGCTATTGGTGAACGCGCTGCTGTTCAGCGTGCTGGGAGGCGCGCTGCTGACGCGCTACCTGCTGCCGATGTATCCGCTGGTGCTGCTGGTAGCGGTGGCCACGTTTTACCGCCGGGTGCCGTACTGGCATGGGCTGGCGCTGTTCTGCGCGGCGGCGTTCGCGCTGGGGCTGTTTGTCAATCCGCCCTATGGGTTCGCGCCCGAAGACAATCTGGCGTACGCGCGGGTGGTCCGGCTGCATGAGGCGGGGATTGTGCAGCTCAACAAACGCTATCCCGGCGCCACGGTGCTGACGGCGTGGCCCGTGAGCGACGAACTTACCAAGCCGGAGCTTGGGTATTTAAAGACACCCTTTGATGTGGACCAGATCGACAATTTTTCGGCGGAACAGATTGCCCGGGCGGCGGCCGAGCCGGAAAAGTATTCGGCCGCGCTGGTCTTCTCAACCAAATACGATCCCCCGCCGATGCTCTCGCTCCCGGGATTGCGCAGCGAGGCGATGGAAGAGCGCTTCTTTGGCCTGCACCACGACCTGACGCCGGAGACGATTGCGAGAGAATTGGGCGGAACGCTGGTGTGGAAACGCGAAGACCAGGGGATGTGGATTGCGCTGATCCGGTTTGACCGGCGGTTGGTGGCGCGGTCGGATGCAAATGTGGAGATGATTCCGGCGGGGGACTGACGGTCCCGCGTGATTGGGGACAGTCGATCGAATTGATGAAGTGCAAACGCCAAATGAGGAGGACACCGTGAGCGATTCAGCCGCCAATTTTACCTACGAAACACGGTTGAATATCCTGCATCCGGCTCTGGAGGTAATTGACGAGAAGGCGCTCGCCGATGGCTGCGCGTTCAAGTGGTTCAACCAGACGCTGTGCAAGGTAAATGAGTCGGTGGTGCGGTTGGGCATTATTGAAGGCGAATACCACTGGCACAAGCACGACGAGGACGACGAGTTCTTCTATGTGGTCGAGGGCAAGCTGCTGATCGATTTGGAAGACCGCGTGGTGGAGCTTGCACCGCGGCAGGGTTTCGTGGTGCCGCGGGGAACTATGCACCGGACGCGGGCTCCGCAGCGGACGGTGATTCTAATGGTGGAGAATGCGGGGATCATTCCGACGGGGAATTAGTTGATATGCGCCGGCGGCGTGCGCCAGAAAAAGCGAATGCAACCGCAGGTCCATCGACTCGCTTCGCTCGCTCAGGATGACAGTCCTTTATTAATCGCTCAGGATGACAGTCATTTTCTGATCGCTCAGGATGACAGCCTTTCAGGTGAGGCGAGCGAGAGCCGCGACGCCTATAATCAGGGTGCTGTGCGAACCCCTTTTTCATCTCGAATATTATCCGTTGGGCCTGTTGCTATGCGTGCGGGGCTGGGGCTTGCCCTGGTCCTTTCCATGACCCTGTGCGCAACGGTTTCGGCGCGAGGTCAGGCGGCGGCCAGTCGCATGAGCGGTGGAGTCGGGCAGATTTTGCTGGTGCTGCCGTTTGACAACCGCAGCGGGCAGCCAAGCCTGGAGTGGATTCGCGAAGCGGCGGCGGAGATCCTGAGCAGCCGTTTCGCTTCGGCGGGTTTTGCGCCCATGAGCCGCGCGGACCGGCTGTATGCGCTGGATCATCTGGGGCTGCCGCAGGGGTTTCAGCCTTCGCGCGCGAGTTCTCTGAAGCTGGCCGAGACGCTGGATGCGGACTCGATTGTGGTGGGCAGCTACCTGACCGATGGAACCGGCATTGTGGCCGAGGCGCGGCTGGTGGACGTGCCGCAACTGCGCATGAGCGCGCCGGTGACTGAACGCGGCGAGATGAAGGACCTGATTGCGGTATTCGACAGGCTGGCCTGGAAACTGACGCGGCAGCTCGATCCAGCTTTCACCGGAACCGAGGAGACGTTTGTGGCCGCGGGGGCCGGGCTGCGGCTGGACGCCTTTGAGCAGTATATTAGGGGCATCACGGAGCCGGACCAGGCGGAAAGGCTACTCCACCTGAATCAAGCGGTCCGGTTAAGCCCGGAATTTGGCCCGGCGTGGATGGCGCTGGGGCAGGAGGACTACAGTGGGCAGCAGTACGAGGAGGCGGCGGCGGCTTTTGCCAAGGCGGGTCACGACGATCCGGATGCGTTGGGGCCCGATGCGCTGGAGGCTGGTTTCTATCGCGGTCTTTCGCTGACGTTCTCAGGGAACTACGGCCAGGCTGAGACGGCCTTTGCCAATGTGGCTCGGGTATTGCCGCTGGCCGAGGTGGTGAACGACGAGGGAGTCACCGTGAGCCGGCAGGGTCGCGAGGGCATTGCGTTGTTCCGGCAGGCGGTGGCCGCCGACCCTAACGTGGCCGACTATCACTTCAACCTGGCGGTGAGCCTGAAACGCCATGGAAATGGCGCCGAGGCGCTGGCCGAGCTGGGGCAATGCCTGAGATTGCGTCCCGGCGACAGCGAGGCTGATGCGCTGGAGAAGGCGTGGAAGGAGCCGGCCGCGCAACCAGCCGCGGGGGCAGGGCCGAGTGCTAACGCGGAGGCAAAGGCCGATCCGCTGGAACGCATTGCCCGCGATTTCGATGCGGTCGTCTTCCGCCAGGCGGCGCAGATGATCGACCAGATGGACGCTGCGCACCTGGCGGCTCTGACTCCGCTGAAACGGGCGCAGACCCTGACGGTGCAGGCCAATGACTACCTGAACCGCGGACTGCTGCTGGAGGCCGAACGCTTGTACCAGGCAGCTGTGGCCGCTGACGGCTCGGTGGGGGAGGCGCATACCGGGCTGGCTGAGGTGCGCGAACGCGCAGGGGACGACGCAGGCGCGCGGACCGAGGCGAAGGCCGCTTTGGCGCTGGGGCCCTCGGCGGATGCTTACCTGGTGCTGGGGCGGCTGGATATGGCCGCCAGCCAACTGAGCGAGGCGAATAAAGAGGCGGACGCAGCCCTCAATCTGGATCCCAACAGCCGGGCTGCGCAGGAACTAAGGAAACAGATCGAGGCACGGGAAGGGCAGAAGAAATAGGCTTCCCGCCCTAACCGCAAAAAGCAAATGCGCGGCGAGGGCGGGGCACCCGGCAGAATAAGTAGCCGCGGGCGATGGGCACTGAAGGAGCAAGCCATGCGAGAGCGCTTACGCGGATTCGCGATCCCGATCGGGTTGATTGCGGCAGGAATTCTGGTGGCCTGCGGGCTGGCTGCTGCCGCTGGCGCGGAACAGCCGCTAGTGGAGAAAGTGGTTCTGGCGGACACCATCCAGCCGGTAAGCGCGGGGCAAGTGGACCGGTCCCTGGCGCGGGCCAACGCGGACGGCGCGCAGGCGCTGCTCGTGGAGTTGGACACGCCGGGCGGCCTGGTCGATTCAATGCGAACCATGGCCGGAGCGATTTTGAGCTCGCGGGTTCCGGTGATTGTTTATGTGTCTCCGGCGGGAGCGCGCGCGGGGTCGGCGGGTTTCTTTCTGCTGGAGTCGGCAGACGTGGCTGCGATGGCGCCGGGAACTAATGCCGGCGCGGCGCATGTGGTGTTTGAGTTCGGCAAGCCGGACGAGACCATGAGCCAGAAGGTAGAAAACGACGCGGAAGCCTTTCTGCGTTCCTATGTGAAGCAGCGTGGACGCAACGTGGATGCCGCACAGGCTGCGCTTCAGACGTCGAAATCCTATACAGCCGCGGAGGCGCTGGATCTGCACCTGATCGACGTGATTGCGAGCAGCGATGCGCAACTGCTTGCTGAGTTGGACGGGCGCACGATCACTCGCATGGACGGCAGCAAACTGGCGCTGCATGTGGGCGGCGCGCGGATCGTGGTGCTGCAGCCGACCGTGCGCGAGCAGTTGCTGGGCTGGCTGGTGGACCCGAATATTGCGCTGCTGATGCTTGTGGCTGGGGCGCTGCTAATTTACCTGGAATTCAACACGCCGGGGACGATTGTTCCGGGAGCGCTGGGCACGCTGATGGTGCTGCTGGCGATTTTTGGGTTGAATCTTTTACCGATCCGGTTCACGGCGGTGCTGCTGTTGGCGGCTGCGCTGGCGCTGCTGATCCTGGAGGCGAAGATTGGCGGCCATGGCGTGCTGGCGATCGCGGGCATTGTGTGCCTGACTTTTGGAACGCTTACACTGGTGGCCGCGCCGGTGCCGGAGATGGGCATCAGCCCGGCGGTTGCCCTGGGGGTGAGCGCAGGTTTTGGCTTGATTACCGTGTTTCTGGTGCGGCTGGCGGTGCGGGCGCGCCGCAGGAAGAGCCGCCTGGGCGTGGATGCCATGGTGGGCAGCCGAGCCACGGCGATGGAACCGCTGAACCCGGAGGGTCACGTGCTGGTGGAAGGAGAGATCTGGCTGGCGGTGGCTCCGCAGCCGGTGGACGCGGGGAGCACGCTGCGCGTGGTGGGTCATGAACAGTATCTTTTGCGGGTGACGCCGGTTGAGAAGCTACCGGTTCCGGCGCCCCGCGCATAAAGTGGCCTGGAGTACAATCCCTGCTGAGTGAAGGAAGTGAAATGCTTACAACTCCAATTCTGATTGTGTTCGCTATCGTTGCTCTTTATCTGATCAACTCCATCAAGATTTTGCGGGAGTACGAGCGCGGGGTGATTTTCAGGCTGGGCCGCGCGCTGCCAACGCCGAAAGGGCCGGGCGTGATTCTGGTCTTTCGGCCGTTCGATCAGATGGTGCGCATCTCGTTGCGGCAAGACGTGCTGGAAGTTCCTCCGCAGGATGTGATCACCCGCGACAACGTGACACTGAAGGTGAACGCGGTGGTCACGCTGTATGTGGTGAATCCGAACGACGCGGCGATCAAGGTGGTCAACTACGTCTACCAGACTTCGCAGTTTGCGCAGACCACGCTGCGTTCGGTGCTGGGCGAGGTGGAGCTGGACGAGTTGCTGAGCCATCGCGATAAGCTCAACCTGAAGATTCAAACCATCATCGACCAGCGGACGGAGCCGTTTGGGGTGAAGGTGATCTCGGTCGAGGTGAAGCAGGTGGATCTTCCGGAGCAGATGCTGCGCGCCATGGCCAAGCAGGCTGAGGCGGAGCGGGAGAAGCGCTCGAAGATCATTCACGCCGAGGGCGAGTTCAACGCCGCGCAAAAGCTGGTGGATGCCGCGGCGCTGATGGCCACGCAGCCCATGACGCTGCAGTTGCGCTACCTGCAGACGCTGGCTGACATCGGCGTCGAGAAAAATACCACCATCGTGTTCCCGCTGCCGATGGAAATGCTCAACCTGTTGAACAGGCTGGGAGACACTGGCAAGGAAACTCTGGTGAGCCCGTAGAGCAGGGACAACTTTGTTTGAAACGCGGTGTTTTCGGGGATGGATGGACATGAGGGGAGTCTTTGACGAGGAAGAGGTCGAGCCGGCGAAGGGCACGCAGGAGACCGAACTGACGTTGAGTTCCACCGTGCTGCTAGGCATCGGGCTGGGTCTGGTGGGAATCTGCGGACTCTGCTTCGGTCTGGGTTATGCGGCGGGCCATCGCGGCTCGCAGGAGCTTGCGGCAAGCAAGGGCCGGGACGCCACCGCACCCACTACATTGCAGGCGAACAGTTCGCTGTCAAAGCCCTCGGCGGTCACGCAAGTGCCGGTCGAGCCGGCGCCGAAACGAGCCGTGGACAGTGCGGCAGCCGCGGATCCGGACGGGAATCCGATTGCCAATGCACCGAGTCCGTCTTCGGCTTCTCCGGCCGGCCCTCAGCAGGGGCAGCCGCAAGTGCGTCCAGCGTTGCCGCCTCCGGCATATTCTGGTCCGGGTCAGGTTTATCCGGCTCCGGCGCCGGGAGTTGGACCCGGCGGGGCGCGTACCGTGCAACAGGCGATGCCTCCGGTGAATTTGCTGATGGTGCAGATTGCCGCGGTGGCGAATCCTGCAGACGCAGTGGTGCTGGTGAATGCCCTGCACCGGCGCGGCTATGCGACTTTCGTGCGTCGCGAGCCGGCGGACGGACTGATCCATGTGCGGATTGGGCCGTTCAGCAACCGCGACGTGGCCAACCAGTGGCGATTGAAGTTGCTGAGCGATGGATATAACGCGATCGTGCAGCCGTAGGACAATTCAGAACTAATTTCGCATCCACTCCGGCAGGCCGGAGGCGATGGCGGTGCGCACGGCATCGAGCAAATCTTCGCGGGTGGCAAAGTCGCGCGGACAAACAGGCGCGTGGAAGACGATGTGCGCGGTGCCGGGTCGGATGCGTAGGCTGCCTTTGGCCATCATGGTTTCAGTGCCGGAGATGGAAACCGGAACGCAGGGCGCGCCGGCTTCCATAGCCAGATAAAAAGGACCCTTCTTGAAAGGGAGCAGGCGGCCGTTTGGCGAGCGCGTGCCCTCGACGAAGGTAGTGATGTGGATGCCCTGCTCAAGCACGAGGCGGGCCGCGGCTACACTCTCTCGTGCGCCGGTTACGCTGCCATCGCGGTCGACGGGGATGAACTTGCCCAGCTTCATGCCGTAGCCCAGCGCGGGAATCTTCATGATGGAGCGTTTGACGAACGCGGACGTGCGGCCGGGAATGCGGGGGATGAGCGTAGAGGGGTCGAGATTGGAGACGTGGTTGGCCATGAAGATGCAGGCGGTATGCGAAGGGACGCGGTCCAGACCGATCGTTTCGACGCGGATGCCGGCTAAGCGAAAGCCGATGCGGACGATCCATTGCGCGGCATTGTAGAGCGGCATTACGTTGCCGGTGAGCATCGCCCAGGGAATGCAGAGCAGCGCCGAGGGAATCCCGAGAACGAAAATCGTGGTGATCAGAACGAGAGAGGAGATCATGCGGGTTCTTTGTTTTCCGGGCCGCCGTTCAAGGGGAATCGCACTCTGAGGCGCGCGGGCAATTTCTCATAGATACCGTCGAAGCCGCCATTTGAGAGCAGGACGACGACGTCGCCGGGCTGGAGTTGAGGCGCGATGACGCTAACGATCGCATCTCCGTCGGGGCAGAGTTCGGCAGGAGTGCCGGCGGCATTGAGGGCGCGCACTACATCTTCGGGATGCAAGCGCTCGGCGTCTGGAATGCGTTGCTGCTGATATACGCCCGCCAGAACAACGCGGTCGGCGAGGCGCAGGCTGGCGACGAGGTCGGATTCAAGCACCTTGCGGCGCAGCGTGTTTGAGCGTGGCTCAAGCACTGCCCAGAGGCGCGATTGGGGATAGACCGAGCGCAGGGCGCGCAGCGTTTCGCGAATGGCCGTGGGGTGGTGCGCAAAGTCGTCGATGACGGTGATGCCGGCGATGACGGCGCGCACCTCAAGGCGGCGCTTGACGCTTTTGAAGCTGGCCAGAGCGGCGCGGATGGTTTCGCTGTCGATGCCCTGGTTCGCGGCCAGCGCAGCGGCGGCTGTCGCATTGAGCGCATTGTGCTCGCCGGCCAGAGGCATTTCAAATTCGGCCCACAATGCGCCGTTGCGCCAGACTTCCCAGCGGGTCAGGCCGTCCTGCTGATTGGGGTGGCGCAGATTCCGGATGTGCCAGTCGGCAGCGGCGGTGAAGCCGTAGCGCTCCATGCGGCAGAGTGCGTTCGCGATGCACTCGGTGACGTTGGCGCTGCCGTCGTAAGCTACGATCACGCCCCGTCGCGGTACCAGATTTACGAGACGTTTAAAAGCGATTTTGATGGCTTCGAGATCGGCGTAGATGTCGGCGTGGTCAAATTCGACGTGAGTGAGGATGAGCGCGTCAGGAAAATAGTGCAGGAATTTGGGCCCTTTATCGAAGAAGGCGGTATCGTATTCATCGCCTTCCACGATGAAAGTGCGCGTGGGTCGCAGTTGAAAACTGGTGGAGAAATTTTCTGCCACGCCGCCGATGAGGAAGGAAGGTTCAAGCGCGGGATTATTCCGAGAGGCGCATTGATAGATCCATGCCAGCATGCTGGTGGTGGTGGTTTTGCCATGGGTGCCGGCCACAACCAGCGACTCGCGGCCCAGGAGAAACTCCTCGCGCAGCAGGGCGGCCATGGAGGTGAAGGGAATTCGGTTGTCGAGCACACGTTCGATTTCGGGGTTGCCGCGGGAGAGTGCGTTGCCGATGACGACAAGGTCGGGAGCGGGATCGAGGTTGGATTCTGCGTAGGGCTCAAGGATGGGAATGCCAAGCTCGCGGAGCAGATGGCTCATGGGCGGATAGGCGGCTTTGTCGGAGCCGGTGATGCGATGGCCTTGTAACTGCAAAAGGCCGGCCAATGAGGCCATGGCTGTGCCGCAGATGCCGCTGAGGTGAATATGTCGGGGCGATGAAGGCATCTTTGTCACGGAGTCACCGCTGGTTCGAGCAAGCGCAACTCGGGTTCATCGCCGGTGTGCAGTTCGGCTTCCACGCCGAAGGTGAGCGTGACATTGTGGCGCGAAACGTGTCCACTGCGCAGACCGATGGCGATGGGTCCGTCGAAGCCGTCGAAGAAGTGGAGGATGGTTTCTTCGAGCAGTTGCGGGTCTGCGCCGGGCGAGACACAATCGAGCATTTCGCCGAAGAGAATGCCGCGCACGCCTTCGAGTTTTCCCGCGTTGCGCAACTGCCACAACATGCGATCTACCTGGTAGGGCTTGACGCCGGTGTCCTCGAGGAAGAGGAGCTTGCCCTCGGTGTGCGGTTCATACGGTGTGCCGAGCAGCGAGACCAGGATGCTGAGGCAGCCGCCGTAGAGTATGCCGTGAGCCGGACTGGATGCCTGGCCGCGCTTCAACACGCGCAAGCCTTCTGCCGGTCCAACGCTGTAGAGCTGGCCGGCCAGGGCGGCGTGAAAGCTGGGTAGGTGCACCCCGTCTTCGAGATAAAAATCGGCTGCAACCATGGGGCCATGAAACGCGGGCAGACCGAGTTGGTCGAGAAGGCGCAACTGAATGCCGGTGAGGTCGCTGTAAGCGAAGAAGGGTTTGGGATGCTGCCGGATCAAATCGAGAACGAGGCTGTCGAGCAGGTAGTTGGATCCGTAACCGCCGCGCAGGCACAGCACGGCGCTCGAGTCCGGGTCAGCAAAGGCCGCATGCAGGTCGTCGAGCCGCTGCTGGGGAGTGCCGGCAAAGAAGAGCGGGCCGCGCGCGAGAGCGTGCTGGCTGAGATGGGGCGCCATACCAAGAGCGCGCAACTGGTTGAGGCCGCGCTCCACGCGCTCGGGCCTGGCAAAGGAGGCCGACGCGATGACACGGACGCCTGCGCCGGGAGGCACGGCTGGCGGTGTAAGCAGAGGCGTCACGCGATCTTTCACGCTACCAGGCCTCGCCACGGGCAATGAGAGCAGCCGGGCCGGTGAGGTGAAGCTCAGCGCCGGGGTGGTCCCAGGTTACGGTCTGCGCGCCGCCGGGGGCGACAACGGTGAGCGGCGAATGGCAGCCATGCAACGCGATGGCCGCGGTGGCCGAGGCGCAACTGCCGGTGCCGGACGAGGTGGTGGGTCCGACGCCGCGCTCGAAGATGCGAATTTCGATTTCTGCGGGGCTGACGATGCGGAAGAAGAGGACGTTGGTCTGGTGAGGGAAGTTCTGGTGGACGCAGATTTCTGCGCCAAGCGTTTGCCAGTCGCAGCCGCGGATGGTGAAGCCGGGATTGTCGGCGAGAATGACGAAGTGCGGATTGCCCATCGAAACGTCCACGCCGGGAATTGCAAAGCCGTTGGCGAGAACAACTGTCCGGGGCGCGAAGATGGGAACGCCCATGCCGGCGGTGATATCAACGGTGAATGTGCCGGATGTACTGATCGCGTTGACATGACACACGCGCAAGCCGGCATCGGTGGCAATCTCGAGCGCATCGCCAGGCCGCGAATCGAGCGCCTGAGCCATCCACGCGGCCACGCAGCGGGTGCCGTTCCCGCTGATCTCGGCGTAGGAGCCGTCTGCATTGTGGAGACGAACGCGGCCGGAAGTTGGGCCGGTCCAGCGAAAGAACTCGATGCCATCGGCGCCGATGCCCGTCGAGCGCGCGCAAAGGCGGCGCGTCAATTCCGGCCAGTGCTCCACCCCATCCGCTTCGCGGGCCGCATCTTCCGCGACGATCAAAAAGTCGTTGCCGCAGGCCTGGGCCTTGGTGAAGGGAATCAATCTTCCTCCGGATCGCGGAACGTGTGCAACGCGTCGATTTCAGGCTCGGCAAGCAGCTCTCCGCGCAGGCGCTCATGCCGGCGCTTGGTTGTGGTGAGCGGAAAACTTACTCTCTGGAGTTGGCCGATGGCGTCGTTCTCGACAGCGGTGAGCCGTTGGCCAGCATGGTCCATGGCGTCGAGAATCGACTTCATCATGCCGGTCTGGTCCCGGCCGCGCACTTCATAGGTGACGGTATAGGCCTTGAGGCTGATGCGCTGCTCAAGGACCCCAACCACCTCCATGGCGACAAGAACGATGAGAGCCGCGACGGCAGCCGCCGCGTAAAGTCCCGCGCCACAGGCCATGCCGATGGAGGCGACGGCCCAGACACTGGCCGCGCTGGCGAGGCCGCTGATGCGGCTGCGATTGTGGATGATGAGCCCCGCGCCCAGGAAGCCGATGCCCTGGACGATGTTGGAGGCCACCTGTCCCCGATTGGGGCTGGCGTCGCCGGCCAGCACCGCGGAAAGAAGCGTAAAAAAGGCCGCGCCCATGCAAATGAGCAGGTTGGTGCGAACGCCCGCGGCCTTACCGCGGATTTCCCGCTCCAGGCCGACCAGACCGCCGAGCAGACAGGCCAGCAGCAGGCGGCTGATGACCCCATTCATCACGACCATCTGTTCAAGGTGGTCGAAGCTGAAGGGTTGGGCGAACTGTGCGAGGGCCGTGCTCATGGGGTTTCCTTGACCGATGCTAACACCGGGCCGGGTTGCTTGTTGAGGGCCTGCAACGGAAGAGTATCGGTGACGTAAATCGTGGCCGAGGGCTGGCCGGGGGCGGTCAAGCGGCGATAAGCGGTGAGGCCCTGGGGATGGAGATGAACGGCACGGTCGATCTGGTCGCCGTCGAAGGCCAGGACGATGGCCGCATGGGCAGCGGGCGCGGACAATGCGTCGCGGTAGAGGCCGAGGTCGCTCTCGTTGATCGTTTGGCGCAGAGGGATGCCGGTGAGGGTGACGATTTCAGGATAGACTGACGTATCCATGAGGATGAGACTTCCGGGACGCTGGGCGAGCAGAGCGCGCAGCACGGGCGGGATCTGGATGAAAATCGGGCGCCGCGCCTGCAGGTTCCTGGTGCCTTCGACGTAGACCAGGGGGCGCTCGCGCAGCATTTGATATGCGTTGAGGACGACGAGGGCGAAGAGAACGGCTGATGCGTTAAGCGCCCAGCGCAGTTTGAACTCGCGGACGGCGGCGATGATAAAATTCGCGACGAAACCCAGTCCCAGCGCGAAGGCGGGCAAGAGTTCCATTCCGTAGCGCGTGTTGTACCAGGAGTGCGGCCACCAGACGGGAAGAAAGATGGGCACCGATCCGTAGGCTACCGAGTATGCGTAAAAGGGCACCGGCAACCAAAAAAGGAGCGCCCAAACGAAGGCGCGGCGGCGAGCAATGATCCAGGCGAATGCGGTTCCCGTGAGACTGAGCGCAAGGAGCAGGGTACCCCAGGCGGATGCGGCTGCATCCATCTCCGCGGCTTTGACGAAAAAAATCAACCCGACCCACGGATTGTGCCAACCGGGATGCGGAGGGTAACCGGGGGCGGATGTGCGAGTCTCGATGGCTTTGGCAGAATAAGGGCCGCGCAAGAAGAAGAGCCAATCGCCAAAGGTGACGCTGTTGTAAAGGAACCATGCGATCGGTGCGGCAACGACCAGAACGCTTGCGAGCCAGAAGGCGCGCGAACGCAGGCGGCCGCGACGAACGAGGATAAGGCCGATTGAGGTCCAGGCAAGCAACGCCATGACCCAGCCGTCATAGCGTGTGAAGATCGCGGCTACGAGCGCAATGGCGATGAACCAGAGCAGACGCGCGGACCGGCGCGCATCGTTGTTGCGGCTCCCGGGATCGGAATTGGTCCTTTTTTGATTGAGGTTTTGATTGAGGCTCGATTGCCATTCCACCAGCCAGACCGCGATCCAGATCATCTCGCACAGAAAGAGCGGCTCGGTCATGGCCGTGGTTTGGAGATAGAGCAGATTGGGATTGAGCGCGAAAAAAACCAAGGCAAGCGCGGCGGCGGAAGGCGGAAGCCAGCCGCGCGCAAGCCTGTAGATGCCGGCGCAGGCGGCCAGGTAGGCAAGTGCCGATGGAACGACACCGGCGAACCCGTCGGCCCACCAACTATAAACCTGGACAAAAGGAATGAGCAGCAGGTGCGGCAGCGGCAGCCACACCGAACCCAGTTGCGAGAACCGCGGCTGATGCGAATCGAAGACGCGGCGCGCAATGTGGAGATGGGCAACGGCGTCGCCGTAGTTGAGCATCGCCGCGTGACGCCAACTCCAGACCACGGCTGCCAGGGAGAGCGACGTGCAGCATGCCAGCACCGCCAGCAATTCCGATCGCGAGACGTTTGCGCGCAGAATGGTCGCGGGCGCGATGGGCCTCTCAGTCAAGGTGGGTCAACTCGCGAAAGAGGATAAAACGGTCGTCGATCTCCTGGCGCGAAAGCCTCTGCAGCCGTTCGGTGCCAAAGCGCTCCACGGCAAAGGAGCCCATGACGCTGCCGTAGAACATGGCGCGGCGGAAGATGGGCGGTGTGAGCTCGCCCGCCGCGGCGGACGAGGCGAGATAGCCGAAAAAGCCGCCGGCAAAGCTGTCGCCCGCGCCAGTGGGGTCGACCACTTCTTCAAGCGGCAGTGCCGGCGCGCGAAATGGATGAGTGTCGGGTCCTTCTTCTTTTGAAGGAAAGCTGTCGCGGCTGAAAAACGCGGTCGCCCCATATTCACCGTGCTTGACGATGAGCGTATGCGGTCCCATATCCAGCACGGCGCGCGCCGCCCTCACCAGGTTGTTGTTTCCGGCAAGCGAGCGCGCTTCTGTGTCGTTGATGAGGAGCACGTCGAGACCCTTCAGGACTTCGAGCAGCGCTGCGCGATGATCGTGGATCCAGTAGTTCATCGTGTCTCCGGCCACCATGCGCGCCTGGGGCATGGCCTCGCGCACGCGCCTTTGCAGGACGGGATCGATGTTGGCGAGAAACAGGAATTGCGAATCCCGATAAACGTCGGGAATCTTGGGCTCGAAGGCCGCAAACACATTCAGATCGGTGATATGAGTCTTGGCCTCGTTCAGATTGTCGAGATAAGAACCCTCCCAGAAAAAACTCTTGCCCGCGGCGCGCTCGATGCCGCGGGTGTCAATGCCGCGGGTGCGGAAGACGGATTCCTGGTCGGGGCCAAAGTCCTCGCCTACCACGGCGATAACGCGGACATCGGTAAAAAAGCTGGCCGCCAATGAGAAATAGGTGGCCGCGCCGCCAAGGCAACGATCCTGCCGTCCGGCCGGGGTCTCAATTGAATCAAAGGCAACGCTGCCTACTACGGTGATCGTCATCTATGTTCCTCTCCTATCCAAGATACCTTGAGCGCCTCAGCAGTCAGCCGATCCGCCGTGAGCGGGGCTGGACTTACCAATCAGTTTGTGAATGTGCGGATTGACTTGATTTCTACCATCCGAGGTACTTGCCGAACAGCAGCCCTACCTTTTCCTTTGTTGCTGCTGGGATTGCGTCGGGCTGGGTGAGGACGGCGAAGCGGGCGGCTGTGGCGCAGGCGCAGGTGCGGGCGAGTTCGGGGGGCATGAGCGCGACCGCCGCTTTCACAACTCTGGCGGCGTTTTCGGCGTTCTGATGCAGCACCCGCAAAATCTCTTCGATGGTGACCGAGTCATGCCCTTCGCGCCAGCAATCGTAGTCGGTGACCATGGCGATGGTGGCGTAGCAGATTTCGGCTTCGCGGGCCAGCTTGGCCTCCTGCAGGTTGGTCATGCCGATCACGTCCGCGCCCCAACTGCGATAGAGATTGGATTCGGCGCGGGTGGAAAACTGCGGGCCTTCCATACAGACATAAGTGCCGCCCAGCTTGCCGACCACGCCGACCGCGGCGCAGGCCTGGGCTGCGGCGTTGGCCACCGTGGCGCAGACGGGGTCGCCAAACGCAACGTGGCCGACGATTCCCTCGCCGAAAAAAGTGGAGACGCGGTGAAAGGTGCGGTCGATGAATTGATCGGGCATAACGAAGTCGGTGGGCTTATGTTCCTCTTTGAGCGAACCCACGGCGGAAACTGAGAGGATGCGCTCGACGCCGAGTTTCTTGAATGCGTAAATGTTGGCGCGGAAGTTGAGTTCCGAGGGCAGGATGCGATGGCCGCGCCCATGGCGCGCGAGAAAGGCGACTTTGCGGCCTTCCAGCTCGCCCAACACGAACGGGTCGGATGGTTCGCCAAACGGCGTTTCCACCCGCTCTTCGCGCACGTTCTTGAATCCGGGCATGGAATAGAGTCCGCTGCCGCCGATAATGCCGATTTCTGCCTGAGACAATGCTCGCTCCTTATGCAGCTCTGCGATGAAGGCCTGCCCGTTCGCGGCAAACACTTCAGTATAAAGGCAGGGCGCGAAACTATACTGATGAGTTCACGCCCGGTAAGAAGCGCCGAGTCGCAAGTTGGCTTGGATTGGGATGGGGGACTGCAAAGACAAAAGCAGCCGCAGGTCCTTCGACTCCGGTCGCTGCGGCGACCTTCGCTCAGGATGACAGCGTTGAGGGGGAGCTCTCTTTAGCATGTGGGGCAACAGGTGGATCATGAAACCGATGCAAGCAATTGCTACCAGTGGAATGAAACAAGTCGAGTTAGAACAAGATGTTTGAGCGCTTACTGAAAGAGCGTCTGATTACAGGCATTCTGATGGCCGCAATGGCGGCGGTTTTTTTGACATGTCGCGCACAAGGGCCGCCGGCAAGCCTGAAGCAGGCCGATACCGACTATCGCGCGGGAGTGGCGGCGCTCTCTCGGAACGATTTGAACTCCGCTCTCACCGATTTTGAGCACGCGGTACAACTTGCCCCGGCGGCCTGGCAGGCGCACAGCGCGCTGGGATCGGTGCTGGTGCGCCTGGGCCGCACCGATGAAGGAATTCGCGAATTGGAAAAGGCGTTGGCCATTCATCCTGGCGACAGCAGCGCGGAACTGAGCCTGGCGCTTGGCTACGAACAAGGCGGCCACCCAGCCAAGGCGCTGCCCTATTTTGCCAAGGTGGTGGCCGCGTCACACGCCGAGAAACATCCGCTGGCTGTGCCGGTGCTTGCTTCCTACGCGCGGGCTCTCGCGGCCACGGGGCAGGTTCGGACTGCGATCGTCCGGATGAAGGAAGCGTTGGCACATGATCCGCGGAATTTCGAATTGCAGGATGAACTGGGCTCGCTCTATGCGCAGATGCAGGATTGGCCGAATGCAAGACTGGCATTTTCCGCGGCCATTCAGGAGAAGCCGGACTCTGCGATCGCGCACCTTCACCTGGGTTTGACCTTGCAGGCTGCGCAGCAGGCGGGCGCGCTGGAAGAGTTGACTAAGGCTCATGAGCTTGCCCCACGGGATGCAGCTATCGCACTTGAACTGGGAAAGGCATTGGCAAGCGCCGGCCAGGATGAACAGGCCGCTTCGATACTTCAAAGCGCGGTGGAGTTGAATCCGGCCTCGACTGCGGCAGATTATCAATTGGGCTTGGTGCTCGAACGCCTTAGCCGGTTATCAGAAGCGATTCCGCTGCTGCAAAAGGCGGAGGCCGCGCATCCCGACGATGCGGAGATTCTTACCAATCTCGGCATGGCGCTTTGCCAGGCGCAGAGAACCAAGGAGGCGGTGCCGCCACTGCAACGGGCGGTCGCATTGGAGCCGGAGAACGTGACCGCGCATCAGGATCTTGCCGTGGCCTACATTCAGCTGAGCCAGCTTGACGATGCCATTGTTCAATTGCGAGCTGCTTTGAAACTGTCTCCAGATGCTGCCCAGCTGCATTACAACCTGGGATTCGCGTTGAAGATGCAGGATGATTGGGCCGACGCGATTCCGGAGCTGGAGGCAGCGGAAAAGCAGAATCCTTCTGCGCCTGAGCCGCCTTACCTGCTGGGCGTGCTGTACATGCAGGCGGGGCGTTACGAGGATGCGGAGCGGGAACTGAGTGGATCACTGAAGCTGCGCGCGAACAACGGCGATGGGTGGGCGACGCTGGGCAGCGTGTACAACAAATTGGACAAACTGCCTGAGGCGGTTTCCGCGTTGCGTGAGGCGATCCGGCAGAGCCCCGCGCAAGCCGATCCGCATTTGACTCTAGCTGCTGTGTTGGCCAAGCAAAACCAGGCCGCCGAAGCAACGGAAGAGCGCAGAAAAGCAGCAGGCCTGATGCGCAGTCACATGAATTTCCAGCGTGCCGAGGTAGCCACCAACTCGGCAAACTCCCTGTTGACAAGCGGCAAAATCGAGGAGGCCGTTGCTGGATTTAGGGAGGCGTTGAGCTTCGATGAGAACTACGCAGAGGCGCACGAAGGCTTGGCAAAGGCATTGGAACGGCAGGGAAAGAGCATAGAAGCGGCCGCCGAGCGCGAGAAAGCGACGGCACTCCAGAAGCCTGGGCCGCAATGATGGAGCCCGGGGGGAAAACGCATGCTCGGGGATTAAGGTGCGCGGCCAGGGTGCGGCTCAGTCGATCCTCCCATTGGTGGATATACAACCGTTTGGCCAAGGCGCTATAGTGAGCCAGGATCGACCGGTTCATTTCCAGCCAGGGTGAGAGCAAAGCAGAGCGGAGACTGTGCGATTCGACGCGGGATTCATGGCAATTGGCACTACTCGATAAGCGCCAACATCTATTCGCATCAATTGAACGGATAGCAACTAGATTTTTTCACCTGGCGACGGATGTGGCGGTCAATTGCTACTTCGTCGCGGGGGAGCCGGTTGGAGATGGTATGAAAAAGATTGCAGGCTCCTTGGTTGGAGCGGCCTGCCTGTTGCTGGCGGTAATCTGGGTCTCGCCTTGGGTGGCGGCGCAGAACGGAGCGCAACCGAGCGGCACAATCCAGACCCCTCCTCCGGCATACACTCCTCTGCCCTCGGGCGCGCTCCCTGTTGAGGACACATCGGCCCAGCGCGAAGCCCTTGCCAAGCTAAAGGCCAAGGCAGAGAAAGAATCCGAAGAGGCGCGCAAGACCCATAACGCGCTGGTTGCCGGCAGCTACAACTTCCACTACGGGAAAGACAAACCATTTGCGCCGGGAAACATCAAGGTTCAGGGCGAAGGCTTTCTGCAGCCGGGCACCTTTCCCAGCGCGGAGTATTGCGGAACCTGCCACCAGGAAGCTTATGCGCAGTGGCGACAGGCGCTGCATTCGAACTCCTTCCGAACGCCGTTTTACCGAACCAGCGTCAACCTTCTGATTCGCGACCCGGCGCGCGGCATCGCCTATGCCCGTCACTGCGACAGTTGCCACAATCCCATTGCGGTGCTGGGCGGAGGGTTGACGGAAGATTCCAAAATCGATCGTGCCGGGCCGGACTCCGACGGGCTCACCTGCACGACCTGCCACTCGGTGCAGAAGCTGTATTCGACTAATGGCAATGCGGGGATTGAGATGGGTGTGCCGGCGGTGATGGTGGACGAAAAGGGCAATCGCATTCCGGGCGAAGTGCCGTTCGATCAGATTCTTCGGCACCCTGAACGCCACTCCAAGGCGGTGATGCAGGACCTGCTGCATACGCCGGAGTTTTGCGCTGCCTGCCACAAAGCAAATCTGCCGGAGCCGCTGAACGATTACAAATTCATTCGCGCCTTCACAGCCTATGACGAGTGGCAGCAATCGAAGTTTTCGCAGCGCAACCCGCTCACTTTTTACACGGCCGACTTCTCCAGTTGCCAGGGCTGCCACATGAAGCGGGATGCAGTTACGCTTCCGGAATATGGAGCCAAGCATGGCACGTTTGCTTCCCATCGCTGGCTCGCCGGCAACACTGCTGTGCCTTTCTACTATGGCTTCGATGAACAGTTGAACAAGACGATCGCTTTTCTAAGGAGCGGCGACTATCTCAACGTGGACATCTTTGCGGTGAAGCAGGTGGGCGCCGACACAATGGCTGCGCCGTTGGGCTCGATGCCGGTCACGCTCAAGCCAGGCGAGTTCGTCGAGACTGCGGTTGTAATTCAAAATAAGAACATTGGCCACTCGCTTATTCCCGAGGTTCGTGACTTATACGAGGCATGGGTGAGTTTCACGGTCAAGGACGCATCCGGCGCCGTGATCTACAAGAGCGGCTATCTGGAACCCGATGGCATGCTCGACGCGGAAGCTCATAGCTTTACCAACCGGCCCGTCGATTTGACCGGAAATTTTGCCGACAATCACAAGGTGTGGACGATTCATTCCGTGGCGTATGACAACACTGTGCAGGCCGGACGGTCGGCGCTGGTTCGATATCAATTCCACATTCCGCAGGAAGCGAAGAGCCCCATCACCATATCTGCGGCTGTGGAATACAGGCACTTACGACAGAGTTATCTCAACAATGTCTTGGGCAAGGATCACCCGGCCTATCCGGTGATTGAGCTTTCAGAGCGAAGCCGGACACTGAAAATCGGTGACAATCCACCCTCGGAGCCGCTTGCCACGGACAATCCGGACTGGATGAGATGGAATAACATCGGCATCGGTTATCTGGACCAATTGCAGTATGAGGACTCGATCCATGCTTTTGAGCAAGTGGTTCGCCTTCGCCCGGATTACAAGGATGGGTATATCAATTTAGGCCTTACTTACATCGAGTGGGAGAAATACAGCGAAGCGCGCGCGCCGCTTGAAGAGGCGCTGACGATTCATCCCGACGATGCGCGGGCTCTCTACTACCTGGCGCTGGTGGAACGGCGGCAAAGACATTCGGAAGCCGAGGTCGCCGATCTCGAAAAGGTCGTAGCACAGTATCCGCAATCGCGGGACGCGCGGCGGGAGCTTGGCATATCCTATTATCAGCAGCATCGAAGCGAAGAGGCGATGCAGCAGTTCAAGGCTTTACAGGCAATCGATCCGGACGACGTGGCAGCGCACTATAACTTGTCTATTCTCTATCGACGAATGGGCATGAAGAAGCAGGCCGCCGAAGAGGCGGCGCAATACGCCACAAAGCGAATCGACCCCGGTGCGCCAACTTACTCGCTGGACTATCTCCGCAAACATCCTGAGATCTCCACGGAGAGCGTTCCGTGGCACGTGCATACCGATACGGCGCATACGGCCAGCACGGCGCCGGATCATCCATAGGATCCTAAGTAGATCGAAAGGAATAAAACTCATTGAAACGCCGCGCCTTCATCCGTTCTCTCAGCCGCACAGCCCTGGTGCTTCCTTTCGCGGATATCTTTGCCCTGGCTTCTCCCTTTCAGCAACAGGCAACGCCCGATCCCTCCAAGCAAATCGGGCCGCAGGAGCGTAGTTACGATGCAAAGCCGGCACCGCCGCCACCGGGCCCAAAATCTCCCATTGAAGGCACGCCTCTTGGCATAAGCTTTGTGGATGTGGCCACGGAGGCTGGCCTGAATGCGAAGACCATCTATGGCGGAGAGTTTACTAACAAGTATCTTCTGGAAACAACGGGCTGCGGGCTTGCCTTTTATGACTATGATGACGATGGGTGGGTAGATCTCTTTCTTGTAAATGGCTGGCGTCTTGAAGGTTTTCCCGCGGGGCAGGAACCACGGTGCCATCTGTTCAAGAACAATCGCGATGGGACCTTTACGGATGCAACGATAGGTTCCGGCCTGGAACATAAAACCGGCTGGGGACAGGCATGCTGCGTCGGCGATTACAATAATGACGGCCACGACGACCTGTTCGTGACTTATTACGGACAGAATGCACTCTATCGGAACAATGGCGACGGGACATTTGCCGATGTTTCTCAACAGGCGGGACTGACACAGCCGGGGCCTAAGATCCGATGGAATACAGGGTGCACCTTTATTGATTATGACCGGGATGGCCACCTTGACTTATTCGTGGCCAACTATGTGGACTTTGACTTGAAGACGGCACCAAAGCCGGAAGACGGGCCATGCACTTACAAGGGAATCCTAGTGGCCTGTGGTCCGCCTGGATTGCCCGGCGGGAGAAACATTCTCTACCACAATAACGGCGATGGCACTTTTAGCGACGTAAGCGAGAAGGGGGGCATGTGGACGGCAGTGGGCACTTATGGCCTGAGCGTTGCAGCGTCGGACTTGGACAACGACGGCTGGCCCGACATATATGTTGCGAACGACTCTGCTCCCGCAACCCTCTATCTGAACCAAAAGGACGGGACGTTCCGTGATATAGCCATTGAAGCCGGGGCCGCACTGTCGGCGGAGGCGAAGCCTCAGGCCGGCATGGGTGTTTCAATCGGCGACTATAATCGCAACGGCAACCTGGACGTGGTGAAGACAAACTTTGCTGGCGACACGGACTCTCTTTACACTAATCTTGGCGATGCATCCTTCGAAGATAGGACCTACCCTGCCGGACTTGGAGTGAATACGAGGCTGTTAGGTTGGGGGGTGGGCTTCTTCGATATGGATAACGATGGCTGGCTCGACATTCTGATGTCGAATGGACACGTTTATCCCGAGGTGGATCGATCCAAGGGCGATTTGAAATACGCCGAGCATAAATACCTTTATCGCAATCTGCGCAATGGGAGGTTTGAGGAAGTTACCAGCCAGGGCGGTCCTGGGATCCTGGAGAATGCACCGGCCCGCGGATGCGCGTTTGGCGATTACAACAACGACGGAGTTATCGATGTGGCCGTCAACTGCATCAATGCCAAACCACAACTGCTCCGTTGCGACTCAACCCTGAATCGCAACTGGATCAAGATCAAGCTGGTGGGCGTCAAGTCGAATCGTTCGGGGATCGGCAGCCGCATTCTGGTAACTGCCATGACCATACCGGACGCCGCCAAGCCGCTGGTGCAGATGGATGAGTTACGAAGCGGCGGGAGTTACTTTTCGCAGAACGACCTGCGCATGCATTTCGGCCTTGACCAGGCTAAGAAGGTGGACATGGTCGAAATTCGCTGGCTAAGCGGACAGGTGGATCAGGTGAAGAACCTGGACGTGAATCAACTCTATGTTATCCAGGAGGGCGGGAAGATTCTCAAAGCCGGTCCTCTGCAACGGGCGAAGAGGCCGGCCAAGGTCAAAACATGAACGGCGGCAGCGAGAATGTAGCTACGCGTGCATCTAACCCAAATTATTCTGGTCGGGGCGGAGGGATTCGAACCCCCGACCCTCTGCTCCCAAAGCAGATGCGCTACCAGGCTGCGCTACGCCCCGACGTGCTGCCTCGATTGTAACGCGAATGGGATTCGACTTGCGGCAGGCGGAAAAAGGCGGGCTGGGCGCGGGTTAACTGCGGCTGAGCCAGACGAACAACCACACCACCAGAATGAGCGGGATGGCGAAGATGAACCCAAGGATCCCAGCGAGCAGCAGCAGGAACGCCCAGTCCTTGCCGGTGTGGCGGCGCGGCTCTTCAAGGTGGAGGCAGAGCAGGCGGTAGTTGCGGCGGTTGGCCTTCCAGAATACGTCAAAGATGTCGCCGAAGAGGGGGATGGAGCCCACCAGCACACCGATGCCGAGATTTGCTGCCATGCGCGCGAGGGTGACGTAGGGTACGCCGCGAATCCAGGCGGCCAGAGGAATGATGAGCGAGAGCAGCCCGGCCAGCACGTCGCCGAGGCCAGGGACCAGGCCAATGATCCCGTCGATGCCGAAGCGGATGCGGGTGCCGGGTATGCGAAAGGCCTCATCGAGAAGAATCTCGAGGTTATGGAGGGTGCGATCGCGAAACAGCCATGCGCCGCGATTCCAGCGATCCGGGACGAGGGCCTGGGCTGGAGGCGGGTTGGTGACGGAGCCGGATCGGGTTGGATCGGGGCTTGGCATGGGCGGTTTCTCTCAGGCAAAACGGCTAAGCTCCGCCGATCGCACGGGGTCTGGAGCGGGGCGGCGCGAGCCGGCGATGGCCCCGATTCGATGTTACAATCGTAAGCGTATACGGCGGCTATAGTTCAGTGGCAGAACGCCTGTCTGTGGCACAGGATGTCGAGGGTTCGATCCCCTCTAGCCGCCCCAAATCTGCACGGACCGGAGAGGCCCTCATGAGCCTGAATTCCCGAGTTGCCGAGCTTCATTGAACCCTAAAATCCATCAAGACAACCTCATGAACAACGCGACCTCGGAGACGCCCGAGCGGCTTGCCGGAGCCAGCAACGGTCGGAAGGCGCCTACTTCTTCGCTTGAATGGCTGTCTCCGTTTGTGCCGTTGCGCGGCTTGAGCAGCGGCCATTTACAGACCATTGTCGGGAACTATCTTCCCCGGCGGCCGTTTCAACTTGGTTCGGCGGCGGAAACCGTGGAAGTGGACCCGGCGGATGGCAGCCGGGTGCTCTGCCATTGTACCTGGCAGGCGGACGCGGTCCGCGCCAGCCGTTTGACGGTGGTGCTGGTGCACGGGCTTGAGGGCTCGTCGGACTCCCGCTATATTCAGGGCATCGCCGGGCGGGCATGGGCTGCCGGCTGCAACGTGGTGCGCATGAACATGCGCAACTGCTCCGACACGGATTTGCTTTCGCCCACGCTTTACCACTCGGGTCTGTCGGACGACGTGGGCGCGGTGGTGCGCTACTATACGGAGCAGTTCAGCCTACAGCGGGTTGCGCTGGTGGGCTATTCGATGGGCGGCAATCTGGTGCTGAAGCTGGCCGGGGAATGGGGCCGCCGGCCGCCGCTTTGCGCGGTGGCCGCAGTGTGCCCGGCGATTGACCTGGCCGCCGGCTCCGACGCACTGCACGAGCCCGTGAATCGCGGCTACGAGCGGCATTTTCTGCGCCGCCTGATGCGCCGTTTTCATCGCAAGGCCGCGCTGTATCCCTCGCTTTATGACCCCGCGGCCATCGGACCGGTGCGAACGGTTCGGCAGTTCGACGACCGCATCGTGGCGCGCTACTGCGGCTTCCGCGATGCCGACGACTACTACTACCGCGCGGCCAGCGCCCGTGTTGTCGATCGGATCGCCGTTCCTACGCTGATCCTGCACGCTCTGGACGATCCCTTCATCCGGCTGTACGCTGAAACGCGCGCCAAGCTTGTCGCCAACCCTCATGTGATTTTTGTGGAGACCCGCCACGGGGGCCATTGCGCCTATCTTTCGCGCGATGCGGGCGACGACATTCACTGGGCGGAGGCAACCGTGATGCGGTTCCTGCGGGCGGTGACGGCTGCGACCGATGGAAGCTGACTGGGAGTTTGAGGTGGGCGGCGATGCGCCGGTGATTGAGGCCCGCTGGGCTGGATTTATCGATTTGCAGCGATTTCCGGAGCGCGCCTTGCAGTTGCCGGAGGCTCACGAGCTGCCGGCGATGGCCGATGCCCTGGCGCGACTGAACGGGGTTGGCTCGCCAGTGTGGACCGCCAAGTGCGATGTCTGGCCGGTTACTGGCCGGGGCGCATTCGATCCGGACGAGCTCGACGCTCCGCCGGGAAGCGCTGCTCACGCCATCGCCTGCTACATCGACCTGATGGACCGCAACGATGCATCCCGGAGCAACCAGAAGTGGTCCTCGCCGGACGCGGCCGAAAACATCTGCAAGCGGGTGTGCAGCCTTCTTGGCGCCATTCCGTTCCGTTGCTGCCACGTGGATCTCGTCATCCGGCGGGCTATTATTGCCCCGGACCGGATGGCACTCGGCATCACTGCCTACCTGACCGCCTGTGGGCCGTCTAAGGGGGAGGCCAGGCACACTCTGCAGGCGGCGCTCGCTTTGTTTACAGATGCGCTTTGCGACGACTCGAAGGTAGAATGACACATAGAGCAGTTTCGGAATACACGTAGACTTTTTGATCGCAGCGATGGGGGCTTTTTCTTCCACCCCAGCGACGAGGACCTGTCGCCGGGGACCCCGGAGAGGAAAAAGCCACTTGTGTGCGTGCTTTCGGCCTACACGAACTCCGAAACTGCTATCGTGGGGCGAGTAGCTCAATTTGGATAGAGCACCGGCCTTCTAAGCCGGGGGTTGTGGGTTCGATTCCCGCCTCGCCTACCATTTATAGTCAACAAGTTACATATTTGTGCTTTTCCATAATTCCCCTGTGTGTGCCAAGTTCTGCACCCCGAAGTGTGCTCGCATTCATTCTGCAAACCGAAGTTGGCGACTAACCAGGCGTTACGCATACCTGAATCATTGGGCGTGTTCGATACTGCGGCAAATACGAGCGGATTATTCGGAATGCAGAATCCTTGCGCTACACTAACTGTCCAACTGGTGTAACCGATCGGGCAGACAAGTGACGGGCGACAATTCGAAGTGCAGAGCGTGTTGCCTCATTCGGAAATGTCAGCGAAGAATTGTGTGTGTTTTTTGCCCAGCATTTCGAGGCGAAGCTCGCCGTCACCAGCTCTTCTTGATGAGCGTATCGAAGGCGACGCCGCCATTTGGATCGCGGGTGGCGCTGAATGCGACCCGCGGTGATACCTGATACTGCCCCTGGATGGTCTGACTCTGCGTGGAGGCCACATTCGTTGAGAACGTGACAAACAGGTTTCCGGTCACGCGCTGCTGAATGGTGATGTTCGCGCCCGGCGGCCCCGCGCTGCTGCTGCCTGCCAGCACGGGGTTGATGGAGAGTTGCGAAATCCCGGCGATCTTGGAAACCCGGCTCGTCAGCTCGCTCGAGACCTGCGACGCTACCAGGGACTCGGCTGCCTGGTTTGCCGGAGTCGCGGTCGCATTGCTCGCCTCGGCCGTCTGGCCGAACGCCAGCAGGTGGATGATATCGGCGGCAGGCAGCGCGGGGTCCGAGCTGTACTGCGTCCGCATCTGGTCCACCGGACCCTGGAAGCGAAGATCGATGTTGTACTGCTGGATCGAAGTAGTCAGCGACACATTCACCACCGGCTGCGTCTCCGATGGATTCACAAACTGGATTGTGCCCCCGTTCAGCACAAACCGGTTCCCGTTCAGAATGATGTCTCCGTTGTTCAGATTCACGCGCCCCAGCACCACCGGGTCCGCCGCCGTCCCGCGCAGTTGCAGATTCGCCGTTCCGCCCAGGCTCAGTGTTCTGCTCGTCAGGTTCACGCTGCTCGTGGAGTCCACTGCCACATTGAGTTGAACGTTCTGCGCGAAGCCTTGCGAAGGGGGGGCCGCGACCCCGCCCCCAAACTGACCCACGAAACTGGACAGGTCGAACGCCGGCGTAAACGACAGGTCCGACAGGTGCATCGTTCCGCCCAGCACCGCCGTTTCCGTTGTTCCGGAGAGCCGCAGGTTCGCGTCCAGATTCTCCCTCATCCCCTGCGGATAGAGAATCCGTGCTCCTTGCGCGCTCATGCCCAGGTCGAACTGAATCGACGGCCGGTAAGCAACGCCACCCTGTGCAGTGACGGTTCCTCCTCCGATGTTTCCCTTGAAACTGCTAATGTTCAGCCGGTCCCGGGTCATTGTCAGAACGCCGTTGCAATGCTGCAATCCCACCGGCAAGTCGTTCGAAGCAAAGTTCGCGTCCACAATATTGATTTGCCCGGCAAAATCCGCACCGTTGACCGGGCCATGGGAATCGATGTTGAACTTCAATTGCCCCGAGCTTCTGATATTCGGATCGAAGAGCTGTGCCAGTTGCATGTTCACCGAACCCACCAGCATCAACGCCATGGGTCCATTGCCGTTGGCCGGAACGCTCCCCTCAAACTGCAACTCTGTGTCCGTTCCGTGGACGGAAGAGCGCTGCACGTCGATCCTTCCATCCTTATAGTCGACGTGTATGGGTGCTGATGCCGCCAGCTCAACCGTGTTGCCGTACGCCACCTTCAGCATAGGAAGGGTCACGTGCGCCTCAAGCTGCTTCTGGTTGCGTAGCGGCCCATGCAGCGTGGCATGAACCTCGGTCTCTCCGGTCACGCCGTCCGCCTGCGGAGCATACACGGCAATCAGCGGACCCAGAGGAACCTCTTGCGTATCGAGCGTCGCGTCCACCAGGTAATTCCCAGTCAGCTCAATCTTTGCCTTCGCCTGAATTGAAGTATTGACGGCGGACGATTGCAAAGTGGCATTCGCGACGTGGTTTGCCACGTTTGCCTGCAGCTTGATGCCAGTAACGTTCTGCCGCTGCACGGCCAGTGCTGGAATCTCAAGCGTCGCGTTCATCTGCGGATCGTCGAACGAGCCCTGCCCATTCGCATGAAGGGCCGCCACGCCTGCGATCTTCAGGTTTCTCGAACTCACTGCCTGCAGCTTTCCCAAATCCACGCCGGTCGCGTCCAACTTCGCCGTGTAGGTCTTCTCCCGCGGGCGCAGGGTGGCCTTCCCCTTCACGCTCCCCGAAGGAAGCTCCACGGCTAGTTCGCCTTGCATCTCGTCCCCCGAGCCCGCAAACGTGAGCTTCGCCGACCGCACCGGCTGGCCGTAGGCCGTCAGGTTCTTGAGCGTCACATTCCCATTCCCAACCGGGTTCAGCTCCGTCCCATGCATGGCAATCGCCGCGCTCAGCGTGCCGGTCACGGGAATCTGCTGCCCCGCCAGCCTGGTCAGGTCCGCAATGTTCACTTCGGACGCATTCAGCTGAACCTGCACCAGGCTGTTCTCTGTGAACGACCATTGGCTCAGCCCCGTGCTCGCGCTGAACGTGATGTTTCCGTGCGATGCGGGTTGCAGGGAGGCCTGTTGCAGACTCAACTTCGACGGGCTCAGGTCCACCGTGGAGTGAAGTCCCTTCCAGTTGGTTCCGTTGTATTGAAGATTCGTCGCCGTCAATTGCCCCGTCAAATGCGGCTCCGCAGTGGACCCCCGCACATTGCCCTGAAATGTTGCAGCCCCCGCAAGCCCCAGTGGCTGCGCCGTTTGTCCCGGCGCCGGAGTTTGGAACAACTCCGCAAGCGCATCCACTTCGCGCAGGTCGTTGGCCTGCAAATTCAGGCTCACGCTGGAATGCCTGCTCACCACACCGTTCATCGTCAGGTTGGTCTGCGGCGTCTTCACAAAACTCTGTTCCAGCATCAACTGCTGATTCTTCCCGCTGTAAGTGGCATGGATCGCACTCTCCAACGGGAACGTCACCGGAGCCGCGCCGGCATTAGCGTTGCCACCCGGCACTGCCGCTGCCGCCTGCGCCCCAGCGCCGCGTCCTCGCTGCACCTGCCCTTTCACGGTCGCATCGGCGTGCGCCACAAGATCGCCAAATGTGCTGCCCCATGTTGCTTTGGCCTCCGCGTTCAACGCTCCTGCCACGGTCACCTGGCTGGACTGCGTCGCCGGCCCAAGCGCTCGCACAACGTCCGCCAGTGAAACACCGCGGACCTCCGCCGTCATCTCCGAATGCGGATTGCCGCTGATGCTCCTCATAATCCCCTGCGCAGTCACCACGCCACCCAGCAACCTGGCATGCAGATCGCGTAACACCACATCGCCATTCGCCAGCCCGTAGTGCGCCGCAATGTCATTGATCTGCGCGCGGATGGCTGGTGTACGAACTACGAGCCCTTGGCTGTCCAGATTCCCATCCACCGTCAGCGCATCGAGCACTGCGCGCTCCGCTGCCTGCTTGAACGCAATCGTCCCCGCTGTGTGCACCATCCCCGTCGGCAGCGTGGGCTCGTGCAAAATCTTGCCCACCTGCTTGCCGTCGAGAACCATGTCGTAGCGCCCCTGCACTTCGGGATTGTTGTAGTTGTTCAGCACTGCGGCCAGCGACACCACTGAGTCGCCAGCCGTAAGCTTCGCCTGCGTCAGCCGGAATGTCGTGGGCGTCGCATCAAATTGCGCATCCAGGCTGTGTGCCACCGGACGCAGCGCGCCGTACACCAGTTGCCCATTGGAATACGCCACCGTGCCTGAATACTTTTTCAGCAGGCTGTTGAACGACGCCTTGAACTCCAGGTCATGAAGATCCGCAGCAACCTCCGCAGGCTCGTCGTTGTAGTAGATCTCACCATGCTCCAGCACCGCATGACGCACGCCCAGATCGAACACCGATGTCTTGCCGCTCTGCCCGCTGCTCCTGATCGTCGGAATATTCGAAACGCCCTTTGCATCCACGAATACATGCACTACTGGATGGTCGAGCTGAAAGCTGTCCAGGTACCACGTCTTGCTCAGGATCGACACAATGCGCACGGCCGTCTGCACATGATCCGCCTGCAGGAGCGGCGGATTCGGATACGGACTCGCTCCATCAATCGTGACTCCATACAGATCCACGCTCAAGTTCGAAAGATGGACCGCAAAATTCTCGAGCTGCACGCGCACGCCCAGGCTCTCGCTAGCCTGCGCCTCCGCGGTACGAATCAAGTGGCGGTGAAACCCCGCATTGTTCAGCAGGATCGCAACGCCAAGGGTCACGATCAACGTCACCGCCGTCATCCCCAGCGAAATCCAAGCCATCGCCTTGAAAAACGGGTGGCGCGCCTGGCGCCAGCGCGGGTTCGACGGATCACGAAGTTCGGCTAGCAATTCAGAAAGATTCATAGCATCCCCGTTCTAGAATGCCTGCCCGATGCTGACAAAATACTGCGTTGCGTTGATCCCCTGAATCGGATTCAGGTTCCGTCCCACGTCGATCCGCACCGGGCCCACAGGTGTCGCGTATCGCAGCCCCAGGCCCGCGTTGTTGCTGTAAAGCGAAGTGAAATCGTGAAATCCCACCGTCGGAAACACATTCCCGCCGTCGTAGAAAGTCACCAGGCTGACACCCTTTTTTATCGGCAGCGGAATGCGCGCCTCCGCGTTGATCAGCAGCAGTTCGTTGCCTCCGCTGGGGACGCTGATAAAGTTATTGCAGGTCGTTCCGCCGTTCGGGCAAACGCGCACGGGCCGCTGCGGTCCCGCACCATCCAGGGGAAATCCACGCAGCGAGTTGCCGCCGCCCGTAAAGAACTCCTCGCTGAGCGGCACGCGGCTGTTGGCATAGGGTTGCACCAGCCCGATCCGAAGGCTGTTGGCAAACACAATGTTGTGAAAGCCCTGCTTGTAAAAAGCCGCCTGCCCGGTAAACTTCGCGAAGTTCACGCTCGATCCCAGCTTCGTCGCGTTCATGTCCACCTCAGCCGACTCCAGTACGCCCTTATGCTCGTCCAGCGGATTGTCGCGTGTGTCGCGCGTCAGGTTCGCGCTCAGCGTGGAGAGCCGCACATGCTGATCCTGCGTCGGCACGAGGTCCGGAATCAGGATGCGCGTCAGGTCCGTCTGGCTAAAGCTGTAGCGCAGAAACAACGTGTTCTTTTGCGCCTTGTCCAAGGGCCGCTGCAACTGCGTGCTGGCAAGCTCCTGTTGCGAGGAAAACAGCGGGTTTTCTTCGTTGCGATCGGCGGAGACAGAAGTGGTTGCCTTCCACGCCGACCAGCGAAAATCCGGAACAATGTAGTAAGCCGCGCCGCGCTGATCCAGCCTTCCCGCGAATCCCGTGAACGAAAGCGAAGCGCCCTTTCCGCCCACGTTGTTGCGCGTGTATTGAAACGTTCCTCTCGGCCCGTAAAACGTCACCTGGCTCGTCGTAAAGTTTGGCGGCAGCCCGATGGGCGGCAGGTTCGGCAGTGCCACCGTTCCGCTCGGAATGCTCCCACCGCGGTTGATCACTTCAAATCCAAAACCGTAAGTGATTTCGTTCCTCTTCGCCTCGTGCACTCTCACAACCACGTCTTCCGCGCTCTGTGTGGTGATCTGCCGCTTCGGATCCACCTCAGCCCAATCGAACACGCCGGTGTGCTCGTAAAGCTTGCTTCCCGCCAGCAGTAGTTGCGACTCGGTCAATGGCTCGCCCGGCTTGATGCCGGAAACATCCTGGTCGATCAATCGCTGCTTCGTATGCTCGCGCCCCATAGTTATCAGGCTTCCGGCAATCACCTTCGGTCCTTCGTAGATGTGGTACACGACGTTGATGTGGTGCGGGTCACCCTTCGATACTTCCGTTGCCGTCTCGCGAAAACTCGAATTCAAATACCCGGCCTGCAAGTAATGCGCGACAATGTTGGCCCTGTCCGCTTCCACGTGTGCCTGCGAATACGCCTGTCCCGCTGCCACCTTCAATCCGCCTGGCGCAGACTGAGCAGCAGGCAGCGTGTCGTTGCCCTGGATCGTCAGCGAGTTCACCACGTCACGCGGCCCCTCCGCCACGCGGAATTGCACGTTGATGTCTCCTCCCCGGTTGGTCACGCTCGAGGCCACCTGCACGCTGCTGAAGCCCTCGGACTGGTACACCGCCTTCAGACTGTTCACGCTGGAGCGCAGAAGCTGCTGGCTGAAGTTCCCCGGCGAGAACAGGTGTCCCTTCGTGACAGTAAGATGCGGCGTCAGTTCCGATGCGGGCAGCTTGCTGTTCCCCGACAGCTCCACTGCGGCCACCTTGTGCTTCTTTTGCCTCGTAATCTGGTAGAGAACCGTGTTGCCGCTCGGTTCCGTCTTCAGCTGTGCGTCAACCTTCGCATCGAAGTAACCCTTCGCCTGGAAATGCGAAATGAGTGCCTGCCTGCCTTCTTCCACTGACTCTTCGTCGACGCCCACGCCCTGGTACACGGGCAGCAGCGCCCTCCGCGTCCAACTCCACACCTTCGCGCCTTTAATCGTGACCGTCGAAACCGGCCCCGGCTGCACCGTGAAATGAATGTCTGCGCGATTGGTGTCGGCGTGGTATTCCGCGCCGGCAAGCTTAACCTGCGCTCCCAGCCGCCCTTTCTTTTCAAGCTGCGATTGCAGGTATTGGGTCGCCTTGGTGAGCGTGGAGTAGTGGTAGCTGCGTCCTGGACGCGCCGCCGCGCCCCGCATGCGCGCCAGAAATGTCTGCAGGCTATGGCTCAGCATTGCCGTTTCTTCAGCGCTCGCGCCCACAATGTCCAACTCTCCGAACTTTGCCGCGCGATTCATTTGGCAATCGAACAGAATATTAGCCAACCCGTCCGCGGAATCCACCTTCACCTCCGCATCCACCTTTGCCTGGAAGTATCCCTGTTGCCGGAAGAACGTGATCAGCGCGTGGCGGTCCCGCTCTACATCGGCCTCATTGAAAGGCGTCTGCGCCTGGAAGTTGGCCACTTGCACCAGCCGCGCGTAGTTGAAGCGCTCCGCCCCCGGAAACTGAAAGATCCCAAAGTAGATGGCGGGTTCCAGGATGAACAGCACACGAACGCCGTCCGCTTCTGCATCCACCTGCGCGCGCACATCCTTGGCCTTTCCGTTGGCCTTTAGCGCGGCCAGCGTGCGATTCACCTTGTCAATCGAAAATGGTTCATCCGGCTTCTGAACAAAAAGCGGCTCGAACTCCGATGCAGCAGATTGCGGGCGTCCGGCGATTTCAATGGCCGTTACATTCTGCCCCTCGTAGCTGGAAAGAATCTGCGTGGCGGTCGCTGGATTCGCGGGGGTCTGGTTGTTGGACGCTGAATCGCTTTGAGCAGAAAGAGCCGAAGCCGCGCCCGAGAGGAAGCACACGGCAGCCACCACGCGCAACCATCGCGGCATAAGGCGGGCGCGTGGGACATAGATCGAGCTCTTGAGTTTGACAAAGAAATATTCGAATGCTCTGAATCGCACCGGGGTGTGCAAATTGCTCCTCTGGTTGATGAGATGCCCACTGACTTGGGTGGGTTTGATCGGCGGCGGCCGGACGGCACTTTTGGCGCTCGCGCGCGGAATGCCTCGGTCTGGCGGGCTGTCTGGGAAGCGCGAGTCGGCATCCAAGCAAACACCGCGTCCGGACCCACGTAACCTGGACGTTGGAGAAACGTTTATCCCCGGCCCGCACTCAAACTCCGGCCCGCAACTAAACCGCGCTGAAAAGCGAGTATGGGAATTCGTGTCTCGTTGGCCCTTGCGTTCGCTGTGGGATCTGCAGGGTGTTCGCATCCGTGTTGTCGCCGCGCGCACATGGAGATCCATGTTTCTTGACCGCATCTTCGGCCGCGCCGCCGAACTTGGGTTCTACTTTTTTTTTGCGCTCTTTCCCACGCTCTTCAGCGCGAGTTCCATCCTCGGTCTGGCCGCGCGATCCGCCCACCAATTCTTCGATCGGCTGCTGGACTACCTCGCCCTGGTCATCCCCACCGCGGCCCTCGGCGCGGTGCTGCAAACATTCAACGAAACCACCGCCGCGGCCAGCTCCGGCAAACTAACGTTCGGGCTCATCGCCGCCATCTGGTCCGCTTCGGTCGGAATCTCCGCCGTCCAGGACACGCTCAACGATGTGTATAAGGCGGAAGACGATCGCTCCTATTTTTTCGCCCGCATCTGTGCCATCGCCCTCACCATCGCCCTCACCATCATCGTCACCGCCGGCCTTGCGTCGCTGCTGGGAGGAGACTTCCTCGCTGCGCTGGCCCGGCGATTCATCCATCCATCCCTGCTTGCAGACGCGGCTGCCATAGCGTCAAGAGTGATCGGCTGGTTTGTGGCCACCGCGCTCCTCGCCCTGGTCTTCGCCGTCATCTATTACTGGGCGCCGAATGTCAAAACCCGCTGCTGGCATTGGCTCACGCCAGGCGGAGCCATCGGCTTGACCGGCTGGCTTTTCTGTTCCCTCGGCCTCCGCGTCTACCTCCATTACGTTCCCAGCTTCTCTCTTACATACGGCTCCCTCGGCGCGGTCATTATTCTGCTCACTTGGTTTTACATCACAGGCCTCATGCTGCTTCTCGGCGCCGAGATCAACAGCGAGATCGAAGCAGCTGCCGCCGAGGTGCGCCTGACCGGCGCTTCAAACGTGAGCGTCCTTCGAGAAGATCTGCGAGAGTAAAAAAAGTTGGGCCGTGCACTTCACGTTTGTCATTTTCAACTTTGCACTTCCGGCTGCGCTTGATAGCTTCGCCTGGATTACGGGCTGCCCGGAGATTACCCCGAAACGGGTGTAATGTCCGGCTGGGCGACCATCCGACCAGAACCCACAAGACGGGCCGAGCCGGGACTGGTAAGGTGTATTGGGCTGATGGCGTCAACCGAAGGTCATGCGTTGGAGTCGTTTGTGTTGGAGTCCGGTATTGACTGCGCGCACAATACCGGCATCGCATAGCAGTTTTCCATCGTTCAGCGCGATTTGCGGGACCGGATTGCCCGCGATGTTCGTACTGCATGGCTGTCTGCAAATACCGCGTATCGACGAGCGGCCGTAACAGAACAACTGCTGCAAGAGGCAAATCTGGCGCTGAAGCTGGCGGAGGCGCGGTACAAACTGGGTCTGAGCTCGATCGTGGAATTGAGCCAGGCGCAGTTTCAACAGACTGACGCCGCCATCAGCAATACGGATGCGCAATACCAATACCGTCTTGCGTTGGCCACAATCAATTATCAGATCGGAGCGACGCCATGATTGAAAACTTCAAGTTGAAAGTGTTCCGCGTGGTGGCGGATATGCTGAATTATCCTAGAGCGGCAGAAGGGGGATTTTGTCGGAGGCGCGATAGAAAGGAGGAACGATCCGGGGAATCCACCATGCCTGAATATTCCATATCGTCTTAAAACAGAGGCCGCTGTGGCAAGGATCAGTATGCGGAGTCATTGCTGGGGTTCGGCCTTCCACGCCGGGAGTTGTGGGGTCGATTCCTGCCTCGCATGCCACATCCTCAAACGGTTCCTCGTCAAGGGCTTGCAGTTGCATGCCGAGGGATTCAATCCGGGGCTGCCCATTCGTGCGGCTATCGGTGTATGATTCGTGCGCCGCGTCTTCTGTGACTGCACCTGCGCGGTATTTCCTTCCTGGAGGACACTTCGATGGCGTCAGCAACAGCAGTGCATCCGGGCAAGCTCAGCGATCATGCGAGCTTTCGCCCGCGTTATGGCAACTACATTGGCGGCAAATGGGTTGAGCCTGCATCCGGCCAGTACTTTGAGAACATTACCCCGATTACGGGAAAGACTTTCTGCGAAATTCCGCGCTCGAATGCGCAGGACATTGAACGGGCCCTCGATGCGGCTCACGCGGCGCGCGAGAGCTGGGGGCAAACCAGCCCCACGCACCGCGCCAACCTTATGAACCAGATTGCGCAGCGCATGGAGGACAATCTCGACATGCTGGCGCTGGCCGAGACCTGGGACAACGGCAAGCCGATCCGCGAAACCACGGCGGCCGATTTGCCGCTCGCCGTCGATCACTGGCGCTACTTTGCCAGCTGCATTCGCGCCCAGGAAGGCAGCATCTCCGAGATCGACCACGACACGGTGGCCTACCATTTCCACGAGCCGCTGGGGGTGGTGGGACAGATTATTCCGTGGAATTTCCCCATCCTGATGGCCACATGGAAATTAGCACCGGCGCTGGCCGCGGGCAACTGCGTGGTGCTGAAGCCGGCCGAGCAAACGCCGGCCAGCATTCTGGTTTGGGCGGAGCTGGTGGGCGACCTGCTGCCGCCGGGCGTGCTCAACATCGTCAATGGATTTGGCCTGGAAGCAGGCAAGCCGCTCGCTTCCAGCTCACGCGTGGCCAAGATCGCTTTTACCGGCGAAACCACCACTGGCCGCCTGATCATGCAATACGCCAGCCAGAACCTGATTCCCGTAACACTCGAGCTGGGAGGAAAGTCGCCGAACATCTTCTTCGCCGACGTGCTTGAGGAGGACGACGACTTCTTCGACAAGGCGATCGAGGGCTTTGTGATGTTTGCGCTGAATCAGGGCGAGGTGTGCACATGCCCCAGCCGCGCGCTCATCCAGGAGAGCATCTACGACCGGTTCATGGAGCGGGCGCTCAAGCGGGTGGCGGCCATCAAACAAGCCAATCCGCTGGATAGCTCGACGATGCTCGGCGCGCAAGTCTCCAGTGAGCAAATGGAAAAGATTCTGAGTTACATCGACATAGGCAAGCAAGAAGGAGCTGAGTTATTGGCCGGCGGCAAGCGCGCGCATCTTGGCGGCGAGTTGGAGGAGGGTTACTATGTGCAGCCCACCGTCTTCCGCGGCCACAACCGCATGAGGATCTTCCAGGAGGAAATCTTTGGGCCGGTGGTTTCAGTGACCACGTTCAAGACGGAAAAGGACGCGCTGGAAATCGCCAACGACACACTCTACGGCCTGGGAGCCGGTCTGTGGAGCCGCGACGCCAACCGCTGCTATCGCCTGGGACGCGGCATTCAGGCAGGCCGCGTATGGATCAACTGTTACCACGCTTATCCGGCGCATGCGGCTTTTGGCGGCTACAAACAATCGGGTATTGGCCGCGAAACGCATGCAATGATGCTGGACCATTATCAGCAGACCAAGAACATGCTGGTGAGTTACAGCCCCAAGAAGCTGGGCTTCTTTTAGAAAGGGCCTCAGTTATGCCGGAGTTACCTCAACAGGTGTTAGCCACCGACCTGGCCATCCATCTGATTCGAGTGCTGCGCGAGAAACATGGCTTGCTCATGTTTCACCAATCGGGGGGCTGCTGTGACGGCAGCTCCCCAATGTGCTATCCGCGCGGCGAGTTCCTCACCGGGGACTCAGACGTACAGTTAGGCGAGGTGGACGGCGAACCTTTTTACATGAGCCGCAGCCAGTTTGAATATTGGAAGCACACGCAACTGACGCTTGACGTGGTGCCCGGCCACGGAGGCATGTTCTCACTCGATAACGCCGAGGGCGTCCGCTTCCTCATCCGCTCTCGCATTTTCGACGACGCGGAGATTCGCGATCTGCGCGCAGCCGGGCGCATCTAAAAGCCAGAGCTGTTTTCATCGCGGACTTTTGGAGCATCCAGCATGAGAGAGGTCGTGATTGTTTCGGCCGCGCGCACACCGGTAGGCAAATTCCAAGGCTCGCTGCAGTCTTTTTCCGCGCCGCAGTTGGGTGCACTGGCAGTTCGCGAGGCAGTGCGCCGCGCGCGCGTTGAATCCGCCCAAATCGACGAGTGCATTATGGGCTGCGTGCTGCAGGCCGGGCTGGGGCAGAATCCCGCGCGCCAGGCTGCGCTGCATGGTGGGTTGTTGCCGGAGGTAGGCGCGCTGACGATCAATAAGGTGTGCGGCTCGGGACTCAAGGCGGTGGCGCTCGCGGCGCAGGCCGTCCAGACGGAGAACGCGGAGATCGTGGTTGCCGGCGGCATGGAGTCCATGACCAACGCGCCCTATTTGCTGCCTCAAGCCAGAGCCGGTTATCGCCTGGGCAACGGCACGCTGGTGGATTCGATGATCCACGACGGCTTATGGGAAATTTACAACGGATTCCACATGGGCGTGGGCGCGGAAAAGATTGCCGCAAAATATGGCATTGGCCGCGAAGAGCAGGATGCCTTTGCCGCCGAGTCACACCGCCGCGCTGCTGCGGCGACGGCGCAGGGTTTTTTCCGCGAAGAGATTTTGCCGGTCGAGATTCCCGCGGCCAGGAAAGGCGGCGCCGCGCGCATCTTCGATGACGATGAATCCGTTCGTCCCGAGACCACGGCCGAAATTCTCGCCGGCCTTAAACCGGCCTTTCAAGCGGACGGCACGGTGACCGCCGGCAACGCGCCTGGCGTAAGCGACGGTGCGGCCGCGCTGGTGGTGACCAGCGCGGACCGCGCGCGGAAACTGGGCCTTAAGCCATTGGCTGTGATTCGTGCCCAATCAACCAGCGGCCGGGAGCCAGCGTGGTTTGGCCTGGCGCCGATTGAGGCGGTGCGCAAAGTGGCGGCCAAAGCTGAGTGGACGCTTGACGATGTAGACCTGTTCGAACTGAATGAGGCATTCAGCGTGCAGGCTTTGGCAGTGAACCGCGACCTTGGGCTCGACGCCGCGAAAGTGAATGTGCATGGCGGGGCTGTTGCCATCGGCCACCCGATCGGCGCCAGCGGAGCGCGCGTGCTGACCACGCTGCTCTACGCATTGCAACAGCGGGGCAAGTCAAAGGGAATCGCCGCGCTTTGCCTGGGCGGCGGCAATGCTGTGGCGCTGGCGGTGGAGCGTTGCGCAGCCGATTGACGGTGCGACTTAATCGTCCAGCCGCGATCCGCGCTGGATGCGGGCTTCCAGCGTATGCATCGCTTCGTATATCTCATCAAAGCTCTCGATGGCGAACAGCAGCGAATGCATCTGATCGACCTTGACCGGGGTGCGCAACACTTCGTCGAGATCGAAGGGCCGCACGGTGCAGTCGAGGTGCACCACGTTGGAGCATTCTGCATTAGAACTGATCAGACCGCTGCCGTAGACCTTTACCTGGCCTGCCTGGCGGATCAGGCCGAATTCCACCGTGTACCAGAAGACGCGCCCGATGCGCTCCAGAATTGCCTCGTCTTGAATGCGCGAGCACACCTGCCCATAGTGAGCCAGAAAATCTGCGAACACGGAATGCGCATGCATGGGCACATGGCCGAAGACATCGTGAAAAATATCCGGCTCGGGTGTGTATTCAAGCGATTCGCGGCCGCGCAGCCAGGTGGTGGTGGGAAAACGGCGCGCCGCAAGCATTTCAAAGAAGGCAGGGGCCGGCATGAATCCGCTGACCGGCGTTGCGTTCCACCCGGTGCGGACCTGCAGTTTAGCTGAAACAGCGGCCAGGTTGGGCAGCCGGTCAAAGGGCAGGCAAAGAGACTCGAAGCCATCGAGATACTCTTGCGCGGCATGCTGCTCAAGCTGCGGCATGCGGCGCCGCACCAACTCGGCCCACACAGCGTGTTGCTCAGAGGTATATGCCGCGTAGTCCTGCTCGGTAAGAAACGATGCGGCTTTGGGCAACTCCAATACGGTGGCCATTAGAGGTTGCCTCGCAGCGCCTGCTCGCGCTCAATGGCTTCAAACAGCGCCTTGAAGTTACCTTTGCCAAAGCTGCGGCTGCCTTTGCGCTGGATGATTTCGAAGAACAGTGTGGGCCGGTCTTCCACGGGACGTGTGAAGATCTGCAACATGTAGCCTTCGGGGTCACGATCGACCAGAATGCCCAGCCGTTCCAACTCTTCGATGGGCTCGTCGATCGATCCCACGCGGGCGGCCAGTTCAGTGTAGTAGGTGTGCGGCACGGTCAGGAAGTCCACTCCCTGCGCTTGCAGGCGCGCAACCGTCAAGAGAATATCGTCGGTCGCGAGCGCGATGTGCTGCACACCCGGGCCTTGATAGAACTCAAGGTACTCTTCGATCTGCGACTTCCTGCGCCCTTCGGCCGGCTCGTTGATGGGGAACTTCACAAAGCCGTTGCCGTTGGCCATCACCTTTGACATCAGCGCCGAATATTCGGTGGAAATATCCTTGTCGTCAAAATGCTGATAGAGCTGGAAGCCCATCACGTGCGCGTAAAACTCGACCCATTGGTCCATCGCATGCCAGCCCACATTGCCCACCATGTGGTCGACATGCTTGAGGCCGGTGGGGCGGGCCACGGAGTCTTCGTGCACGGCGCGAAAGCCGGGCAGGAATGCGCCTTTATAGTGGCCGCGATCTACAAAGGTGTGAATGGTGTCGCCATAGGCGGCAATCGAAGAGGTGGTCACGCGGCCATAGTCGTCGGCGATTTCGGCGGGTTCAGCGATGCTGCGCGCGCCACGGGCCGTCGTCTCGATCCACGCTTGACGAGCATCGTCCACCTCCAGAGCAATCACGCGCACGCCATCGCCGTGCCGGGCCACGTGGTCGGCAATCGAGCTGCCGGGCCGGAGCGAGGTTGTAAACACAAAGCGAATCTTACCTTGCTCCACGACGTAGGATGCGCGATCGCGCTGGCCCGTCTCTGGGCCGGCATAGGCGACCAGACTCATGCCGAAAGCGGTGCGATAGTAGTAGGCCGCCTGGCGCGCGTTGCCCACGTAGAACTCCACGTGGTCCGTGCCTTTCAGGGGCAGAAAATCCTGCCCTTTCTTTGCCGTGCGAGGTGCAAAGGTTGCCATCGGGACCTCCGGTGGTTGCGCGGCGGGCCAAAATTCAGGGGTAGCCCACACGCAATCTTAATCCGAGCATAGGCCGGTTTGTGCAGGCTTTGAAGACCGGTTGAAAGGAAGAATGGAGTGTTTACCTTCTTTGTTATAAGTCAGATGGGAGTTTTACTTGAGAATCTAAGGGTGACTCAAATTGCAGGCCATACTGTCCCGCGGCACTCGCCGAGCGATATCCGCGGAAATCCCTCACGCCTGCAATCGCCGCGCAGAATTACCTCGTCGCCGTCTTCGAGGGCAGTGCGGCTCTCGCCGTTGGGCAGCAGAATGGGCTCGGCGCCGCCGCGGGTGAGCTCGAGCAGGCAGCCGGCAGAGTCGTCTTCCGCGCCGGAGACGGTGCCCGTGGCCAGCAGGTCGCCGGGCTGCAGATTGCATCCGTTGCTGGTGTGGTGGGCGATCAACTGAGCCGGGATCCAGTAGAGATCGCGCAGATTGGCAACGCTCAAGCGGTGTGGCGCCTGATTTGCGGTGCGCATCGCGGGGGTGAGCAGCAATGCCTCCAGCGTGAGATCGATGGCGCCGGCTTTCTGATCTGCGGCGTTGTAGAGGTACGGCAACGGCGCAGGGTCCTCGGCGGGACGGGTGGAAGCTGGAACGCGAAAGGGCGCGAGCGCGGCGGACGGGACCACCCATGGTGAAACGCTGGTGGCAAAACTCTTGGCGAGGAAGGGCCCCAGCGGTTGGTACTCCCAGGATTGGATATCGCGCGCCGACCAATCGTTGACCAGCGAGATGCCGAAGATATGCTCATCGGCCCGGTCAATGGCAATTGGCTCGCCGAGCGCGTTGCCTCCAGAAACATAAACGCCCACTTCGACCTCGTAGTCAAGAAAGCGCGAGGGACCAAAGCCGGGAACGCCGTCCGCAGGCGGCTTGGTTTGGCCGCGCGGCCGGCGCACCGGGGTGCCGCTGACCACCAGCGAGGAGGCGCGCCCGTGGTAGCCGATGGGCACAAATTTGTAGTTAGGCAGCAGCGGCTGGTCAGGACGGAACAGCCGGCCCACGCGGGTTGCGTGATGGATCGATGCGTAGAAGTCGGTGAAGTTTGCGGAGTTGACCGGCTTCAGCAGCGCTGCTTCGTTTGTGGGCGAAAGTGCCGCGCGGACCGCACCGCGCGTAGCTTCGTCCACTCTCTCATCGAGCAGATCCATGAGCCGGCTGCGCAAATCTGCGAGGGCCGCCACCTGGCAGGCCATGATCGGATTCAGTGTTTGGGCCAAGCAGGCCGCTTGAATTTCGGCCGGCAACCCTTCCAATAGCCCGCTGCGGCTGCACCGCTGCAGGTCGAGCAACAAATTGCCGATGCCTACGCCGCAGCGCGCCCGATCATCCTCGCCTGCGAAGACGCAATAGGGAAGGCTTTGCAGGGGAAAGCCGCAAGCCGGATCGTTGGCCGATTCGACCCAGCTCTTCCGGCTCCACTCGGCGATAGAAAACCGTTCGGTCAAATTTCTCTCCCGCTTCGATCATTATGCCCCACGGAAGTTTTTCTTCAGGCTCTGCCAGCACTCGTAGTATTCGTGCTGCAGAATCTTTTCTTCGAGGGCAAAGCGGGTGGGGCGGACTGGCAGCCGGGTTTCAAACATGAAGGCCAGCGTGCCATCGATATACTGCGGTTTCAGTTCGGCTTTGCTGGCCCGCTCAAAGGTCTCCGCGTCCGGCCCATGGCCTGACATGCAGTTGTGCAGGCTGGCGCCGCCGGGCAAAAATCCCTCCGCCTTGGCGTCATATTGGCCCAGAATCAGGCCCATGAACTCGTTCATCATGTTGCGATGGAACCACGGCGGGCGGAAAGTATGCTCAGCCACCATCCAGCGCGGCGGAAAAATCGCGAAGTCGACGTTCGACGTGCCCGGCAAGCCTGAGGGCGCGGTCAGTACCGTGTATATGGACGGATCCGGATGATCGAAGCTCACCGAGTTGATGCAGTTGAAGCGGGCCATATCGTATTTGCAGGGTGCGTAGTTGCCGTGCCACGCCACCACGTCAAGCGGCGAATGGTCAATCTCGGCGCGCCACAGGCGGCCAAGAAATTTTGAGATCACCTCGAACGCGCCCTCGCGATCTTCGTAGGCCGCCACCGGCGTGAGGAAGTCGCGCGTGTTGGCGAGACCATTTGCGCCGATCGGCCCCAGATCCGGCAGCCGGAAGGTCTGGCCATAGTTTTCGCAGATATATCCGCGCGCCTTGCCGTCAGGCAGCTCCACGCGCAGCTTGATGCCGCGGGGAATTAGCGCCAACTCGCCCGGCGCGACATGCAGAATGCCCAGCTCGGTGCGCACCAGCAGACTGCCTTCCTGGGGCAGAATCAGCATTTCGCCGTCGGCGTTGTAAAAAAAGCGGTCGTTCATCGGCGTGTTGGCCACGTACAAGTGAATTCCGACACCATCCTGCATGGAGGGGTCGCCGTTGCCACCGAGCGTAACGATGCCCTCGACAAAATCCGTTTTTTCCGAGGGGATGGGCAACGGGTTCCAACGCATCTGGTTGGGCGGCGTGGGCGCCTCATTGAACGGGCCGCTGCGCATCTGCGTGGACCGCGCAAACTCGGCGTACGGTTCGTGCATCACCGAAGGCCGGATGCGGTAACTCCATGTGCGGCGGTTGAGAGCCCGCGGCGCTGTGAAGGCCGTGCCGCTGATCTGTTCGGTGTAGAGCCCAAGCGGCGCATGCTGCGGCGCGTTCTGGCCCTGCGGCAACGCGCCGGCCTGGGCCTCAGTGGCAAACTCGTTGCCAAATCCGGTCTGATATTTTTGCTGAGCCATGGGGAAGCTCCCTGGTAGGTTCCAACGCGAATGCCCCGGCAGTATCGCACTCGTTCCGAACCGCTGACAATCGAATTCGATGGCCGATCGCGCATTTTGGATTTACTTTCTTAAGAAAAGGGTGCTACTGTCCGTTCAATCGAAGGGATCGAATCCATGACCACCAGCCGTTACAGCAACCCTTATGAGCCCGCCCAACTGGATCGCATTGCATGGAAGATTGTCGAGGAGCTGCAGCAGGACGCGCGGCTCTCCTGGGCCGAGCTGGGCCGCCGTGTCGGATTGACCACGCCCGCGGTGGCCGAGCGAGTGCACCGGTTGGAGAAGCTGGGCGTCATCCGCGGCTTTCATGCCGACATCAGCCTCGAGCGGTTGGGCATGCCGATCCAGATCTTCGTGCGCCTGTCGATGGCCGGGCCGGAGTCGCTGGTACGCAGCTTTCAGCAGCAGGTGAAGACGTGGGAAGAGGTGCTGGAGTGCCACCGCGTGACCGGCTCGGACTCCTTCATCGTGAAAGCGCGCGTGGTCTCGGTCGAGCACCTGGAAAGCTTCCTCGACAAGATGGGCCACTACGGGACCACCTCGACCGCGACCGTGCTTTCGTCGCCGGTGCTGCAGCGGACCATCACGGAAAAAATCGTGGATCGGTTTCATCGCGGCAAGTGAGCGCGGCGCCTTCCGTCGGCGTCTTTCCCGCAATCACTGGCGCCTGCGAGTGTTCGGAAACGGACAGCCCACTTCGTAAGCGGTCAATGATTTCAGCCGTTCCCGCCCAGCAGAGCGCGTAAACTACTTTACTTTCAATGAGTTTCCGTCGTGTTTCTTTGGTACTCAAACTGCTCTATAAGGATGCGTGATGGATATCGCCCGCCCAGATTTGCTCAAGAAGAAGAGACGCCAGCTGTTCGTATGGGCTGGCATCGGAGTCGTCGTGTTGTCAGGCATGGCTTTTGCCGTGTCGCGGCTCAAGCCCGCAGCGCCCTCGGTGGATCGCTCCACCATTTGGCCGGACACGGTGAAGCGTGCTGACTTGACCATTCAGGTGCGCGGATCCACTGGATCACTGGTGCCCCGCGAGGACTCGATTGAGCTGATTCCCGCGCAGACGGATGCCACCGTCGTCCGCATCATTGCCCTGCCGGGCGCTAAGGTCACGCCGGACACTGTGGTGATGGACCTGACCGATCCTCAACTTGAGCAAGAGGTTCTCAGCGCGCAATCGGCGCTCAAAGGAGCCCAAGCCGACTATAAGAGCCTGCAGGCTACGCTGAACAGTACCCTGATGGATAAGAAAATCGCCGCGGCACAGGTGAACGCCTCCTATACCCAGGACCAGCGGCAGGCGCAGACCGACGAGTCTCTCTACAAGCTGGGTGTGGTTTCCGGCCTGGTTTCGAGCGCGTCGAAGAATACGGCGGACCAGTTGACCGCCCAGAAAAAGCTGTCTGAGGAGCAGCTCGACGTGAACCAGAAGGCGATTGAGGTCCAACTGGCTTCCCAGCAGACCAAGGTCGAACAGGCCAAGGCCCAACTCGACCTTTACGAGAAGCAGTCGGCAGCGCTTCATGTGAGGGCCGGAATCTCCGGCGTGCTGGCACAGCTTCCTGTTCCGTTGCAGGTGGGCCAGCATGTGACTGCCGGAACTTCGGTGGCCAAGGTCATTCAACTCGACAAACTCAAGGCTGCGCTGCAGATCGCCGAGACCCAGGCGCGCGACATCCAAATCGGCCAACCTGCCTCCATTGACACGCACAACGGCGTTATTCCGGGACACGTTTCCAGAATTGATCCTTCCGTATTGAACGGAACGGTCACCGTTGACGTAGCACTGGATGGACCTTTACCGCCCGGCGCGCGCCCCGACCTGAGCGTGGACGGGACCATCAATCTGGCCATGTTGAAGGACGTGCTGCAAGTGGGCCGGCCGGCGCTGGGCAATGAGAATTCCACGCTGAGCCTGTTCAAGATCGATCCCGATGGCAAGGGCGCTGTGCGCGTGCCGGTCAAGGTGGGCCGCGCTTCGGTCAATGAGATCCAGATACTGGCAGGGCTGAAGGAAGGCGACACGGTGATTTTGTCTGACATGTCGCGCGAGGACAATGTCGATCGTATCCGCCTGGAGTAGGCGTTTCGCGGGTCGCGAGTGAAACTGCACGGCGAAAATATGTTTGGACAAACGGCTTCAAGGGCACTGGATTATGCGGAACAGCAGCAAATTTCCTGGAATTGAATTTTGAAATCAAGAGGGGGATTGAATGGCATCGAATGACAAGCTGATTGAAATCGAAGACCTGACCAAGATCTTCTACACCGACGAAGTGGAGACGCACGCGCTCTCCGGCATTCACCTCACCATCTCGCGCGGCGAGTACGTGGCCATGTCCGGCCCGTCGGGCTGCGGCAAGTCCACGCTGCTGTCCATTCTGGGGCTGCTCGATACGCCCACCGGCGGCCGCTACCTGCTCAACAACAATCCTGTCGAGAACCTGAGCTTCGGCGACCGCTCGCGCATCCGCAACCAGGAGATCGGCTTCATCTTCCAGAGCTTCAATCTCATCGGTGATCTTACCGTCGAGGAGAATGTCGAGCTGCCGCTTACCTATCGAGCGGGCATGCCGTCTGCGGAGCGCAAGAAGCGCGTCAAGGACGCCCTTGAGCGCGTGAACATGGCTCACCGCATGCGTCATTATCCTGCGCAGCTTTCCGGCGGTCAGCAGCAGCGCGTGGCGGTCGCACGTGCGCTGGCCGGTTCGCCCTCCATCCTGCTGGCCGACGAGCCCACCGGCAACCTGGACTCGAAGAACGGCGAAGCGGTGATGCATTTGCTCGCCGATCTGCACCGCGAAGGCTCCACCATCTGCATGGTGACGCACGATCCGCGCTTTGCCAAGCACGCCCAGCGCGAAGTGCATCTATTCGACGGAAAGGTGGTTTCGGAAGACGAACTGAAGAAGCTTGAGCAAGAAGTGGAGGCGTAGCCATGTTGTGGCAAGACATGCGCTACGCGCTGCGCCAGCTGCGCAAGTCGCCCGGATTCACGCTGACGGCGGTTATCACGCTGGCGCTGGGTATCGGCGCCAACACCGCCATCTTCACGCTGGTGCAGGGCATTTTGCTTCGCTCGCTGCCGGTCGCAGACCCCGCGCAACTCTACCGCATCGGCGACAACGACGATTGCTGCGTCGAGGGCGGTTTTCCCGGTGATGCGAGCGATACCGGGGACTTCACCATCTTCTCCACCGACCTCTACCAGTACCTCCGCGAAAACACGCCGGAGTACGAGCAACTGGCTGCGGTACAGGCCGGGCAGGATCGCTGGAGCGTGCGCCGCGGTGACGCGCCGGCCAAACCGCTGCACGGCGAATTCGTTTCCGGCAACTACTTCTCCACGCTTGGTCTGGGCGCCTATCTGGGCCGCGCACTCAGCGACAAGGACGACACACCCTCTTCGCCGCCCGCAACGGTCATCAGCTACAAGACCTGGCAGGGTGAATATGCCGCCGATCCCGCAATTGTCGGCTCTACGATCTTCATCCAGGCCAAGCCTTTTACCGTTGTGGGCGTTGCGCCGCCCGGATTTTTTGGCGACCGCGTGACCGATAATCCGCCCGACTTCTGGATGCCCATTCAGACCGAGCCGTTCATTCGTGGCGACAGCGCCATCCTGCACCATGCGGAGTCGAACTGGCTCTATGCGCTGGGAAGGGTGCGGCCCGGAACCAATATCGGTGCATTGCAGTCCAAGCTCACCGTGACTTTGCGCCAGTGGCTCTACACGCGTCCGCTGCTTACCGCAAACGGCGGGGCGGCCATCATCCCCAAGATGCATGTTGTCCTAACGCCCGGTGGCGGAGGCATCCAAACACTGCAGATTGAAACCGGCAAGGGCTTGAAGATGCTGATGATCCTCTCTTCGGTCGTCTTGCTCATTGCCTGCGCCAACATTGCCAATCTGATGCTGGCGCGCGCTACGGCCCGCCGTTCCGAAGTTGCGCTCCGAATGGCCCTGGGTGCTGGACGCCGGCGCGTCATGCTCCAGATTCTCACCGAGAGCGTCCTCTTGAGTTGCATCGGCGGCCTTGCCGGATTGGCTGTCGCCTACGCCGGATCCCGCACCATTCTGGTTCTTGCATTTCCCAATGCGCACAATATGCCCATCGAAGCCAGCCCTTCCCTGGAAGTATTGGGGTTTGCGTTTCTGGTTTCGCTTTTGACGGGCGTGCTGTTTGGCACTGCGCCTGCGTGGTTGTCGTCCAACGCGCAGCCGGCCGAGGCCCTGCGCGGCGCAAACCGCTCCACCCGCGACCGGTCTTCTCTTCCGCAAAAGGCACTGGTTGTTTTTCAGGCGGCATTGTCGCTGGTCTTGCTGGCTGGAGCCATCCTCATGACCAAAACCCTCGTCAACCTGGAGCATCAGAACTTCGGCATCGCCACTGCCAATCGATATGTGCTCCATTTCGATCCGGCAGGCGCCGGCTACACGATCGACAGGCTCCCCGGCCTCTATCGCCAGATTGAAGACCGCTTCTCCGCATTGCCGGGGGTCACGGGCGTCGGTATGGCCCTCTACAGTCCGCTCGAAGGCGACAATTGGGGCGAGTGCGTCATCCAGCAGGGTCATCCCGCTCCGCGGCCCGGTGACAAGTGCGGCTCGACTTGGGACCGCGTGAGCACTCATTTTCTCGACTCCATCGGCGTGCCCATGGTGCGCGGCCGCGGATTCAATGCCCAGGACACGGCTGCTTCACCGCAGGTGGTGGTGGTCAACCAGGCATTCGTGAAGAGATTCTTTCCCAAACAGGACCCCATCGGCCAGCATTTTGGCATCGACTTACCCCAATACTCCGGCAGTTGGGAGATCGTCGGCGTCTTCGCCGACTTCAAGCTGAATAATCCGCGCGATGAAGTGCATCCGGTGTATCTGCGCCCGCTCTCGCAACAGTTTGCCTATAAGGAGGAGGAGATGAACTCCACCGAAACGCAGTCGATGTTCGTCAACTCCATGGTTCTCAGCTTCAACACCGCGCAGCAGAATGCCGATGCGCTCATCCGTCAAACATTGGCCGGCATCGATCCCAACGTCACCGTGATGGATCTTCGCTCCCTCGACGCGCAAGTGGCGGGAAACTTCGACGAGGAGCGGCTGGTTGCACAACTCTCGAGTCTCTTCGGAATTCTTTCGCTGATTCTGGCCTCAGTGGGGCTTTACGGCGTCATGTCTTACTTCGTAGCCCGCCGCACCGGCGAAATCGGCATCCGCATGGCGCTCGGCGCAACGCGCGGAAGTGTTATCGGAATGGTGATGCGCGGTGTGCTCTGGCAAGTCCTCATCGGACTTTGCTTGGGCATCCCCGCCGCGCTCTACGCGGGCTACCTGATGAAGAGCTTGCTGTATGGCGTTGGCAGTTATGACTGGATGGCCCTTTCCGGGGCGCCATTCGTGCTTGTTCTGTGTGCGGCGGCGGCGGGTTTCATTCCCGCGCGCCGCGCAGCGAGTGTGGAACCGATGCAGGCGCTGCGCACGGAATAGCCGCACTGGACAAGAAAGGAAACTTGCGATGGCCACGATTTTACGAAACCTGCATTACGCGCTACGCCAGCTGCGCAAAGCGCCGGCCTTCACTCTTACCGCCGTGCTTACCCTCGCGCTGGGCATCGGCGCCACTACGGCTATTTTTACTGTGGTGTACGCCACGCTGCTCGCGCCCATGCCCTATCCCCAGCCTGACCAGTTGGTCATGGTTTGGTCGAAAATTCAGGGCTTTCGAAACGGCATCGCCGCGCAGGACTTTCTCGACTGGAAGAACCAGAGCACCGTCTTCCAGGACCTCACAGCCTTCACAGGCGGGAGCTTCAATCTGGCTACCAAGGAGCAGCCTGAGTACTTGCAAGGCTCATTTACGACCCCTGGCATGTATCGGATGTTGGGAACCCCGTTCCTCTATGGCCGCGACTTTCTTCCCGAGGAGGGCACGCTCGGCAAGGAGCATGAGGTGATCCTGCTCAACAAGCTCTGGAAGCGCCTCGGCTCAGATCGCAACATCGTCGGCAAGACCATCCAGCTCGATGGCACCGCCTACACCGTTGTCGGTGTACTCGGACCGGGCCAGCCCGACCGCCTTGATACCTGGCTCATAGTCCCGCTTGCATTCAAGCCCGAGCAGTTGAACCATGATTTCCACTGGCTGCTCGTCATGGGGCGCCTGAAGCCGGGTATCACGATCGAGCAGGCGCGGGCCAATATGGAGCAGGTAACGGCCAACATTGCGCAAGCTAATCCAAAGAGCAACAAAGGCTGGGGCGCTTTCGTGGAGCCGCTGCACAATGACTTCCTTCCCAAGGAAGAGATCCAGATGCTTTGGATACTGCTCGGCGCCGTAGGCTTTGTGCTGCTCATCGCCTGTGTCAATGTTGCCAATCTGCTGCTGGCCAGAGGCACAACCCGCCAGAAAGAGTTGGCGGTTCGCAGCGCGCTGGGCGCCTCGCGCAAAGCCATCTTTGCGCAGTTGCTCACCGAAAACCTCGCGCTTGCATTTATCGGAGGCGCGATCGGAGTTGCCCTCGGCTGGTCCCTGTTACACGGGATTGAGGCGATCATGCCGCCGGGAACGCTGCCAACCGAAGCCGACCTTCGACTCAATCTCCCTGTCCTGCTCTTCACGCTGGCTGCGTCCACGCTCTCCGGCTTGCTTTTTGGCTGCGCTCCCGCCTGGTCTGCCACGCGCGTCGATCCTGCCGAGGTTCTGAAGGAAGGCGGCCGCTCCGGCACCGGTGCGAGCCGTCACCGCATTCGCCGCCTGCTCGTAATCGGAGAATTCGCTCTTGCGCTTGCCCTGCTCACTGGAGCCGGTCTCGCCATTCACAGCTTCTGGAATCTCACTCAGGTCGATCTCGGTACCAGCATCACGAATATCCAAACCTTCTCGCTGCCCGTACCCGACTCGCGCCCCAAAGATCCGGCGCGCATCAACGCTTACTATCAGCAGATGATCGCGAGCATTAAGGCCGTTCCAGGCGTGCTGGATGCGGCCGTCTCCGTTGGTCTGCCGCTCGAAGGCTCCGGTTTCGGCATGCCCTTTACTATCGCCGGCCAGCCCGAGTTTGCCGATCCATCCCAACGCCCCGGCGCAGGCTTTGACATGATTACCCCCGATTACTTCAAGACTTATAGCATCCCTGTTCTTCGCGGACGCGCATTTACCGATCAGGACACAGCCGCGACGATGCGAGTGGCCATCGTCAACAAGAAATTCGCAGACAAATTCTTTGCTGGCAAAGACCCGCTCCAGCAGCGCGTCAACGTCGAGGAGCTCATTCCCGGCGTAACCAAGCTCGGCCCGTATATCTCCTGGCAGATCGTCGGCGTCTTCAACAACGTGCGCGCCGGCGGCTTCCGCGACGACCGCCCCGAGATCCTCATTCCCTTTGCGCAGATTCCCTGGCCCAGCGCCAACATCGGCGTTCACACCGCAGGCGACCCCGCGACGGTCTTCCACAGTATCTCCGCGGCCGTTCATTCCGTTGACCCGCAAATCGCCCTTGCCGAACCGCGCACGCTCGAAGAAATCAAGAGCCGCAACCTCGGCGGCGATCGCTTCATCATGACGCTACTGGGCACATTCGCATTCATCGCTCTGCTGCTTGCGGCGGTCGGCATTTATGGCGTCATAGCTTTTACTGTTGCCCAGCGCGAACACGAGATCGGCCTGCGCATGGCCCTCGGCGCCAGTCGCGCAAACGTAGTGAGCCTTGTGCTCAGGGAAGCGTTCATCCTCTCCTTCATCGGCCTTGGTATCGGTCTCGTCGGAGCCTACTTCATCGGCCGTACGCTGCACAGCGCGCTCTATGGCGTCGGCTCGATTGACTACACGGCTATCGCCGTTGTCGCCATTGTTTTGTTGAGCGCATCGCTGGTGGCCAGTTGGCTACCGGCCCGCCGGGCCGCGGCGGTGGAACCCATGAAAGCGCTGAGAAGCGAATGAGGCCAAGCGCGCGGAAACCAGTGAATTAAGAACAACGAATAGAGAAAATCGAACCGTCGGCGCTGAGATCGGAGTAACGCATCATGATCGAACTGAAAAATGTAGAACGCAGTTATAAAACCGGACATACCGAAACCTGGGTGCTGCGGCGCGTGGGCATCACGATCAAGGAAGGCGAGTTTGTGACCGTCATGGGCCCATCCGGGGCAGGGAAGTCGTCGCTCCTCAATGTGCTCGCGCTGCTGGACGATGGCTGGCTGGGCGAATACTGGTTCGGCGAAACGCCGGCGCACTCGCTCAACCGCAAGCAGCGGGCCGACCTTGCCCGCCAGCGCATCGGCATGGTCTTTCAGAGCTATCACCTGCTGGACGATCTCACGGTTGCGGAGAACATCGATCTTCCGCTCTCTTATAAGAACCTGCCGGCCAAGGAGCGCCAGGCCATGGTGGCCGACATTCTCGACCGCTTTCAGATCGTTGCCAAAAAGGATCTGTTTCCCTCGCAGCTCTCCGGCGGACAGCAGCAGTTGGTAGGCATTGCGCGAGCGGTTGTGCATGCGCCCGCGCTGCTGCTTGCCGATGAGCCAACCGGCAATCTGCATTCCACTCAGGCCCGCGAAATTATGGAACTGTTCTGCGAACTCAATCGCGCCGGCACCACCATTGTGCAGGTCACTCACTCCGAGGAAAACGCGCGCTACGGCCAGCGCATCCTCGAACTGCGCGACGGATGGCTTACGCGCGATGAGAAAGTTGCGCCCAGGGCGACGGAGGTTGGCGCCAAATGATCCTCATCCTGGCGAAAGAGACTCAAATGAAAAATCGAACTCATTCCTGCACCGACCGCCAGCCTTCGTCGTGGCGCCGCGCTACCTTGGTGACTGCGATTCTCTGGTTGCAGGTGAGCCTCGCGTTGGCTACTGCAGCGGCTGCGTCTCAGCAGCCGGCCCAGCCAGCGTCGGGAGATCCGCCTCAGGCGCAAGGGCAAAATCCGGCGCCGAATCAGCAGTCCCAGACCCCGACGCCGCCCGCACAAACCGCTCCGGAGGCTCCTTCGCCGACGCTGGGCGCAACCGCAGCGCCTGCCTCGTTAGCGCAAGAGATGAAGCAACAACAGCCGCTGTTTGCTCCGCCGCAGCCGTTTAACGTGCCAATGCCGCGCTCGCATAAACCGCTTGCGGCCTATAGACCCAGCACCGCGCCTGAGCTGGACCTCAGCAACTCACCGCGCCTCGAGAACCTGATCCGCGATGGAAAGATCTATATTTCACTGCATGACGCGATCGCGGTTGCCATTGAAAACAACCTCGATCTGTCCTATTTCCGCTATAACTTCCCCATCGCTCAAACCGATATCCTGCGCACCAAATCGGGTGCCCAGGCCAACGGCGTCAATGCCGTCGTCACCCAGTCCACCCAGGGCGGCTTCAATGCTTCCAACGGCGCGGGCGGCGGAGGCAGCTCGGGTGGATCCGCCGCCGCCGGCGCGGGCGGTATCGTCACGTCAACCCTGGGAGCCGGAACAATCGTCAACCCCTTCGATCCCTACCTCAACTTCCAGGGCTTCGTGGATCACAACACCACCCCGGAGGTCAACGCGTTCCAGTTAGGTACGTCGCTTTTCAAAACCAACACGATCGAGGTGCTGTCGAACTACTCCCAATCGTTCGCCATCGGCACGAATATCTCGGCCACGTATCAGGGGGAACGGCTGGCGACCAACTCCCCGGACTTCAGCATCAATCCTGAGCTGTTTTCCAATTTTCGATTGACAATCACCCAGCCCATTCTGGCAGGCTTCGGACTCGCCACCAATGAGCGCTACATCCGCATCGCCAAGCGCAACGCCCAGATCACCGACCTTGTTTTCAAACAACAGGTCACCGCTACCGTGACACAGGTCGAGAACATCTACTGGGACCTCGTCAACGCTTACGAGCAAGCGCAGATTAACGAGCGCGCCCTGGGCTTCGCCAACAAGACCCTCTCCGACGATCAGAAGCAACTCGAACTCCAGGCCATCCCCGCGATGCAGGTGATGACGGATCAAGCTGCCGTGGCTACCGCCGAAGGCAACCTGACGGTGGCACGCGCCAGCCTTCGCCTGAATGAGCTCATGATGAAAAATGTGCTCACCAAGGTCGACGATCCCTCCATCGACGAGATGCCTGTCATTCCCCTTGACCTGAAGGCAGATCCCGACCCGAATTCCGACAAATCCATGGACGATCTCATCGCCGAAGCCGAGAAGAAGCGGCCCGAAGTAGCCATCTACCAGATGACGGCCGCAGTGCAGAAGCAGGCGTTGAAAGATATCAACAGCGAGCTTTTGCCAAGTCTGAACATGTACGGCCTTTACGGCGGACAAGGCGTCGCCGGTCCCAAGAACCCGAATTGCGACGTTGCCCAACTTGGGCCGGATTGTACTTCCGATCTGCCTACGGGCTTCCCCAGCATGTTCGCGAACACCTTCAACTACTCGGCTCCTGAATACCAGGTCGGCATGACGCTTTCAATCAATCTGCGCAACCGCCAGGTCAAGGCCGACCAGTTCCGGGCCGTGCTGGCCTACCGCCAGAGCCAGATCTCCGAAGTGCAACAGACGAAAAACATTCTCTTCGACGTGCGCAACTCGAAGTTTGCTCTCGAACAGGCTCAGGCTCACGTGGACGCAGCCCAGAAGGCGCGCGACCTTGCCCAGCGAACCTTCGACATTATCAAACAGGAACAGCAGCTCGGCGCGAAATCCAGCGCGGATTCGCTGGCCGCAGACAACGCGCTTGCCCAGGCCGAGTCCCTTTTGGACGCCGCTCAAACAGACTACGAGAAGAAGAAGGTGGATATCGACCGCGCCATCGGCGAGACGCTGGAGCGGACAGGGGTCTCCATCGACGACGCGAAATTGGGCGTCGTGACTCATTGACCGTAGAATCACTGAAAGGGACCATGCTCGCCTCATCACAATCCGTTTTGCATCGCGCCGCCGTGCCGATCCTTGCAGCCGCTGGATCCCCAGGCGGAGCCTGCCGCATCGGCCGCTGGCGCAACATAGGCTCGATTCTTGAAGAATGCGGCATCTCGACTGCCGACGCCAAAGCAGGCGTAGTGGAGGCGGATCATCTCCAGTAAGCAGGAACGAATCCGGGTTCTGGTTGCGGACGATCAGCCGCACATACTTGAGGCGGTCGAGCTGCTGCTCGCTCCGCAAGGCATTGGCGTGGACTGTGTGCGCTCGCCGCAATTACTGCTTGAGGCGCTGGGCCAAACCGACTACGATGTGCTGCTGATTGACCTCAACTACACGCGCGACACCACATCCGGCCAGGAGGGACTGGATCTGCTGGCCCGCATTCAGGAGCTCGACGCGCGCCTGCCGGTGATCGTGATGACCGCCTGGGGCAATATCGATTTGGCGGTTGAATCCATCAAGCGCGGGGCTCGCGACTTTGTCCAGAAGCCTTGGGAAAACGAGCGCCTGCTCTCGCTGATCCGCGTGCATGCCGAGTTGCATCACGCACTGCGCCGTGCGCGCCAGCTTGAACTCGAAAATCGCCTTCTGCGCGCCGAAGGAATGCCGGAATTTGTTGCCGGCGCGCCCTGCATGCAGCCGGTTCTGGAACTGATTGCGCAAGTGGGACCGTCGGACGCCAACGTGCTGATCACGGGCGAGCACGGCACGGGGAAGGAAATCGTGGCAAAGCTGCTGCACGCGGCGTCGCCACGCGCGCGCATGCCGCTTGTGGCCGTGAATGCAGGCGGGCTGCCCGAGGGAACCTTTGAGAGCGAAATTTTCGGCCATGTGAAGGGCGCCTTTACCGATGCGCGCACCGATCGCGTTGGCCGCTTCGAGCTGGCCAATGGCGGCACGCTTTTTCTGGACGAGATTGCCAACGTTCCACTGCGCCAGCAGGGCAAGCTGTTGCGGGTGCTTGAAAGCGGCGAACTGGAGCGGGTGGGCTCGTCGCAAACCCGGCGCGTCGACGTGCGAATTCTCTCGGCCACCAACGCGGTGCTACAGGAAGAAGCGAAAGCCGGCAATTTTCGCGAGGATCTGCTGTTCCGCATCAACACGGTCGAGATTCATTTGCCGGCGCTGCGCGACCGGCGCGAAGACATCCCGCTGCTGGCCGCGCACTTTCTCAATCGCAACCGCACCCGCTATCGCAAGCAGGTAACGGGTTTTTCTTCGGCGGCCATGCAGCAGTTGTTGCAATATCCCTGGCCGGGCAACGTGCGCGAACTGGAGCACACGGTGGAGCGCGCGGTGCTGCTCTGCCGCGGCGAGGAAGTGGAGCCTGCCAACCTGGCTATTGCGGCGGCCAAGTCATCTTCACAGTCGTTTGAGAACATGAGCATCGACGAAGTGGAAGCGCTGCTGATCCGCAAGGTGCTGCGCCGCTGCGACGGCAACATCTCGCAAGCCGCCGAGTCGCTTGGACTGAGCCGCGCCGCTCTCTATCGCCGCATCGAAAAATATGGCCTATGAGAGCGGTGTGCGAAGGCATCGGCGCTCGGTTGTCGGCCGGGCTTGGCTATACTGTCTGCTGCTGGCGCTGCCAGGGCTGATCTTTGCCGCCTTTCTTCTCTACCGGCAAAAGATTGACTTCGCGCCCGCGGTTCTGGTGTCCGGCTGCCTGCTCCTATATTTCGTTCTTCTGGCCGCCGCGCTGATTGAGGGCCTCGTGCGCCCCTTGCAGACGCTCTCCAACGTTGTTTCGTCGCTGCGCGAAGGCGATTACTCTTTCCGTGCGCGCGGAGCCGGCTCTCAAGACGCGTTTGGCGAACTGGCCGCCGAGGTTAACGCGCTTGCCGATCTGTTGCAGAAGCAGCGCGTGCGCTCGCTTGAGGCGACGGCGCTGTTGTCGAGAATCCTCGAGGTCATGCACGCTCCCCTGTTTGCGTTTGACCGCGAAAATCTGCTGCAGCTTGTAAATAACGCCGGTGCCCGGCTGCTGGGCGTGCCGCATGCCCGCTGCTTTGGCCACACGGCGCGGGAGCTGGGCCTGGAAGATCTGCTGGCCGCGCCGGACCAGACCATTCACTCTTTCAATGCGAATCAAAAATCTTCCGCAAGCCCGACGCGCTGGCTGCTACGCAAAGCGGTCTTTCGCCAGGACGGCGTGCCGCACACGCTGCTGTTGCTGGCAGACGTGAGCCTGCCGCTGCAGGAAGAAGAACAGATCGCCTGGAAGCGGCTGATTCGCGTGCTCGGCCACGAGCTGTCGAATTCGCTCGCGCCCATCAAGTCCATTGCCGGAAGCCTGCTGGCGCGGGTTGACCGGATGGAGGGCGAGCCCGCAATGCTGCACGATTTTCGCCGCGGCCTGGGCGTGGTGGAGAGCCGCGCCGATTCGCTGCATCGCTTTGTGCAATCTTACCGGCTGCTGGCCCAGTTGCCTCCGCCGCACTTGAAACCGGTGCCGCTGGGGCCCCTGCTGGAGCGGGTCGTGCTGCTGGAGCAGCGACTGCCTGTTGTGCTTGAACCGGGCCCTCCGGCGGTACTGCTGGCCGATCCCGATCAATTGGAGCAGATGTTCATCAACCTGCTGGCCAACGCGGTGGACGCCTCGCTGGCCAACGGCGCGGAACCGGTGCGCGCAAGCTGGCGGCTCGCCGACTCCAGCCTGCTGGTCAACATTGAAGACCGCGGCATGGGCATCGCCAATACCGAAAACCTCTTTGTGCCGTTCTATACCACCAAGCCCGCCGGCAGCGGCGTGGGACTGGCGCTGGCACAGCAGATCGCTCGCGCTCATGGCGGCGAGATCCGGCTGCTCAATCGCGAGGACGGCGAAGGCGCCCGCGCCACCATCCGACTTCCGTTGGCGCAGCGGTAGATTCTTGTAAATCCGCGTTCCCTATTCCTCCGGCCGCACGAAATCTTTTGGCAGTTCAATCCCGGCGGCTACCACGCAGTTGCGCCCGTTATCCTTGGCTCGATAGAGCGCCGTGTCGGCGGACTGGAGCATCGCCTCAAAGTCGGAGGGAATTCCGGAGGCCACTCCAAAGCTGGCGGTCACATGGATTACCGTCTTTCCGTCCTGGATGCGCGCCGTCTCGACGGCCATTCGAAACTGCTCCGCGCGAATGCACGCGCTCACCAGGCTGGTGCCCGGCAAAATCAGCAGGAACTCCTCGCCGCCGTAACGGCCCACCCAGTCGTAGGTGCGCACCGATTGCCCAAAGATGGTGCTGATTTCCTTGAGAACCATGTCGCCCGACAGATGTCCGAACGAGTCGTTGACATCTTTGAAGTGATCCAGATCCACCAGAATCACGCTGAGCGACGAGCCGTCGCGGAGCGCCCGGTCCACCTCCTGTCGCAGGCGCTCAATGATGATGCGATGATTCCACAAGCCGGTCAGGTCGTCGTGCTCGGCATAATGGCGCAGCCGCTCCTGGGCGCGCACCAGTTCGGCTTTCTCGCGTTCCAGGTCCTTGGTGCGGTCATGAACGGCCTGTTCCAGTTGCAGCTTCTGCTGGACCAGCAAGTGGACGCGCCAACGCCACGTGAGCACCACGCCCATCCCGGCCAGCAGGGCAAACCCCAACCGCAGCGGCCCGCTCTGCCACCAGAGCGGCATGATGCGAAAGTTGATCTCGGCGGCTGCTGACTCGGCGCCGCTCTGATCGACTGATTCAGCCTGAAAGCGATAACGGCCCGGTTCAAGGCGTGGGTAGCGCATGGTCCGCTCCCCGGTCTCCACCCACTCCGATTCCAGTCCTAAAAGGCGATAGCGGATGCGGACGGGCGGCGCATTGCGAACGCTCGGGGCGGCCATTGAAATGGACAATGGGCTCTCACTCCAGGGCACGCGATCTCCGTTGGCGATGTTGCTGACGCCGAAGGTGACCTGCGCAAAGACGGGAACCGGCGGTGTTGCACCTGGAGCGGCCTGTGGCTGCAGTGGGCGCGAGGGGCCGCCTGCTGCGCCGGTGTCCGGGATCACGGCGGCCTGACTGAAGCTGATAACGTGCGCCATGCAAGCGGGCGCAAGGAGGCCGAGTGCGGCAAGTCCGCACACAAACGTCCTCAATATGTCTTTCAGTTTCCGCGTCACGATCCGCCGTGCAAACCCCTCATAATCCAAGATGAGACCACTATATACCCGGCTTTTTGCAGACGGATATAGGGCACAGGCCTGGAAAAGGCCCGGGTGGCGCGAAGGAGGCTTGCAGAGCCCGCTAATTCCGAGCGCTAGTCGCAGACGAGCGCGGTTTCAGAGAATGCCCGCGCCAGGTCTTCTGACCCTGCGCCTGGGTCGTGCCCTGAATCCGATTCGGAAACCTTAGTCTCCGCCGACCGCGCCGCAAAAAACAGCTCAACCTGATCCAGCACTTCGGCTCCAGTGCGGGCCTGGTAAATGGCTGCGCGCAGCTTCGCGCCGCCGGGCACGCCGTGCGTAAACCAGGTGGCAAACTGCTTCATTTTTCCCGCGGTCTCCTTTCCCGCGTACGAAGACCCGTCCGTGGGGACTGCGGCGTCCGCCTCGCCCAGCAGCATCTGGAAATAGGCGCGAATCATCCGGTAGCGGTCTTCCACCGTGGGCCGTTCGTAGACGCCGGTCGCCGTGTACTGAGCAATTTGCCTGAAGATCCACGGATTGGCCGGCGCCGCGCGCCCGATCATCACCGCGTCGCAGCCGGTGAGGGCCACCATGGCCGCAGCGTCCTCCGGGGTGCGAATGTCGCCGTTCCCGATCACCGGAATCCCCACGGCCCGCTTGATGGCTGCGATCCACTGCCACTGCGCCTGGCCGCTGTAGCCTTGCTCGCGGGTGCGCGCATGCAGCGCAACCGCGTTCAGCCCCTCTGCCTCCGCCATCCGCGCCAGTTCCACGCACACAATCTGCTGCTCGTTCCAGCCCATGCGGAACTTCACGGTGAAGGGGATATTGACCGCCTTGCGGACGGTGCGAAAAATCTCGCCGATTTTGGGCAGATCGCGCAGCAGGCCCGAGCCGCCGTTGCACCCCACCACGCGCTTGGCTGGGCAGCCCAGGTTCAGATCCACGGTATCGAAGCCCGTGTCCTCAACAATGCGCGCCGCCTCGGCCAGCGTTTCCGCATTGGACCCGAAGAGTTGCGCGCCGATCGGATGCTCGTCGTCGTAGAAGGTGAGATAGCGCTTGCGCTTCGACTCCCGCATCCGCGCCAGCCCGTCGGCGGACGTGAACTCCGTCATCAGCAGGCCGCAGCCGGACTGGGGATTGGTTACCGTGGCTTCAATCGAGTCAGCGTTCACATCCGCAGTGGAATTTTCAGCGGATCCGGGCCCGGCAGCGACCGTGAACAAGCTGGCATGGCGAATGAAGCGGCGAAAGACGGTGTCCGTGACCCCGGCCATGGGAGCCAGCACCGTGGCCGGGGCCACCAGCACCGTGCCAATCCGCACCTCGGCAGGCACCCGCGTCTCCGCGGGCATCGCGTGCTCGATGGGGTTGTCCCAATCCTTCTTCACGGTAAAGCCCTTGCCAGCCATAAGTCTTTCTGAGCCTCTAGCTTCCAGCTTCTAGCTTCTAGCTCTTCCGAATCTTGTGTCGCATCAAGCGCAAAGCGAAGCAACAAAACGGGTGCCCCAGGTCTCGCTTTTAAGACCTGGGATTCCCTCTCCCTAACGAACTTGGGCCTCCGCCGCGGCGGAGGCCCAATCGAGCAAATCCGATTGCCTTGACGCCCGGTTACTTGGCTGCCGTCGCCTCGCCCGCTTTGGCGTACTTGCGGCGGAAGCGCTCCACGCGGCCCGCTGTATCCACCAGCCGCTGCTTGCCTGTGAAGAACGGGTGGCAAGCCGAGCAAATTTCCACGTGAATGTCGCCCTTGTGGGTTGAACGAGTCTCAAAGTGATTTCCGCAGGCGCACTTCACGTGCACCGCGGCGTAACTGGGATGAATCTTTTCCTTGGGCATCTACTTGACCTTTCCTGCAATGCTCCTATTGTAGGGGGATTTGGGCGGTTTAGCAATTGCCGCGCTTACTGCGCCAGCGCCTTCTGAATCCCCGCCTCCACCAGCGTGGCCATGATCGCGTAGCCCGCCGGGAGCGGGTGGACTCCATCGCGGCTCAGCGCAGGCGGCAGCCCGTCGCGCTCGTCCTTCATGGCCGAGTGGAAGTCCACGTAGACATCGCCCTTTTCCGCCGCGTATGCCTTGATCCACGCGTTCAGGTTATCGATTTTCGGCGCAGGCTCGAGGCCGCGCTGCCACGGATAATCGAATGCCGGCAGGATGGAGCACAGCACCACGCGGATGTGATTGGCCTCGGCCAGCTCGGCCATCGAAGCCAGGTAGCCTTCGATCTCCTCCGGCGTCTCCGGGCCAGTGTTGCCGGCAATGTCGTTGGTGCCGGCCAGAATCACCACCACTTTGGGCTTCAGGTCAATCACATCCTGGCGAAAGCGCAACACCATCTGCGGCGTGGTCTGCCCGCTGATGCCGCGGTTGACGTACGGCTTGCCGGGAAAAGAGCCCGTAGGCCCATCGAAATGCCACGCCTCCGTAATCGAATCGCCCATGAACACCACGCGGGCCTCGCCCGCCGCCGGCGGCCCCAGCTTGGCGTCCGCGTCCTTGAATCGCGCCAGCCACGGAAAATCGGACAGCATCAGCTGGTCGTGCTTTCGCCAATAGTCGTTGTCGGGATGGCCGGATGCCGTGGTCTTTGCGGCTGCCGGCGCGGGCGCAACCAGGACGGGCGGCGGGGCCTTGGTCTCCGGCACACTTGCGGGCTCCTCCTGTGCCGCGAGTTGGACCGGAACCATCAATCCTGCCAGCAGGGCGGCAGCGAACAATGCATTACGCGCGACGATTCGAATCATTTTGAGTTTCTCCTTCGCCAGTTTCTTTTATCAGTCCGATCGATTCTCGAACGCTGATTCCGACCCTTGATCTTTGACCCTTGATCTCCGACGTTCATTGTAGGCAATCTTCCGACAGCCGGGCATGCCTTTTCCACAATAAGGCACCGGGCCTGCACCGGGGCGGCTCACGGCCTGGTGCGCTAGGCTTGAATGCAGATGAGTGTCTGCACAATTTGCGATGGAGTCGGCCTGGTCCGGGTGGTCAACGACGGAGGCCAATGGGTTTCCCGCGCCTGCGAGTGCCAGGAGATGGCGCGTGAAGAGCGACGCCTGGCTGCGGCGCACATCCCCGAGCGTTACCGCCATTACACCCTGGACGGCTACGAAACTGCCTTTCGCGGCGCTGACCCCTCGCTCGGCCGCGCCCACCTGACCGCGCGCAAATTTGTGGATGCTTACCCGGTCGATACGGGGGGCAAGGGCTTGCTGTTTACCGGCTCCATCGGCGTCGGCAAAACCCACCTTGCGGTGGGGGTGCTGCGCCGCCTGGTGCAGGAACGCGGCGTCAAGGGCCTGTTCTGCGACTATCGTGAGCTGCTCAAGAATATCCAGAACAGCTACAACCCGCTGGTGCATACCACCGAGCTGGAACTGCTGAAGCCGGTCTTTGCCGCGGAGGTGCTGGTGCTGGACGATCTGGGCGCGCAGAAGCCCAATGAGTGGGTCTGGGACACGGTCGCGCTGGTGCTGAATACCCGCTACAACGACAAACAGACCACGCTCATCACGACCAACTACCCCGACCTGGCAGCGGGTGGCGGTGGACTGACTGACCCCGAGCGCGCCGCCCGCGAACCCACTCTCGGCGACCGCATTGGCGACCGCATGCGTTCTCGCCTGGCAGAGATGTGCGTGCGGGTGGAAATGACCGGCGAAGATTTCCGCCAGACCGTCAAGCGGGCCCGATTCGGCTGAAACGCACCCTGAGCAGGCACCGCTGCCGCCTGTAGAAACGAATGCAGCTCAATCCATCAGCTTCATCATCAGATAGGTGAAATACTCGGCACGCGTCCGCGCCTCCTGCTTGTTGTCCGCGCCGGCGCCGTGCCCACCCTCCGTGATCTCATCGTAGAAAAACGGCTCGTGAAACTCCTCCATGCGGGCCGCAAACTTGCGCGCATGCACAGGACCCACGCGATCGTCCTTGGTGGTAGTAAAGATCAGCGGCTCCGGATAATGCACATCGGGCTTGAGTTGGTTATAAGGCGAAATGGAGGCCAGAAACGCCCGCTCCTCAGGCACCGAGACCGACCCGTACTCGCCCACCCACGAAGCGCCGGCGGACAAATGCTCAAAGCCCAGCATGTCCAGCAGCGGCACCTGGATCACCACGGCTTTCCACATCTCCGGATGCTGGGTGAACTCGACACCCATCAGCAGCCCGCCATTGGAGCCGCCGACAATCCCCAACCTCCGCGACGAGGTGATCTTGCGCGCCACCAGGTCCTCGGCCACGGCGTAGAAGTCGTCGTAAATTCGCTGCCGATGGGTCTTGAGTCCTGCCTCATGCCACGCCGGGCCAAACTCGCCACCGCCCCGGATATTGGCCAGCACCAAAACGCCCCCGTGCTCCAGCCACAGCTTTCCTAACACCGGGGAGTAGGCGGGCGTCTCGGAGATCTGGAATCCGCCATAGGCGGTCAACAACGTCGGATTCGAGCTGTCATATGGCATACCCTTGCGATGCACCACAAAGTACGGCACCCTGGTCCCGTCTTTTGACGTCGCCTCCGACTGCTCCACAACATCTGCGCTCGAATCTAACAGCGGCTTCTGCGACTTGGCCAAAGCGAACGATCCATCTGCCGCATCGCCGAGCCACAGGGAGGGTGGTGTCAAGAAGCCAGTCACGGACACAAAAAAGCGGTCATCCGTGTCGCTGGCCGTTACAATCTCGACCGTTCGGTTATCCGGTACTTGCAGCGGCTTCCTTGTCCACTGGCCGTCACTGCCAAACGTGTAGACATAGGCGCGCCCCTGCACATGTTCCAGCGTAGTCAGGATCAGATGATTCTTTGTCGTCGCCAACTGCTGCTCGAACTCCTGCGCGGTCGGTGCGAAAACCACGGTTGGCTTTAGGTGCGCCGGATCCCTTTTCACGGCTTCCAGCTCAAGCGAAACTACCGATCCCTGGGAAAAGCTCTTGGTCTGCCCGTCGGGGGTCCAATCCTCATCCAGCGTAACCAGCAACTGCCCGCTCAGAAGGCCGTCCACCCGGGCCTTCAGCGGCAGCGCCAGCTTCTTCACTCCGCTCGGCAACAGCAGGAAGTTCTCCTGCTCAAAGGTGGTTCGGCTGCGCCCCAGAATCACGGCGCGATGGCCTTGCCCATCGATGAACACGTTTGCGTCGTCGCCATACCCGTTGTCCTTGGTATCTCCGCGAAACACTTCTTTGGAATCTTCCAGCGGCTGGCCGCGCTTCCATTCCCGTATCGTGATCGGGTAACCGGCCTCGCTCATCGTGCCTGGACCCCAATCGCGCGAAATCAGCAGCGTGTCCTTGTCCACCCAGGCCACTCGCTGCTTGCCGCGCGGCATCACAAATCCCCCCTCGACAAACTTACCTGCCTTCAAGTTCATTTCACGCAGGGTGACCGCGTCCTCGCCCCCGGCGGACAGCCCCACCAGGCACAGTTCATCGTCGGGCTGCAGGCATGCCAGCCCCTTGCCCACCCAGCTCTGCTTGTCCTCTTTTGAGAGTGCATCGTAGTCCAGCACCGTCTCCCATTTCGGCTCCGCGGTCAGATAGTCCTTCAGGGTCGTGCGGCGCACAATTCCCCGCACATGCTCGGCATCGCGCCACGTGTTGTAGACCGCGCCGTCGCGAAGCTGCGGAATCGGCAGCCGATCCGGAGACTCCAGCACTTTCAGCGCGTCTGCCTCCATGGGCGCAAAGCGACTGTCCTTCTCCAGCACCCCCGCAGTCCGGGCGTTTTCCGCGTTGACCCAGGCCATTGGCCGCTCACCGTGAATGTCTTCCAGCCAGGTGTACTTATCCGGCTGCTCCGGCGTCGACTGCTGAGCGCCCGCAGGCAGCGCCCCGGTTCCCGTCCATGCAGCCGCGATTGCGATGAATGCCGCCGCCAGACGCAGGGCTTCTCTTTTCGAAGACAGACTCAACACACACACACTCCTCTCGCCCGCTCCAGGGGCTATGGCTCTAACCGTTCTATGTTACGCGACGGACATGACGCGCCTCTTGGTTCCCGCGCGCGCCCCGCTCATGCGCCGCGTCTTTAAGACCTTGGTTTCGCGCCCATGAAGCAACGCCACAGACTCTCCAGAGGTGTATCGTTTAGATATAAACCACCCGTCGAGAAGGATTCCATGCGCAAGGTATTGGAAGCGATCAGCCTGGGTGCCCTGGCCGTCTTATTTTGGATCACCTGCCGCACCATTTACGGCCCCGAGCGGCTGCCGGACCGGATTCCCACCCACTTCGATCTTGCGGGTAGACCCAACGGATGGGGCTCACCCACTGCTTTGCTGCTGTTGCCGGTGGTAGCCGCCGCGATCTATCTGGGCATTACACTGACGTCGCGGTTTCCGTCGGCTTTCCACTACCCGGTTCGCATGACGCCGCAAAACCGCCCTCGTCTGCAAGCGCTCTCCTTGCAAATGATTGTCTGTCTCAAGACGGAAATGATGTGCCTGTTCGCCTGGATTCAATGGTCGATTGTTGAGGCGGTTCGGAACGGCAGCGGCAGGCTGTCTGTGGCCCTTGTCCCGCTGTCTCTGGTGGCAGTCTTCGCCACCGTCGGCTGGCACCTCGTGGCGATGTTCCGCGCGGCGAACCCGGCACCAAGCCCGTAAGCTCGATCAGCCTGGCAGGCGTCCTCTTCCTCTATTGATCCGGGCAGATTTATCCTGGTTGATTTATCCTGGTTGAATTATCCTGGTTGATTTATCCTGGTTGATTTTTCCTGGTTGCCGTGCGTCAGGCGATCAAAACGCCCAAAGGCTGCCCAGGAGCAGCAGTGCCGCGACAATGGTGACGGCCTGGTAAGTCAGCTCATCGACGGTGCGGGGCTGCGAGGAACCAGCGTAGGGCGCGGGCACAGAGGGAGATGCGATTTTGGATGAGGACTGAATCGGGTTCTTGCCTTTCTGTACCTTCCTAAAAGGGCTACGAAAGAGAGACGATCCCGGTTCCCCGCGCGCTTGCATCCTTAGACGTTGCGCAAGCGCCGCGGATTCCAAAGATTGAACCTAGAGAAGATTCTGAAACATACTTTGCTAATCGGCCAATGGCGAGAATGTGTGCATTCCATAACAGGAACGGGGAATGCCGGACGATTCTTTCGACAGCGGTGTAAAATCCGCTGATGAGCAATCTCCCCAATCCGGCTCCTGTTACGCGGCCCCAGGAGCGCAACTGGCTCCCGCTGGCCATTGCGGCTGCAGTCGTGCTCATCCTGGCTGCCACTGCGGTGTTTATCCTCGAGCGTGGCAAGACGGAGCCAACCGTGACGCCCATCTCCGCCGCTCCGGACGCATACGCGGCCAACCTGCCCATCACCCGCCTGGCCATGAGCGAATCGACCAACCTGGCCGGCGGCAAAGTCACCTATCTCGACGGCCATGTCGCCAACCAAGGCGCCCGCATCGTGACCGGTGTCACCGTGCAGGTGCTTTTCCGCAGCTTTGCCCATGAGGTGGCGCAGAACGAGACCCTGGCCCTCAAGCTGATTCGAACCCGCGAACCCTATGTCGATCTCGAGCCGGTCTCCGCAGCCCCGCTGAAGCCCGGCGGCGAGCGCGATTTTCGGCTCATCTTCGATGCGGTTTCCCCTGACTGGGACGGCGCCTATCCCGAAGTGCGCGTGATCCATGTCGACACAAAATAGGCCATTTCGTGCCGGTCTTACCGGGTAGAAACTACTTGATCCCGCAACATTTACACGGGGCGCTGCTTGCCCAGGTTCGCCTGTTTGCCCTGGCAAGGCGCCATCCAGCCATCTAAGTCAAACGATATGAATAAGATAAGCAATGATGGCGCGGGTTGCCGGCTTTGGCATGCGTATTGCTATCCCTAAGGGCGAGCGGACACCACAGCTCATCTCGCAGTCATTATGTCTGCGCAGACCACCCTATAAGGCGAGGAAGGTTCAATCCATGTCCATAAAAGCAATCACTTCGCACCCATTCCCCGGCCAGTTAGCCATACTTGTGCTGGCATCTGCAATCGGAATTCCTGCGCTCGCCCAGGATGCACAGCCTGCCGCGGCTCCCCAGAGCACGCCTGCAGCGACGACCCAAACGCAACCCGAGGCCTCGCCCACGATGAACACGGCGAAGGAGGGTTTCTGGGGACGCGTGAATCCCATGGCTCGCAAAAAGTGGGTGAAGAAACGGACAGATCCGATTAACGATCGGCTGACGGAATTGGATAGCGTGAACGCCAAGAACGCCAAGGATATTCAGGATTTGGATGCGCGCGCTCAGGCTGGCATTCATCGGGCGCAGGCCGCCGCCGATGCGGCCAACCAGACCGCCACTGCGGCGAGTGCCCAGGCGCAACAGGCCAGCACTACGGCTCAGGGCGCGTCCGGCCATGTGGACACGTTGAACTCCACTGTGAACGGGCTTGACCAGTACCACCAGGTTACGGAAGCGGAAGTGACTTTCCGCGGCGGCCAGCCAATGCTGTCGGATGCGGCCCGCAAGCAACTGGACGATCTGGCGGCCAGCGTTTCCAACCAAAAGGGCTACATCCTCGAAGTCGAGGCGCATTCCCCACTTAAGGGCGGCGCGGGCATCCAGAGTTCGGATCGCCTGGTCGCAGCGGTCGAGCGCTATCTCGTCACACAACATGACATTCCCGTCTACCGTATGCATGCAGTTGCTCTTGGAAACGCGCAAGTGGCCACTGCCGATCAAGATGCCAATGCAAAGCCAGAGCGCATCAAGACCAGCACTGTGCACATTCGGTTGATGGAAAACAGTTTGGCGGCCCAGGAATCAGCCCCTCCCCAAGGCGCAGCTTCCTCGACCGGCGCGGAGCGGCAGTAGCCGCAGCCCTCCCCCGAGGCTTTTCCGCGCCCACGGCTACCCCGCCGTAGGCCGCCAATCAAGCTCTCGATAAACGAGAGAACCAAGGCAACTTGGCCCCCGCTAAAAACGGGGGCCGATTTTTTTGTGGCGGACAATAGTGACGGCGCACTGCGGACCTTCCAATTATCTCCTGACTCAGTGAGCACCTCCGGCCCATTAGAATTGTCTGCATGGAACCGATCCACGAAAGGCCTACTGTTGTCGAAACCGTTGCCGACACCATTCTGGACGGCAGCCGCTTTGTCCGCGCTTGTCTGCGCCGTCCGGTCGATCGCACCCCGGTGTGGTTCCTGCGCCAGGCCGGCCGCTACATGCAGGAGTACCGCGATGTTCGCAAGCATCATACCCTGATCGAAATCTGCAAGCAGCCCGATCTGGCCGCCGAGGTCACGATCACCGCCGCGGAAAAGCTAGGCGTGGACGCCGCCATCATCTTTGCCGATTTGCTGCTGCCACTGGAGTCCATGGGCCTGCCTTTTGAGTTTCAGGCCGGCGAGGGGCCCGTGGTTCATCACCCGGTCCGCACCGCGGAGCATGTGCACGCGCTGCGCACCGACCGCGCCGACGACCTGGCCTACGTGGCCCGCGCCATCCAGAAGGTGGCCGCCCACTTCCGCGACCGCCTAGGCATCATCGGCTTTTGCGGCGCGCCCTTTACCCTGGCCAGCTATATGATCGAGGGCGGCGGATCGAAGAATTACCTCCACACCAAGCAGATGATGTACCGCGATACGCTGTCGTGGCGCCTGCTGCTGGACAAGATCGTGAAAGTCCTGGAGGAGTTTTGCCGCCTTCAAGTGCAGGCCGGGGCCGACGTGATCCAGATTTTCGACAGCTGGGTGGGCTCACTGGCCCTCGCCGACTATCGCGAGTACGTCTTTGACGCGACCAAGCGCCTGATCCGTTCGGTTCAGCAGATTGGCGTGCCGGTGATCTACTTCGGCGTGGAAACCGCGGGCCTGCTCAACGAAATGGCCGCAACCGGCGCCGACGTGATCGGCCTCGACTGGCGCCAGCCCCTCGATGAGGGCTGGCGCGCCGTGGGCCACGGTCACGCGGTGCAGGGCAACCTGGACCCCATCACGCTCTTCGCTCCGCTTGAGATTCTCGAATTGCGCGTGAAAGAGATTCTCCGCGCCGCGAACGGCCGTCCAGGCCACATCTTCAACCTCGGCCATGGCATCGTGCCCACCACGCCGGTTGAAAGCGTTCAGGCCGTCGCGCGCATGGTTCGCGAGTTCCGGCTGGAGAACAAGGTTGTGCCGTTCAATGGCTAAACAGGCAGTGCTTCTCCTGGCCCACGGAACCCCGGAGACCGTCGAGCAGGTTCCCGAATATTTGCGCAACGTGGTCAGCGGCCGTCCGCTGCCACAGCCGGTCATCGAAGAGATTCAGCACCGCTATTCGCTTATCGGCCGCAGCCCGCTGACTGAAATCACCCTGGAGCAGAGCCGCCTGGTGGAAGCGGAACTTGCCACCCAGGGACCTGCGGTTCCCGTCTACGTGGGCATGCGCAACTGGCGCCCCTACATCCCAGAAGTGGTCCGCCAGATGCGCGACGATGGCGTGGAAGAGGCCGCGGTGATTTGCATGGCGCCGCAGAACTCGCGTACCAGCGTGGGCCTTTATCGCCGCGCCGTGCAGGCCGAGGCCGGGGCGCTGCGCATTGATTTCACCGAGGGCTGGGCCCAGCATCCACTGCTTGCCGACGCTTTTGCCGAGCGGCTGCGCGCCGCCCTGAGCAAGCTCACTGGGGAGACCGGCGCTCCCGTGCCGGTGCTGTTCACGGCCCACAGCGTGCCCACGCGCACAGTGCAGCCGCAGGCCGCCAGTGAGCTGCAGGCGGGCCAGCCGCGACTCTGGCCGGGCGAGGGCTCCAATGCCGGTCCAGACCCCTATGCGGATGAGGCGCGGCACACAGCGGAGCTGGTGGCGGCACGGGTTCCGGAGATCGGCCGCTGGTGGTTCGCCTTCCAGAGCCAGGGAGCCAGCGGCGGCCCATGGATCGGGCCTTCCGTCGAAGAAACGCTGGCATCGATCGCCACCGAAGGCGTCAAGGCGCTGATCCTCCAGCCCATCGGCTTTCTCTGCGACCACGTTGAAGTACTCTACGATGTGGATATTCTGTTTCGCGGACAAGCGGCCAAACTTGGGATTCGGCTGGAGCGCCCCGAGTCGCTGAACGCATCGCGCACCCTGGCCAGGGCGGTTGCCGATCTGGCGCTGCGTGGATTCGCGAGACTCAAGGGTTAACTCAGGGGTGAGGCGCGACACGCAACGACCGATCGTTGCAGGTTAACTAACTGGCGCGTGAAATCGAGAGGTACCAATGTGTCTACCTACCTGTGGCCCGCTCGTTATTCGTTCGGGCATGGAATCCACGTGTGCTAGGAGCGGAAGAAGTTCCTGGCAAGGAACAGCACATTTGCCGGCCGTTCGGCCAGCCGGCGCATGAAGTAGGGATACCACTCGCGGCCAAATGGAATGTAAACCCGCACGTTGTAACCCTCGTTGACCAGCTTCCGCTGCAAGTCGCGCCTTACTCCGAACAGCATCTGAAACTCGAACCGGCCAGGGGCGATCCCGTGAAGGCTAGCGAAGGATTTTGCCGCGGCGATCATGGCCTCGTCGTGGGTAGCCAGGCCGTGGTAGATGGGGCTCTGCAGAAGCAGGCCGCTCAGCTTTATATAATTCGCGTCCACATCCGCTTTACTTGGGAACGCCACCTCCGGCGGCTCCAGGTAGGCGCCCTTGCACAGCCGCACACGAATGCCGTCGGCCAGCAGTTGTTCAATGTCCGCCTGCGACCGGTAAAGGTAGGCCTGGATCACGATTCCAATGGCTCCGCGCAAATCCGGCCGCGCATGCAGGCGCCGCACAATGTCCAGCGTCACCTGGGTTACTGGCGAGTCTTCCATATCGATGCGCAGAAAGTTACCCGTTGCGGCGGCATGCGTGGCCAGGCTCTCAGCGATCTTTCCGGCCAGCTCAGGTGACAGGGCCAGACCCATCTGCGTCAGCTTCACGCTGATGTTGGCGTTCAGTTTGTGCGCGGCAATCGCGTCCAGCAGTTGGTGGTAAATCTCGGCGGCCTTGTGCGCCTCGGTCTCTGAGGTGACGCTCTCGCCCAGCGAATCCAGCGTCACCGCCATGCCCTGCCGGTTCACGGCCTCGGCCACCCGCAGCGCGTCTTCAATCTCCAGCCCGGCCACGAACCGCGAACTCAGCCGGCGGCCCACGCTGGACCGCTCACTGAATCTGCGCATACTACGATTTTGAGAGAGCGCAATAAAAAAGGAACGCAGAATGGGCATCAGGGATTCCCGCCGGCCGGAGCCTTGGTTGAAGCTTATCTGCCGGAATCTCTAGTTTCGCATAAGCAGGCGACCGATCCTGCGCATGCTGGAGCTGTCAATCTGCACGCCACAAAGGCACGGGAGCCGGTCTAACGGGCCGCGGTGCTGGGCGAATCGAACCTTCGCTTGAAATCTGCCCTACCGCACCTGATAGATTGCACTGGCGTGAGCCGGCAGTGTGACGCGGATCTCTCTCGATTCCTTGCCTGCGCTGCCTGTAAAGAGATTCTGCGCGATATGCTTCTCGCCTTCGAGGCCCAGTTGCTTCCAGGTCGCGTGCAGCGTTGCCGGACTGTCATCGAGGTTAAAGAACGCGAAAAACTCCGCATAATTTCTTGCCCCAGGAGCGTTGATCGTAGCCCTCCACACTTTGGCGTGCTCAAAGCCCGGCAACCCGCTCGCTGCGTCGATCGGATGGCTGTAAGTTACATTCTGATTCATGAAAAGTATCGACTGATTCGTGATCAATCTGCGCGTAAACTCATCGAGCTTCGTCAAGTTCGCGCCCAGAATCAGCGGCGACCGCGCGATCGCCCACAGCGTATACTCTGTCCGCTCCTCGTCTGGCGTTTCGCGCGACTGCCGCGGCTCGCCCCATCCCGGATGCGGGGTCAGCGACCCTTCCGGAAGCATGTCTGCGTCCGGCCAGTTGCCCGGCTTCACATACGGAGTCCACGCGGCCAGCAGATCAAACGCCTCCCGAATCCCGGACGGAAAATCTCCATCCCCCGGCTTATGCGGAAACGTCCACCCATCCCAGTGGTCGTCCGAGATGCGCCACATCTGCGCATACTCGCCCACTTCGGCACCGTGCCCCAGTTGCGTCGGACCCGGCGAAAGGCTGAGCACAATCGGCCGTCCGCTTTTCCTGATTGCCGCGGCAATCTGCTTGATCTCCGTGATGCGGTAGGGACGGTCGCTAATGCAGTCCACCTTGATGTAATCCAGGCCCCAATTCGCGTACTTCATCAGCATGGAGTCGTAGTAAGCCTGCCCCGCGGCATTGTCCTTGACACCCCAGTTTCCGTCATCCCAGGGGCAGGGTGAAGTGGTGTCGGCCGCATCCTGAGCATGAAAGCTCGACCCCGCGATGGGCAGATTCTGCTCCACCACCTGGCGCGGAATGCCGCGCACAATATGGATGCCGAACTTCAAGCCCTGCGCATGAACCCACTCCGCCAGCGGTTTGAATCCCGCTCCGCCTGCCGCCGACGGAAACCGGCTGGCCACTGGAATCAAGATCCCGTTTTCATCCCACAGATAGTTCCGCTGCAGCAGGTGGCCGGCAAAGGGGTCAGCCATGTACCAACCCTCATCGATCACCGCGTACTGCCACCCAAATTGCTTGAGCCCCGCCAGCACGGCGACGTTGGCCTTGAAGTCGGCCTCGTTGATGGTGAGCCCGAATGCGTCCCAACTGTTCCACCCCATGGGCGGTGTGGGTGCGGGGTTCTGCGCGGGCAAGAGCGCTGGGCCCAAGGCGATGGCGGCGAAAAGAGACGCAAGCAAAACACGGGGGCGAGTCATGCGGAAACGTATACCACAACCGCGAGCAGTCCCGCACAGACAGTTCTCTCAAGACATTGTGTCATTTCTCAAGCCAGCGTCGCGCCCCACGCCTCCGGCCTCACATCACGCGCGTGTCGCGAAAACAGCCAGTGATGGCCTTCGAGATCTTCCGCACCGTACTGCAACTCGCCGTATTCGGTCTCGTGGAGAGGCTCGACAATTCGGGCGCCGCCCGCCTGAGCACGGACAAAGTGCGCGTCCACGTCTTCGACGAACACCGTCAGGCTCTGTGTGCCATAGCCCAGCTCTGCAGGGCTCAGGCATCCGTCGCGGGCCGCGCGGATCATGATCCACGCGTTCCCAAGATGCATTTGAGCACCCGAGACGGGATCGCCGTAATGATAGTGTTCGCGGAACCCGAACACCTCGCGCAGCCAGACAAGGGCCTCCGCGAGATGCCGGTAACAGATGTGGGGAAGCAAGGTATCCGCGGGCACCGATGTGTTTTTCACCATGGCCCCAAGATAACCGACCGTTGAAGCCGACGCAACGGCTCAAGCATGGTAGATTTACTTGCCCGAAGACACCATCGCGGTGCGATAAGCTGGTGCGGAGGTACTTTCGATGCGTCTTCGCGCGTTGGGCCGGATGGGTCTGGCAGGTTTTGCGCTGGCTGTGGGGATCGCTCTGGCCGCACAGCAACCGTTTGCGTTCCCTGGGCAAAATCCGGCCCTGCCGCTCATCCATGTCGACAATGGGCCCAACTCCGCCGCGGCGCAACGCCGGCATTATGTGGTGCTGGTCTCGTTGGACGGCTTTCGCTGGGACTACGCGAAGCGCGACGGCGCGAAGAATCTGCTGGCGCTTGGAAAGCGGGGAGTTTGGGCTCCGGCGGGGATGCTGCCAAGTTATCCGTCGCTGACGTTCCCCAACCACTTCACCATTGTCACCGGGCTCTATCCCGAGCATCACGGCCTGGTGGCCAACAGCTTTTACGATGAGACGCGACAGGCCCGCTACGCCATCGCAGACGATAAAGCCGTGACCGATGGAAGCTGGTACAGCGGCATTCCGTTGTGGAGTTTGGCGGAGAGCGAGGGGATGCGAGCGGCGTGCCTTTTCTGGCCCGGTTCCGAAGCCAAGATTGCCGGCATCCGGCCGACCTATTATGCGCAGTTCGATTCCAAAACTCAAGCCACGGACGCGGTTGAGCAGGCGCGCATCGACGACGCCGTGGCCCTGCTGCGGCTGCCCGAAGCGGATCGGCCACACTTCATCACCATTTACTATTCCGAGCCCGACCATGAAGGCCACGAATTCGGTCCTGACGCAAGGGAAACGCGAGATGCCGAGCTCAAGATGGACGCTATGGTCGGCAAGCTGAAGGCCGCCCTCGACTCGACCGGCTTGCCCATCGATCTGGTGGTGGTGAGCGACCACGGCATGGCCAAAACTGAGGGTGGATGGATCACGCTGGACCAGTTCGCTGACTTGAGCGAATTTGAAACTGCGGGCTCGCTGCTCTATGGCAAAACTGAGGAGGATCGCGCCCGCGCGTACAATCAGCTTAAAAAAGCTTCGTCGCAGTTTGTCGTATTTCGCCGGAAAGACGTGCCAGCCGACCTGAACTACAACCAGAACCCGCGCGAGGGCGACCCGGTGGTGGTGGCCACGGGGCCTTACGCCATTCGCGCCCATGGGCCACCGGCGGGCAAGGAAGATCACGCCCCTACGATTGGAATGCACGGCTTCGACCCGCACCGGGTCACGCTGATGAAAGCCAGTTTCTTTGCCGCCGGTCCCGATCTGGTGGCGGGCAAAACCGTCGCTCCGTTTGAAAACGTCAACCTGTACCCCTGGCTGGCTCACATGCTGGGCCTCACTCTCCCCGCTTCAGAAAAATTGGATGGCACTCTGAACGTGCTGGCCGGGACGCTGCGCGACAATGGGAACGCGGCAAAGCAGGGAGCAAGCGCACCATGAACATGGTTCTGGGGATTGACGGCGGAGGGACGCGGACCCGCGCCTCGATTGTCGAGGGGCAGCAGGTTCTGGCTCACGCGGAAAGCGGCTCCATCAAGCGGCTGCGCGTGGGCGCGGAGGCAGCCGAGGAGCATCTGCGCACGCTGCTCAAGGACGTGTATTCACAGGCCGGGATTACGGGCGTGCCTGCTGCCTCGTGCGGAGTGGCCAGCGCAACCTTGCCGGGCGTGGCGGAGTGGATCACCGCGGTTTTTCAGGAATTCAACGTGGAGCGCTCTGAAGTAGTGGGCGACGAAGTGATCGCGCTGGATGCGGCTTTCCGCGGAGGGCCTGGAATTTTGCAAATTGCGGGAACTGGTTCGAACACCATTGGCCGCGCGGCCGACGGCAGCCGCGAGACCGCCGGCGGCTGGAGCTCGCGGCTGGGCGACGAGGGCTCCGGGTACTGGATCGGGGTGAACAGTGTGCGCTGGGCGCTGCATGCTTATGACCGCGAGCAGCCAACGCACGTGCTGAAGCGCGTGGGCGAAATCTGGGGGACGGCCACGATTGGCGACCTGGTGAACCTGGGTGACAGCACGCCGGGGCCGGACTTTGCCGCGCTGGCGCCGGCGATCAACGAATTAGCCGAGGCGGGCGACCCTGTTGCGGTGAAGATTGTGCGGCAGGCGGCGGCCGATCTGGTGGACTTTGTGCTGCTGGTGCGCGACAAGCTACGCCGCAAACACGCGATCACCGGCGAGGTTCCGGTTGCATGGACGGGCGGCGTGATTGAGAAGATGACGCTGGTGCGCGAGGCCTTTTTCGCCGGCCTGCACGCCGCCGCGCCCGAGATGCCGGTAGGGCGGGAGGGAGTGGTTCCCCTGGACGGCGCACTGTGGCGGGCTACTCAACTGGCAAAAGCGCCAAGATAGGCGTGTACCGCGGAATTAGCCCGCCTTTTCAAGTAGGCACAACGACAGATCGCGACGCTCGACCATATCTTTGGTGATTTCCAGATCGCGGACGCGCTTGTTGTTGGGCAAGTGGAACATCAGATCGAGCATCAGCTCTTCGAGGATCATGCGCAGTCCGCGCGCGCCCACTTTGCGCGCAAGGGCCTCGCGGGCCACGGCACAGGTGGCTTCCGGAGTAAAATGCAGGCGGACGTTCTCGTATTCGAAGAGGCGCTGATACTGCTTGAGGATGGCGTTGCGCGGCTTGGTGAGAATTTCGATCAACGCCGCTTCGTCCAATTCGTCGAGAATGCCCATGACGGGAAGACGGCCGACAAACTCCGGAATCAAGCCGTACTTAATGAGGTCCTGCGGCTCGGTGCGGCGCAGCAACTCGGTATCGCGATGAGAACGAGTGGTGGCTGCATCGGCCTCAGCATCGGCGGCCTTAAAGCCCAGCGCCTTCTTGCCGACGCGGCGGCCCACCACGCGCTCCAGGCCCACAAACGCTCCACCGCAGATGAAGAGTATGTTGGTCGTGTCGACAGCGGTGAATTCCTGGTGCGGGTGCTTGCGGCCGCCTTGCGGCGGCACGTTGGCCACCGTGCCCTCGAGGATCTTGAGCAGGGCCTGTTGCACGCCCTCGCCGGAAACGTCGCGAGTAATCGAGGGATTCTCATCCTTGCGGCCGATCTTGTCGATCTCGTCGATGTAGATGATGCCTTGCTGGGCGCGCGTCACGTCGCCGTCGGCAGCCTGCAGCAGCTTGAGGATGATGTTCTCGACGTCCTCGCCCACATAACCCGCCTCGGTAAGCGTGGTCGCATCGACAATGGCGAAGGGTACGTCAAGCATCTTGGCCAGGGTGTGCGCGAGCAGCGTTTTTCCTGAGCCGGTTGGGCCGATGAGCAGGATGTTGCTCTTGGTCAGCTCCACTTCGTTGTTGCGCATGCGGTTCATCTGGATGCGCTTGTAGTGGTTGTAGACGGCGACGGCGAGCTTCTTCTTGGTCTGATCCTGCCCGATCACGAAGTCGTCGAGGAAGCTCTTCACCTCCTGCGGCTTGGGCAAGTGGCCGGCGGTGGTGGCCGGAGTGGCGTCGCCGCGGTCGTCCTCGAGGATCGAGTTGCAGACGGCCACGCACTCATCGCAGATGTAAGCGCGAGGGTAGTCGCTGGGCGACGAGATCAGCTTCGCCACGGCGTCCTGCGATTTGTGGCAGAACGAGCAGCGCAGTGCTTCTTCAGGTCCCGTGCGCGTTTTCATTTAGACGACTCCCCCTGAATCATACTCTCTTTTGAAATCCGCTTGCGCGGGTCCGGCCGTTACGTGCGTGGCCGGTCGATAATCTCGTCAACGATCCCGTAATCCTTGGCCTGCTGTGAATTCATGATGAAGTCCCGCTCCACGTCGCGCTCAATGCGATCGAGGGGCTGCCCGGTATGCTTGGCGATCAGCGTATTGGTGATCTCGCGGATGCGAAGAATCTCGCGCGCGTGAATGTCGATATCTGTAGCCTGGCCGCTCAAGCCGCCCATCGACGGCTGATGGATGAGGATACGCGAGTTGGGCAATGCGAAGCGTTTGCCCTTAGTGCCCGCCAGCAGCAGGAAGGCACCCATGCTGGCTGCCTGGCCAATGCAGTAGGTGACCACGTTGTTCTTGATGAACTGCATGGTGTCATAGATGGCCAGGCCCGCGGTAATGGAGCCGCCCGGCGAGTTGATGTAAAGCGAAACATCCTTCTCCGGGTCCTCGCCCTGGAGAAAGAGCATCTGCGCCACGATCAGGTTGGCCACCTGGTCGTCGATCGGCGTACCAAGAAAGATAATGTTGTCGCGCAGCAGACGGGAGTAGATATCGTAGGCGCGCTCGCCTCGACTCGTCTGCTCAACCACCATGGGAACCAATGCCATCGAATGTTTTTCCCGTTTCTTTCGTTGGGGGCCATTTCTCCCCGGTTAATTGAAGGCCGCGCGGTTCCCTTGATGCAAAGGGCGCCGCGTGGCGCCTTCTGCTGCGTTGCCGGACGAAGTTACAATCCTAGGCGGGCAGCCGTTCGTACAGCACGGACACGGTTTTCTCGCGCCTCATTTGTTCCCGGATTCTAGCTAGCCCACCGTCCCCAGTCAAACGCGCACGTAACGTGTCGATCGGTTCGCGGGACTGCAAAGCCGCCAACTGCAGCTCATTGTCCAGCTCCTCGTCACTTACCTCGATGTTCTCCTCATGGGCAATGCGATCGAGCAGGATCGAGGCTTTCACCTCGGCCGTGGCGCTGTCGCGCTGTGCCCCGCGAAGACGGCCAAAGTCCAGCTTGCGCATCTGCTCGGTGTCCATGCCCTGCGCCGCAAGGGCGCGCAAACCGCGCTCCAGGCGCGCGTCAATCTGCTCCTGCACCAGCGACTCGGGCACCGCGAAGGGGAAGCGCTCAGTGAGCGCGGCAAGCAGCCGGTCCTTGGTTTCGCCTTCCACGCTGCGGCGCTTGCGATTGGCTATGTGCTCCCGGACGCGCGCTTCAAGATCGGCGAAGCTCTCATAGGCGCCCAGCTCCCTGGCAAAGTCGTCGTCCAGCTCCGGCAAGGTGCGTTTCTTGATGGCCTTGACCTCAAGGTTGTAGGTGACCGTCTTGCCGGCCAGCTTGGCCTCACCGTAGTCGGCGGGATAAATGACTTCGGCCTTCAGCTCCTGACCCGGTTTTGCTCCGCGCAGGGCGCTGGTGAATGCCTCTACCGTGTCTTTGCCGCCGATCTCAACAAGCGAGTCTTCGCCCGTGATCGCACCCAGAGAGTTCCCGGCCTCGGCGTCGCCTTCCACATGACCATGGTAGGTGATCTGCGCCCAGTCGCCGTCCACCAGGGCGCGGTCTTCCTCTACCGGCTCAATGGTGGCGCGCGAATCGCGCAACTCCGTCAATTCGCGTTGAAACTCTTCTTCGGTAATCTCTATCGGCCGCTTTTCCACGACTACACTTTGGTAACCGTCGATGGAGAATTCGGGAATGAATTCGAAGACTGCCTTGACGTGCAGCGGCGCGCCGTCGTCCATGGTCAACTCCGTGACGCGCGGCTGCCCCACGGGCTTCACGCCCAGGTCATGCACAGCCTTGTTGAACCGCTCGGGAAGCAGGCCGTCAATCACGTCCTTGCGAATTTCGGTCGCAAAGCGGCGCTTGATGACCGACTCCGGCACTTTGCCGTTGCGGAAGCCGGGGATCTTGGCGTACTTCCGATAATTCCGAACCACGTTTCGGTAGGCTCTGGAAACCTCTTCGGCGGGAACGTCCAGCACCAGCTCACGGGTGCAGTCCGGATTCAAGACCGGGCCGTGGTCATGGCCGTGGTGCGCGTGGTCGTGCTGGTGGGTATGGCCCTGATGTGCAGGTTCGAGGCCGGGATCGTGCGCGGCCTCGGCGGCGTCAGGTTGGGGATTGCCTTCGAGCGTGTCAGTAGAACTCAACTTTTTGCCTTCCGGGCGCACTACGCGCCAAATCAACTGCCGCGCCGGAACTCAAGAGACACCCGTTCCGGGCCGCAAACATCTAAGGGCTCCAAACCGCCGCTTTAGACCAGCCCGCATGGCAGGCTGCCAAGCCATGCCGCATGCCGCCACCCCTGGTCAACCAAGGGAGGCGATACCGGCACTGTGCGGGCGGGGAGTCCCTCTTCTCATGGTATGAGGGTTTGCTGCAAGGGTCAAACCGGCGGGGCTATTGGACCGCGGCAGGGCACCGCGAAAGGTACGTTACTGCTCAGTAACCTGGGGTTTGCGGACGTAGGGGAGAAACCGGGGGTGGGCCGCGCCGCAATGCGCGTAATGCTCCCGCGCCTCGCTCAGGCTGAGGGCGCCGTTCACGGTCAGCCGGACTTCGCCAGCGTCTCCGTCCTCCTGGCCGTCGTCCTCCCACCAGCACACCGGGCATAGCCCCAGGGCGCCAGGTGTCTCCAGCGTCTTGAACCCACAGCACGGACAGCGAAACTGAGCGTGCACCAACGCATCCACGTGTATATGGACGAGGATCGGCCCCTCTGGTTTACGCGGAGGCCGAAAGCCGGCAGCCTCGACCGAGTAGAATTTCCAACCAGGAGGCACAATTCAATTTATGCTGCACAGGGTTATTTGTTCCGCTCTTGCATGGAGACGGGTTTTGTCGCTTGCGTTGCTGACGACTGCGCCGGGCGTGTGCGTGGCCCAGCAAACCCCGACAGCCCCGTTACGAGTGGCCATCGTGGGGCTCGTGCACGACCATGTGGCCGGCTTTCTGGCCCAGTTGCCCCAACACCGCAACGTGGAGCTGGTGGGCATTGCGGAAGCCGATCCCGCGCTGGCCGCCAAATACGAGAAAAAGTACGCCTTGCCGGAGACCCTGTTTTTTAAAAGCATGGCCAACATGATTGAGGTGCGCCATCCGCAGGCCGTGCTGGTGTATACCTCCATCGCCGAGCACCGACACGCGATTGAGATCGCGGCGCAGTATGGCGTGTCAGTGATGGTCGAGAAGCCGCTGACCGTCTCGCTCGACGACGCGCTCGCCATCCGGCGCATCGCGCGCGAACACCACATCCAGGTGCTGGTGAACTACGAAACCACGTGGTACCCCAGCAACAAGGCCGTCTATGACGACGTGGAGCAGCACCGCATTGGTCCAATTCGCCGCGTCGTGGTCCACGACGGCCACCAGGGCCCCAAAGAGATCGGCGTTTCGCCGGATTTCCTGAAATGGCTCACCGATCCCGCCCAAAATGGAGCCGGCGCGCTGTATGACTTTGGCTGTTATGGCGTGGACCTGATGACCTGGCTGATGCACGGCGAAGCTCCGCTCACGGTGACCGCGGTGGTGAATCAAGACAAGCCCGACGTCTATCGCAAGGTCGATGACGACGCCACGGTGATCCTGGCTTATCCCCGCGCGCAGGCCGTGATTCAGGGCTCATGGAACTGGCCTTTCGCGCGCAAGGATATGGAAGTCTACGGCGCCACCGGTTACGCCATCACCGTGGCCGCGGATCAGGTGCGCATCCGCCAGGAGCACGATGCCGCGGAGCAATTGATCACCGCGCCGCCGCTCGGTCCGGACGAAAGCAATTCGCTGAGTTATCTGGCCGCCGTGCTCGACGGCAAGATCGTGCCCAAGGGCGACCTGAGCGCGCTCGATACCAACATCATCGTGATGCAGATACTGGACGCGGCCCGCGAATCGGCGCGCACGGGCCGGAGCGTGCGGCTGACGAAACTGAATGAATAGGGTCTGGCCGTGAAGCTGGCCGGCAGTCTTACGGCACAAACACATGCAGCCGCACGTGCCATCGGGTGCCTTGTCCCGGCTTAAGCGTCACCATGCCCGTATCCATGCGGCCCCACTCCTGGCCGAAGGGATCGGCGAAGTTGTATTGATGCTCGACGGCGACAAATTGTTTGGTCGGCGGCGCGTACATCTGGATGGTGTTGATCTCCGGCGAAAGCCCCTCGATGTCCACGCCGTAATGCGCGGCCGGGTCCAATACCTGCACCGTGACCGCGTGATTTTCCCAAATGAGCTGGCTCCAATTGTCGTCGAACATGTTGGTTCCCAGCGGCGCTCCGCCGGCCGACTGCAGGTCGTATCGAGTTCCCTTCACGGGCAAAAGCTTGCCGGTGGGAAAGACGTTATCGTAGCCGTCCACCTCGGACAGTTTCGACCCCGGAATGCGCACACGCGCCTGGCTGCGGTCACCCGAAGGCAGGTTGAGATAGGGGTGCCAGCCGATCGCCATCGGCTCGGGCTCGGTGCCCACATTGTGGGCCACGACGGTCGCGTCAACGGCCTCGGCGGTAAGCCGGATGGTAATGACCAGTTGCGTTTTCGACAGCCAGTGGCCGCCGAAGTCGCCGGCATTGATGACCCCGGAAACCTCTTCTCCGCCGGGTACCTTGTCCACGCTCACTTCCTCCGCTTTGGACTTGAGAATGAGCCCATGCATGGCGTGCCGCTCAGCGCCCGGCTTGGTGCCGATGTTGTTGGCCGGCAGCGTGATGGTGTGGCCTTGCCACTCGGTGGTCAGTGTTTTGCCGTCGGCGTAGAGCTTGCCGCGAATGCGGTTGGGGTAGGGAACCAGAAACGCCGCGCCCAGCCGGTAACCGAAATCGCCGTTGGCGTCGTCGTCCACGTCCAGCATTTTTTTAATGCTGGCCAGATCGGGCGAGGCCAGCACGTCCACATTGCCCTTGCCGGGGAAGTTAGCGGTGACCTGCAGCAATTCCATACCGCGACCGGGCGCGAGCGTCACGCTGGTGAACTCGGGCTTGGTGGTGCTGATCGGCTTGCGGGTAAGGGTGACGATTTTTTCGCCGCCAATCTCGGTGACGGCCTGGGCATGACTGACGAGAGCGAGCGAGCCTGCCATGGCCGGCAAGGCAAGCGGGAGCAGAGCGAGCGTGCGAAACGAAACCTTCATCTCAATTCATTCCTTGGGGTGCATTCGGATTTTCCGGAATCGGCTCCGGCTCAGTTTTGTGGTGCGTCCGCCAAGCGTATTCAGGCGCCGTGCCATTCTACGCCAAAACGCCCAGCGCAAGCTTGACCGGCTTCGATTTCGGTGGACGGGCCGCGGGCCGTCATTCGTGCGGTGGCAACGGTTCGGGCCATTCCACCACGCCGGGTGTGCCGTCTGCCTGCCGCGTCAGCTCCGGCGAATACAGCCGCACCAGCGTCCGCTTCCACCAGTTTCCGGTGTGCCGTTTTTCTTCGATGGACGTGAACCAATATTGCCACATTACCGCGCGCACATAGAGGGGCGGCGCATGCGGAAAGGGATTCCCCTGGAACAGGGCGAGCACGTCCGCATCGTTGTCCAGCAGCCGTTCCTCGGTGAGAGGCACAAAGTCGTTTTGCTGCCAATCGCCCAGCGAAGCGAACCACAGGTTCCATTCAAACCGCGGTTGATAGGGAGCGTAGATGCGGGGTTTTTCGTTGAGCGCCTGGGGCTTGTATCGAAACAAATAGGGCGTCCAGTTCTGCCCATCGTTCGAACCTTGAAATTCAATCTCGTAGCGTCCGCGGGTCATGATCGCGAACAATCCGTACTGGTTGGCAATGCGAAACGGCTCCAGGGCGGTCACCGGAGCAGAGGGAAGCGGCAAACCGGGCCACGGCATTTCAAGCATCTGCGCCGTGGTTGCGTAGGCCAGCCAAATGAGCACGACTGCCGCTGCGGCAACGCGTGCCGCGTTGAAATATCCACTCAGGGTGCGAACGGATCCCGGCATCGATCGCTCGTCCTCGCCGGAATTTTCCGGCTCCGCGATGGGCGTCGAAGCGTTGTCTCGCGGCGCATTAACGTGCCGTGTAAAATCCGGCAATTTGCCGCGAAAGCGCTTGGGCAGCAACCATCGCACGCTGCGATCGTCAAGCAGCAGCAAGCCAAGCGCGAGGACCAGATAGTTCAGAAACGTGTAATTGGCGGTGAGGATCACGCCGATCTCCCACGGCGTGACAATACAAAAGCAAATGAAGCGTGCGCGCCTGGGCAAAAACAGCATCCACACCACCACAATTTCCATCGCCAGAGTTGCGACCACCGTGGCGGCGTGGAACCAGTGCGGCAAATGCTCCACATACCAACCGATCCACGTGGGCAACGGACCGTTCTGGTAGTACTCGTCCATCGCTGTATAGTTGCGCCACTGTATTTCTCCGCTGAGCAGCTTCACGATTCCGGATTCGAAATAGATGCGGAACCACTCCCATTGCAAAAGAAACAGGCTGGCGCGCGAGGTTGGGCTTTGGACTCCCCAGCCCGGCAACAACCCGCGCGGCGCAAAAAACAGAGTCAGGAAGCCTGCCTCAAGCAACATGCTGTCGGATTGATAACTTGAAAACGCCTGTGCCGCAGCGACAAAGGAGAGGAAGCACACAAAGCAAACCAGGAAGGTGAGGCGCGGCCATGCATTGGAAAATGCCGCAACCGATGCGATCAGGCCAAGCCACATTATTGCCATCATCATGTGCGACCCGGATGAGAGCCAGAAAAGCGTGGGCGCATACCAAAACCCGCGCAACCCAATCTCGCTTTTGACGGCGGCCAGGAAGCCCTGCGCCGGTAGAATCCCTCGCGGCCCGTTCAGGCCCTCAATCTGGAACAGCAGCGAGAAAAATGCGGAGAAATAGATGGCGGCCAGCGCGCGCAGAAATATCCAGCGCGGCACAAATCGATTGCGCGCGCCCGCCTGCGGGTCGAAGAGCCAACCGGCCTGACCCCAGTTGAGCTTGCCTGCCGGGGCCGGTTGCACGAGATTGCGCAGAAAGCGCTTCATACGATTTGGGAGTGAAAAGCAGCCTCCCTTTCTTTGACGTCCTGAGCAACATCACGGAGCAGCGATCAATGACTCCGGATCTCCGACCTCAATATCTCCATGACTTGGTGTCTGCTCCCTCGGGAGCGGTAGCCAGCATGTGATCGACCATCAGCGGCAGCACGCGCTGCGCCCAGTTGGCGTTGTTCTGCCGCATGGTGTACTCCGCAGGGCCGCCCGTGTAGCAGTGCGGCATGCCGGGTCCATATTGGAAGGTCGCGTCGGAGTGTGGATTGCGCGTTGCGTCCAACTGGGCCTGCAGCAAATGCACGGCATTATTCAAGAAGTAGGTATCGCCGTCACCCACGGTGAGGTGCAGCTTGCCTTCGAGCTTCGGTCCCAGCGTGGGCCAGTCCCGCTTCAGAATGGCCGTCAAGTCATAATGGTCGTGCCAGTAAGCCAGCACCGTCTTGTCGATCTCCCCGGTAAGCGGGTCGATGATTTGCGCGGGGTAGCCGTCTGACCCAGCGGGCGAGAACACCGCCTGCCAAATGTCCCATTGCTCTGTCGATCGTCCGTGCGTGCCCAGCACATATTCATACGCGAACTCGCCGCCGGCGGTCGCAATAATGGTTCCGTCCGGCTTGCGATCGGCAGCCGTGGCAACTTCCGCGAAGTCTCCTTTACGGACGAAGGCATTTGCATCGTTATAGAGGTCGATGTTCTGGTAAGCATGAAAATCGACGGGATCCGGACAAGCCGCATACGTCGCGTTGTACATATCCGGGTAAAAGATTTGCGTGGCCAGGGCTTCCCATCCGCCGGTGGAACCGCCGAAGGTGGCGCGCGCCCAACCCTGTCCAATGCCACGATACTTCTGCTCAATGGCTGGGATCAACTCTTCGTTGATGGCCGAGCCATAGGGGCCCACGTTCGCTGAGTCCACATCGTAGGAGTCGTCGTAGTAGGGGTTGGCGTTCTGCACATAGATCAGGATCACGCGCGGCAGGCGGTTCGCGGTCCAGTCCTGGAAGAACTTGTAGCCGGCGTTGAGCCGTCGCGCCGCCGGCATTTTCTGATCCGGAAGCGAGGTGACAAACGGCACCGGGCCGAACCCGGCGTGATAGTGATCCTGATAAACCACCAGCGGATATTTCGCGTCGGGATGCTCGTCAAAACCATCGGGCAGCAGAATCCATGCGCCCAAATAGGTGTCGCGCCCCCAGAATGTGCTGAGCTTGTCACTGCGAAAGCTCATGTACTTCAGCCACTTTGCGCCGGGATCTTTCTGGGCCATCACGGTCGGATCTTCGTCGGTGTCCTCAATAAGCGGAATCACCTGGTCAAGGGCGAGCTTGATGGTCGTCTGCGCCTTTGGATCGAAATGAATCGTCACCGGCTTGTTGTACGCGTTGCCCGGCTTGAGATTCCAGTGTTGCCCTTCGCCCTTGTCAGGCGGCAACCAGAGGCTCTTGCCTGAAGCAAGATGGAACAGCTCATACACATTGAAGACGGCCTGGATAAAGTAATCGCCGGCATCGAGATCGGTGAGCGACCGGCGAGGATAGCCAAATGTCTTCGCATCCACCACGATCGGCTGGCCGGGTGCAAGGTCTTCGACATCCACGCCGAATCCCTGCGCGGAGCGATAATCCTCCGTGAGCTGCATGCGCGGCTCTTCTTTATTGTTTTTTGCGAACACCAGAATCACATGCCCATGCAGCGGCTTTGTGCCGGGCACGGTGATCTCGATGCGTTGCGCATGGGAGAGCGCAGTGTGGCCAAGCAGCAAAGCAAGCGAAAGAACGCGGAGCGTTCGCATGAGGCCTCACGTTGAATCAGCGACAGTCTAGCATTCCCGCAATAGTTGCTGGATTGGCGCCGAAAAGGCGGGCTTCATCTACCGAGAAAAAGCCCGTGATGTTGATTGTGAGTTTGGAGCTCAGAGCGCCGCGATGGTCTCCTTTGCGGACCAGTAAGAAATTGCGCGCGGTCTCGCATCGGATCTTCATCCGCAAATGGGCCGCGGCTCTTCGGCGTCCGATCCTCTCGGCTACTTGAGTCGAGCAGCCGTCACCTGGAGGGCCGCGTGTTTGCTGGGGGTGATCCAGACCCGATAGCTGGTGAAAAGGAATTGACCTCCCAGCACAAGAAGCCAGACCCAGAGTGCGAAGCGCAAGGGCCGGCGCGGCACGCGGGTGCTCAGCAGGGCGCCGCCGATGGCTCCGGCCACGCCGCCGGCGATGAGTTGCAACAGCAATTGCGGATCAGAGGCTTGCGAGAACCAATGCGCGCCGCTGCCGATGAGCGAGACCGCGAAGCCGAAGGCGATGTCCGTGCCCACCACCTGAGCGGGCACAAGAGGCGTGAGGCTGAGCAGCGCCGCACTGCCCAAAGCGCCGGCCCCGGCAGACGAAAAGCCGACTTCAGCGCCGACGGGCAGCATCAGCCAGGGCAGCCATGAGCTGCGATCGCGCGCGTCCGCATTCTGCCGCATGGGGCGGAAGGAATAGAGAATCTGCCAGCTCGCCGTAGTGACCAGAATTGCGCCGAGCAGAGCGTTCAGCAGGTTTTGCGATCCGACGGTGGCCAGATGTTTTAAAAACAGGGAACCGATGAGCACGCCCGGCGCTCCGCCCAGGAGCATGAATCCGAGCGTGCGCCACGCCACGTTGCGACGGACGATTTGCGCCGGCACCAGAATCAATTTGATGGCCGCCGAAAACATCAGTCCGATTCCGACCGCGACCGGCGCGGGTACTTTGAGGAACAGCACCAGGATCGGCACGGTGATGGTGCCCGCGCCGACCCCGGTAAGCGCGATGAATAATGCGATGACGAATCCGATGGCGTACTGCATGCATCCTCAGTTTCTGTAGCTTTGATTACTTTGCCGGGGCAGCTTCGATGTGAATTCCGCACTCGACCTTGTGGCCCGCCCATCGGCCCGAGCGCGGATCGTTGGGGTCAAGGGGAAGCGAAGTGCAAGGTTCACAACCGATGGAGGAAAAGCCGCGCTCATAGAGCGGAAGCAGAGGAATCGAGAGGCGTTCGCAGGCTTGCCAGACATCGCGCGTGTTCCAGGCGGCCAGGGGTGCAAGTTTGAGCACTTGCTTCCCGCCGGGGAGCGTGAACAGGGCAGCTTCTTCCAGCGCCGCGCGGCTTTTCGCCTGCTCGCGCCGCAATCCGGTGAGCCACGCGCGATACTCCGCCAGGGCTTTGAAGAGCGGCTCTACCTTGCGCAGCTTGCAGCACTGGTCAGGCGCGGATCGATAGAGAATGCCGTGCTCGAACTCCTGTTCGGCCACGGTATTTTCGGGCAGCAGGTTGATCAAATTGAGCTGCCATTCACTGGCGATGCGATCTCGATAGGCGTATGTCTCTCGAAAGTGATAGCCGGTATCGAGGAAGAGAATGGGGATATCGGCATCCAACTCGAGTGCGAGCTTTGTCAGCAGCACGTCTTCTGCCTGAAAGCTGCAAGTGAGGCACACATCCCCTTTGCCCGTGACTTCGCGAGCAAGCACAGCGCGCACTTGATCCAGTTTTGCATTCACCGGCGTATTGATTTCAGCGATGCTCATTCGGGGTCTCCCTTTTCCGGTCTAAATTTCCCAATCCGCGTTTTCATGCGCCACAAGAATGCCGGCACGCGCCAGCAATTCATGAACGGCCGCGATATCCTCATCCGGGTTGTTTGCGTTGAGCGTGACTTGTTCGTTCTTCGCACGCGCGGTCAATGTGTTTACTTCTGCCGGAGTAACGACCAGCGCCAGCAGACCGGACTGAACCATCGACTGGAGCAGCGTTTCATGGCCTTCAACCCCGGCGTCTGCGGCTTCAATGCGCACAGTGACGACGCCCTGCGCAAACAGTGACCGCTCAATCCGGTCGATGAGCTCCGCGGGACCGCTCAATTCAAGCAGTCCGCCGCGATGGCCCCAACGGGCAGCTCGTTCGCCTGCGGTGAGGGGGCCCGACGCGCCTGCGATAGAGTGTTCGCGAGCTGCGGTGCGATCCAATGCCGACTTCACCATGCCGGCCGCCACGGTGGCGTTGGTCTCAGGATCGATCAGAATAAATGCGCCGGTCGATCGATTTTCAGCGTAAGAATCAAAAGCGAGCGGACGCAGCAAGCGAAGGGTCGCCACGCCGATATCGTTCATCTCCAGGGTCTCGGCAGGGTCATGCGCCAGAGTGCCGATGTCGGTGCGATGCTCAATGGATGAGACGAATGCGGGCACCGTGTGGCTGGTGTGCTTGAGCAGATAGCGGCGATTGCGTTCAAGCGGGCGCTGATCCATCCACACCAGCGCGGCCTGTACGTTTTTAGCAACCGTCGCCGGATTTTGAGCGGAGACAATGAGATCGCCGCGGCTGATGTCGAGTTCCCGATCCAGAACCAGCGTCACCGAGAGCGGCGCATGCGCCTCGGCAAGGTCCCCGTCCCAGGTGACGATGCGCTCAACCTGCGCGCTGCGGCCAGAGGGCAACACGGTAATCCTGTCGCCGGGTCGAATGGTCCCCGAAGCGATCTGGCCGGCGAAGCCGCGAAAGTTGTGATCGGGCCGAAGGACTCGCTGCACAGGAAAGCGGAACGGATCCGTGCGGGTATCCTGCGACGAGGGCAGCGATTCAAGCGACTCAAGCAGGGATGGCCCGTTGTACCAAGGCATTGCGCCAGGGCCGTGCAGGGTCCGATGAACCACGTTATCCCCGGCAAGGGCGCTAACCGGGACAAAGATCGATTCGACTGGATTGCCGGTGTCTGTTGCGATTTGATCGAGAACAGCGCTGAAATCATGCTCGATGGCGCGAAAGCGAGTCTCGTCGTAACCGATGAGATCCATTTTGTTGACTGCGACGACCACGTGCCGCACGCGCAGCAGCGACGCAATGTACGCATGCCGGCGCGACTGCACCAGCACGCCTTTGCTGGCGTCGATCAGCACCACAGCGGCGTCGGCCGTGGAAGCGCCGGTGGCCATGTTGCGCGTGTACTGCTCATGCCCCGGCGTATCCGCGATGATGAATTTGCGCCGCGCCGTCGAGAAGTAGCGATAGGCAACGTCGATGGTGATGCCCTGCTCGCGCTCCGCGCGCAGGCCATCGGTCAGCAACGCGAAATCGATCTGTCCCGGCGCGCTTGTCCCCTTGCCGACGATGGAGCGCACTTGATCTTCGTAAACCGATTGCGTGTCATAGAGCAGCCGCCCGATGAGCGTTGACTTGCCGTCGTCCACGCTGCCTGCGGTGGAGAAGCGAAGCAGATCCTTCTCGCGCTCCTGCTCGAGAAACTCGTCGATTGAAAAACCCGGACTGGCCAAGGTGGGCATTTAAAAGTAACCCTCCCGCTTCTTGATCTCCATCGATCCATCCTGGTCGTGGTCGATGGCGCGGTTGGCGCGCTCCGAGGAGCGGAACGAAATCAACTCCGCAATGATGGCGGGAATGGTATCCGCGTCGGATCGAATCGCCCCGGTGCATGGGCTGCATCCCAGCGACCGCAGCCGCGATTTGACGAGTTGCGGTTTTTCTCCGAGGCGCGCCACAAAATCCTGCTCAATAGGCAGCAGCGCCTCCTGACCCGAACCAGTGGGGCGCACATACATGGGCCGCTCTTTGGCAAAATAGAGATCGACCACCGGAATCTGCTCCTCATGGATGTATTGCCAGACGTCGATCTCGGTCCAGTTGGAGAGCGGAAATACGCGAATGCTTTCACCGCGATGAATGCGCGCGTTGTAAAGGTTCCATAACTCCGGGCGCTGGTTCTTGGGATCCCACTGGCCGGCGCTGTCGCGGAACGAATAGATACGCTCCTTGGCGCGCGACTTCTCCTCGTCGCGGCGGGCGCCGCCAAAAGCCGCGTCGAAGTTATAGTGCCGCAGCGCATCCAGCAGGGCCTGTGTCTTCAGCAGTCCGCAGCAGCGCCTGGTGTCGAGCGCGATGGGATTGGTCCCCGCCGCGATGGCGCCCTCGTTGCGCCACACCAGCAGATCCGCGCCCACAGAGCGGGCTATCGCATCGCGGAAGGTAAGCATCTCCGCGAATTTGAAGCCGGTATCCACATGCAGCAAGGGGAAGGGAATCGGGCCGGGATAGAAGGCCTTCTGCGCCAAGCGCAACATGACGGACGAGTCTTTGCCGATGGAGTACAGCATCACCGGCCTCTCGAATTCGGAGGCCACTTCGCGCAGAATGTGAATGCTCTCCGCCTCAAGCAGGCGCAGCTGGCTCAGGCGGCCCGCGCCCGATGGCGTCGGAAGGCTGGTTGGTGGCGATGGTAATTGCGTTTCGCTTACGGCGACCGGCATGCTGACCTCTTTGTGTCGAAGGTAGATGCTGAAAGCCGGAGCAATACGGAAACACACCCGGCGATTCAGCTACGGGCGTGTCATCTGGATCAGTTGTGCGAGGAGATCAGAGACTAGTACGGACACCCGTCGAAGATGTTCGACAGGCGACAACAAGAGCGGCTTGGGAAAGCGCAAACCATGTGTAGGTAAATAGTAGCAAAAGGCCGTCCGGGACGCAATCATGGCTCGTCATGCACGCCCGCCCGCGCCCGCCGTGGTTGCGAGGAACCATTTGAATCTTGACTTTGCGCTTCCAGTTTGTGTCCGCATAACGGGAGCGGAGCGCCCACTCAAGCAGTGGGCCCCGGTTACGTTGGATCTCGTAATGGCCACGGTAGACGCCTCTAGCCTCGTAAACACGCAATCCTCGGTGAAGATCTCGTCGACCCTATATTTCCGCCAGGGCGCGATGTACAAGATGGATCGAGATCGCACCTTCGCCGACGGCTGACGCAACCCGCTTGACGTTTCCGGAGCGGATGTCGCCAACCGCGAAAACTGCCGGCAAGCTCGTCTCAAGCATCTGCGGCGGCCGGCCAAGTGGCCATTTTCGTGGTGTACTTGCCAGAATTGGATCCAAGTCCCGTCCTGTGAGAATGAAGCCCTGCTGATCAAGGGCGACACAGCCACGCAACCAGTCGCTGTGCGGTGACGCACCCGCCATCACGAAAACGTGCCGGATCTCGCGCGTCGATTCCTCCCCCGACGACCGGTCGAGCCAGGTGACGCGTTCCAGGCGCGAATCGCCATCTAATGACAGCAGCTCAGTTTCGAAATGCAGCTCGATCACCGGATGCTCCGTAATCCTCTGGACCAGATAGCGCGACATCGTCTCCGAAAGGGTCTTTCCGCGAACCAGCATATAGACCTTGTGGGCAGTCTCTGCCAGAAAAACTGCTGCCTGGCCGGCCGAATTGCCCCCGCCGATGACGACGACCTCATCATCCCCGCAAAGTTGCGATTCCATGAATGTGGCCGCGTAATAGATTCCGTTCCCTTCGAACTGCTTTAAGTTGGCGACGTTCGGAGTATTGTATTGCGCTCCAGCGGCGATGATGATGCTACGAGCCTGCACAACGCTGCCTTTCTCCAGCGAGAGCTGATATGGCCTTTGATCGCAGTGGATCTGGACCACTCGTTGTCCCACCAACATCTGAGCGCCGAATTTCTCTGCCTGGACAACGGCGCGGCCGGTGAGCTCCAAGCCGGAGATGCCAGTGGGGAAACCAATGTAGTTCTCGATCTTTGAGCTCGCTCCCGCCTGTCCACCGGGAAACTCGGCCTCAATCACGACGGCGTCCAAGCCTTCAGAAGCGGCGTAAACCGCCGCCGCCAGTCCGGCCGGACCGGCGCCCACGATAGCGACATCACGAATGCGTGATTCATCGACTGTGCCCGCGAACCCCAGACATTCAGCCAACTGCTGCGTAGTGGGATTGCGCAGCACGGCCTTTCCGCCGCAAATCACAACGGGTATTTCGTCGATCTTCAGGCTAAAACGATCGAGCAGCTCCTGAGCGGTCGTGTCACTGTCAAGGTCGACATATGTGAGCGGATGTCCGTTGCGGGTGAGAAACTCGCGCAAGCGCAGCGTGTTGGCTGAGTGACGCGATCCCAAGATAATCACGTTGCCCAGACCTTCCGTAATTAACGCGAGGCGTCGCTGGATGAAAGCGCGCATGAAGATATCGCTGAGTTCGGCATCCCTTGCGATTAGCGAGTGCAAGGCATCTGCGCTAACTTCAAGGAATTCTCCTGGCTCGGCAACGCGCCCGCGCGATAAAGAACGGGCTCCGGAAATCAAGACCATTTCTCCGGAGAAACCACCCGGACCATACGTCACAAATACGTGCTCACCGGAGAGCCTCGTCATGAGGATCTCAAGCTTTCCTGAGAGCACAACAAAGCAAGGCATTCCCAGCGCACCCGGCTCGAATAGGATCTCTCCTGTCCGAACTGTTCTCGCAGTGCCGTACGACCGGATGCGGTCGATCTGGGCGGCGGTCAGGACCGGGAAGGCCTGGGCCTGCCGGTCAGGTGTGTTTATCGATGGCAGCATTGACTCGGTCCTTTATAAATGCCTTGCTGTTGATTTTGGCGACCGGGAAGAATTGCCATTTCCAGCCGTACGGGAGATACTTCTTCAGGTGAGTTTTTCGCACGATACTACTAGCCATGTTTACTAGCCACCACGCAAACGCGCTCGCGCCGGAAGAGCAAATTGGGGATCGTTTAGGGTCCGTGCTTCCCGCTCAAATGGTAGCAAAATGGCTAGTAAGTTGGCTCGTAAGCGCCAATCAATTGCATAAGTGATTGGTTCTCAATAGCGGGAGTAGTTCAGTGGCAGAACGTCAGCTTCCCAAGCTGAATGTCGCCGGTTCGATCCCGGTCTCCCGCTCCAT